>Ga0075019_10000304_pt1 | contig 28186 bp, 19 predicted proteins | sample ColStrG_CSR_2013_FD_71473 | JGI IMG/M metagenome (GOLD analysis project Ga0075019, IMG submission 71473) | Freshwater sediment microbial communities in response to fracking from Pennsylvania, USA - Cold Stream Run_MetaG_CSR_2013 | ecosystem: Environmental > Aquatic > Freshwater > Creek >...
ATGCCGATCAGCATCGATCCCCGCACCTTCCAGGCCTGCAGCGCCGCGATCAGCAGCAGCCCGCCCAGGGACAGGGCCGCGGTGGGCCTCGTCAGGTCGCCGATGGCCACGGAGGTGGCGGGACTCGAAACGATGATGCCGGCGTCCTTCAGCCCGATGAAGGCGATGAACAGGCCGACCCCGCCCGCCACGGAGGCGAACAGGGACTGCGGGATGGCGTTGATGATCATCTGCCGGACCCCGACCAGGGTCAGGATCAGGAAGGCGACACCGGACAGGAACACGCAGCCCAAAGCGGTCTCCCAGGGAACACCCATGCCCTTGACCACGGTGTAGGTGAAATAGGCGTTCAGCCCCATGCCCGGCGCCAGCGCCAGGGGGTAGTTGGACATCAGCCCCATCAGGATGCTGCCGAACCCGGCGGCGAGGCAGGTGGCCACGGCCACCGCCGCCACCGGCAGGCCGGCGTCCCCCAGCATCGCGGGATTGACCACGATGATGTAGGCCATGGTCAGGAAGGTGGTCACGCCCGCCAGCACCTCGGTCCGGAAGCTGGTCCCGTGGCGCTTCAGGCCGAACAGGCGTTCAAGGGCGGATGCGAACATTCGGAAGACACCTTCGGCACGGGCGTGGACAGATCGTCGCCAGCCTCCGATCTCGCGCGGCGCTTGTCAGTGCGAACCTGCGGTGGGGGCGCCATTCTGTCGTCAGAACGCTGCTTATTCAGGCGAATCGCTGCGACATGGGTCAGCCCGCAGGCGCAGCCCCGGCTTCACCTGCGGGGAAGAAGCCCCTATGCTGGCGTCATGACACTTGAAAACACGCCGATGGCGGCGGCGAAGGCGCCCGTCGTCCGGAAGCGCGACGCCGAGCGCACCAAGGCCGCCCTGATGAAGGCCGCGCTCAAGGAATTCTCGCAGCACGGCTATTCCGGCGCGCGGATCGACCAGATCGCCAAGTCGGCCAAGTGCAATATCCGCATGCTCTACCACTATTTCGGCGACAAGAAGGGGCTGTACGTCGCCGTGCTCGAGTCGGCCTATGCCGACCTGCGCCGGCGGGAGGCGGAACTGGCCATCGATCCGGATCGTCCGCTGGAAGGCATTCTCGAACTGATGCGCTTCACCTTCCACTACTTCCAGGACAATCCCCTGTTCGAGGGTCTGCTGCGGGCCGAGAACATGATGCAGGGCAAGTTCGTCTCCCGCTCCAAGCCGGTGCCGGAGGGCGCCTTCACCCTGAAGCAGACCCTCAGCGCCCTGATCGCCAGCGGCCAGGCCCGCGGCCTGTTCCGCGAGCCCCTGGACCCGGTCCAGGTCTATGTGACCATCACCGCGCTCAGCCGGTTCCACCTGGCCAACGCCTGGTCCATGTCCGCGGTGCTGGGGGTCGACCTGCGGGACAAGGCCTGGCGGGAAGCGCGGCTGCAGCACGCCTGCGACCTGCTGCGGGCCTATCTGCTGAAATAGAGCCCGCCGGAACGCACGGTCTCAACCGTTCGCCAGCTCCGCGGCCAGCTGGTTGTGGCGGCGGATCAGCGCGCCCAGGTCGACGGTGGTCAGGCGCCCGTCCCGCACCACGAAGCGCCCGCTGACGATCGTGTGCTGCGGCGCGACCGGCCCGCAGAAGGCCAGAGCCGCCACCGGATCATGCAGGGCGCCGGCGAACTCCAGCCGGTTCAGGTCGAACACGGCCAGGTCCGCAGCCATGCCCGGCGCGATGTGGCCTATGTCCGTGCGGTTGAGCACCCGGGCGCCGCCGATCGTGGCGATCTCCAGCGCCTGGCGGGCCGTCAGGGCGCCGGCCCCGTATTTCACCCGCTGCAGCAGCATCGCCTGGCGCATTTCGCCGATCAGGCTGCCGCTGTCATTGGACGCCGACCCGTCGACCCCCAGTCCGATCGGCACCCCGGCCCGGCGCATCCGCCCGATCGGCGCGATCCCGGACGCCAGCCGCATGTTCGAGCAGGGACAGTGGGCGATCCCGGTTCCGGTGGCGGCGAACAGGCCGACGCCGTCCCGGTCCAGCCGGACACAATGGGCGTGCCAGACGTCCGGACCCAGCCACCCCAGGTCCTCGGCGTAGCGCGCGGGCGTCTTGCCGAACCGTTCCAGGCTATAGGCCACGTCGTCCCGGTCCTCCGCCAGATGGGTGTGCAGCGACACCCCGTACTGCCGCGCCAGCCGGGCGGAGTCCGCCATCAGCCCCTGGGACACGGAAAAGGGCGAGCAGGGCGCCACCACCACCCGGGTCATCGCCCGGTCGGAGGGGTCGTGATAGGCCTCGATCAGCCGCTGGGTGTCCTTCAGGATGTCCGGCTCCCGCTCCACCAGGAAATCCGGCGGCAGGCCGCCGGCGCTCTCGCCGATGCTCATGGCGCCCCGGGCGGCGTGGAAGCGCATGCCGATCTCCGTCGCCGCCGCGATGCTGTCGTCCAGCCGCGACCCGTTGGGAAACAGGTAAAGGTGGTCGGAGCTGGTGGTGCAGCCGCTGAGCAGCAGCTCGGCCATGGCGGTCTGGGTGGAGACCCGGATCATCTCCGGCGTCAGCCGCGACCAGATCGGATAGAGGGCCTTCAGCCAGCCGAACAGGCTGGAATTCTGCGCCGCGGGCACGGCGCGGGTCAGGCTCTGGAACATGTGGTGGTGAGTGTTGACCAGGCCCGGCGTCACCAGCCGTCCGGCGAGGTCGATCACCTCGTCCATGGGCGTGTCCGGCGGCGCGCCGTCGCCCACCGCCACGATCCGGTCGCCACAGAGATGGATCCAGCCGTGGCCGATCTCCCGGCGTTCCGGATCCAGGGTCGCGATGAGGTCGATGTTCTTGAGAAGGACGTGGGTCGCCAAGCTGCACCTGATCAGGACGCGCCGCCCGCGCCGGATGGACCTGCGGGTAAGAATATTCTTACTAACGTCCGCCGGTCGGGTTGAACAGGGGGGCCGTCGGCGGCGGGGCGATCAGAACTCGACGTCCAGCTCCTCCACCTCGTCCGGCTCAAGCCGGGCGGCGGCGATCCATTCCCGCATCACGTCCAGCGCCAGGATCCGGTCGCGATAGGCCGCCGAGACGGGGTCCAGGGGCACGTCATAGGTGTCCAGCCGGGTGCAGACCGGGGCGTACATGGCGTCGGCCATGGTCAGGCCGCCGAACAGGAACGGGCCGCCGGACCGCGCCAGGCTGTCGCGCCAGAGGGCGGTGACCCGGTCTATGTCCGCCTGGGCGCCGGCCCAGACCTTGAAACCCGGATGCCGGGCCTTGAGGTTCATGGGCAGGGCCGAGCGCAGGTTGGCGAACCCCGAATGCATCTCCCCGCAGATCGAGCGGCACAGGGACCGGCCCTCCCGGTCCGCCGGGAGGAGGCCCGCTTCGGGATGTTCCTCGTCGAGAAAATGCGCGATGGCGAGGGTGTCCCAGATCCTCAGTCCGTCGATGTCCAGCCGGGGAATGAGAAAGCTGGGCGCCAGCAGCAACAGCTCCGCCCGGGCCGCGGCGTCGTCCACCGGCACCGCCACCGTCTCGAAGGCGATCCCGGCGAACTTGCACAGCAGCCAGCCGCGCAGGGACCAGGACGAATAGTTGCGGCTGCTGATGCTGAGCGTGGCCTTGGGCATCTGCGGGACGGGTCCGTGGGTTCTGACGACCTCCTGTCTACGACCTCTCTGCGGCGGCTTGCGGGCTCCCCCGCCCCCGGGGGGCTGCGCGGCGGGCAAATGACGCAAATTTAGTCAGACGGCCCGATCCGGCGCCTTGCCGGGACACAGTCCGGGGCGCCGGGCCCGCCGGCCCTGCCACAGATGGGATCGATCGGGACGCGAGGGAGCATGTCTCCTAGGGTCGGTCCGGCGGCAAGCGCCCGGCAGGATGCGGGAACGCATGAAATACAGAGCCTATCAGGCCCAGTCGAACATGATGGCGCCCCTGCGGGCGATGGCCACCCTGGCCAACGCGGCCCTGGGCCACGGCCCGCCCTGGGTGCGGACCCTGCCCTCCGTCGCCCGCCTGTCCGCCGGCTGGACCCTGCTCGGCCGGGCGGGCCTGACCCACCACCGTCCCGACTACGGCTTTCGCAGCGTCCGCGTGGGCGCCTCCGAATATGCCGTCACCGAGGAGACGGTGGTCTCCACCCCGTTCGGCGATCTGGTCCGGTTCCGCAAGGACGCGGACCTGGACCAACCCCGGGTGCTGGTGGTGGCGCCCCTGTCCGGCCACTTCGCCACCCTGTTGCGGGGCACGGTGGAGGTGCTGCTGCCGGACAACGACGTCTACATCACCGACTGGCGCAACGCCCGGGACGCCCCCCTGGCGGCGGGCCGGTTCGGCTTTGACGAGTATGTGGACCACGTCATCGCCTTCATGGCGGCGATCGGGCCGGGGGCGCACCTCCTGTCCGTCTGCCAGCCCTGCGCCCACGCCCTGGCCGCCGTGGCGATCATGGCCGAGGACGATCACCCCGCAACGCCGCGCACCCTGACCCTGATGGCCGGGCCGGTGGACACCCGGATCAATCCCACCTCGGTCAATGATCTGGCCACCGGACATTCGATCGAGTGGTTCGAGGAGGAGCTGATCTGCACCGTGCCGTCGGGCTATGCCGGGGCCGGGCGCCACGTCTATCCGGGGTTCATCCAGCTGACCGCCTTCATGATGATGAACCTGAACCGGCACGTGGACGCCCATGTGGACATGTTCACCCACCTGGCCGTCGGCCGCCGGGCAGAGGCCGAGACCAGCCAGACCTTCTATGACGAGTATTTCGCCGTGCTGGACCTGACGGCGGAGTTCTATCTCGAGACCGTCAGCCGGGTGTTTCAGCAGCATCTCCTGCCGAAGGGCGAGCTGTACTGGCATGGCCGCAAGGTCGATCCCGCCGCCATACGCAGGACCGCCCTGTTCACGGTGGAGGGGGAGCGGGACGACATCTGCTCCGTCGGCCAGACGGTGGCGGCCCACGACCTGTGCCGCTCGATCTACGCCAACCGCAAGCACCACCATCTCCAGGCCGGGGTCGGCCATTACGGCGTGTTCAGCGGACGGAAATGGGCGACCCAGATCTATCCCCTGGTCCGCAACATGATCCTCGCCGCGTCCTGAGCGCCGCCCCCAACCGGGATTTGCTGTCGGGTTCTTTTTTTGATCCCGCTTTGATCCCCTTTTTGACCCAGCCCCGTCGGGTGAGTCAAAAAATCAACACCGCCGTGGACGCCCGCGCGGGGGGCGGCGGTCGGCGCGGTTTGTTTCATTTCGGCAATACTTGAGTGCGAGCGCACTCGGCTGCCGAACACTTGCGGGACGGGGTCGATTGCAAGGTCGGGTCTGGGCCGGCAGGGGCCCGAAACCATCGGAAAATCTTGCAACTATGTTAGATGTTATCACCTAATTTACACAAAGGGCCGAAAGTCACGGGTGATCCCTGGGCCCTGTGAACCGCCGTGACCATCAGTTTCGACCCCTCCCTGCTGCTGAGCTGGTACAACGCGAAGGCCGGCGTGCCGTCGAGCGCCTCGGGCGCGTTGACCAATCCCAATGCGGCCACGGCGCCGAAGCCGCCATGGGTCGGATCCAGCACCGCATCGACCTCCAGCACGTCCAGCAGCGCCGCGACCCTGAGCTTCCAGGCCCAGGAGCAGGCCAACACCCTCGCCAGCGGACTGCTGAACGGTCAGCCGCTGATCCTGCCCAAGACCACCGGCCAGTCCACCGGGGCCAACCTTGCCAACGCCGCGACCAACAAGGACTACAGCAACCTCTTCGCCCTCTATCAGGGCCTGTCGTCCCTGCAGCAGCTGGCCAGCGCCGCCAGTTCCAGCACCACGTCCAACGCCCAGCTCGCCACCCTGCAGAAGGCGTTCGTCAACGGTGTCGGCCAGGTCCAGGCGTTCCTCGGGATCAATCCCTTCTCGGAGTTCTCGCTGGCGGATGGAACAGCGGCGGCGACGGCGGTGACCACCGGGGCCAACGTGCCGTCCGAGACCGACACCTACCAGACGCCGCCGATCTACACCGGCGACCTGAACACCCCGGTCCCGTCCTTGTCCGGCGCGGTGGCCTTCACCGCCAGCGTCAAGCTGGCCAACGGCTCCACCAAGACCGTGAACTTCAACCTGGCCGACCTCGGCGCCACGCCGCGGACCCTGCCCAATGTCGTGTCCTACATCAACGACCAGCTGAAGGCCGCGGGGCTGACCACCCGCGTGGCCGACGTGCGGATTCCCGGCCAGCCGCAGACGGTCACCTCCAATGGCAGCACCTACACCCTGCCCGCCCCCGCCGACAGTTTCGCCCTGAAGATCAACGGCTCGTCGCTGGAGCAGCTGACCTTCTCCGGCGCATCGCCGCAACCGGCGGTCTATGTTTCCCAGACGTCCGGATCCACCGCCTCCACCACCAGCGTGGTGAACGGCAAGGTGGTGACGACGCCGGGGGTGAACAGCCAGGTGATCACGGCCCTGGCCGCCAATCCCGCGGCGCCCGCGACGGGGAACCAGATCTACAGCAACAACCTCGGCGCCAACACCGCCGGCCCCGCCTACCAGGCGACGGGCCCGGACGGCTCCCTCTATGTGGTCAGCAACGCCACCGCCACCGGGACCAACGGCGAGATCCTGGCCGGACCGCAGAATGTGGTGCTGACCAAGTACGATTCCGCCGGCAACACGGTCTATTCCCAGGTGCTGGGCACCGCCGGCAGCGCCACGGGCTATTCCATCGCCGTCTCGCCGGATGGGTCGAAGGTGGCCGTCGCGGGGAGCATCACCGGCGCCCTCAACGCCAGTGACGGGACCATCACCCAGGGCCAGGCCGACACCTTCGTGTCCGTCTACAACGCCGCCACAGGGGAGAACAGCTGGACCACCCGGGCCGGGACCTCGGGCGGAGCGGATAATCCCACCGGCGTGGCCTTCGCCGCCAACGGCTCGGTCTATGTGTCCGGCCAGACCAGCGCCGCCCTTCCGGGGCAGTCCCTGCACGGGGCGCAGGACGGTTTCGTCCAGGCCTTCAGCGCCACCGGCGTCGCCGGCAACGCCATCGAGTTCGGAACCGGCACGATCAACAGCACCGCCGGCGTCGCAGTCAGCGGGAACAACGTGGTCGTGGCCGGATCCGACGGGGGCCAGGCGGTCGTGCGCACCTTCGCCATCAGCGGCGCCGACACCCTCACTGCGGGCGCGACCCGGGTGCTGGGCAGCGGCTCAGTCGCCGGGGTCAGCGTCGCGGCGGATGGTTCGATCGTCGTCGCCGGCTCGACCAGCACGGGCGCGCTGAACGCCGGGGCCGTCACCCAGGCCTATTCCGGCGGCAAGGAGGCCTTTGTCGCCGACCTCTCCGCCACGGGTCAGGCGTCCGCCTCCGACAGCGTCGCCTATTACAGCGCCGGGGGGGCGACCACGGCCTCGGCGGTGACCACTGCGGGCGGGCTGGTCTATATCGCGGGCCAGGTGGCCGGTCCGGTCACCGCCTCCAGCAACGGCCTGCCGTCGCACACCGGCTTCGTCACCGCCATCGACCCGACCACGGGCCAGGCGGTCTGGACCAACAGCCTCCTCGGCAGCAACGGACAGGACCTGCCCAACAGCATCGCCGTCGACACCACCGGCGCTTCGGCCCTGAACGCCCTCGGGCTTCCGTCCCAGACCATCAACTACGCGCCGCCGACGACGCTGATCGACACCTCCAGCGTCCAGGCGGGGGACAAGTTCTCCGTGACCCAGCCCTCCGGCCTGTCACAGACGGTGACCATCTCGGCCACCGACACGCTTCAGACCCTGGCGACCAAGATCGAGCAGGCGTCGCAGAACAACCTGACGGCGTCGGTGACCATCGGGATCAACGGCGAACACCAACTGACCATCAAGCCGGTGAACAACCGCATCAATGTGACCCTGAACGCCGGACCGCCGGGGGCCGACGCCCTGGGACCGCTGGGCCTGTCTCCCGGGGTCCTGGCGCAGTCGGAAACCACCTATGCGACGGTGTCCAAGACCTCGAATCTGAAGACCAGTCCCTACGCCCTCGGCCTGTCGGCGAACCTGAACCTCGACACCCCGGCCGGGATCGCCCAGGCGCAGAAGGAGCTCGCCGCCGCCCAGAACGTGGTCCAGGCGATCTATTCCGACATGACCACCGCGCCTGCGCCTTCGACCCCCAGCGGCAGCAGCGGGACGGTCCCCGCCTACATCACCGCCCAGATCGCCGACTACCAGAACGCCCTCGCCCGCCTGCAGGGCGCGAGCGGATCGAGCACCTCCTCGCCGACCACGGTCCTGTCCCTGTTCAGCTAGACGCTCCGGCCGGGTCCCCCGGTGTGACGCGGCGGGCCACGACCCCGCCTGTTATGTGCGCCGTTCGCCCCCTATGTTGAAGTCTCCTCGACGCCCAATCGCAGGCGCCGGCCAGCACGAGGCTTGAGATCCATGACACAACTCGCAGACCGCGCCGCAGGAGCCCTGATGGGCGCCTTCATCGGCGACGCCCTGGGACTCGGCTGCCACTGGTACTACGACATCGCCGAGCTGCGGCGGACCTTCGGCCCGTGGATCTCCGACTACACCCCCCCCCGGCCCGGCCGCTACCATGCGGGAATGAAGGCCGGGCAGATCTCGCAGGCCGGGATCATCTCCCGGATGCTGCTGGAGTCCGTGGTCGCCCGCCGGGGCTATGACGAGGCGGACTTCACCCGTCGCATCGACGAGGACCTGTTTCCCTGGATCGACGGAACGCCCCATGCGGGCCCGGGCGGCTATACCAGCCAGTCGATCCGCGAGGCCTATGCCCTGCGGGTCGGCCAGAAGGCCGACTGGTCGCAGACCGGCGGTCCCGCCGACACCACCGAGGCGGCGGAGCGCGCCCTGGTGCTGGCCGTTCTCTACGCCCGCGCGCCGAGGAAGATGGCCGAGTCGGTCTGGTCCAACACCGTGCTCACCCAGACCGACGAGACCGTGGTCGCCATGACCGTCGCCTACAGCGCCGTCCTGTCCCAGCTGGTGGCCGGCGCGCGCATGGACGCGGGGATTTCCGGCAGGCTGATGGCCTTGGTCAAGCAGGGCGAGCTGCCCTTCCACACGGTCACCGGCGACAATCTGCAGCCCCGCAGCCCCGGCGCCCGGGCGGACGCCCGCATTGGCCGGTTCGCCTCGCCGGACGCCCTGCTCACCCCCGCCTATGTGGCCTCGGCCGCGGCGGATCCGGACATCCGGATCGATCCGGCCTGGAAGGTCTCGATCGTCTACGGGATGCCCTGCGCCATCTATCACGTGGTTCCGGCGGCCTATTATCTGGCGGCGCGGTTTCACGACGATTTCGAATCCGCGGTCCTGAACGCCATCAACGGCGGCGGACAGAACCAGTCCCGGGCCCTTCTGACCGGCGCCCTGGTCGGGGCCCAGGTTGGACTGTCCGGCATCCCCCAGCGCTTTGTCGACGGCCTGGAACACGCGTCCGAGCTGCGCCGGCTCTGCGGCGAACTGGCGGAGCTGGCGGCGTCGGCCGGCTGACGGTTCCCGGATCACCGGGCCTTGGCGGTCGCCGCCGGGTGACGCGCGTCCAGGGCCAGGTTCGCCGCCAGCACGTTCACATGGGCCTGGCCGATGAAGCCGAGGAACGGCCCGCCCGTGTGCTCGGCGATCACCGACAGGACCTCGGCCCGGGGGATCCCCCGGGCGGCGGCCACCCGGGCGGCCTGGAAGGCGGCGTTGGCCGGGGAGATATCCGGGTCGAGGCCGCTGGCGGAGGTGGTCAGCGCATCCTCCGGAATGGCGCCCGGACCGTTGTCCTTGTGCAGGGCGGCGACATCACCCTTCACCCGGTCGATCAGCTTCGGATCCAGGGGACCGAGATTGGTGCCCCCGCTGTTGAGGGGATCATAGCCGTTTCCGGCGGCGGACGGCCGGGGATGGAGGTATTCGGGCCGGGTGAAGCCCTGCGCGATCAGGGTCGAGCCGACCACCCGGCCGGCCCTGTCGCGGACCAGGCTGCCCCCGGCCTGGGCGGGGAACACGGCCCCGAACGCGCCCGTCAGGGCCAGGGGATAGGCGATCCCGAGGAGGAGGGTGAACAGGGCCATCATCACGATGGCGGGACGGACATGCTGCAACATGGATCGGGTTCCTTGCCGAGGGGGCCGGCGGATCGGCCTAGACGAGGTGGAGGGTGGTGATCAGGACGTCGATCACCTTGATGCCGAAGAAGGGCGCGACCACTCCGCCCAGCCCGTAGATCAGCAGGTTGCGGGACAGCAGCTTTCCGGCGCCGATGGCCCGGTACTTCACCCCCCGCAGGGCCAGCGGGATCAGGGCGACGATGATCAGGGCGTTGAAGATCACAGCCGACAGGATCGCGCTCTGCGGGCTGTGCAGATGCATGACGTTGATGGCGCCCAGCGCGGGGAGAGCGACCACGAACATGGCCGGGATGATGGCGAAGTACTTGGCCACGTCATTGGCGATGGAGAAGGTGGTCAGGGCGCCGCGGGTGATCAGCATCTGCTTGCCGACCTCCACGATCTCGATGAGCTTGGTGGGGTCGGAGTCCAGGTCCACCATGTTGCCCGCCTCCCGCGCCGCCTGGGTGCCGGTCTGCATCGCCACCCCCACATCCGCCTGGGCGAGCGCCGGGGCGTCGTTGGAGCCGTCGCCGCACATGGCAACCAACCGGCCCTTGGCCTGTTCCTCGCGGATCAGCCGCAGCTTGTCCTCTGGCGTGGCCTCGGCCAGGAAGTCGTCCACGCCGGCCTCGGAGGCGATGGTGGCCGCGGTGATCGGGTTGTCGCCGGTGATCATCACCGTGCGCAGGCCCATGCGGCGCAGGTCGGCGAACCGCTCCTTCACCCCGGGCTTGACCACGTCCTTCAGGTGGATGACGCCCATCAGCTGGCCGTTCTCCGACACGGCCAGGGGCGTGCCGCCGGCCCGGGCGATGCGGTCGACCGCCGCGCTCACATCGCCGGGAACGGTGTCCCGGGTCAGGCCGCAGATCTTCAGCACGGCGTCCACGGCGCCCTTGCGCCAGCTGGTCTGGCCGTCGTCCAGGCCCGACACCCGGGTGCTGGCGCTGAAGGCGATGGAGGTCGCCGTGTCCGGCAGGGCTTCGGTCAGGCCGTGCCTGACCCGCGCCAGTTCGAGGATCGAGCGGCCTTCCGGCGTCTCGTCGGCGAGGGAGGCCATCAGCGCCGCGCGGAGCGCCCGGTCCGCCGGCACGCCGGGGGCGGCGATCACCTCAGTGGCCATCCGGTTGCCGTAGGTGATGGTCCCGGTCTTGTCGAGCAGCAGGGTGTCCACGTCCCCCGCCGCCTCCACCGCCCGCCCGGAGGTGGACAGGACGTTGACCTTCAGCAGCCGGTCCATGCCGGCGATGCCCACCGCGGACAGAAGCCCGCCGATGGTGGTCGGGATCAGGCAGATGAACAGGGCGCCCAGCACCATCGGGTCCAGCTTCACCCCGGAATAGCCGCCCAGCCCCAGCAGGGTCACCACCGCCACCAGAAAGATCAGGGTGAGACCCGCCAGCAGCACGGCCAGGGCGATCTCGTTGGGCGTCTTGCGGCGGTTGGCGCCCTCGACCATGGCGATCATGCGGTCGAGGAAGCTGTCCCCCTGCCCGGCGGTGACCCGGACCTTGATCCAGTCGGAGACCACCGTCGTGCCGCCGGTGACGGCGGAGCGGTCGCCGCCGGACTCCCGGATCACCGGCGCGCTCTCCCCGGTGATGGCGGCCTCGTTCACCGAGGCGACGCCCTCGATGATCTCTCCGTCCGCGGGGATCATGTCGCCGATCTCGATCAGCACCACGTCCCCCACCACCAGCTTGTGCGAGGGCGTGGGCGTGGCGTGGCGGGTCGCAGGATCGGTCAGCAGCTTGGCCATGGTCGTCACCCGGGCCGAGCGCAGGCTGTCCGCGGCGGCCTTGCCCCGCCCCTCGGCGATGCTTTCGGCGAAGTTGGCGAACAGGACCGTCGCCCACAGCCAGGCCGCGATCTGCACCGCAAAGCCCGGATCGGCATTGTGGATCACGGCGTCCACGGTGGACACGGTGGCCAGGGCGGCGACCACCTCGGTGGCCAGGATGACCGGGTTGCCCACCAGCTTGCGCGGGTCGAGCTTGACCAGGGAGTCGGCGGCGGCGCGGGCGATCAGGCGCCCCTGCGCGCCCTCGTTGGCGATGGCGGAAGCCATGGGATCAGCTGTCCTTCTTCAATCAATGCGAGGTCAGGGCGAGCATCTGGAAGTGCTCGACGATCGGACCGAGGGCCAGGGCCGGGAAGTACTGCAGGCCGCCGAGGATCAGGATCACGCCGACCACCAGGCCGATGAACAGCGGCCCATGGGTCGGCAGGGTCCCGGCGGAGGGCTCGAGCTTCGGCTTGGCCACCAGGGCGCCGGCAATGGCCATCACCGGCACGATGTAGCCGAACCGGCCGAGCGCCATGGCCACCGCCAGGGTGATGTTCCAGTAGGGCGCATTGGCCGACAGCCCGCCGAACGCCGAGCCGTTGTTCCCCGCCGCCGAGGAGAAGGCGTAGAGGAACTCCGTCAGTCCGTGCGGACCGGAGGCCGACACTGCCTTCAGCGCCGAGGGCAGCGCCGCGGTCGCCGCGGAGAAGCCCAGGATCGCCGCGGTCAGGATCAGGGTCGCCAGCATGGCGAACTTGATCTCCCGAGCCTCGATCTTCTTGCCGAGATATTCCGGGGTCCGTCCGACCATCAGCCCCGCCACGAACACCGCCAGGACCGCCATGACGATCATGCCGTAGAGGCCGGATCCGACGCCGCCGGGCAGCATCTCGCCCAGCTGGATCAGGAACACCGCGATCCCGCCCCCCAGGGGGGAGAAGCTCTCGTGCCAGCCATTGATGGCCCCGCAGGAGGCGCCCGTGGTCATGGCCGCGAACACGGCGGTGGAGGCGGCGCCGAAGCGGGTCTCCTTGCCCTCCATGTTGGCGGCGGCGACCACGTGGGAGGCGGTCATGGCCGGCATGGGCTGCGTCTCGGCGATGTAGATCCCGCCGGCGGCGGCGCCGACCATCAGGGTCATGACGATCACCAGGGCCCGGGCCTCCTTCGCCACGCCCGCGACCCGGCCGAAGGCCACCACGCAGGCGAAGCCCAGGGTGTTCATGGCCACCTCCTCGATCAGGTTGCTGAACGAGGAGGGGTTTTCGAACGGGTGCGCCGAATTGGCGTTGAAGAAGCCCCCGCCATTGGTGCCGAACATCTTGATGGCTTCCTGGCTGGCGATGGGGCCCAGCGCGATGGACTGCTTGGCGCCCTCAACCGTGGTGACGTCCACATGCGCCAGCAGGCTCTGAGGTACGCCCAGCGCCGCCAGGACGAGGGCGATCAGGATCGATGCGGGCAGCAGCACATAGAGGGTGATCCGCGTCACGTCGGCCCAGAAGTTGCCCAGGCTCTCCCCCCGGTGGGCGGCGAAGGCCCGCGCGACGGCGGCGGCGATGGCGATGCCGGTGGCGGCGGACAGGAAGTTGTGCACCGCAAGCCCCGCCATCTGCGAGAAGTGGCTGGCGGCGCTCTCCCCGGAGTAGGATTGCCAGTTGGTGTTGGTGAGGAAGCTGATCGCGGTGTTGAACGACAGGTCCGGCGACATGCCTGGAAAGCCCTGTGGGTTCAGGGGCAGCAGGTTCTGCAGGCGCAGGATGGCGTAGAGCGACACGAACCCGGCCACGCTGAAGGCGAGGACGGACAGGGTGTAGGCCACCCAGGTCTGCCCCTTGCGCGGATCCACGCCGGACAGGCGATAGAAGACCCGCTCGACGGGCTGCAGGGCCGAATCCAGCCAGGTCGACTGGTCCTGCCAGACACGCGCCATATAGATGCCGATGGGCCAGCCAAGGCCCACGGCCAGGCCGATCGTCACGACGATCTCGGCCCACCCCTGAATGTTCATGGATTGGATCCTGCTAGAAGTCTTCGGGGCGCAGCAGCGCCACCAGCATGTAGATGGCGACGGCCGCCGTCGCGGCGATGTAGAGGCCGATGACGATCATCTCAGATGCGCCTCAGCAGAACGGTGTAGAGCGCGAACAGGCCGAAGATGCCGACGCCCCCTGCGATGAACACGAAATCCATCATGATGCTCCAGGTGCTTGCTGCAGCGGATGTAGTCCGGATCGACATAAAGGGTCGAAGCGTATTGCGGTGACCGCGCATAAACGAAACATAAAGGTCCCGAGGCGCCGCTGCGCCCAGGCCGGACCGGCTGGACGCCGGGGCCCCGGCGCGGGGCGCGGCCGTGACGGCGCAGGCCAGGTCCGGGACGAACCGCAGCAGCACGCCGGCCGCGCCCAGGGCGCCGGCCAGGGCGTCCAGCTCCCGCGACTGGGACGGATGGCTCTGGCCGAGCAGCGCCAGCAACGGAACCAGCCCCAAGGCGAGGGCGACCGCGCTCCTCCTGACCGGGGGGATCACGGCCCTCACGACCAGGCGCTCTGGAGGAAGGGCCCCGGAGTCGGCGTGGATCCCACCACCGCGCTCGAATGGTAAAGCTGGCCGAACGACAGGGCGGGCTTGGCGGATCGGGGCCGCCCCACGGCGTCGCCCGCCTCCTCGCCCGCAAGGCTATGGGCGACCAGCACGTCCTGCGACAGCTCGAAGACCGTGGAAGCGATCCGGTAGCCCAGGGCGCTGAGGCACGACTGCACGATGCAGTCATCGTCGAGGGCCTCGAGGCGCAGGACCAGACGCCCGGCCGGCTTCAGCAGGTGCATGTTGGCGCACAGCAGGGTCCCCACCGCATCGCCGGAGGTGGGTGCGGCGACCACGACCAGATCGGCGATCCGGCGGGGACCCGAGGGACCGGTTCGCTCGAAATAGGCGCCGGTGCAACGACCCTTCTGGGCGAAGGCCGTGGCGAGGGCGTGTCCGCCGGGACCGACACAGGCCACGATATCGCCCTCTCCCGCCCGGCTGAAGGCCACGATCCGGGCGAGTTGCGCCCCGTCCACTGGACGATTGTCCCGCAAGCCGAACATCCGCTGACCCTCGCGCATCGGGCGTGACCGAATGCCACGCCGCCAAACTGGCGGTGGGATAGGCGCGGTGCCGGTAAAGGTTCCATATGTGTTTCATGGCCTTGGCATAAACGGACCATATCCCGTCGGACGGGAGGCGCGGAGGCCGGCGCGCCCGGCGGCTCGCCTTGACTCCTGTCGGCTCGGGGTTCCCTATTCCGTCCGGACCTCCCCACCGGCGCGCCCCTTCCAGGAGACCAGATGAGCCAGACGCCCTGGACAGAATGGGTCGGCCGCACGGAAATCCGCGTCGACACGGTCTCTGCAACCCCTGTCCGGGCGATGGAGGCGACCCTTGGCCGTCCGCCCGCGGACCTGCGGACCGGAGACGATGTCCCCCCCCTGTGGACCTGGCTGTTCTTCCTGCCCCTGGCGCCGATGGGGGAGGTGGGGCCCGACGGCCATCCCCGCCGCGGCGACTTTCTTCCGCCCATCGCCCTGCCCCGGCGGATGTGGGCGGGCAGCCGGTGCGCGTTCCACGGCCCCCTGCGGATCGGGGACGAGATCACCCGGACCTCCACCCTCCTGAAGGTGTCGGAGAAGTCCGGCGCCGCCGGCCCCCTGATCTTCGTCACCGTCCAGCACGAGACCTCCGTCCAGGGCCGTCCGGTCCTGAGCGAGGAGCAGGACCTCGTCTTCATGAACATCCCCGACCGCTGGCAGGCGCCGGCGCCGAGCCCCCTGCCCCCCTGCGTCTGGCGGGAGACCGTCGCCATTGACCCGGTGGTCCTGTTCCGGTTTTCCGCCCTGACCTTCAACGGACACCGGATCCATTACGACCGGACCTATGCGACCGAGGTGGAGCACTATCCCGGCCTGGTGGTCCATGGGCCGGCCCAGGCCCTGCTGCTGTTCGACGCCGCCCGGCGGCGCCATCCCGACCGGCGTCCCGCCCGCTTCAGCTTCCGCGGCGTCCGCCCCCTGTTCGACTTCGACGCCATCAGCCTGAATGGCGCGCCGCGGGAGGATGGTGGGCTCGACCTGTTCACCGCCAATGGCGAGGACGCGATCGGGATGCAGGCCGCCCTGCACTGGGCGCCGTGAGCGGGCCCCTCGCCGCGCGGATCGCCCGGTCGGTCCTGGTCGTCCCGGCGTCGAGCCCGGCCATGATCGCCAAGGCCGCCGCCAGCGACGCGGACGAGGTCTGCATCGACCTCGAGGACGCCGTGGCGCCGGAGCACAAGGCCGCCGCCCGCGGCCATGTGATCGAGGCCCTGCGGTCCCTGGACTTCGGCGGCAAGACCCGGGCGGTGCGGATCAACGGCGTCGACACCCCCCATGCCTATCGCGACGTGATCGCGGTGGCGGAGGGTGCGGGCGCCGCCCTCGACACCCTGGTGGTTCCCAAGGTGTCCGGCGCCGACGAGTTGCGCTTCGCCGACCTGCTGCTCGGCCAGATCGAGGCGGCCACGGGCCTGGAGCGTCCCATCGGCCTCCAGGCCCTGGTGGAGACAGCGGCCGGCATGCTGAACATCCGCGAGGTCGCCGCAGCCACGCCACGGCTGGAGGCGCTGATCTTCGGCTCCGGCGACTTCGCCGCCTCCATGCAGATGCCGCTGGAGACCATCGGCGGGTTCGACGCCCATGACGCCCTCTATCCGGGCCATCGCTGGCACCACGCCCTGCAGTCCATCGTCACCGCCGCCCGGGCCCGGGGCCTGCGCGCCGTGGACGGCCCCTATGCGGCGTTCAAGGACGCCGACGGGCTGGACCGGGCCTGCGCCATCGGCCGGGCGCTGGGCTTCGACGGCAAGTGGTGCATCCACCCCGCCCAGGTCAGCGCCGTGAACGCGGCCTATTCCCCCTCCCCCGCCGAGATCGGCTGGGCCCGGGAGGTGACCGCCGCCTACGACGCCGCCCTGGCCGCCGGCCGCGGCGCGGTCAGCGTCGGCGGCAGGATGATCGACGAGGCCAGTCTGCGCGCCTGCCGCCAGATCCTGGGCCGCGCCCGGAGGGCCCGCCTGATCGACTGATTCCCACACGAGACACGTCAAGCCAGACGACAAAACGGGAGGAACGGCATGGTGAAGATTCTCGAGGGCCTTCGCATCGTCGAAGGCGCCGCCTTCGTCGCCGCCCCGCTGGCGGGGATGACCCTGGCCCAGATGGGCGCCGACGTGATCCGCTTCGACCGCATCCGCGGCGGCCTGGACAACGACCGTTGGCCCGTCACCGACAAGGGACGCAGCCTGTTCTGGGCCGGCCTGAACAAGGGCAAGCGCAGTCTCGCCGTGGACATGACCACCCCTGAGGGGCAGGAGATCGTCACCCGGCTGATCTGCGCGCCGGGGCCCCAGGCGGGCATCTATCTCACCAATCTGCGGGTGCGGGGCTGGATGGACTACGACGCCTTGCGCCAGCACCGGGACGACCTGATCATGATGTCCATCAAGGGGGACCGGGCCGGCGGGCCGCAGGTGGACTACACCGTCAACCCCGCCATCGGCTTTCCCGCGGCCACCGGGCCACAGGGCTCCACCGAACCGGTGGGGCACGTCCTGCCGGCCTGGGACTGCATCACCGGGCAGCAGGCGGCCCTGGGCATCCTGGCGGCGGAGCGGCACCGCAGCCGCACCGGCAAGGGCCAGCTGGTGGAGCTGGCCCTGAAGGACATGGCGCTGGCCATGCTCGGCAATCTCGGAATCATCGGCGAGGTGACGGTGAACGGGTACGACCGGCCGAAGATGGGCAACGCCCTCTACGGCGCCTACGCCCAGGACTTTGTCTGCGCCGACGGGGCCCGGGTGATCGTGGTGGGGCTGACCCAGCGGCAGTGGGCCAATATCCAGCGGGCCACCGACACCCAGGCGGCCATGGACGCCCTGGCCAGGCGGCTGGACGCCGATCTGGAGCTGGAGGGGGAACGCTTCCGGCACCGGGCGGAGATCACGGCGGTGCTGCAGCCCTTCTTCGCCGCCCGGGGCGTGGCGGACTTCGCCGCCAGCTTCGACAGGATCGGCGTCACCTGGTCGAAGTACCGCAGCTTCGCCCAGGTGGTGGCCGAGGACCCCGACTGCTCCGCCGACAACCCCATGTTCTCCCTGCTGGAGCACCCCGGCATCGGCGCCTATCTGACGCCCGGCAATCCCATCGCCTTTTCCGGCGTGGACCGCATCCCGCCGCAGCGGGCGCCCAGCCTCGGGGAGAATACCGACGAGATCCTGGCGGAGCTGGGCTATTCCGACCGGGAGGTGGGCGCTCTCCACGACGCCCGCATCGTCGCCGGATCCGCGCCGGGCGGCTAGTCCAGCACCAGCCGCGGGAAATAGAAGGACACCAGCCAGTTGGGCAGGTCGACGATCTCGCTGATGCGCAGGTCGCCGCAGACCGAACACAGCATGTAGGCGTCCACTGGCGCGAGGCCATGCCGCGCGGCCAGCAGGTCGACCATCCGGCTGACCGCCTCCCGCGCGCCGGTCATCAGGTCCGGCCCGATGCCGGTGGTGACCTCATAGCCCTTCTCGTCCAGGTGCCGGGTCACCGGCCCCGGCGTGGTGAACCGTGGGCCGCTCAGCCGGGCGTCCTTGATCAGGTCGAGGGTCAGGGTGACGGACATGGGGCTTTCGATGGCCGTGCCGCAGATCTCTCCGTCTCCCTGCGCGGCATGGGTGTCGCCGATGGAGAACAGGCCGCCCGCCACCTCCACGGGCAGGTAGAGGGTCGCCCCCGCCGACAGGTCGCGGATGTCCAGATTGCCCCCCACCCGCCGCGGCGGCACCACGGAATGGACACCCGGCTCCGCCATGGCCAGCCCGATGGTGCCGGCGAAGGGCTTGAGCGGCACCCGGCCCAGGGGCGAAAAGGCCGCTGGCGTCATCCGCACCTTGTCATAGGACCACAGGTGCAGGGCCGGATCCGGAAACTGGTCGGTCAGCAGCCCGAACCCCGGAAACACCGCCGTCCAGCCGAAGCCTGACGGGTCGAAGCTGTCCAGGGTGATCTTCACCGCGTCGCCCGGCTCTGCGCCGTCGATGAACACGGGCCCTGTGACCGGATTGGTCCGGCTGAAGTCGAACCGGGCCACGTCGGCCACGGAGCTGGCGGCGGTGAGCTGGCCCCCCGAGGCGTCCTGACAGTCGAAGGACAGCGTCTCCCCCGGCGCGACGGTCAGCGCGGGGGCGAGGGCGTTGTCCCATCCCACATGGCAGTGGTGGGCGTGGATCGTGTGACGGGGCTTGGCGGACATGGGTGGGATCCCTGCTGAACGGCGGCGACGGACACGGATCGGCGGCGGCGCCGGCCCTAGTGGGTGAAGACGCTCTTGGGCAGGGCCATGTGCACGCCCTTGTTGCGGTCCACCACCTCTGTGATGTGCAGGTCGCCGGCGACGCTGGCCAGCATGTAGGCGTCGTCCCGGCTCAGCCCCTTCTCCGCCGCGAGAAAGTCCACCATTTCCCGCACCGCCCGGTGGGCGGCGAGGCTGAGATCGTCGTCGAAGCCCATGCTGATATAGTCCGTCGGCGTCTCCGCCCGGGGATATTTCACGTGCAGGTCCTTGCGGACGATGAACTGGAAGGTCCCCACGAGGGAGGTTTCGAGGGCGGTGACGTCCACCTCCCCATCCCCCTGTCCGGCATGGCCGTCGCCGACCTGGAACAGCGCGCCGGGCGCGTTCACGGGCAGATAGAGGGTCGTCCCGGCGACCAGGGCCTTGTCGTCCATGTTGCCGCCCAGCACCGCCGGCGGCGTGCTGTCATACCGGCCATAGGCGGGGGGCGGCGCGACGCCCATGCTGCCGAAGAAGGGATGCAGCGGCACCGACACCCCGGGGGCGAAGCGGGCGGTCATCGATGCGCGGTCCAGGGGGATGATCTTCATCCGGGCGTAGGGGAAATCCTCGGTCAAGAGGCCAAGCCCGTAGCGGAAGCCGTTATAGGCGTAGGGAATGGCCAGATCGATCTTCAGGATGCGGATCTCCAGCGTGTCGCCGGGCTCGGCCCCCTCCACATAGATCGGACCGGTCAGCACATGGCCGCCCGGGCCGCGGTCGGTGGCGTGGGCGAACACCTCCCGCAGGGCGTCCTCCACATCCCCCGGCGCCACGCCGGCCCGCTCCAGCGCGGCGGGACTGCTGGTCAGCAGGGTGTGCACCACCACGGTGTCGCCGGACTTCACCCGAAGGACCGGCCTGGCCTCGGCGTCGTAATGGCCCCAGGCCACCGTGCCGGACGAGGCGGGAAGGTCGAAGCTCGAGGCGGACGCGGCCGCGCCGCCGGCGCACAACAGGATGAGGCCCGTCAGTCCGCCGACCAGGCTGTTCATGGTCATGACCCCTGCTCTCTCCCCGATGCCGTGTGGGGCGATCATGAATTCGATCCGCACCGATCTGCAAGCCGGAGTTGTCACTTTTCCGGAGTGCGGGTCGGGTCCGGGGGGATCGGCGCCGGCGCGCTGATCCGTCCCCGGGCGCGCGGGCCGGTCCGCGGACGAAATGACTCCCCCGGGATGGCGCAGACCCGGTGAAGGAGGTAGATTTTGCCTCAAGCTCGGGGGAACGCCCTTCAGCGATCAGGCGGACGGCGCCCTCGTCTCGGCCTGCGCAGGCTGAATACAGTCGAGAACTGCACCAAAGGTCATATTGACATTTCGGCAACGCAGCTGACGGCACAAACTTTTGTTTGATTTAGTGTTTTTTGGACTGACGCCCAAATGGTGCGCAGATGTCACACATCACTGTCACATGACCGAATGTTCACATTTGGTTGGGATTGCAACTTGATGAGGCGCGATTTCAGCCGCAATCATGCCGCCAATCGCGATGGTCGCGTCTCAGTATGAGGGGTTTTCATGCCTGACATTAAGCGTTTAGCACTCATTTCTACCTCACTTGTGGGAGCCCTCGCGTGCTTGCCGCAGATGGCCGTCGCAGCGGACAAGACGGCGGACGCGACGGATGTGCAGGAAGTGGTGGTTACCGGCTCGCGCATCGCCCGGCCGAACCTCGACCAGCCGACTCCGGTCTCCTCGATCTCGCTGCAGCAGATCGAGAATTCCGGCACGGCCAACCTAGGCGACATCATCGCCCTGCTGCCGGAAGTGGGCACCGGGTATACGGTCCGCGCCAATTCCAACAACTACGGCTCGCTGGTGGCGCCGGGCATCAGCGCCGTCGACTTGCACAACCTCGGGCCGAGCCGCACCCTGGTGCTGGTGGATGGCCAGCGGCATGTGGCCGGCGACATCGGCAGCAACGCGGTCGACATCAACTCGATCCCCACGGCCCTCGTGGAACGGGCCGAAGTGGTCACGGGCGGCGCCTCGGCCATCTACGGGTCGGACGCCGTGTCGGGCGTGCTGAACATCATCCTGAAGAAGAACTTCGAAGGCCTCGACGCCCAGGCCCAGATCGGAAGCTTCGACGGCTACGGCACCAAGTCCTCGGCGTCCTTCACCGCCGGAAAGAACTTCCAGGACGGTCGCGGCAACATCACGGTCTCCGCCTTCTACAACAAGGAAGACGCGATCCGCGCCAACCAGATCCCGAACGACCACAATTACGGCTCCATCACCAATCCCGCCGACCTTGCCGGCCCGCTGGACCCCACCTTCTATTCGAGCCCGGCGGCCATCACCAATGACGGCAAGCCGGACAACCTGACCGTTCCCAATGTCGGGTCGGAATACATTGCGCGGACCGGCGTTCTGGTGGGCCCGAACCTGATCGGCTTCACCCCCAACGGCACGCCGGTGAATCAGCCGGCCCGCCTTGGCTACAACAGCTTCCTGTTCGGCCAGCTGCCCGCCAACTGCACCACCTGCTACTTCCCCGAGACCTACACCCAAGTGTCCAGCCCGGTGAAGACGCAGGGCTTCGACATCCGCGCCCGGTATGACTTCACGCCGCACCTGCACGGGTCCATCGACGGCAAGATCGTGGAAAGCGTCGCCCAGAACCTGATCCAGCCGGACTATGTGGCGTTCAACGCCACGGCGAACGGCGTGCCGTTCAACCTAGCGCCGGACAACGCCTTCATCACCCCGGCGATCGCGGCGGCCATCGGCGGCGCCCAGAACATTTCCAACTACTCCTATCTGGGCTTCGTCAATGACTACCGTCTCGGCATCTACGACCGGAAGACCTACCGGATCGTGGCCAAGCTGGATGGCGACTTCGACGTCAAGTTCGCCAATGTGAAGTGGGACGGCGCCCTGAACTACGGCCAGACCGCCAGCCACACAGACAACTTCGGCAGCCTGACGACGGGCAACTTCGCCGCCGCGGTGGACTCGGTCATCAACCCGGCGACGGGCCAGGCCGCCTGCCGCGTCAACGTGCCGTCCGCCCAGGGTGCCGGCTATGTGGCCCCGACGACGACCAACAACGCCGGCTGCGTGCCGTTCAACCTGTTCGGCTCGCAGAACTCCGCCGCGGCCTACGCCTATTCCTTCGCCAACTACCTGGTGCGCGACTACCTTTCGCAGGAAGACGCCAACCTGAACTTCACCGCGGACTCGAGCCGCTTCTTCCAGCTGCAGGGCGGGCCGATCAGCATCGCGGCCGGCGGCGAGTATCGGCAGGAGCGGACCTATGAGAAGAACGACCCGTTCATTCTCAGCGGCGCGACGGACAGCATCGTCGTCAACTCCGCCGGCGGCTTCAACGTCTATGAATATTACGGCGAAGTCGGCGTCCCGGTGTTCAAGCACAAGGGCCTCGGCCTCGACGAACTGTCCTTCGACGTGGCCTATCGCGGCGGCAACTACTCCACCGTCGGCGGGGTCGGCGCCAGCAAGTGGAGCTTCGTGTACGGCCCGACCACCTGGATGAAGTTCCGCGGCACGACGGCCCTGGCCGTGCGCGCGCCGAACATCACCGAAGCCTTCTCCCCGGTTTCACCCAGCTACTTCAATGTCACGGACCCGTGCGATGCGACCAACATCACTGGCAACGTGAACTATGCGAAGAACTGCGCCGCCGCGGGCGTGCCGGCCGGGTTCCGCTCGAACCTGAACGCTTCGATCGTGGGTCAGACCTCGGGCAACCCCAAGCTCGATCCGGAAAAGTCGCTCAGCTACACGGGCGGCATGGTGGTTCAGCCGCCGATGGTCCCCCACCTGTCCCTGACGGTCGATTACTATTCGATCCTGATCAAGAACGCGATCACTCAGGTTCAAGCTCAGGACATCATCAACAACTGCTACAACAACTCCGCTGGGCTGAGCGCCCAATACTGCTCGCTGTTCACACGCAGCCCTTCGACTGGAAACATCAACTTCGTCGAAACGACCTATGTCAACGCGGCGAAGGAATACACCTCTGGCGTCGAATTCCAGGCCAACTACTATACGGACGTTCCGGCCCTGCTTCCGCTGCCGGGTGACTTCAAGTCCAGCGGCGGCCGCTTCACCTTCACTCTCGATGCGAACTATGTGATCGAGCTCCGGAACTTCCCGTTCCAGACCAATCCGTCCCAGTTCCACGTGCAGGAAGGCGCCATCACCACGGCGGCGGGGGATGTTCCGGCGCTCAGGGCCCTGTTCAACACCTCCTATCGGCAGGGTCCGCTGGAAATGTCCTGGCAGGTCCGTTACCTGGGCCGCGCGGACCGTTACAGCCGCGACGCCACCCAGGCGGATGGTTCGGAGTCCAACAACTACCCGGTCGCCGAGGCCAAGTTCCTGCATAACATTTCCGCTCGCTACAACTTCAGCGGCAAGCTGGAAGGGTTCCAGGTCTTCGGCGGCATCAACGACCTGTTCGGCGATCTTCCGCCGCTGGGCCTGGTGCAGGGGAGCAATGCGGACGCCGGATACGACCTCGGCCGCTACTTCTTCGCCGGGATCCGTTACCGGCACTAGACCTCGGGTCACCATCACCCGAGACCAGCCGCCCGGCGCACCCCGCGCCGGGCGGTTTTTTTACGCCCGGCCCCCTGCGGAGGCTGCGGCGTCTCAGGGGCCCACACCCGTGACCGGGCGGTCGCAACCCTCGGCCCGCTCCGTGAGCCAGACCCCGTCTGATGTCTCGTAGACGATCTGCGCGTCCCGGCCGGACGCCATCTGCGCCGCCGCCGCCCGGCGCGCGGCGTCGACCGCCCACCCGCGCGTGGCAAAGGTCTCCGACAGGGTTCCCCTGGCCGCATAGGCATAGCCCGCCTCATGCCGGACGACGCGATAGGTCTCCGTCCCCGGCGGATCGTCCGGGACGAACGACGGACCGCCGCCTGGGCGGCCCGGATCAGACGGTGGCGACATGGTGACCTCACGGAGTCTCGACGGGACGGAGCAGGGCGGGCCCCCAACGGCGGATATTGTGACCGGCGCGGACAGGCGACCGACCGGCCGGGAGGACGCGAAGGGCCGCGACGCCTGGCATGAGGGGCGGCGGCAGGGCGATGTCCGATCGGGTGCGCAGGGCGCCTGCGACGCCGGCAACCTACGCCCACCGGTCGCCCGGGGGAGGCTCGGGAACGACGCATCCCCCGTGGGCCGGCCCAAAGGTGGCCGCCGGCGGCCTGCGCCGTACAGCAAGACGCCGCCCTTCCCGGGGGAAGAGCGGCGCTCGCGAGGTCTGGAAGATCCGTCGTCCGGCGTCATCCCCGAAGGGATGCCGCCAGGACGAGGGCCGGTCCTACCACTTCTTCGACAGGCGGCCGAAGAACTGGCGGCCGATCATGTCGTAGGCGTTCAGAGCCGAGGTGCCGATCCGGAATTCGCTGGTGGACACGGCCGGCGGGGCCTCGTCGAACAGGTTGCGGATACCGAAGGTCGCCTCGACGTTCAGGCCCGGGATCCGCTTCTGCACCGAGATGTCATGATAGATCCGGGTGCCGACGTGCAGGACATAGTAGGTCTGCTGCGACAGGTTGCCCGCAGGAACGCTGTAGTACCGCGTGTTGAAGAAGGTGTCGCCACCTTCCAGGCTGGTGTCGGAGCCCTTGCCCAGGAACTGCGAGTTCCAGAACACGGTCCAGTCGTTCAGGTCCCAACGCAGGGAGGCGTTGCCGGCAAAGGCGGGGCCGTCATAGTTGAAGGTCGCACCGTTGTAGTTCTGGATGGCCGAACCGCCCAGCAGCTGCTTCTTGTCGGTCAGGGTCCAGGTCACGTTGCTTTCGAACGTCAGCTTGCCCTTGGCGCCGAAGTCGTGATCGGCTCGCAGGGTGACGTCCAGACCGTTCACATACTGGCTGGCCACGTTCACGTAGTTGTTGTTGACCGTCAGGATGTTCTGGTAGCTGCCCGAAGCGGGGTTCAGGTCCCGCTGGAACAGCGAGCAGAAGGCGCTGTTACCGTTATAGCACTGGTACAGGATGTTGTAGGACCCGAAGGTCTGCACCTCGTTGGACACCTTGAACTGGAAGTAGTCCACCGCGATCGACAGGTGGCTCCAGGTGTCGATGCCGAAGTGCTTCGGCGTCACGATCAGACCCACGCTCTTCGCCAGCGAGGTTTCGGCCTGAAGATTGCCGAGACCGCCCCCCGTGAAGATGGTGGCGCTGGCGCTGCCGCCGTTGGCGCCGACGCCGCTATAGGTCGGCGAGAGGCCCAGAGCCGCGCAGCTGGCCGCCACCTTCGGGCTGACGCCGTTCGTGCCGTAGTTGACGCAAGGGTCGACCGTGCCCTGGCTCGAGAAGCTGGTCTGGTGGGCCAGGTACAGCTCATAGAGGGCCGGAGCGCGGAAGGACGTGCCCACCGAACCGCGGAACTTCAGTTCCGGGCTGACCGACCAGTTGCCGGCCACCTTGTAGGTCGTCGTGGAGCCGTAGGAGTTGTAGTCGCTGTAACGGCCCGACAGGTCGGCGGACAGGTTCTCGATGAACGGCAGGTTCTTGATCACCGGAACATTCAGCTCGACATAGGCTTCGCCCACGCCATCCGTGCCGGCGGTGTGGCCCGCAGCGGTCTGGCCCCAGAGGTTGCCGGCCTGAGCCTGCGCATCCGGCGTGTCGCTGATGCGGTCATGCCGGTAGCTGACGCCGAAGGCCGAACCCAGCGGACCGGCCGGGAGGGTCAGCAGGTCACCGGTGATGTCGCTTTCCAGGATGATCTGGTCATATTGCGTGGTGCCGTGGGCCTTGAAGAACAGGAAGTTCGACTCAGCCTGGGTAAAGTTGCCAGATAGGACCCGCTGGCTCATCCAGGGAATGCCGCCGGCCGGCAGGTTGGCGCAGTTGAAGTTGGAAATGTTGGTCACAGCCGGGTTGCAGGCCGTGGCGCCCGTGCTGGTGGCCAGGACGCGGTCGTTGTAGATCGAGTCGTTCTGGTAGTCGGCGTCGGAGCGCGAATAGACCACATAGGCGTCATAGCTGAACCGGTCGAACCAGCCCATGTGGGTGATGTCGCCCTTCACGCCGGTCACGCCGCGATAGTACTTCACGTCCTGGCGATAGTCCGACGGCAGGGAGATGACCCCGGCGTAGAGGGGGGTCAGGCCCGTGCCCGCAAAGTAGTTGTTCGGGTTGTTGAGCCAGGCGGTGCCGGCCACGGTCGGGAACAGCTGGCGGTAGCCGGTCTGGTAGGACAGGCGGTCGCTGAACTGGAACTGCGCATAGAAATGCGTGGAGGCGTTCAGGTCATAGCCGGCGTTGCCGCTGACGTTGAAGTGGCGGTCCGGCTCGATGACGCTGACCCGGTTGCTGTAGGGCGAGGAGTAGTTGGCGTACGGGTAGGTCGCCGGGTAGCCCGCGCGGGCCTGCCGGGCGAAGAAGGTGTTCAGCGGACCGCCCAGAGCGGCCGAGACCGTGGTCGGAACGTTGTTGCCCTGGGCCGCGGTCGGGTAGACGACGCCCGGCTGCTGGTACTGGTAGACCGCGCCGTTCGTGAAGAACAGGACGTTGCTGACTTGGTTGTAGCACTTGTAGTTATGACCATAGTTCTGCACAGCCGGGTCGGCGGTGTAGTCGATGCGGGCGCCGGTCGCCGGGTTGAACAGATAGTCTTCCGAGCAGTTGGTGTAGGAGCGCTGGCCCTTGGTCAGGGAGTCCTGTTCGAAATACTCGCCCGCCAGCTCGATAAAGCCCTTATCGAAGGTCTTACCGTAGTCGCCGCTGATCTGGTACGAGTTGCCGCCGCCGCCTTGCGAGCCGTTCGCGTAGATGTCGAGCTGGCCGCCGTCGTGCTTCTTCTTGGTGATGATGTTGACCACGCCGGCCACGGCGTCGGAACCGTAGATCGACGAGGCGCCGTCCTTCAGCACCTCGATCTTGTCGATGGCCGATTGCGGGATGACGTTCAGGTCCACCGGACCCACCGTGCCACCGACGCCGGCGGGACCGAGGCGCTTGCCGTCCATCAGGACGATGGTGCGCTGGGCGCCGAGGCGACGCAGGTTCAGAGTCTGCGCGCCGGGACCGCCGGTGACCACGAAGCCGGTCAGCTGGCCGTTGGTCTGGAAGGACCCGGCGGCGATCGACGACTGCTGCAGCATCGAAGCGGTGTCGGCATAACCGGCCAGTTTCGCCGAGTCGGCGGTGATGACGAGGATCGGCTCCGGCGCGTTGAAGGCGTCCTTCTTGACCCGCGAACCGGTCACGACCACTTCGGTCACGTCCGTCGCATTCGTTGCTGCGGGCGGCGCGGTCTGAGCCAGGGCCTCATCTGCGACCAGAAACGACACCAGCAGCGTCGAACCCAAAAGAAGTTTACGCGAGTTCATTGTACCCCCATGTGCTGAAAACCGTCGCCAGAGCGGAGCGGCGCCGGCAAGGGTCTAATCTTGTCCATGGAATGTCACATTTGCAACAAGTCGTAATGTCTCAGTAACCAATCGGCGACGGCTTTGCGACAAATTTACAACTCCGCGACCGGCACGATCGGTTGGTTTCGGCGCTCATCCGGGTTGTTTCTTGTTCATAAGGGCGCGTTATCAGCCAATTTTCGCCGATTTGATCTGTTGGGGGCAAAGACCGAAGTGAATGTTCGCCGCGGGCGCGGCCGGGCTGACAGACACCATCCGGCCATAATTGAACCATCGCGTTTTCCGAATAGTCTGCGAGTATTCCCCTCCGGAGAATTGTCAGATTAAAAATCTTTAACCCACCTTTCTGGACGGGCGCATCGTAGCCGATGCCCATGACCTGCCTCCTTTCGTGAAGACACGGGAACGGGCGAGACGACGATCCCCGGCGCATCCCGCGTCGGGCGACGTCGCCGACCCCGCGGCGGCGCGCGATTGACGCCGGCGGAGCGCAAGACTTCTATAACGACCGCAAATGGGGGTGGATCATG
>Ga0075019_10000306_pt1 | contig 28149 bp, 11 predicted proteins | sample ColStrG_CSR_2013_FD_71473 | JGI IMG/M metagenome (GOLD analysis project Ga0075019, IMG submission 71473) | Freshwater sediment microbial communities in response to fracking from Pennsylvania, USA - Cold Stream Run_MetaG_CSR_2013 | ecosystem: Environmental > Aquatic > Freshwater > Creek >...
GCTCCCATATTTCCATTAGGTTCAACATGAGCGTCTAAGATGGCTTGTAAACGGTGCCCAATTCCCCAGTTTGTTCGGTACATATGTCCAGCAACAATAAAGATTACGGCAATTGCTAAGTGATGATGTGCAATATCTGTTAACCAAAGACTTTGAGTTTGTGGGTGGAAACCTCCTAAAAATGTTAAAATGGCTTGTCCGGAACCTTCCGACGTGGAAAATAGGTGCGTAGCAGAGTCAGGACTTTCGGCGTAAGCTGCCCAGTTTCCTGTCCAGAAAGGTGTTAATCCAGCAGGGTGTGGTAACTCGGTTAAAAAATTATCCCAACCCACATGTTTTCCACGTGATTCAGGAATCGCTACGTGAACTAAATGTCCTGTCCAAGCTAAAGAACTTACTCCAAATAAACCAGAAAGATGGTGGTTTAAGCGAGATTCTGCATCTTTAAACCATGAGAGTGAAGGTTGAAAATTGGGTTGCAAATGTAGCCAACCTGCAAATAAGAAAAGAACAGAAACGACAGCTAAAAAAACAGATCCTAGATAAAGATCTTGGTTAGTTCTTAATCCAACAGTATACCACCATTGATATACACCTGAGGTAGCGATATTAACCGGTCCAGAAGCTCCTCCACGTGTAAATGCTTCAACAGCAGGTTGTCCAAAATGGGGGTCCCAAATGGCGTGTGCAATGGGGCGAACATGTAATGGGTCGGCTACCCAAGTTTCAAAATTTCCTTGCCAAGCCACGTGAAAAAGGTTTCCCGATGTCCATAAAAAAATGATGGCAAGTTGACCGAAATGAGACGCAAAAATCTTTTGATAAAGATTTTCTTCTGTCATACCATCATGAGATTCAAAATCATGTGCGACTGCGAGTCCAAACCAAATTCTTCGAGTTGTTGGGTCCTGTGCTAAACCCTGACTAAATTTTGGAAACAATTTTGTTGCCATATTGTTTTCTTATTTTCATTTAAATCTGCAAAGCGAACTTTGCCGTTAAGATTCAATTTATAAATTTTTCTTGGTTCCAACAAAGTTGGAAGACGTTTTGCTTTATTTTGTTCATGTTAAAAGAACAACACTAGCTTACCATACATATCTCCCTGGTTAAAACGTAACTCAAAAAATGAAGGAGAAGTGATAAAGTTGGGTTAGTTTCCTTAAACTTCTTTTTCGCCACCGTAAAACCATCAGATTTTTTAAAAGTCTAGAACTTTTTTAAAGGTCTAAATTTTAGTATTCAGAAAAAATTATTAGCACTACGTGCTTACTAAAGAAACACTATTTTTTCAATACTGAGGTGAAGTCTTTTTAAATCTTTTGTTTATGAATTAAGTTGCTCTTTTTGTTTTTAGATAATAATTTTTAGATAATAAAACAATAGTAATTTTGTAATTTTTTCTTAATTAATTATACTTAATTCTAGATTATCATTTTTAATTAATAACAAATATTTTTTTAAGTAGTGATACAATTTGATTTTTTTGCTTACAAGTTGGTTAGGTAGTAAATTTTTAACTTTTTTTTTCTACTAAATTACCCTTATTTCCCCCTTTCTTCTGCCGTAATATAAAGAAGATTTAGAGTTTTTTGCCATATTTTTAGCGGTAGATTCTAATTTTCTTGTTTGGGTATCTTTGATTTTGATAAAACAATTATCAAAATTAAAAACAGGCCTATTATGACTTTTGTCACAAGCTTTTCTTTGACCTTGATAAATTATCTTTTCTGTTTCCTAGCAAAGCTAGCTTTTTCCGTTTCCCCCCTTGCGTTTCCCGTGCCGTAGACAAAGAAGCTAAGCCGTAGGCAAAGAAGCAAGCCACAGGCAAAGGAAGAGAAGACGTTTCCCTTTCTTGCCTTGCTTCATTTCTTGCATTGCTTGCTACGCAATACAAGAAATGCAAGCTTGCCTCGCTAGGAAAAGCCAAAGGCAAGGAATGTATTTTTTTTAGATTAGATACGGGCCTATACCAAACGCCAAAGAAAGTTCTGTTCTTTTTACACAATCTTAACTATTATACATTATAAAATTTCTTTTAGTTAATAGGAAGAACAATTAATCAATTTGAGGTTATAAAAATCAGTTTTTCATTACGTTTATTAAGATGTTTTATTTACGAATTTTTTCTTCCTATGCTAAATTCGGAAAGTAGTAAAAATTCACATAATTCTTTATTTGTTCTTGGCAAAGATAGTACTAAATTTATTTAACTTATCTTTTAAGAAAATTTAGTACTATCTTTGCCAAGAACAAGCGTAAAGACTAATAGATACTAAAATTATTTGTTGATTTCGTGGAACGAATAGTTTCTAACTATAAATATTTCTAACAGATTTTTCCTTTCCTCAAAAATTATAGTTTTTTCCGATAGTTTACTAGGAGTTAACTGAGTATACATTGCTTTGCCTCTTCTGGGAAAAAAGCAAAGCAAGCAATGCAACCCTTCATATAAATGAAACATTTTTTAACCCTTCTTACCTTTTAGGATACTAATCAGGGTTGCATTGCATGTCTCCTTGCAATAGGCGTTTCCTAGCGAAGCAAGCCACAGGCAAAGGAAGGAAGGCAAAGCTAGCAGAGGATGCAAATGAGTGAGTGCTCACTGAGCAAGAAACTAGAATCTCCAAACATTGTGTATTATATTTCCCTATTTAAAAAGTTAGCAATGCAACGAAACTTAGTTGTTAAGAGTTTTTACTAAGCAAAATTGGAAGTGACTTATTAAAGTAACAATTTGTTTGGAGCCATAGAGAGAAGGGGAACTTAAACTTCTGGTTCTTAATGGATATTAATTTCTACTCTAGCAAAAAAGAGTAAACAAAGTAAGGGAGGAGACTGTTAGATTCCGAAAAAAGAAGAGAAAAAAATTGGTGGTTCGTTATTTTTCCCAACGGGTGGTAAAAAGCTCATTCTTCCTAGGATGACCTCACTTCAGTTCGTTTTTAGATTTCAACTACTGTATTTTTCTAGACAACGGACATTTTAAAATATCTAATAAACCCTATAAAATAACTGACAAAAAAATTAGCAAAGCCATTAATTACTTCTTAAGATTTTGAGAAATTTTTTGTTATTCAAAAAGCGTTCATATCATTTTTTCGTCCTGATCTTAACTTTGATCTTTGTAAAAAATACTTCCAGCATCTAATAGGAAGAACGTCGTTTGATCCTTTTTACCAAAAAGAATTTTTTTACAACAATCAAAGAGCTAGCTTTGACTTTGGTGATAGGCAATTTCAATAATCATTTAACTCATTTTTTTTTTGCACGATCTTCTCGACAAATATAGAAACCAAAAATAAAAATCTATAGATAAGATCTTTTCTTTTGGTCTAACTTTATTTAGAAATCTTTAATCGAAAAATCTGTAGAAAAAGCCGTGTTAAAGGAAAGGTTTTAGTTAAAGATTTTCTCTCAGAAGTTAAATCTTTAACTAAAACTGTGTTAAAAAAACAAAAAACATTGTCTAGCAGCTATCTATGAACAAAGATTAATAACTCTATTGAATGAGGTTCAACTAAAATAAAAATTTTTTTTTATTTACGAGGTTACAATTTTTGGCTAAGGTCATAATAAATAATAACCCGTAACTTATGATTCAAACAAATTCTAAAAATGCTGTTATAGCTGGTGGCAAAACCTATAGAAATATTGCTCTTCTAATATCCTGTTACCTCCGTGCGCGCTTCGCTTACCTTTTTGAACCAGTAATGGCCTATTTATTATAGATAGATCGTCAGAAATAGAGACTAGAAAAAAGGGAAGTGATTCTTAGCGCAGCTAAACCCGTAAAGGGAAGGGAAGGCAAAGAAGCAAGACTTTGTAGAAAGGCAAGAAGCTAAGCCATAGGCGTTTCCCGTGCCGTAGGCAAAGAAGCAAGCCTTCTTCCCTCTGGGAAATGAAAGGCAAAGGAAGGAAGGCGTTTTTCTCCCCGTTACCTATGGTAAACCTATGGTAACGGGTTGCTTCGCTAGGAAAAAAGCAAAGCAAGGAAGAATACTGCTTACATTTTGTTCTTCTCTAATAGGGCGAAAAAAAGAAATTGGGAACAGAGTAACACATTAAAGTCATCAGAATTTTATTTATTGCTACATTAGTTTTTTGTCTTTGATTTTGTTTTTTAGATTTTGAAAGAGAACGTTTGGAATGAGTGAAACACTTCACACTCATTTTTAGTTTCCTAGAAAAAACAACGGTTCATTTATTTTCTAGAGATTCTGAAGCGAAGTTAAAGAAGAAGAAAAAAATAACCAAGCACGTACGTAAGAAAAGAAAACTTCAAATAATTATTTTTCATCCTTTTTTTCATTTATTAAAATTTGACTTTTTTATGTTTATTAAAATAGAAAATTTGTTAGCTAATGCTTCCTTTTGTTTTTTATTTTTATCTATGATTTTTTTTTGGCTCGAAGCAATTCTTTTTGTGCCCGATTTATCTCCAACCGTGACGCCTACTTCTGTCCTTTTTCGTAGCAACTTCTTTTACTCGCATCCCCTTAATCTAGAAGAGATAAAGTATGAAAAAGAAAACGCATCAAATTCTTCGCAAGTGGCTATCATTGAAAGTAAACCAAATATTTTTTTAAAGTTTTTTTTGGACTTTTTCAAAAAAATTTCGCTAGAGAATTTTGCTTTTGGCAATATCGTTCTTGCTCAAGTGAGTTTAATAAGTTTGCTAATTTTAAGATGGATTGAGTCCGGACATTTTCCTTTAAGCAATTTGTATGAATCTCTCATGTTTTTATCATGGAGCTTTACATTTTTATATTTATTTTTAGACAACAAAATTTTTGGAAAATATTACGAAATGCCCTCTGTACCGTTTTTAGGTGCGATTATTTCACCTTGTGCTCTTTTTACAAATGCTTTTGCTAGTTTTAGCTTACCAGAAGAAATGCAAAAGTCTTCTGCTCTTGTACCAGCCTTACAATCGAATTGGTTAATGATGCATGTAACGGTAATGATTTTAAGTTATACTGCCCTTATTTTAGGGTCTTTACTTTCTATTGCTTTTTTAATATTAATTAATGGAACGAAAGCGTTTTCTTTTTTCTTTTTGAGACCCAAATCACTTTTGTTTGATTCATCTCTTGCACCTACTTCTTTTACTTCATCTGCTTTGCTTGGATTTCTTCCCTTCCCATTTCCCAGAGGGAAGGGAAATGGGAAGGGAAGAAACGAAATGGGTTGCTTCGCAAGGGAAATGGGAGAGAAAACGGAAAACGAAAAAACCATAAGGAAAGCAGAGCAAGTAAGCCAACAAAATCAAATTTTATTTCCTTACCTTTTTGCTAAATCGGCCCATTCTATGAATTTTAATCAAATAACTCCAAGAAAATTTTATGCAAAAAAACCTTTACGTCCTATAGATAAGTTACGCAGACGGGATTTAGAAAAAGAAAATCAGTTTTTTTTGAGTAAGATAAAAAAATTTCCTGCTAAATTTACAAAAGAAAATTTAGTAAGATCGTCATTAAAAAATAAGTCGTTTGAAAAAAATAATTCATTTTTTTTAAATTCATCCCTTCCCTTCGCGTTTCCCTTCCCTCTTTCCTTGCCTATGGCGTTTCCCGCTTCCCTTCCCTCTTTCCTTGCCTATGGCGTTTCCCTTCCCATTTCCCTTCCCTCTGGGAAATGGGAAGGGAAATGGGAAGGAATGAAATGGGTTGCTTCGCAAGGGAAAGAACAAAATGGGTTGCTTCACAAGGGAAACGCGACGAATTTGTTACAATTAGCAAAACGTTTAGATCAGTTAAGTTATCGTATCTTAGGGATCGGTTTTCCTCTTTTAACAATTGGAATATTATCCGGAGCTGTTTGGGCAAACGAAGCTTGGGGATCTTATTGGAGTTGGGACCCAAAAGAAACATGGGCTTTATTAACCTGGCTAGTTTTTGCTATTTATCTACATACTCGTTTAAACAATGGGTGGAAAGGAGAAAAACCTGCAATGATAGCATCGTTCGGTTTTTTGATTGTTTGGATTTGCTATTTAGGAGTCAATCTTCTTGGAGAAGGTTTGCATAGCTATGGTTGGTTTAACTTCTAATTTTCTCTTGGTGGATCACATTATTTTTCTTTGTTACCTCCCTTAGAGAGGAAAAGGTATACAAACAATGCGGATTATGCAGAAAGTTACTTCCCTCTTTTAAAATCAAGGTTTTCTATGTTCGAATGGTGGAATTGTATTGCGGAGTTACCCGCATAGATTCGTCTTACTTATCAAATGCATTTCTGTTAACGACGTTTGTTTTTTCCAATTTGATTCGAACGGGCGGAAAACTTTTGTTTTTTTGGCTAAATGATTTTTCTCCATTTTAGTAAAAGAAGTGCTTGTTACAATAGATAAAGTTTATTTTCTCTATTAGCGTCTTAAATGCTAATGGACAAAACCGCTACAATGCAGAACTTCATTCAATTATTCAATTACAAAATTATAGAAAAATTTTTTGAGTGAAAATCAAACTCATCTTGTTTTCAAAGTTAAATAAGAGTTTTTGATTATTGGAAAAAACTTTTTTTGCTAGAAAGAATCGAATTAATTACTTTTAACAACAATCAAAAGTAAAGACGCAATTTAAGAAAGTAAACAATGCAAACGATAAAAAAGTTTCTGGAAATTATATTAGGTATAATAGTTAAATTTATTAAAATTTTTGTTATTCTTAGATAATTTGTTTAATAAATTTATGTCGTGTTTTTGTATTAGTTTTTAACGTTTTAAATTCGATCGTTTTTGTACAAAAAAATTAAAATCAGCTAGAAAGAACCTATAAAAAGAATTGCCTAATCTTTGAATCGTTAAATAGAACAAATAAAAAAAGTGTTGAGCTCGTTTTTCTAAAAGAAAAAGTTTTGGTAACTAACCCCTTATTGCTATTTTTGGGCTGACTTTTTACTTATTGATCATTGGATTTACTAATTCTGGCCTACAAAATCATTTAAACTTCCACAAGTTATTTCATCCCTGTGGCATTTTTTAGACAAAAGTAAGGCGCATTGTTATCTCTATATGTTGTCAATCTTCTTGGCTCCTTTTATTAATTTATTCCCTTTTTTCTCTTATACAAAGGATATAAGAGAAAAAAAGGGTAGGAAAATGGATTTTTTTATATTACCTATCTAAGGTTCCGATTTTGCGTAGATTTTGTTTTTATTTAAGGGGCTTTTAGAAACTCATTTGCTACCTTTCAAAAAAGATCTTGCAGTGCAAGAATTTGGGAAATTTTCATGACATTTATTCTTCAATTTGCTTTACTTGCTTTAATCATTGTATCTTTTGCATTGGTTGTTGGTGTGCCTGTAGTATTCGCGTCTCCAAATGCTTGGTCAGAGAATAAAAGTATTATTTTTTCTGGCTTAAGTTTATGGTTAGTTTTAGTTTTTGCTGTTGGAATTTTTAATTCATTTGTAGTTTAAAAAATTTTGTACTTTTTTTAATAGTTACAATTTCTTTTTCTAGTATATAAAGTAACTTTGTTCCCTAAAAAATTATTTGTTTTGATTTTTGACGTTTCGGAGAAATTACTTGGATGATTGAACTCTTGACTGCTTTTGGGGTTAAGCGAAAGGCCCCTACTATCCTGCTTTCCTAATAGCCAACTTTTGCAAAGCTAGGGCGAAGGTTTTCTTTGACTAGTAAAACTTTTTTTGGATAAAGTAGTTGTGGGTAGACAAAGTGTCATTGTAAACAAGGAGTCGAAGAAAAGTTGTAAAGTAACTATCTTATTTATCTTATAGAAACTATTTCTTAGTTCTTAGCTTTATGTCTAAAAAAACAAAATTTATTCTTTCATGCTTTCCTCTTTATGTATTGTTAGCCTTAGATTAAATGTTAAGAAACGTGAATTACGACTTCTCAGAAAACAAGATAATCAATTTTGTTTTCTTGACTTTTATATCTTGTAAAAGGATCCAAAGGAATACTTCCAATTGTACAAATAACAGAGACAGATAACTTATTAAAAGTTGTCCTTGTTTTTACAGAAGAAGTTCTTTGTTTCATAGCAAAGCAACACTCTTTCCTTGCTGTTTCCTTTGCCATAGGCGTTTTCCTCTCATTTCCCTTACCATAGGTAAGGGAAGGAGCTACTAAACCCGTTTCCTTGCCTTTCATTTCCCTTGCCATAGGCAAAGGAAGAAGGCAAGAGGGAAGGAAAGCAAGGGAAGGGAAAGGTTGCTTTATTTCCCTTCCCTCTGATTTACTTCTTTGTTTGCTTTGTTTGCTTCCCTTACCTATGGTAAGCGAAGCAACAGAGGTAAGGGAAAGGCAAGACAAGCAAGGCAATAGAAAAAAACGGCTATGGCAAGGGAAATAGAAGAACTGGATAAGGATGATTGGGGATTTAGGTTTGTTATTAGAGATTTTTTTTCAAAAAATGATTCTATCGGTAAATTAAGATGAAAACATTTATACAAGTGAGCTTATATAAGCAATAAATTTTGTCGGTAGATTTTAACCAAATTTTTCTTTGGAATGATTACATTTTTTAAGTTTAAATTTTAAAACTGCCATTTCATTCGTATAAAATTTCATAAATTGACTCTAAAAAAATAACTTATGGAAGTAAATATTTTTGGATTAACAGCAACGGCTTTATTTATTTTAATTCCCACTTCATTTTTACTTATTTTGTATGTAAAAACAGCTGCTTCAGAAAATTAAAAACTTTTTATGTTTATTAAAAAATCAACTTCTCACTATTCTAAATTTTTTAGATAGGATGGTTTTGATCTTCTTTAAAGGACTCCCACTTTTGTAAAAAATGAGTGGGAGTTCTGAAAAAAACTGTTGCGCCATAGTTTAGAACTTTTCTTTTTGCTCATAAATATCTGGATTTTTATAGTTTCCTTTATCTTTTAGAATAGACCCTTCGGCGACTTCTTCCTTTGCTTTCCCTTGCCATTTCGTTTTCTTCCTCTGCCTATGGCAAGGGTTGCTTTTTTACCTATGGCTTAGCTTCTTTGCCTTTCCTTTCCCGTTTCCCTTCCCTCTGGGAAATGGGAAGAAGGCTTGCTTTGTTTCCCTATGGGAAGGGAAAGAGTAAAGGGAAATGGCAAGGGCAAAAAGTCAACGAAGGGTCTGCCTCATCCTAAATCTTTTCCACTAACACCTTTGCTGATAATGAAAAGCATTTGTTGTTACGGAAGAAATTTCAGCATCACTGGCGTTTTAATTTCTTTGAAAGAATAGAGTTCTGCTCCACTACTTTCCTCGTAAAGAACGCAGGCTTTAATGAGGAAACGAAAGTCTATCTTACATCCTTAATAGGGAAAAAATTTCTTTTTTACTGGCTTGGATAGCTTTAGGACCTCTAGTAAAAAATTTAGCATATGTTGTTAGAATTTAGTTCTGTAGTGCCTGTACTGAATTGAAACGTATTTCTTTTCTCTCTTTTTTATTTCTTTCGGTTTTTTGAGCATAAATCTTGCTAGCAAATCTAGGAAATGAAGAAGTTATGTTAAAAAATGCAAAAGATCTTCTTTAGAACTATAGTTCCCAAAACCTAATTATCTTTCCATTTCCCTTCACTTCCCTTTCCACTTGCCTTCTTCCTTCTTGCCTTCGTAGGAAGGCAATGAAACGCCTGTGGCAAAAAAAATGAAAAGTAAGGAAACGGGTTAGCTTCTTTGCCTATGGCAATGGCAATGGGTTGCTTTTTTCCTTCCTTTATCTCTGATTTGCATGCCTCCTTTGCCTATGGCACGGAAGGCAAAGCTAGGAAACGGCAAGGGAAAAGTAGTCATGGGAAGAAGCTAACATTTCTAGTGAGGCACAGCATAGGCACAGGAAAGGTTGTTTCATTTTCCTCCTCTCTGGGTTAGCTTCTTTGCTTCTTCCTTTGCCTGTGACGCGTTTTCCTCGCCTTGCCTTCCCTTGCTTGCATTCCCAAAGGTAAGCAATGCAACCAGAGGGAAGGCAAAGAAAACGCAAGGGAAACGGAAGAAAAGGTAGTGGGAAGAGAAGGCAAAGAAAAAGATTTTGGTTCGTTTTTAGTTTTTTGACTTGGTCTATTTAGTAATCTATAAGTGGTTCGTATTTAGTTGCTCGAATAATAAATAAAAAATAAATTTAAAATTTTATGGCAAAAAAATGTATGATCCAACGTGAATTAAAGCGTCAACGTTTGGTAATGAAATATGCTGAAAAACGTCGTTTGTTAAAACAACAAATCAAAAAATCTTTTTCTTTAAAAGAAAAATTAATATTACATTGTCAACTTCAGCAACTTCCGCGCAATAGTTCACCTGTACGATTGCATAATCGTTGTTTAATAACTGGACGATCTAGGGGTTATTACCGACATTTTGGTCTTTCTCGACACCTTTTACGAGAATTAGCTCATGAAGGGTTATTGCCTGGTGTGAAAAAAGCTAGTTGGTAAAAAAGTTTTGTTTGAAAGTCTGAAAAATTTTTTATAAGTTTAGCTTTAGAATATTTTGATAGTAACTTTTCTTATAGCAAGACTTCTTTTTCTACATTTCCACTTTAGACAACCCCTTTTTTATTATTGCTTCACTAAGGTTTCTTTGACGTAAAAATGTAGGAAGGGGGGGGGTGAAAGGATATGCAACATCAATTTTAAGAATCCACAGTAAGGCTTGTGTCACAAAAAATTCTATTAGTTTTTACTAGAGAAAACTCAAATGATTAGTGAAGTTGAAAAGTGTTCTACTTTTTTCAATAGAGAAGTAAGTTAATAGAACGATGAGCAATTACATAAGGTCTAAACCTATTAAAATGATGAGAAGTGTTGAGTAAACGTTCATATATAACGAAAAGCCTGGGCGAACGTAAAAAGTTGAAAGATTTGTCTAAATTTCTACAATTGAAGAAAGTTTATTTATTACGCTTTTAGTTCAAGAAAGGTTTAAAATTTTTAATTTTGTGCAACGAGGTTAGTTTGTCAAATCGAGAAGATTGCAAAATTTATAGTTGTCAAAAGGAGAAATGTCAACCAATTTTCCCAAAATGTGATATCGTTTGACTTTTTTGCGTTGGGGCTTACCGTTAAAATAAGGAAAAAACGTTTTTTCGATGGCTATATATTAGTTAAGTAATAGTTATTTAAAACCAAGATGAATAAAACTCTGGTAGACATTTGTCATTTTAAATTTCTAGCCCCAGTCTCTACCCTTGTTTTTAACCCCCTAATATATAAGGGAGTTAAAAACAAGGGTAGAGACTGGGGCTAGAAATTTGTACAATATAAATAAATCAATTTTTTAAAAATATTAAATTTTCATTTAAAAGCAAAGTTGAGAGGAGTATAATGTAATGTGTACTTAAAAATCTAATATTTTTAAAAAAGTGAATTAAATTCGTGTGTACCAATAGTTAAAATCGCCATCATATGGCGATTTATTGATTTGAACTTTATTATAAAAAACTAAACAAGTATCTGTGTGATATGGTAAACATAAATAACAAAAATAATGCTGAGATTTCTTGATAGAAGATTTTTGTTTTAACTTTTTTAGCTCTAATTTCTTGAAAAATGATGGTTGGTTTACTGCTTTTTTTTTGCTTGTGTACTTTATCTTTCTCTTTATCAAAAAGGGGTTTTTTGCTTGCTTTGCTTGCGTAGCAAAGCAAGCAAAAAGTTGTCCTGTAGAGAAAATAGTTATTTTGTGTTTTCCTAACCTTATGGGTAAGCCAAGCAAGCTTTTTTTGTGAGACTTACGTTTTAGTCGTATAGGTTTATTTGTTTGTCGTTTTTTTTTAGAGATAAGAACATTAAACTGTTTTTCCTGTTCTTTCCGAAACCCTCTATCTGTTTTATTTTTATTCACTTTATAGGGAACAAACAATTTACAGTGATGATAAGTGAAAAAGCGACGGGTAGAAAAATACGGAAAAAATAGAGGAAAGTAAAAAATACCAGGTAAACTGAACGTTTGATTGTTTTTAGCTGTTAGGTCTTTATCTTTATCTAAATTGTAAGAAAAGACAGATTTTAAAGATTGTGTTTTTTTCAAAAAAGAGGATGCGGCTGCAAATAAAAAAGGGCGCAAATAAAGTGATAACTTTGGCAACACGTATTTAGGGTTTTTTGTATAAAGACCAAAAATCCATTTTTTTCCGTTTAATTTTATAAAATATTTAGATTTGATCCATTTTTTACTCTTTTTTGGATGCCTTCTGCAAGCCCATTTCCAAATGATTTTTAAAGTGACATAATCACAATAATGAAATATTTTTTTTGTTGAAACATTACAATACTGGCTTGTCCATAACCGTATTTTTGGGGTTAATTTTGTTAAAAGTTCTTCTTGAGTTTTAGTTTTTGACAGTTTTATGATGTTACTAATATTCTTTAAATGCATACGAATATTTATTTTTGACGGAATCAAATCAAACTTTTTGAAAGGATTATTACTATAGAACAAAAAACCTAGAAAATTAAATTGAACTTTAGAGAACATTTTTTGTCTTTCACCTTTCTTAACGTTCCACATATATTTCATTGTTATTAGGTTTGCATGGATTGAGTACCAGAGAAAGGCGTTGGTTTTTACATTTAGCAACTCTTGTTCTTTATATAGGCAATTTTTTCTCCCAAATTTACAAAAAGGACTTATTAAAAAATAACTGACCACAGTTAAAGGATAAAAAGGAATAAAGTAATGGTTTAACTTGATTTTCTTTCTTCTTTGTAAGGTTTCCTTCCATAACTTGAATGGTTTGTTTTCAAAGGCCCATCTTTGACTTTGAGCAAACCATTTTTTCTCAGAGAAATTAAAAACGGGCTTATCACAAAAGTCAAAAGAGGAAAGTAAAGCAAAAGTTTCTTTTTTGCACACGGGAAGGTGATCTAGCAAAACACGAGATAAACAAGAAGGATTACTTATCTGGCTTAGTTTTCTTTTCCTCTTACTTGCATTGCTTGCATTGCTTGCATTGCTTGCTACGCAATGCAAGTAAGAGGAAAAGAAAAATGGGTAAGTTTCTAGGAACGAAGGTTGAGAAACAATTTGTTGAAATTGTGTAACATAAAGCCATTCCTTATTCTTATTACCATAAGAACTAGTAGAAAGAATTAGGTAAAGTTTGTGAAGTTGGTATAATGGTAAAGTTGTTTTGAAAACGACATTGTCTGCTTGGTATTTCGAAATGTTCTGTATAAAAGAAAAGGTATTTTGAAATTTCCAAAACAGAAATTTTGTGACAGAAGAAAAACAAAATTTTGTGCCGTAAAATGGCTCAACAAAAAATTTCGTTTTTTTTGAAACCATACGAACTCTTTTTTTTATGGAGATAAAAAGTTGATTATTAATTTTTAGTGTTTTCATAAAAGTTTTTTTAAATAAGAAATTTTTATGAATTTGTTTATTTAAAAGATGTTTCCAAAATTTTTCTATCTTTAATTTTTGTGCTTTCTTTGATAATTCAGTTTTTATTTTCCAAACATTTATTCTTTCTGTTCTTGTTATTTTGCTACTGGAAAAGAGGTTAATTTCCTCCGATTTTTTTCTTATCAAACCTTGTAGAGAGCGCATGTATTGCTTGCATTGCTTACTAGGCAATGTAAGCAATGCAAGCAATACAAGCTCTTTAAGAAAAAAGGGTAATAAAAGCAAGTAAGCAGAAGAAAGAAAATGGAGTATAGCAAAAGAAGTAGAATTAATGCTTATAGAAGTGATTTGTTTCAAGCAAATATTTTTTAAAAATTTTTGTCGAACCAAAGAAAATAAGATGTTGTTTGGTTGAAGAAATTGTCTCTTCTTTACGAAAGAAAAGCAAACAATGCCAGACGAACGTGTTAGTTTTAAAAAATCAGAAAACAGAATTTTTGTTTGAGCCGTAACTTTTTTTTGTTTTAGAGATGTTCTAACAAATTTGATTGGTTGGTTTTTTTTCAAAAAGAGGCGGCTACAAGCTGTAAATTCGTACCAAGTGATGCACAAAGTTGCGTGCCAATAAAGACTACTTTGTTGACCAAAAGAATTTGTGGAAAACTTTCCTTTTATTTCCCATACTTTTCCGTAATATTGATTCCAAAGTGTACGGAATTGAAGAAAAGAGCTGTTTTCCATGAAAAAAGAAATACTTGTTAGATCTTTTAAATTTAGCCAAGTTTTTAGAACTTTAGAATAAATTTGTTTTGTAAACAAAGAAAAAAAAAGGTTAAAAAGTTTTTTTTGTTCTTTGTTTTTGAGAGAGAATAACGAAAAGATAGAAAATTGTCGAAAACTGAGAAAGCACTCTTGAGAAAAATCAATAGAATTGTAACCGTGATCAAACGCGAAATCTACAAATGGGTGAGAAGGATTTTCTAATTTTTTTTGAAAAAGAAAAACATTTTTTCTAAACTCTGTAAAATTCATTTTAAAAATAGTTCCAATCACATCATAAAAGTTTACTCCTAGACTTCCTTTACATTGATTTCTGCCATTTTTTCCAGCGCATTGAGGATTCGTAAAATTGAAAAAAAATGTATTTTTTATTTTTTTATAAAACTTTTGATGATTTTGTTTTTCGAAATCTTCAGTTAAGGTAACTAATTTCTTATTTTCTTGAGTAGTAGACCTACAGAACGAAGTTTTAAGATATTGTTGTTTAGAACAAACGTGTAAACTATTAGTTGAAACAGTGAAAGAATCAAGATGATTTGTTATTGTCTTAAGTAACAAAATCCAACTAGTAACAAAAGTTTGTAAACCAAAAATGTTTTGATATTCCTTCCTGTTCTCTACTTTACCTTTTCTTTTTAAACTTTTTTTGACTTCTTTAAGGAAAGAAATTTCCTTGTTGTTCTTAACCCTATGGTTAGCAATATGTTTTCTTTTCGTTTTAGGAACGAAAAAAGAAAAATATTTTTTAAAATTTATTACTGAAGCGTCAAATTTTTTTTGTATCTTCTTTAACGATTGAATACGACTAGTCGTTCGGGTTTTCCAAAACTCATTTTTAATTTTTATTACTCGTACTCCAATACTCGCGAAACTCCAATAATATCTATCTTTCTTATCAGGCAAGAGTAAACCATTTTTTTTCGCTCTAAAGATTAGTAGAGTAAGAAATCTCGAATAAGTTACTTTTTGTTTTAAGAAATTGGGGGGTCTAAGCAAATAGTTTTTTTTATATGACTTATTTTTTCTCTTAAATTGCTTGCATTGTCTAGCAAGCAATGCAAGCAATTTAAGAGAAAAAAACCACGGTAACTCAGAAGGACCTAACCACTTCATGGATAATCTTAGAGATTCGTTTTTGATCCATAATTTTTTTCTATTTGGATGGTTTGAGGCCGTAGACTTATTGACCTCCAGAATTCTATGCCCAGAAGTTAAAAATAAAAAAACTCGGATATTGGTACATTTTTTTACATTTTTTTTTGAAAAATAACGTTTTACGTAAGGATAAGTAAATTTAGCGTGATTTTCGTCTAAAATTGACTCCAAGACCCGTTTTTGACTTTGATAAAGGATTTTTGTATTCTTGTTAGAAACGAGCCTGTTACAAAAGTCAAAAACCCTTCTTTGACTTTGATAAATTCTTTGTCTAAGATTTTTCTTAGAGAAGGGCCTGTTACAAAAGTCAAAGGAATTTTGTGATTCAAATAAAAAAACAATACGTAAATTTTTTTTATTTTTCCAAGAAGGGCTAGGAAAAGGAAGACAAATCCAAGGAAATAGTGTTTCTAAATTTTCTTCTTTAAAAGGCTTTAATTGATGTGATTTTTTCAAAAACCAAGAAAAAATACAATGTAAAATCAATTTTTGTTTGGTTTTTCTGGGCATATTATGGAGAACTTTCGATTGAGTAACCGTATTTAGTTGATAAAGAGGTATTTCTTGGTAACGTTTTTCTAATAGTTTTTGACGTTTTGTGGTTTTATAAGTTAAATTGCGAAATTGAAAAAGATATTCATTAAAAATTTTCCACGGTATTCTTTTAAAATATTTAAAAAGCATGAGAAATATTTTGCGTATAATTGTTTTTACGGATAGAAGGTGCGTTAAGAAATATTTAAGACAAAAGTAATTAGTATATTTATATAAATTATATAAATCAATTTAGTACCTGATAATTTTTCTACTTTTTAGTTAGTAAAACCAGTAAAAAAAATTAGAGTCACTTACTCTCAAGTAATTTTCAACATTTTTTTATTACTCGTTCGCCTCTGATTACTGGTCCCAATTTATTTCTACAAATTTTTACTACTAATTTTCCGAAGCAATAAAATAAATTCATCTCTAATTATTCTACAGTTCGTTGCGAGGTGCTATTTTCTTAATTGACTTCTTAGCTCTTGTAAAATTGGAATGTTTGCATTGCTTAGCTAAGCAATGTACGCAATGTAAGCGTTCCTTTATCAAAGGTAAGTGGAGCAAGCAATAAAATATGACAGTGTATTATTATTCTTTAACCACTTGGTTACAACTTTTGCCCATTGTATTTCCTAGTTTGTTTAGTTTCTACAAAGTATAAGCCACGAGTTTCTATTATAAAGTTTTCAAAACTTTCTTTGATTTTAAGTCAATGGCAATTACAGCAATTTTATCGCTAGAATTCCTCCATTACCTTAGGTAAATAAACAAATTTTTACCATTTTTAGTTTTTCTATTGTTAATTTGTTAAATAAGGCTTCCCTTCCCTTTTTCCCGTGCCTATGGTAAGCAAAGAAGCAACTAGAGGGGTTGCTTTGCTTACCAGAGGTAAGGGAACAAGGGAAGAGCTCAACTATTTACTTGGGTTCCCTTTGACTTCTGTGACAAGCTTTGTTTTTGACACGACCTCTCACAAAAGATCTCATCTAAAAAGTTAAGATGAGATCTTTTGTGAGAGGTCGTGTCAAAAACAAAGCATCTATAATGCAGAACTTTGTTCTTTGACTTTGACAAATAATTATTTTAAATTCAAAATAAACCTGTTACAAAAATTGAAGGGACAAAGTTCTGCATCGTAGATGCTAAAAGAGCTTTTGACTTTTTATATCGGCTTTTCTATAAGAAAAATTCTAAATGAAGAATTTCTGAATAGCAAAGTCAAAAAAAGGGCTTACATTGTTGATAAAGGCTATCGTTTTTTGTTGGTTTGTTTTCCAATAACGTTGAAAAGTAGAGAAAGTATCAACAATCAACAATGCATAAAATGCTTTTGACAAACAATATAATGTCTTTGGTCAAAGGGAGTAAAAGGACTTCAATGAAAGATTAAAGATCTTGTATTCTTTTGGTAAGCCAACAAAAATTGGTTGATTGATTGTTTGTTTAGGTAAAAGAGAAGACACAAAAGCCGAATGCCTATATAGTAAGTAGCATTTATTGCCTAATTAAAAAAATTTTTAGTCCTTCCATTCTTTAAATATAAAATAAAGTTCTATAAATAAACAAAAAATATATCAAATAAGTGTAATTGAACTTTTTTTTCCTGTTACTACTAGAGAAATTTGTTAAAAGTTCTTTCCGTATTTTTGATCGATAAAACTTTAATAAAGTTTAATAAAATTTGTAACCTAGCAAATTTCCAAATTTACCTTTTTATCGTGTCTTCTTTATTTGAAAAAAATTAAAAAAAGATAGAAAATTCTTATTCAGTAAAATAACACATATTCTAGAAACAATTGAAATCGAATCAAATTATAAAGTGAATATTTGGAAACAAAGTATCTTCATTATAAGCCTGAAATTCACCTAAAAAGTGGGATTTTACCTGATTTCAAGCAGCAACCAACTTAGTTTTTGTCTGTGAAACTAAGCAAAAATTTTAACTACTTTTTATCTATTTACTTTAATAAAAAATCAAAAGTAAAATTTGAACAATTCAAGTACTAAATTAATTTAAATTTTGTAAAAGTTGTATCCTACGTTTGGTAAATCAAACGAAAATTTACTTTTATTTTTACGTTGACCTATTTAGTTAGAAGAAAAAGTAATTCTTTGACTATAATTTAATGTCAATCGCTCAACTTTTTGAGCAAAACACTTTTGTGCGCTATATAATTTAATTTATTGTACTCGAACTTTATTTACACAAAATTCTCGTTCAGTTTGTCGTATTCCTGACTACTCTTGTGCAATACAAGAGTAGTTAGAGATAAGACAAACTTTCAAAGAGGTAAGCAAAAGATAAGCAGTTTATGCTTCTTTTTAGAAACTGGTCCTTGTTTCTAAAAATTTCGACCACCTTTAGTGAAATGAAATTTAACAAAAAAGATTTTCCGTAGTTTTCCAAAATTACTACTTTCAAATCTTTGATATTTGATTTGCTATTTTTATAAAAAATAGCAAAGATAGGTATGATTTAAGTTCAAATCAAATCAGAAACAAAAGTTTTAACTGAATCACGATAATGAGATTTCTAAGGTTTTTGGGTATTACCAAATTGAGCATAAAATTTCTCCTCCTACTCCGATTGAACGGGCTTGACGATCTGTCATAATTCCTTCTGGCGTTGAAACAATAATAATTCCAGCTCCTCCTAAAATTCTAGGAATTTCTTTATGATTTGTATAAATACGAAGTCCAGGTTTGCTCAATCTTTTTAGGTTGGTAATACAAGATTCTTTAATTTTTCCTGTAACAATTTGTTTGGATCGATATTTTAAACGTACAAGAAGATAACGATTATCTTCTAATATTTGAAAAGATTGTATAAACCCTTCATTTTCTAAGATTTGAACGATTCGTAAAGTTAAATGCGTATTCGGAATAAATACATTTGGTTTTTTCACTAAACAAGCATTTCGAATTCGTGTTAACATATCACTAATTGTGTCATTTGTCATAATAAAATTTTGGATTATTTTTTAAAATTCGTTGCATAAAATATAACAAAAGTTTAATAAGTTTTTTATTTCTTTAGAAAAATGATTTTTTTTTTCAAACAATGACTATCCTTTATCTGATTTATCTCCATTTCAGTTTTTATTTTATAAAATTCCTTTAGAGTTGTTTAAAAAACTCAAAAAATAAATCGAGGAGACAAATTAAACCCCAGGTACAAATAATAAAAAAGATTGATCTTCTTTCTGTAAAGTTAGAGTTAACAAAATAGTTTAATAATACATTGTAAGCTATTTAATACAGCGTATTACCATATTGTTCCTCCTTTTTTTAAATAATTAAGTTAAGTAAAAAGATGGAATTTTGTAGACGAAAAAAAAAATCGTGTCACTTTTCGTCAATTTCTTTCCTTAAATTTTGAGGACACGTATCCGTCTTACCTTATGTCCCATACTACTTTTCTCCCTTATCGAGTAGCTTATGTTACTTACTGTTTTTGATCTATTTTTTTAGACCGAACTTGACGAATGATAGTTGGGGGGGGTGAAAAAATGTCATGTTTTTTTACAAAATGGGATGTCAGAAAAAAGTATTATAGGTTCCCTTTGCTTGGTAAGTGACCTATTATCTTTTGAAGAAAAATTTTTTACTTACGTTGGGGGGAAGTAAACTTGTTAAAAATGATTTTGTTTTTAAGGTGCTTAAAAACAAAACATTACAAAAAATCAAATTCACTCAAATAGAAAATGAAAAACTTTCTTTGTCTTTAGCAGAAAAAATAAAGCAAAAATACTTAGAGTATTTTAAAGATAGTTCTTTTCTAAACATTCCTGTTTTTTATTACCATATAATATATATAGATAAAAGAAAATATATCTATTTTGTTGAAAAATTACCACAAATCTTCTTGCCATTTCCCTTATGCTTCCCGTGCCGTAGGCAAAGAAGCAAGCCTTGCGTAGCAAGCAAAGAAGCTAAGCCGTAGGCGTTTCCTTGCGAAGCAACCCATTTCGTTCCTTCCCATTTCCCTTCCCTCTGGGAAATGGGAAGGGAAACGCCATAAGCAAGGAAAAAAGGGAAAGGAGCTAAACCCTTACCATAGGTAAAGGAAGAGAAGACAAACAAAACAATTTTAAGAAAAAAAATTTCTACAGACGAATCATTTATTGCTGTAAGTAAAGATTCGTTTTGTGAATTTTGAAGAGACTTAGAGAAAACGCAAAGTCAGCAGGAAAAAATTTTTTACCTTTATTGTTTAAAACTAAAAAACTTTTTATTTATGAAGTTTTCTGGCAGTAAGACTTTGTTAGCTGATCCAAAAAGAAACTTAGATCTTTTTAAATGTCAAAAACGAAATACTAAAACTGAACAAAAAAAGAAACCTCTTTCAAGATTTGTTATTTTAAGAGCAATTTAAAATTTTTTAAAAGGTAACCCAAATTCTTTTAATAAAATAATACTTTCTTCTTGATTTTTGGCAGTAGTTATTATTGAAATATCCATCCCTCTAATCTGATCAATTTTATCATATTCTATTTCAGGAAACATTAGCTGTTCTTCTAATCCTAAACTATAGTTTCCATCTTTATCAAAACTTTTTGGGTTTATCCCTTGAAAATCTCGGACACGAGGAAGCGCTAAGTTAATAAGTCTATCTAGAAATCCAAACATACGATCCCCTCGTAATGTTACTGAAACTCCAACAGGCATTTGTTGTCGAATCTTAAATCCCGCGATTGATTTTTTTGAGCGAGTTACTATTCCTTTTTGGCCTGCAATAATAGCAAGTTCTTTTAACGAAGATTCTAAAATTTTTGTATTTTGCGAAGCATCCCCGACTCCTCGGTTTATCACGAGTTTTAAAAGACGCGGAACTTGATGAATGTTTTTATATTTAAATTGTTGCTGTAATCTAGGAACAACTGTACGAAAATAATGTTCTTTTAATCGTTGCGTCATAAGTTTTTATGTTTTAGTGAGTAATGAATAAGACGTAATATATGAAAAATAATATAAAAAATATATTATCTTTTTAGCTAATTTTTTATTCCAGGCCATATTTTTTGCCTGTCCCTTTCCCTTCCCTTGCCTTCTCTTCCCTTCCCTTCCCTCTGGGAAACAGGTTAGCAAAGCTAAGCTTGCTTTGCTAGGAAATGGAGCAATCCAAAGGGAAGGTAAAGGAAGACGTTTCCTTTACCTTCCCTTTTCTCCCTTCCCACAAGTTTTCCCCTTGCCTCTGGCTTGCTTTGCTAGTAGGAAACGCGCAAGGGTTGCTTCTTTTCCATAGGCTTAGCTTCTTTGCCTACAGCACGGGAAAGAAGCAAAGAACCAAGCAATCCTAGCTTTGCTAACCTTTCCATTTTTCCTCTTCCGAAAGGGAAGAAACGCAAGGGGGTTTTATGTTATGTGCGAATTAGTTCTATTTTTAAAATTTTTTACAACTCTTATTTATAGTAGAGAGAGAGGCTTCACGAGATACTATTTTCCACTTTAGAAAAATTCAGAACTTTCACTAAAGTTAGAAACACATTAAGCCATTAAATTCAGAATGCTGTGAGTTTGAAAGTTCCTTTTGAGTTTAAAAAATTATAGCAAGTTTTTGCTTTTTATTAGAGGTCAAGTATCCAGATGCACCAGTTTATTTACAAAACAGTAGAAAATTTTTGAAAAAAGACACAGAGACGCAAAAGTAGCTTAAATAACTTCGGGGGCTAAAGAAACTATTTTTGTAAAATTACGATCTCTAAGTTCACGCGCAATAGGTCCAAACACACGTGTACCACGTGGGTTTCCTTCTTTATTAATAATCACTGCTGCGTTATCATCAAATTGAACGGTCATTCCATTTTCTCGTCGAACTTCTTTTGAAGTTCTTACAATAACAGCTCTAACCACATCGGATTTTTTAAACGGCATATTTGGTAAAGCTTCCTTTATAACGGCAATAATAATATCCCCAATTGTTGCTTGTTGATGACCTCCTCCTAATACTCTAATACACATTAGTTTTTTTGCTCCACTATTATCGGCCGAATTTAGATAAGATTGAGGTTTGATCATATTTTCAAGGATTCTCAGAAATACATTTTATTTAATTCAATCTTTAAAAAAATAGTTCGTTTTGTTTTCTACAAAATTGCTAGTCATTTTATCAAAAAACACTCTTAAGTAATTCTACCTTTCTTGTTAACTTCATTTTAACAAATTAGTTAACAAGAAAGGTAGAATCCTTTTTTAGTGGACGTTTCTTGAGATCAATTTTTTTTGAAAAAAAGCTCTTTGAAAACGACTTTTAGCTACTTTTTAGCCATTTTTTAAACCCTGAAAAAATCAGCATTTAATGAAAATCAGTTGTTAGTTCTAATTGGGTGCCAAAAAAGATAGATACGCGTTTGTTCAAAAACACTTAAAGAAAATTTCTCATTTATTTTGTTCCCTAGCGAAATTAACCCTTCCTTTACCTGTGGAAAGGGTTGCTTCTTTGCTTGCTTTCCGAGCGAAGCAAACCATAGTCAAAGACTTTTTTCTTTAACTTTAGTTAGTAACAAAAGTCTTTTTCATTTTTTCTATTTCCTTTCATTTCCCTTGCCATAGGCAAACGAAGAAGGCAAGAGGGAAGGGAAAGGAAAGCTAAAGTCAAAGGAAGAAGCAAAGAAGCTAACCCATTGCCTTTCCCTTGCCGTTTCCCTTACCAGAGGTAAAGGAAGGCAAAGGAAGAAGCAAAGCAACTACCCTAGAGGGAAGGGTTCCATTGGTTACCTTTGGTAATGCAAGAAAATTAAGCTTTTTTCGATAGATATTTGCAAAACATAGATTTTATTTGTGGTTTTTTCCGTTACTTACTTGAAACAAGTTATGAACTGAATATCTCTATACTTAAATACTTAATAAAGAAAAGCTATTTTTATGCTTTAAAAAAAAAGTCTTTAATCCAACTAAAAAAAGCATTTTTGCTTTTCATTATTCCGAGACTTTGGCGTTTTGTATATATTAAAAAACTTAGATTTCTTTTTTCAAGAATTTCGTTTTAATTGGCATTTTATAAGAAGCAATACGTAAAGCTTGTTTTGCTAAAATTTCAGAGATTCCTTTAATCTCATAAATAATTTTTCCGGGTTGAATAACTGCGACCCAATACTCCGGTGCACCCTTTCCAGAACCCATTCGAGTCCCTGAAGGGCGAAGAGTAATTGGTTTATCTGGAAAAATGCGAATCCATAATTTTCCACTTCTACGAACATAACGGGTAATAACTCGACGTCCAGCCTCTATTTGTCTAGCTGTAATCCAGCAAGGTTCCATAGCCTGTAAAGCAAATTCTCCAAAAGATATTTTATTTCCACGCTGGGCTTTTCCACTAAATCCTCCACGGTGATGTTTTCTAAACTTCGTTCTTTTTGGACTTAACATTAGTTAATTTTTTCTGTTTCTTTTAGTGAAAGAATGATCGGAAAAGTTACGATCAATCTCTTGTAGCTTTTAAAAAAATGCTTGTTCAAATGTTTTCTTTTTTCAACAAAATATTTGAAATGAATAACAGTTTTTGCTTTCATTTATTTAAAAACTTTAAATGAACGGTTAATTAATATTTTTTCCTTTAGTTAGCTTGCAAAACAAGTCAAGCAAGAAAAGCGTTCTTATGACAAGCGACTTCGTAATCGAAAATTAACCTGACAATTTTTCATTTTATAATACCTAAGGAGAAGTCAAATAAAAATAATGAGCATTTTAACCTCTCAAATTTTCTTTTGGAAATCGATGAATTTCTAATCATTTTTCGTGCCTTTCCCTTTCCTCTTTTCTTGCTGTTTCCCTTACCCTTCCTTTGCCTTCCTTTACCTCTGGTAAGGGAAACGGCAAGGGAAATGGAGCAACCCTTTCCCTGTGGGAAATGAAGCTAACCCAGCGGGAATGGAAGGCAATAAGTTGCTTTGCTAGAAATGGAAAGGGAAGAGACAACATTCTTGGAAACCAAATGACTTCTATTGCAAAACAAGCAACCAAACAAGTTTTGTTGCTCAATTATTTTTGTTCTGGTAACAGAAGTCTTTTTTATAAAATTTCATTTTTTAATGCTTGATTTCTAAAAAAAGCTCAGGCAAAAAACGACAACAAAGCTTTAAACGGTTTTCCAGTATTTACTGTACTTTATGCAAGACATTTTGTTTAATTAAAAAGTAAGACAAAACAAAAGTTGTAGAAAGCTAAGGAAAGAACACAAAATTTTTTAAGCAAATAAAGATTCTCTTTAAAATGTGTTTTATTAGAGTGGGCCAACTTCTATTGGTTTCATGGTATTAAATCTCCCTAGTTTTGAACAAGACAATTTTTTGTAAAAAAAAACTATTGAATAGATAACAAAGAGAAAAAATTTTTATTAAAAAAGGTAGCCATTTAAAAAAAACTATAGATTACTCTCGATATAAAAAATAGAAATCTTAATCTTTTAAAAATCAAAATTTATACAATAAATTTTTCACTACGATAATTTACATGAATATATGTTAATATAAAATATTATATTTACTTGTTAAATCTATTTTTCCGTGTTTTCTCGATTTGTTTTGAACTTTAACTTGGCTTCTTTATCAGAGAATTTGAACAAAGTTACTTAAAATCTTTTGCTATAAGATTTTAAACTACCGACGGCCAATAAGCTTCGAGAAAAAAAACGAAAGAATTTATTTCTTTTTTCTTACCTAAAAATTATGGCTTCAAAAAATAAAAATGGCGGCATAGCTAAGTGGTAAGGCAATGGATTGCAAATCCTTTATTCCCCAGTTCGAATCTGGGTGCCGCCTATTTTAATGAAATGCCAAAAAATTTTCCTAGATCTAATAATCCATAGTTAAGACTCATTTTAAAATAAATTTTAGTAGTTATTTTATCGAACGCTATCTCATTGTTTTTTAGTTTGAGTACTTTCGGTAAAATTGCGTTGTTTTTTTGTTGAAAGAGAAGTTTTAACAAAAAGGAAACAGTTCTTTTATAAAAAATCGAAGTTTAAATCATGTTTTTGTAAATAATAAATAATTTTTATTGCCCCCGATCGGAGTTGAACCGATATGCTAAAAGCGTCGACTTTTGAAGTCGATATGTATACCATTTCATCACGAGGGCAAAAAAATTTTGTAGCTATGTTAAGAGAATAAATTTACATCAAGAGCTTTTAAGTTAGTATTTCACGTTTTTTCGAGATTTTGAAAATTATTCAACTAGTCTAAGTTATTAAACTTTATTCATCAAAAAAATTATGACATATAGTAGTATATTAGTAAATTGTATAGATTCGCAAATACTTTATTGTATTGAACGTTTTTTCAAAGATTGTACATATAAGTTGCAGGACTTTTAACTCGTTTTTCTTACCTGAACTCATGTTGACAAAGTAGTCTTAACTTTTTCCATTAAATTATATTTTACTCCCTACTTTTCTTACATAAACAAAAAATATTGGAAAGTGAGGCGAAAGTTATGAAAAACGGAAACAATGGAGACAACTGCTCCTCTTTTGTTTGAACCTTTACTCCTAAAGGTTCAAACAAAAGAGGAGCAATTAAAAGTAGATAAATAAAGGGGACTTACTTGTTTGTTTTTAAAAATCATCAGTCAAGTTTTTTTTTTAAAGAGTTTAGTTAAAATTTTTGTTTGAAACAAACCCTTAATTAATGAATTAAATTATAACAGTAAATTTTTGATTTTATTTTCCGATTTGTATAATCTTTTTTTTAAAACACGAGTATTATGTTTTTCTAATAAATATTTTTTAGGTTGTACACTCCAAGTTTCTAATTTTCTTTTTTTTCGTGATTTTTTTAGAATTACCTCTTTTGTTTCTTCTTTCGAAGCAGAAGCAAAATTTTGGTTAATATTTAATTTTTTTTGACTTAAATCTTTGTTTTTTGATATTTCTGTTAAGATACCTAATTTTGGGGTTTTTATTAACTCTAATCGAAAATAATCCCCAGGCCATACATAACCTCCTGGATTAGGGCTATAACGCCAGACTGGCCTAAAAACTTGACGTTGTATTCGTCGTCTTAGTTGCCTAATTCGAAGATTAGGGTCAGTTTTTGCTTTAATATTTTTATTTTTTTTACGTTTTTTATATCTTTCTTTTAACTGACCCTCAAGTTGTTGGCTTTTACTTTGTTTTGCTTCGCCCCTCGCAACCAAAGAATCAGTCAAAGAACTTGAAAATACTTTTGGTTTTGCCAAAGGTCGTTGACGTTGCTCAAAATTATCCAAGTGTTTTATAGCTATAGGTTGGCGAAACTTTCTACGTAATATTGTTTTTGGATGATTTATTTGTCCAGTGAGTACAAAAGAAGTCAAATTTTCTTTTCGTTTTCTATGATATTTTTTTCTTGGTTTCACACGTTTTCGGAGCGTCCAATCTTTTAATTGAAACAAACTTTGTTCCATCGCAAATGATTTTCCTTGCTTTCCTTGCATAGTAAAATCAGTTGCTCGTCGTAACCGACGGTTTATATAACGATCACGAGGTAATCTGTCACGTTTATAAAAAACATAAATATAGTGAACCGGTAAAATTTGATTGATCAAAGAACCTGAAGGAAAAGAAACCGGGGAGCGTGGATGTCTTTTTATTCTTTTATTACGTTTTTGACTAAAATAAATTCTATTTTTTGTTTTTTCCTTTGCGTCAAAATTGTTAAAAAAAGTGTTTCCACTTTGTGGGAACCCGTTTTTAGCAGTTTGTGTCCTAAAAGTAGTAATGTCTAAAATTTTTGTTTTTAATTTTTTAAAAAGTGGCGAAACGTTTTCTTCTTTTTCATCAATAGTAAAAATTTTAGTATTTTTGTTTCCATTTTCCTTCCCTTCCCTTCCCTTTGGTTGCTTCGCTTGCGTAGCAAGGGAAACAGGAAATGGGTTGCTTTGCAAAGAAAAGGGGTTAGCTTCACTAGGAAAATGGGTTAGATTTGCTAAAAAACTAATATGAGAAGAGAGAATTTTATGTTTCACGATAATTGGTTTTGTGGTTGTCTTTGAATTTTTTAGTTTAAAGCGACGCCAACCTATTGGTGCAAAACCATCTCTTCCTAATGCAAAAAACTGATCGGGATCATAAGTCGTGAAGGGAACTTGCCAATAAAGAGTTGTAGCAACATTCATTCCTTTGAGAGGATAGTTAGTAAATTCGGGGAAATTTTGACTTTCAATAACTGAGGAATCAACTTTAAATATTCTATATCCAGCTTCTCTTCTTGATAATAAGCGATTTGTTACAACAAATTTTCTTAAGGTTTCATCCCAACCAGCATAAAAAGGAATTGGACTTATAGGAACCGTGAATGATTTAGGTGACTTTCCTTGTTTGTTTGTTTCGATTTCCCCACCTTGTTTCTCTTGCGAAGCAACCCATTTCGTTTCCTTGCTACGCAAGCGAAGCAACCCCTCTGGTTGCTTTGTTTCCCTATGAGAAGGGAAAGAGGGAAGGGAAACGGGTTTAGCTCCTTTCCCAGAGGGGGAAAGAGCAAGGGAAGAGGGTTGCTCCTTTCCCGTTTCCCGAAGGGAAGGGATGGAAACAAAAGCGTGAGGCAAAACATTTTCCCGAATGAATAATGCTTCTGGAAGTGATAAAGGTTTATAATCATAGTTCCCAATTTCTAATGTTTTTGCACCAGGAATTGTTTCAAAAAGAGTTATTTTTTCATTTCTTGAAAAAATTTCGTTCAGTGAAAATAAGTTTAATTTTTCTCTAATTTTTTGATTTCTTATATTTACTAACCAATTATCTGTTTGCGCTCGTAAATTTGGTAAAAAATTTTTCCACCACCATTTGCGAATCTTAAAATAGGATTCTATACGCTTTATTTCTTTATTTAAACTGCGAAATTTCCCAATAGAGTAACGCTTGCGTTTCTTTATTTTCCGGCGATTTTGGTTATATCGAGGTTTTTTTGAACGACGCCAAAAACGATTTTCACGTTGTCGTGTTCGCCGTTGTTTGAGCTTCTTGCGTTGAAAAGGATTTTCTAAATTTTTTGGGTAGTTTTTTAAACTTCGAACTTGATCTTGCAACCTTTCTATTAGTGTTGGTTTTTTTATAATGCCGCGATTTCGAGAAATTCGACCCATTCGTTTTCGAGCTCGTCTTGTTTGAAAATTTTTTGTAAATTGAACAGAATTCCAAAGTTCTTTGGAATTTACTTTGTCAAAAAAATTGCTTCCCTCTTCTTTTTTTGAGCGTATCGCTGTAACTTTAGTACTAGATTTTTGTTGAAAAAGTTCAAGACTTTGTAAAAGTTGATTGGTTTTTGTTAATCCTGTATTTATTCGATTCGTTTGTTTTTTTAACTGCTTTAAAATTTTTCTAGTTTGTTTCCGTTTATTTAAAACATATTGTTTTTTTTTCCAAGAGTTGAGATTTTTTTCTTCTTTTTGATGAAAAAG
>Ga0075019_10000308_pt1 | contig 28105 bp, 23 predicted proteins | sample ColStrG_CSR_2013_FD_71473 | JGI IMG/M metagenome (GOLD analysis project Ga0075019, IMG submission 71473) | Freshwater sediment microbial communities in response to fracking from Pennsylvania, USA - Cold Stream Run_MetaG_CSR_2013 | ecosystem: Environmental > Aquatic > Freshwater > Creek >...
GAGTCCTTGAAAACCTCAGATGCAGCAGAATCCTTCAACGCCAAAGGCCTGCTGCCGGAAACCTTACTGCAGTTGAAACACCGATTTTCACAGGCCTTTTTTATAACTGATGTGGCCCTTGATCCCTACTCCAGTGACGGCCATGACGGCTTGGTCCGCGACGGCCTGGTCGTCAATGATGCAACCGTTGAAGTCCTGTGCAAAATGGCTGTGATGCAAGCTCAGGCCGGTGCTGATTGGGTTGCACCTTCGGATATGATGGATGGTCGAGTGGGAGCCATTCGCCGCGCCCTGGACAAAGCGGGCTTCGAAGACACTGGAATTTTGGCCTATTCAGCAAAATATGCCTCGGCTTTCTACGGACCTTTCCGCGATGCTTTGGCATCAGCACCTAAATTCGGTGACAAGAAAACCTACCAAATGGATCCGCGCAATCGTCGTGAGGCCATTCGCGAAGCCCTCCTGGACATTCAAGAAGGCGCCGACGCCGTCATGGTCAAGCCTGGACTGCCCTACTTGGATATCGTTCGCGAGCTGCGCAATCGAGTCCATGTGCCCGTGGCCGTGTACAATGTCAGCGGCGAATACGCGATGATAAAAGCGGCGGGACAACTGGGCATGATGGATGAAACCAAAGCCATGCTGGAAATGCTCATGAGCTTTCGCCGTGCCGGCGCCGATTTGATTCTGACTTATTTTGCCAAGGACTTCGCCAAGCTTAAAGCCTGAAAACCTCAGGATGCGCGATGGCCCAGTTGAAAAAATCATCCATGTCAGAGGTGAACAGTTGGTGCCAAGTGTCGTGGCCCATTTCGATCATCTCGTTGTGCGCAGTCTCGGGATCCCAGTTTTGAGCAAACACACGGTACAACGCAACCACCAACCCTGTGCGATCCACGCCATGGGCACAGTGAACGTAAATCGGTCGCGGTGTCTGGGGATTCCGCAAAATCCGCAAGACCTGAATCACCCTCTGCATCTCCGCTGTGCTCAAGGGATCCAATGAGTCCAAAGGCGCCAAAAGATAGTTCTGTGGCAAAATCCGTCCAACTGAAAGCTCCAAAGACTGTTCGGCTTGAATCTCATCGGGAGCTTCGCCGGGTTCAAACTTTCGCACGGTCCAGTGCCACAGATCCGTGCCCATTTTTTCGATTCCCTCATCGGCATCATAATCCCCACCTTGAAGATTAATGACGGTTTGCACCCCCGCAGCGGCCAAGGCCAAGGCCTGATCGGCGTTTTCAATGCGCCCGCCTCGCAAAAGCAGCTGGGCTTGATCGACGACGGCAAAATTCGCTGGTGCTTCCGCTTGCGCAGCTCCGGCGCCAAAAGCAAGCAGACAAACTGAAAAAAATCGGACAAATAAGTTCGGCGCCACAAAGACCTCCAAGTGGGAGGCCGACTCCTATCAAAGACGGGAGTGAATGTCGAGGTCCGACTCCGAACTCAATGCCGAATCAGAGCCCCGTGGCGCGCGAGGGTTGTTCCTCGGGACGGTCGTTGTGATCGTCGCCAGGACGAACCGGACGGGGCTCGCGGGGTCCGTGGCCCCTGGAGTTCGCATCACCATCGCCATGCTCTGCGATATTGGAGTCTGAGTTTCGAGCCATCAAGTAATTTTGGTTTTGATAAACCACCAACACCTGATCGGCATCATGATCTTGCAGATAGTAGGCGATCGCTCCGGCTGTGAACTGTCGATTGCAAAGCGGGTCATTCGAAGTCAGCAAAAGATTTTGCTGCAAATTGATGTTCGCCGCATCGACTGTGGAAGCCAAAACACCGGCCACATCACCGGTGACCTGATCGTGCTCACGGCAGGTCATCCGCACGGCAGATTGGGTCTGGCCGACGTACAAGCGCAATGAAATTTCCAGACGTCGATTGGTGTTGGAGTCACGAACGTAAATGGTTGGCAGAGTCCAGCTGCCCAGAATTTGACCCTTCACATTGGGATACAGATTCATCTTGATGTCACTCGGAGTGACAAGGATTCCGTCTGTCGAATTGGCACTCGAACCGCTGTTGCTGTGACCACAACCGGCCAAACTGAACACCAGAGCACTGCCCGCCAAAATTCTACAAATTTTTGTTTTCATCATCAGTCACCTCTTCCCTGGGGTGTTCTACTTGATCCTTTCCGAAAGTTCAAATTTTGCGCCCAGTTGATCACCTCGGCCCCATGGGCACTGAAAAAAAGTCCTCAAGTCCGCGCCCGTTCGACCTGAAAGCGACCTAGAACAAATGCTCTAAATTGCTGAAACAACACGTCTTTTTCAAATTCCACTATACTTTTGTCGGGCTTTCATGAAGTCTTTGAAGAAATGCCACCACCTGCACTCTGTGAAAGGAGGCTGGATTTGGAAAACATTCAGCAACTTGAAGATTCACTTCTGACGCCAGCCGCACAGGTTTTTCTGCGAACTCTGCACTCCCAGCTGAATTCCCGAAGGCTGGAGCTTTTGCAGCTGCGCCAGCTTCGGGCCGAGGCCCTCCGCAATGGCAAGCCACTGCAGTTTTTGCCCGAGACCCAATCGATTCGCGCCAGCGCATGGCAAGTGGCCCCCTGCCCACCCGATCTGCAAAATCGTCGTGTTGAGATTACCGGTCCCGCGGAAGCCAAAATGATTGTCAACGCATTGAACTCTTCGGCTGATGTTTTCATGGTGGATTTCGAAGACGCCCTTTCGCCGACTTGGCAGAATCTACTGCAAGGACAAGATGCCCTCAGATTCGCAGTCCGACGGAAACTGGAGCTGAACTCAAACGGCAAGGTTTACAAGCTGAAAGAGAAGCTGGCGACGTTGATCGTGCGTCCTCGCGGCTTGCATTTGGATGAGCCCCAGGTGCAAATCAATGGTCTGCCGATTTCAGGATCACTTTTCGATTTTGGCCTCTATTTTTTCCACAACGCCCATGAGCTGCGCCTGCGCAACACCGGGCCCTATTTTTATCTCCCCAAAATGGAGAGTCACTTGGAGGCTCGCTGGTGGAATGACGTTTTTGTTCTCGCGCAGCAACTTTTGGATCTTCCTCAGGGCACCATTCGTGCCACCTGTTTGATCGAAACAATTCCAGCAGCCTTTGAGATGGATGAGTTCCTTTTTGAACTGCGTGACCACGCGGCGGGTTTGAATGCGGGTCGTTGGGATTATCTTTTTAGCTTTATCAAGAAACATCATCATTTGGCGAGCTGTGTGTTCCCCGATCGCGCACAAGTGACGATGACAATTCCGATGATGCGTTCTTACTGTGAGCTCCTGGTTCAGACTTGCCATCGCCGTGGCGCCCATGCCATTGGCGGAATGTCCGCTTTTATTCCCAATCGAAATGAGCCCGAGATCACCGCGAATGCCCTGAAACAGGTGCAAGCGGATAAAAAACGCGAAGCCAATTTGGGCTTTGATGGCACCTGGATCGCACATCCAGATTTGGCGGACGTCGCGCGCGCCGAATTTGCACAAGTCATTGGCGAAAAACCGCATCAAAAAACTGTGATCCCAAAAGGGACCGTGACAGCGGCGCAACTCTTGGACTGTCAAATTGAAGGCGGCACTCTCACGGAAAAGGGCATTCGCGCCAACATCAATGTGGCTTTGTTGTACATCGACCGTTGGTTGGCGGGACTGGGTGCCGCGGCTCTGCACAACTTAATGGAGGACGCTGCGACAGCCGAAATATCCCGCAGTCAACTGTGGCAATGGGTGCATCACCAATCGAGGCTCCAGACGGGACTCAATTTTTCGGCTGAACTTTACTCCACTTGGCAGGCAGAAGAGGCGCAAAAAATTTGTCACGGCAAAGAGAATCTGTGTGCGGACTTTGCCGCCGTGACTGGGCTTCTTGAAAAACTCGTTTTGCCAAATGAATTTGCCGATTTTTTAACAACGACAGCTTTCGCAAATCTGCGATTGCGCCATCACTCGCCACGACAAGGAGGTGCTCAGTGACAGGAACTCAAATGCCCACAGCCGAAAAAATGGAAGCCAGCTGGAAGGAATCTCGCTGGACTGGAGTCAAACGCAGTTACACCGGCAAAGACGTTTTGCGTCTGCGAACGTCACTGCCGATCCAGTACTCAATTGCTCACCACACCGCAAAGCGGCTGTGGTCTCTGCTTCAGCAGCCTCACCAGACCGCGACTTTTGGAGCTATGACGGGTGCGCAAGCCGTCCAAATGGTCAAAGGCGGACTGCAGTCCATTTATTTGTCGGGCTGGCAAGTTGCCGCTGACGCCAATCTGGGTGGACAAACCTACCCGGATCAAAGTCTTTATCCCTCCAACTCAGTTCCCGCAGTTGTCAAACGGATCAACAATGCCTTTCAACGTGCCGATCAAATTGAACGCAGTGCGGGCGCTGAAGGAAAGGGCATGGACTGGTACGCTCCGATCGTCGCCGATGCCGAAGCAGGCTTTGGTGGCCCCTTGCACGCGTTTGAATTGATGAAATCGATGATCGAAGCTGGCGCTGCTGGAGTGCATTTTGAAGATCAGCTTGCGGCTGAAAAAAAATGCGGCCACTTGGCAGGAAAAGTTTTGATTCCCACCTCCGGCTTTGTGCGCACATTGCAGGCGGCACGGCTGGCGGCGGACGTTCTGGATGTGCCCTCGGTGATCATCGCGCGAACGGATGCTCTCAGTGCCAATTTGATGACTTCAGATATTGATCCAGCCGATCGACCATTTTTGACCGGGGAGCGCACACCCGAGGGTTATTTTCTGATTCGTGGTGGCTTGGATTACGCGATTGCCCGAGGCTTGGCCTATGCGCAATGGGCCGATGTCTTGTGGTTTGAAACTTCAAAGCCTGATATGCAAGAGGCCGAAAAGTTTGCATCCGCCATTCATGCCAAATATCCCGGGAAAATTCTGGCCTACAATTGCAGCCCTTCTTTCAACTGGAAAATGCATTTGTCAGACACTGAGATCAATCAGTTTCAAAGCCGTTTGAACAGCCTGGGATACAAATTCCAGTTTATCACTTTGGCAGGCTGGCATTTGCTGAACTACCACACCTTTGATTTGGCTCGCCAGTATGCCACCGCGGGAATGCCCGCTTATGTCCAACTTCAGGAGGCCGAATTCGCAGCGGTCCGCCAAGGCTACACGGCCGTTCGCCATCAACAAGAGGTCGGCACCGGCTATTTTGACTCGGTTCTGCAGACGATCACGGAAGGAACAGCTTCCACCGGCGCCCTTCAGGGTTCGACGGAAGAGCAGTTCAAAGATCGCGTGGCAGGCGCTCACCACTGATTGCAATCAGCTGATTTCATTCAGGGACCGCTTCGGGTGTTGCCTGAGGCGGTCTTCACGGGCTACAGTTTGCAACTGTGGCCCACTCTGCAGATTCTTCTCAGTCTGATTCCTTATCACAATTGAGTGAAACTCTCCTCTCCACTGAAACTGTTTTTCAAGGCTCGTTCTTGAAAATTGAAAAAGACATGGTTCGCACCTCAGACGGACTGGTGCGTCCTCGTGAGTACATCCTGCATCCTGGCGCTGCGCTCATTGTCCCTCGATCAAGGGATGGTCGAGTCCTGATGGTGCAACAGTACCGGCATGCCTTGCGTAAAATTTTTTGGGAATTTCCGGCGGGCAAAAAAGATCCGGGCGAGGACTCTTTGACGACAGCCAAGCGCGAACTGCATGAGGAAACCGGCTTTACCGCGAATCGCTGGCAATTTTTGACCCGCATTCATCCGGCGATTGGCTATGCCAACGAGCAAATCGATCTCTATTTAGCAGAGGATCTCACGACTGGAGTCCCCCAGCCTGACCCAGGCGAACATCTGCTACCCTCGTGGAAGACACTGCCCGAGTTGCAAGCCCTGATCGAGGCTGGTGAACTTTCTGACGTCAAAACCCAAATTGCTGCGTTTTGGGTCCTGAATTTTCATGCGAGTGTCTCAACTTGAGACGCCACAAAAAGGCACACGTCCCCTTCAGTCGGGCCCTCCGCGTGCCGATAAAAGGGCTATGAAACCTGCCAAACTCATTCTGGGTCTTGTGTTCCTATCTCAGCAAGCCTTGCCGGCGCCCTCCAATCAAATGGAAATCAAGCGCATCACTCAGCCAGGTCACAAGGCCGCTCAAAGAGTCATCTTTGCCTCGCCACTGATTTCAGGCTCTGTGGCCTCGTCTCGTGACGACGGACATGCCGATCATATTCTGCTGCGCAAAGGCAATGTGACTGTGTATCTGGCGAAAACTCGCGAAGGAAATTTTCTACGCCTGGACACCAAAAACGGTCTCTACACCACCACGGCTCTGTACCGCCAGGATGGCAAGAAGATGAAAAAAATTGCGGCCTCGTGGCGACCCGCAAAATCCTATTTTTTGGCCCAAGCTGAGACCGCTGGTTCAACCTCCCTGTTTCCCACGGCTCCACTGAATATGGCTCCAGGTGGCGGGTCTCTGTCTTCATTCAGTCTGCCCAGTGTGACGGGTGGGTCCTCGGTTCCGAAACTTTTTGAGGCTTCTCCGAACATTCAACCTGTGAGCTTCGCGGAAAGTGTCTGCAGCAACAAACTGGCGGCGCGAACCAAATCTGAAATTGCGTCAGTTCTGCAGTCCCAACTGGACAAAGACACGATTGACAAAATTTTCGACAAGTCCTGCAACAGTCTGCCCCTCGAAGATCTTGAGAAAATGAAACAAGATGTGCAAAGCCGGTTGCTTTACAATGAACAAGGAAAGCAAACGATCAAAGACACAAGATTCGTCAAATGCATGAACAGCAGCCCAACGACTCGGACTTTGCTGTGGGCTTATGATGCTGAGCTTGCCAAAATGAAACTGGGCAAGGGCGGCCTGATACGCTGTGAAGAGCCTGCGAAGCCCGTCAAGTGTTCTGACAAATCCAATTCCTCGGTCTACGGGGATTGCAGCGACGGCTACCTGACGGCGATCTCTCGGTATGACAGTGGTTCCGATGCGATTACCTTTTACAAGAAGCCTCCCGTGTCTGTGGCATTTCGTCCGGAATACCGGAAACAGCCCGATTGGGGACAAGCTTTTACTCATGAAATTTTTCATGAGCTCGGATTGAACGACGAGCAACTGACCCAACTGGATCAGGCCCTGGCGCCTTGCCTTGCGGGAACCCATTCTCCTACATTAACAAACGGAGAGATCTCGCAGATTGCGTGGAGCGGCATTCCCACTCTTGATATCTTGTCAACTCCAGCTGGCGATCCCAGTGCGTTGAAAGGATTTCCATCTGGTGGAGGCTCGGGCAGTGACGATCCCTGGGGGCGCTCTCCGGGTCGCCCGAACGATGGAATCTTAAGCGCTCGCGACGACGCCCAGATTCGCTTGGCTTTGCAGGATATTAAATTGACTCCGATTGATCTTCCAGACATTCCCATGCCGAATATCGCTAAGATTGAAGCAGGCGCTGACGCCGTTCTTGCCACTGCCTCGGACAACCCAAGCTCAACTGGCACTTCCAGTGCAACAACAGTCGTGACAGGTTCCAGCTTTTCAAGCCTGGCGCAGGATTTCACCTCGATGGTGGGATCCATGGTGGCGGCAGTCGCACCAGCTGTGACGGCTTTGGACAGTGCCGCAGTTTCACCGATCAACAGTGCCTTTGCAGCGAACAGCGGTGGCACAGTGAGCCCCGCCGGCAGTGGCAGCTTTGCGCCTCGACAAAACCCTTCGCCTTCGGCCGCAGTGGCACAGACTGCAACCTCCAATTCGGGTCAGCCAGGTGCTGTGAACCCCAATCCGACTTACTATCCTTCGATTCAAACCGTCTCTTACGCCAAGCCGGTGGATGCACCTTCAGCAGGCGGCAACGGTGACTCTTCACCGCTGGCAACCCTTCCAAAAAATGCCAACCCCGCAGCGGGCGGCCCCAATGACGGCACGCCGTCAGGCCCGTCACGCAGCATTGCCTCCACCGGAGGAATTTTGGCGGCGGCTCGAGCAAGCCAATCACCTGAAGAGGCCGCGCTGGAAAAAAATACGCCCGGATTGGAAATGCGCAATGCGATTCTGGCTGCGACCGATGGCTCACCTGCCAGTTACAAAAACTTTATTCAAATGGCAAAAAAACCAGAAGGTCAGGCCTGGCTTGCTGAGAATGATTATAAAGTTTTGATTTGGACCGGACCCAACCAGTGGACCTGTGTGGGAGAGTGCAACAAACCCGGCGTCACGACAATCAAAGATTTCCGCGATCATATCGCCTTGGGTCCTGGTACAACACCCGCTGGTTGACACACAAAGTGCCCAGCTTGTGGGATCAACTGCGCTTTGCAAATGGCAAAAACAGACTGAAACGAGTTCCCCAACCCGGAGCCGTTGTCAGCTTCAGATTGCCACCCGCATTTTGCAGAACCTCGATGGCGTGAGCCAATCCCAACCCGCGTCCAGCACCGGCCGGCTTCTGGCCGAAGGATTGACCCCGTTGGCCGATTTGGGCCGCAATTTCAGAGGGCATTCCGGGTCCGTGGTCACGAATCACGAGATGAAGTCCAGCCATGTCTTCCCAGCTATAAATTAAAATGAGTTTTGCTCCAGACTCTGTCGCATTTTGCAAAAGATTGGTGATCACTCTTTGCAGCTGGCCCAGCGTCGCTTGAACTGAGTCCGAACTCGCGGTCAGTTTTCCGTGTTTTTCCAGAAACACAATCTGTGAGTCCAATGTGAAGCGAAACTCTTGGCACACAGACGCAACTCCGACGCGAACGGCTTGCACCTGGCGAGTTCCCAGATCCTGTGGCGCAGCGGTCTTTTGAGGTTGAGATTTTTTGGGCTCAAGATCCAGAAGCATATTTTCGATTCGTGATTGTGCCCGACTGATCAAACTGCGCACAGACTGAGGGATGGACGGATTGCCAGCTTCCGCAGTTGCCGAACCAGCCTCTAAAGAGGACAAAGCGGCCGCACAGGCGTTGAGAACAGACAATGGAGAACGCATATCATGAACGAACTGTTGAACTGAAGGGGCCACGACCGGACTGACAGACTCAGAGGTTCTGGCCTTGAGCGTGTCTTTGGGCTGACTGCCGATGAGAAACAAACCCATGGTGCTCCTTCGCAAGGGTTCTGTTTTGCCTGCAAGGGACAATTTTCACCACTGTCAGGTTTCGCGCAGGAATTTTTTTCACTGCTCCTTCTCTCAAGCGACTGAGTTTTGGTCACCTCCAGAAGAGTTTACAAAAAGTGTCACCGAGGCCGCTTCCGACCTCAAAAAAGTCTCGTCCTGTGATAAAACAGGCGGGTCCTTCAAGCCAACCGAAAGGAGCTGCTGCAGTGTCTGACAATTTCGACCCGGAACCACAGTCTGCAGTGTCGGCTCCCGTCAAAAGCACTCTTGATCTGACGGCGAAAAAAAGACCTTCGAAAGCCGACCTGAGTGATTTCGTCAACAGCTTGGAAATGACCACGATTTATGTTTTGTGCGAGAACGAAGCTCAGGACCTGTCCCGCAGTTTCATCGCCAAGCGCTTGGCCTACACGCAAGCCATCGCCAACGAAGCGATTGATCGATTGATTGACATGGGCCTGGCCTCGGAAACTGCAACAGGTGTCAAAATTATTCAAAATGTGGGGTTCTTTAAGCCTGAGGACTTCGGTCAGCAGGATTTGCTTTTGACTTTTTTACGGCATTCCAAAAGCACTCGCAGGATGCTGAAAACCACAGACCGTTATTTTGGTGCCGTTTTGAAAATCAGCCCCAGTGTGATGCAAAAAAATATGCCACTGATTGAAAAGCTGCTGATCGAGATGGAAAAAGAAAGCCTCGCCGAGCAAGCTTCACCTGGAAAAAACGAACTTTATTTTATTGATCTGTCTTTGGCTCAAATCACTCGTTCGATGGAGGACCTCGCATGAAATCCCCTCAGTTGCTCTCTCGATTAACTCACGCTTTCCTGATTTCTGGAGTCCTCACCGCCCTGTTCTTCGCCAGCGCGGCGAACGCCGGGGTTGTCATCACCAACGGGGGCCCTTCGACACAGACTCTGGCTCCTGCCAACGGTGAAATCCAGTACGTGCATGTGAATCCACAGGCCACTCACCCCGACGTCTTGGCGACATTGCAGACGTTCGCACGCTCCGTACAAGATCCAGCCGCGGCATTGAAAGCGGGCGAAGAGTTGGCGCGCATGCCGGACAAGGACATCGTCATGGGCGTGTTCAATCCCAAGCTGGGAATCAATAAAGAAGTGATTCGCGCCTCCGATTTCATCCATGCGACTCCTGCCAAAGTCGATGCGGCGATTCGTTCGGTGATTTCCCACAAGTGGGAGCAGGAACAACTGCAAAACTGCGACTACTAAAAGAGTTTGTTCGACAGGCCGGGCTGCCGGCCTGAGCGATGATGTTGAAAAAACAAATTCAAACGGGCTTGAACTCTGCGAATGGAGTCCACGTCCCGCGGGCAGCTGATCACCCAATCCGTGGGAAGCTTAATCTTCTGACCCTGACGGTTCAGGAAAGTCCCCTGCTCTTTTTGAACAGTTCCCCAGACCACCAAATCTTTTGCGATCCGCTGCACCTTTGCCAGGTTTTTGGGCGGAACAAACAGCACTGTCTGAAAGTCTCCGTGGTCGCCCATCAAAAGCATCTCAGGCGCCAACCCCGCTTTTTGACAGAAGCGCAAGGCCTGGGGGGCAGGCCAAGACTCGGACCATTCCAGCTTGAATCCCACGTTGTTAATTCGGCCGATGATGTCCAGTGCCGTTGCCACACCATCACTGCTATCGATCGAAGCCCTCGCCAGAGGCGCCAATCGGGTTGCCATTGCCATTTGGGGCCGCGGCCGAAACCAGGGCTCAAGACTGGTCTGACGCGGCCTTGGAAACAGCAGCTGAAAAGCCAACGCCGGACCGAGGCCTCCTTGTTTTTGCCCCAGAACCACGACTCGATCGCCGGGGCGAGCTCCCACTCGAGTCAATGGTGGCCGTCGGGATTCACCCAAAATCGTGCCGGTGTGAGAGTGTGAGACGGCGTGGCCTGAATCACCACCCAACAAAGCCAACCCGCTTGTCTGCAGAGCCCTGCGGACACCGGTCCAGAAGCGCAATTTGGTTTTTTGCTGGGTCTGATAAGCCCACTGATTTGCCATGAGAAAACCCAGTGGACTTGCTCCGCTGGCGGCTAAATCCGAGACACTGGACATCACCGTCATCCAACCCCAAGTGAAGGGATCACGGTAAAGTTTGATGTCAATCTCTTCAGCCAAAGAATCTGTTGAGGAACAAAGATAGGAATTTTTGCGCTTGAGAATTTCGCAATCGGCAAGAAAAAGCCCGTTCATTTGGAACGGGCTCCGCGGAAAAGATTTGAGTGTGGATCGCAATTCTCGGAACTCTCGATTGCCTGCTAAAGTTTGCGTCTTCATGACCCAATACTAGGCACTTCATTTGGAAACTCAAGTCTTATGCGTTTTGTGCACGCGCCGAATCGGCAACGCTGTTGATGACATTCTGGCGAATCTTTGCACCGAACTGCTTTGCAGCGACAGCATGACCAAAGAGATTCATTGCCGCTGTCAGTGCCAAAAGACAAGCGTTCTGAGCCTGGATGAGATCCAGAGTGTTCGCGAGAAGGCCCATGACGGGAGCAAGAAACGCAAAGGCAGCCATTGCAGCAACCAAAGAATTGGCAGCGATGACCACGGCTTTTTGCTCCGCCAATCGGTTTTGGGCCAAGAACAGTCCCGCAATCGCGATCAGAGACAAAACTGTGTAACCGATTTGGATCCATTGATTGACGTTCATCTTTTTTCTCCTTGTCAGAGTTGTTGTTTGTTGTGCTTGGGCAGTTGCAGCTGCCGTCGCGTTCGAGACTTGGACAAAGCAAATGCAGGGCCAATTGGAAAAGTCCGTCAATTCGCTTTTGCTTGATCTGAACCGAGTTCTTTCCACATCACCAGAACTTCAATCTTGGATTGCAGAAATTTTGCGAGTGTCTAAAATTGAGACAGCCCTCGCGATTCCAGCGCACCGGTTCTCGTCTTGAAACAAAGGGCTCAGTTGAAATCGTCTTCCGAGCTGACGCTCAGAATGGTTTTTGCCGATCAGAGGGTATGTTTGCCAAACTCACCGGCTTGCTCTTGAAACGCACGCCACTTCTGACTCGGATCCTCGTCGCGCTTGTCATCGCGGCCAATCTCGTTGATCTGGTCTACAAATACACCAGCGCAGTTCAAGGCAAAGAAAAAGAGATCATCGAAAAAGAGCGCCTTGCGATTGAAAAAATGGTCGAGCTGCTGGCGCTTCCTGCTTTTCGCGACAATTGGGACGCGACAACGAGCCTGGTGGATCTTGGCTACACCTTGAATGCCTACGACTTTTATGTGATCAAAGCCCCCGGACATGGTGAACTCCACACAACCAATGTTCGCTTTGCCAAAACTGAAGGCATCCCAATGGGAGCTCAGCATTTCGCAAGTCCCATCGGGCCCGACACGGGCTTCTTCACCCGACAACAATTTGGCAACATCGAGATCGTCGTCGGGTACCTCGCAACCTACCGCACACTTTTTGTCTGGAGCGTGATCCGCCACGTGTTCTATCAAAATCTGGCGCAGACCCTTTTGATGACACTCGTCGTGTTGATCCTGATTGGGCCACTGCTTCGTCAAATCAGTTTGATCAAGGCTGGTAATGTGGGGGCCTTGCAGAAGATCTCCGCAGCCGGAGGAGACCTGCAACTGATAACTGAATTGTATTTGCAAAACTTGAAACTCACCGACCGACGTCTGCGCAACCAAATTCCAACAGCCGCTGAAGTCGTCCAGCAAATGGGCACGAAACCCGGAGATCACCTCACCGGGCTCGTTCTGCGAATTGACTTGAATGACTTCGTGCGACTGGGTGCCAAACATGGCGTTGAGAAGTTGAACTCCTGCTTCTATCCCCTCCTCGATGACTTTTTGGAGCTGGCGCAACGTTTTTCTTTCTATGAGATTGACGATGAGGGTGATCAGAGAGTTCTGTTCCATCCCTCAAGTGACTTGAACCAATCGGTGCGCAAGGCACTGGGTTTGATCCGCGCCTGCTACCAAATCACCCAACTGAAATCAGCCGAGGTTGAAACTTCCTTGGGTGAAAAATTCAGTTTCAAATCCAGTCTGGCTTTTGGGGAACTGGAATTGAAAGCCGATGCTGTGAAAACCAAGTTGAGCGGCCCACCTCTTTCGGTCTCGGCTCGATATATGGGGATCTTCAAAGATCATCCTGAAATTCAAACTCAGTTTGTCGCAGTCACAAAGGCCGATCAGCTGGTGAAAAGTGAACTGCTGGCGACACAAAAAAATCTCGATGTCGAACTGAAAGGTCTTGGCGCCGAAAAGCTTGCAATTGTCAGTTTTGCGATGAGCCTGCCTCGACAACCGGAAGATCTGGCCGTCTGTCTGTCGGGCGAAGACATTTATTTGAACCTCAGTGAATTGGTCAAGAGGTGGGATCCGGTGCGATTTCAAGCCCTGGCGCAACCGCTGACCCTGCAAAAGTCGCGCACGATCTTGCTGACGAAAGATCCGCGACACTTGGCTCTTGTTGTGGAGCTTCTGCAAAAAGCTGTTCCGCTTGAAATTTCCACCCGTGAAATATCGCAACTGATCTCGGTGGCAGGCGTTCTCAGTGATCCTCAATCCATGCAGAAAGCGACACAGAGCTTTCTTGTCAGCTATTTGGACAGCGGCAATGCACGAATCCGTGCCAATACAGTGGAAATTCTGAAACCGATCGGTGCGGATCTTAAAATCGCCAACCGCTACCTGCATTCTCTGGAGCCTCGCTTGCGAGCCAATGCCATCGTGACTCTGGCCAAAGAGGATCTGTCAAAAGAAGTGACCAGTTCTTTGGAGCTCATGCTGACCGCTGGAAATGGGGCTTTGAAAATCAGCGGCCTTTGGGCTGTGCAAGAGATTTTCAAACATTACAGTCTGCACCAGGAGACCCTGTTTCGCACGGCAGATGTCTTTCGACATTTCTATCAGATTGTCGCATCCATGAAAGATCAGGTTCGAGCTCAGGAGATCCGCCAAGGCTACGATAAATATTTTCAATAGAGCGCAATTCGGTTGCTCAACCTCAAGGTTTTGACTAGATCTCGAACTGGTTGCCAACCAGGAGAACTCTGATGCGTCACTTGTTTCTTGCCTTGATCTGCGGCCTGCCACTTGTTGCCAGCGCCACTCCGACCACAGTGACCTCGGTGGATCTGAATCGTTACAGCGGAAAATGGTATGAGGTTGCCGCCATTCCCCAGTTTTTTCAGCGGCAATGTGTTGCCAACACGACGGCCGAGTACTCACTTGCTGATGATGGGCAGGTCCGAGTGTTCAACAGCTGTGACAAAGACAACGGCGAGCGCACTTCGGCCGAAGGCCACGCCAAAGTCGTAGACACCGCGACCAACTCGAAACTGAAAGTCACTTTCCTCAAACTGTTTTGCTGGCTTTACCTGTTTGGTGGCGACTATTGGATTTTGGATTTGGCACCGGATTACTCCTACGCTCTTGTCGGAAGTCCAGACCTGCAGTACGCCTGGATCCTGGCGCGAACGCCATCACTCAGTCTCGAAATTTTGACCCAAATCGAACAGACTTTTAAGGCGCAGGGCTACGACACCTGCCAAATCCTCACTTCAGTCCAGGACGGTGGCTTCACATCCCGCGATCCACTTTGCAAGATCGTGGCTTCGCCGACGGGTGGATCGCCAAACTTAGTCACGCCCACTGACGAACTGGACACAAGCCCGGAACCTCCGGAACAGCAGTAACCTCGCTTTCGTTTCGACCGATAAGAAGGAGGTGAAAGACCTCCTGAAACTCGCATTTCTATTACTGATTTTGGCGCCGTTCAGCACGGCTTGGTCTGTGGCGTGTCCACCAAGACCAAGGCTTCAGGAGAGTGTGCAAGCCCTCTGCCAAAAACAGTTGGACTCGCCGGAATGCCTCGAGGTCGCTCAGACACTCAAGGAGACGCTCAAGCAGACTAAAGAGAAACCTGAGGACTACCTTCTTCGTTGCACCGATGACGAACCCTATTGGGAAAAGGTCAGAACAAACTTCGACTGGCTGACGGGCTGTGGGCTTGGTGGATATGAAGCTGTCGCCGACCCGCTTGTAAGTGCCGGAACTTTTCTGGGGCAGACGGCAGCCAAAGCCACTCTCGCCGCGGAAGCTTCGCAAGCGAATGAAAAACTCTGCAACTCAAGCGTCGACAACAAGCGCAGATTCTTTGCGCTGTACAATTTGACGCTGCCTGAGATTCTGAAGATTCCAATTCCTTCTGAAAAAATCTTGAATTCCAAAACGTGCAATGAACTTTTGCAGTTCCATTTCATTCCTCAGGAAAATCAGAAATATCAATCGACGCTTGCCAAGATCCGCGGCAAAGAATCTCAACATCAAGTCCTGAGCCCCGCTGAACTGGAGTTCGCCAAACGATTTCTGCACAAAGGTGAAACTGGAACCGGGACAGCGGGCCTCTCGGCAACTGGTCTCGGCGAAGGCCTGCTGAATTTGACGACTGACTATCTCCATCAGAAAAAAATTGATATTTCCTGCTACAACACCAAATACGCCATGGCCGCGCTGTGCGAGGGTCTCGCGGACCTTGTGGGGATTGGCGCTGGCGTGAAGGTCGCCGGCGAAGGCCTGATCAACCTGGCAGGACGCGCCGGAGTGGCAAAAAAAATTGGCGTGGTGGGACAGTCCTCTGGGGAGCTCAAACTTCTGACCGAAGCCGCCCAGGCTGAATCCACCTTCACCCGTCAAGAGCTGATCAAACGCTTTGCCTTCCGAGAAACCACCACTGAATTGCAAAATCGCAAATGGTTGACCTTGGCCGAACAACCGGCCCGTCCTGGCGAACGCCTTTTTTTCTGCGAAGAAAACTCGGTCCTCAAAAATCTCAATGACACACTTCAAGACAAATCGCTGGTGACGGCCTTGAACCACTATCGACAATCGCTCTTGGATTTCAAATTGAACAAATTGATCAAGGACTATCCTGACCTCAAGTTCACGCCTTACAGTGACTACAAATCCTATCAAATCGCCATTGAGGGCAAGCCCCTGCCGCCGGGATTGAACAAGCGCCTGAGTGACCTTTTTCAAAATGTGAATGAAGAGTTCACCCAAACCATGCGGTCGCAAAAAATTGTTCGTGATGGTGACCATCCGGGCGCTCTGCGCGAGGGCGATCGACCCGAAAAATGGTTTCGCAGCGGCACTGGTGACACCGCCGACCAAGCCAACTTGACGGCACGTTACTCGCGTCAGGTTGAGGGATCCAACCAGTTGCAGACATTTTCAAACTCCGAAGTTCGCGAAGCTCTGCAGAAAAACTGGGAAACAGTCGAAGTGGAGCGCCAAAATCTTGAACGCCAGCTGAATGGATCTCAGGCTTTGGAAACCATTCCCGGCACCACAAAAAAAATTCCTTCCGAGGAGGTTTTTGCGGTGATTCGCAAGGAATCGGATCCGACCAAAGCCAGCCAAGAGCTGAGCCAAAAAGTGGGCACTACAGTGACACCTGATCAGGCGAAGTTGCTCATTCAGTACACCAAATCAGTCGACGCCTTTTCGCCTGGGTTGCGAGTTGCCAAACGAAAAATCGCCAGCCTGAACGACGCCGAACATGGCGGTCTTTCGAGCGATTTCGTCGGCCTTGGCGCGGAAAATCTGAAAGCCACGGCCGCGGGTCTGGCCAAGGGTCAGCAGTTCGAAAAGTCACTTGAGGAGGTGCGCACTGGTGAACGTTCCGTGTCCGCCACTCTTGCGAAGAGGATGCGGGCGCAAGAAAGCACCATTCGCAATCTGTTGGTGGATCGGCATGGCCTGAAAGATCTGGAAGTGATCTGCTCAGGTGATGACTGCATTGTGCAACTGCCTCGGGCTTTGGATCTCCGACAAAAAAAGCAATTGGTGCAGCAGCTGTCCCGCAGCGACAATCCCGCAGGAATTCGTTTGTCGATGGTGGGTGACCAGATCGCATCGCCACTCGAGCGCAATCTTTTGGCCACGCATGGGGAGTCACTTGAAAAAGGTTTGCGAAAAGCTCTTTCCGGCGTGATTCCCGAAGACAAGTTGAAAAAAATAATGTTTGCGGTCGATATGCAGGGACAGCAAATGGGCCAAGGCAAAGTCCGCCTGTTCATTGGCAATTCACGAGAAAAGCTCACGCCAAATGAGAGCGAACGAATTCACAAGGCCTTTGCGGAAACCGTTGAAAAATTCAATGCTTCTCTGAAAACAGAATCAGAACCTGCTGGAAACTACCTTCCGGATCAAACTGTTCATGCGCTGATCGACGGGTCTTCATTCGTTGCGAAACTTCATCCACGCGGCAGCCAAGGACTCGCGATCCTCAGGATGCGCAATCTGAATCAACGCCTTCGCTCTTTGTCCCAAAGACTTGCCGTAAAGGTCAGCAACCCCGTACTCCGTGATAATATAGTGAACATCCGCCCGCGTGGTCACGACGCCCGAGCCTGGACGCAGTTCGGGCACAATGCGTGGCTGTTTGTTGCGCGTGCGACTGGTCAAGGCGATGATTGGCTTGCCGCCCTCACAAAGAGCCGCACCACGAATGAAATCAATTTGACCACCTACGCCCGATATCAAACGATGCCCGACAGAGTCGGCACAGACTTGGCCTGTCAAATCCACTTCCACCGCCGAATTGATTGCGACCACTTTCGGATTGCGAGCAATGACGGTCGGAGAGTTGACGTAATCGCTGGGATAGAGCTCAACCGAAGGGTTGTCGTCCACAAAATCATAGAGCTTGCGTGTTCCCAAAATGAAAGTCGCCAAAGACTTTCCGGGATGGACACTTTTACGTGAATTGTCCACCGCCCCGTTTTGAATGAGCTCCATCATTCCGTCTGACCACATCTCGCTATGGACTCCAAGATGGCGATGACTTTTCAAAGAGTGAAGGACGGCATCCGGTATGGCTCCAATTCCCACTTGCAAAGTGGACCCGTCTTCCACCAAGCCCGCCACGTGATTGCCAATTTGCACAAGCTCATTCGGCAGAGCCTCAGACTTGGGTACGATTTGCGGCAACGGAGAATCCACTTCGAGACTTGCTGAAATTTGTTTGAGGTGAACCAGTGTATCTCCATGGGTGCGTGGCATCTGTCGATTCACTTGGGCGAGCACGACTCGGGCGTGGTCGACTGCCGCTCGCGCGATATCAGCCCCAATACCCAGACTGCAGTAACCAAATCTGTCAGGCGGAGAAACTTGAATCAAAGCGACATCGATCGGAAATCGACCCGACTTGAAAAGCCGCGGAACTTCCGAAAGAAACAGGGGCGTGTAATCGACACGATCAAAGTCAACCGAATGGCGCAACTGGGGACCGACAAACAAATTGTTGACGCGAAATCGCTGCCGGTATTCCATTCGAAAATGGGCCGGCTGGCCTTCCAAATGCAGATGCACAAATTCCAAATCAGCAAGTTCTGAATTGACCTGCACAAACTGCTCCAGCAGCTGCAAAGGCGAAGCTCCCTGCCCCTGCACGAACACCCTTTGCCCTGGTTTCATTTCGGGCCATTGTCCCCGTGAGAGACCTTGAGCCGGTCCTTGATTCAGTCCTTTTGCCATAGTCACAATCTCAATACATTTCTGAATGGCCGAGCCAAAAGTCTTCCATGAACTCACGATGCTGCGAGGCCTCTTTGCCCAAAATTCGTGAGGCCTCTTCGACGGAAGACAAAATGAGGTTCAAACGACTGTTTTCCACGTCTTTCAGTCGCTGCTTGATGAGGTCCAATTCGTCGCCGTTGTCAGTGGCGCTGAGCAAATCTTTGAGCATCAAGGATCGCAGTCGCAAAGATCGTGTGCTGAGATCGTCCATCTGGACGCGAGTGGATTCCCGCAAATTGCTCAATTTGGTCCTTTGCTCCTCACTCAAACCTGGAACCAGCTTGACAAGCTGAGTCGCTTCTTTGCGCAAGTCTGTGCGATTGTGCACAGCAGTCTCCTGCGCAAGCTTCGCATCCAAATTCTGTTCCATTGCGCCATGAGCACAACCCAGAAAAGCAAAAAGCAAAATCCCGAGAGAGACGAAAGAATGGTTGAATCGTTTCATTGAATCCTCCTTGTTCGAGATCAGACTGCCGATTGACGGGATGCCCGTCAACGGGTCTCGGTGCAGACGGGACAGATCGCCACATTCTCAGCGCATCGTGCATTGCATCTCGAGACAAGCTGTCTCACCGTGATTGAGACCTTGATCTTTCGATGATCCTGATCAAATATCTTGGCATCATGGCGGATTTGCAGTCGGTGCGGATCGGGCTGATCTCAATCAGCGACCGAGCCTCTCAAGGTGTTTACCAAGATCGGGGCTTGCCGACTTTGCGCGAATGGCTGCAGACCGCTGTCGCAAATCCAATTGAGTTTATCGAAGTGCTGATCCCGGATGAGCTCACTCTGATTGCCGATCAATTAAGAGCTCTTTGTGACGAAAAAAAATGTGCTCTCGTGTTCACCACTGGGGGCACCGGACCCGCACCTCGCGATGTCACTCCCGAAGCCACTTTGAGTGTCGCAGATCGAGTTCTTCCTGGATTTGGTGAGCAGATGCGCTCGATCAGTTTGCACTTTGTTCCGACCGCAATTCTGTCCCGCCAGGAGGGGGTGATTCGGGGGCAAAGTTTGATCGTGAATTTGCCCGGACAGCCCAAATCAATCCGTGAAATTTTAGGTGGAATTCCGGGACGCATCTCAGGACTTTTCGCGGCCATACCTTACGGCCTGGATCTTCTTGGTGGTCCAAGAATTGAGACTCGGCCCGAAGTCTGCGTCGCCTTCCGCCCGGCCAAATGAGGAGTCCTCTGCTTTGGAAACACTGATTTCTTATCAACAGGCTTTAATTTATTTAAATGAAGTTGGCAGGCAAATCAACCGTCGCGCCGAGACTCTTGAAATCGAACAGGCACTGGGGCGAACCTTGGCCGACGATGTGTCAGCATCTGAAAACTATCCGGCTTGGAACTGCTCGGCCATGGACGGGTTTGCGGCCGATGCGGCAAGTCTGATCGGAAGTGCGCCCCAAGCCTCTCACGCCATCAAAGGCATCCTGGCCGCTGGCGATCCTCCGGTGCACAGTTCAAGCGGTGTCTGGGAAATTATGACGGGCGCCCCTTTGCCTGATCACTGCAATTCGGTGCTACCCATCGAAGACTGTGTGGTGGACCGAGATTCAGAAGGCAAAGCCCAGTCTGTGGTGTTCCGCAAGGCCCTCCAGGTTGGCAAAAATATCCGGCAAGCCGGTGAAGATTTTACGACGGGCAGTCGTCTTTTTCTCAAGGGCCAAGTCTTGGATGCCAATTCTATTTTGGCGCTTGCGACTTTGGGAGTGGCGCAGGTCCGCGTCCTAGCCAAACTGAGGGTGGCTTTGATTTCAACGGGAAAAGAACTGGTTTCATTTCGGTCACGGCCTGAGCCTGGACAGATACGCAATTCATCCGGCCCCTTCCTCATGTCCCTGTTGCAAACTCGTGAGGTGGAAATTCATTCCACTCACAGCACGGGAGATTCTGGAGCTGCATTCCGCAGACTGATCGAAGTCCTCAGTCAGGACGCCACCGTCGATCTGGTCCTGACAACGGGAGCCATCTCAATGGGGCAATTTGACTTTGTGGCGGGAACATTGCGCGATTTGTCGGCGCGATCTCTTTTTCAGAAGGTCAACGTGCGCCCCGGAAAGCCAATTCTCCTGGCCGAGCTCAAAGGTTCTGACAGGCCGTTGTTTCTTCTGGGCCTGCCCGGGCAACCCATCGCGACGGCAGTCGGTATCGCATTCTTCTTGGATCCGCTCCTCGGGGCGCAGCGGGGATCGGCTCAAGCTGAAAAATCGATTTGGATGCCTCTTGCCGAAGACTGCAAAAAGCCTGCAGGAGTCGTGAGCTTTGTTCGCGGAGGAATCAGAACTTCTGCGGCCGATTCCGCCAGTGTGGCGTGGATTCATTCCAACCAACAGCCCTCAAGAATTGGACCACTTCTCGAATGTCAGGCGTGGATTGAACTTCCAGAAGCCGCGGATTTTTTACCAGCGGGGACAGCGGTCAGAGTGGTTCCATTTTAAGCTGGGCCCTTCAACACACAAAGGGCCCAGTTTGGTTTTTAAGAAAACAGTGCCGCCGCTTTGTGGACTGTTTGCACCACTCCCCAGGCCAAAGGCAAACCTGCCCAAGCCCAACCGACCACCATCCACACCCAATTCGTTTTGACTTGTTCTTCAGCCATCGCCAACTCCTTCGAATCTTTTTAGTTTGTACCGAGGTCAGCTGAGTAGAATTTTTTATCGACCGGAGTGACCATCCAGTTGCAAATAAATCCGACGACCAAAAGGCCTGCCATTAGATACATCGTAAAGGAATAGGAATCCGCTGGAGCAACACCGCTTTTGATTTGATATTCGCGAATGTAGTTCACCAGTGCGGGACCAGCGACACCGGCCGCACTCCAGGCCGTTAACAAACGACCATGAATTGCGCTGACTTGAGCCTTGCCAAAAATGTCACTGAGGTAAGCCGGAATGGTCGCAAATCCACCTCCGTACATACTCAGGATCACGGCATAAACACCAACGAACAAACCGATACTGCCCATGCTTCCCGTCGTCGGAGTCAGAGCGTACAAAATCGCACCCAGAGCAAAGTACACCATGTAGGTGGGTCGACGCCCCATGTAGTCAGAGGCGGACGACCAAATGAACCGTCCTCCCATATTGAAGATACTGAGCAAACCTACAAATCCAGCCGCCGCTGCTGGCGTAATTCGTCCCTTGAACATCTCTTGGATCATCGCAGAGGCTTGACCCAAAACCCCAATCCCCGCGGTCACGTTCAAAAACAAAACCAGCCACAAAAAATAGAATTGCGGCGTCTTGATTGCATTTTCAGCACTGACGTTGCCCTTGGAGATCATCGCATTGGCCACTTTGGGCGGAGTCCAACCCGCGGGCTTCCAATCTTTGGCGGGAACGCGGACAGTCGCCACTCCCCACATCATAAATATGAAATACAACACTCCCATCGTCAAAAAAGTTTCCATCACACCCAGGGAGGTCGGAGACTTGAAGGCGTCCATCAAAGCGACAGCGAGCGGCGCACCAATCATCGCACCACCACCAAAACCCATGATTGCCAAACCCGTCGCCATTCCGGGCCTGTCCGGAAACCACGAAATCAAAGTCTTCACGGGTGCGACATATCCGAGACCCAATCCGATGCCGCCAAGAACTCCATAACCGAGATAAACAATTGCAATACTGTGCAAAGAGATTCCGAATGCGGACACGAGAAAGCCTGTGGCAAAAAAGACAGCCGATGCAAACATGGCTTTGCGAGGACCCGCTTTTTCGACCCACTTGCCACCGAATGCGGCCGACAAACCCAAGAACACAATCGCCAGACTGAAAATCCAACCAAGGTCTGTCAGTTTCCAATCGTCTGGTGCGGATTGTGTGATGCCGATCAGTTTTGTCATCGGCAGATTGAAGACGCTGAACCCGTAGGCCTGGCCGATCGCCAAGTGAACCGACAGCGCTGCCGGTGGCACAAGCCAGCGGTTGAAACCTGGTTTTGCGATTGTATTTTCACGATCGAGTTGACTGAAAAGGCCCATTGAGACCCCCCTTTGCTGCTGAACAATAAATGTTCGTTCCACCCAAGCTGCTTGTCGTCTAGGGTCACCAACTGTATGATGACACATGACCTTGCCGGTCATGACTCCTTCGCTAAATTAGAATATAAACTCAACGACTTGTCGACAGTTATCGCAGTCCAAGGAGTTTTTTGTGGAATTTCACAGTCCCCTCGCCACTGTTTCGGTTTCTCGATTCGAGAACGGCGTTGCACAGTCTCAGACTGATGCACTGGCGATTGAGGAGCCTTTGGAAATTCGCTTGGATTATCAAGTTGGCGATCTGCCAAGAGTGCAAAAAAGTATTTCAATTACGATGCGAACGCCGGGACATGATTTTGATTTGGCACTTGGCTTTCTGGTGACCGAGGGAATTCTTACACCAGGACTTCTGGCGCAAGACCAAGTTGTCTCGACGGCGTACTGTGGCCCCACGCAGCCCCATCTCGGCCACAGCAATGTCGTGAAAATTGTCCTCGCACCACAAGTGAAATTCAATCTCGGCACACTCGAGCGGAGCTTTTACACAACCTCCAGCTGCGGCGTCTGTGGCAAAGCGTCGATAGATGCTCTTCGCCTGAAGTCGGGTGCCGAATTGAAGCTGCTGCAAAAGACTTCCATTCGCCTGGCAAAAAATTCGATCCCGGAACTTCCGCAGCGGTTGCTCGAAGCACAAAAAGTGTTTGCCAGCACGGGTGGCTTGCATGCCTCGGGACTGTTTTCAAGCGCCGGTGAATTGTCCATACTGCGGGAAGATGTCGGTCGCCACAATGCTTTGGACAAAGTCATCGGCTGGGCCTTCCAAAAGAACCAATTGCCACTCGACACTTCCATTTTAGTCTTGAGTGGCCGTATCAGTTTTGAATTGGTCCAGAAAGCTGCCATGGCTGGAATTCCTATCATCGTCGCGGTGGGGGCACCTTCCAGTTTGGCGGTGCAATTGGCCGAAGAGGCCAACATCACTTTGGTGGGCTTTACTCGTGGTCAGCGTTTCAATGTTTACACCGGCGGAGACCGCATCGTATGAAAATCCGTCTTGAAGAAAAGAGCCTCCGTCTGCGACTGAGTCCCTCCGAAGTCGACTCACTTTTGACTAAGGACAACCTCGGGCAAGACCTTCAGCTGGGTTTCGAACAGAGCTTGCGGTTTGAACTTCGCCTTGTGGATCAGGTTGAGCCGTGGCCGTTGAAACAAACCCATCAAGTCATTGGTATTTCCGTACCGAAGAAAGATGTGCGAGAATGGGCGCTGAGTGTCGCAATTGAGTGGGAGCAGCGTCTACAAAATCCAGAGTTGCTTCTTTTAATTGAAAAAGATTTGAAACCCAAGCGGAGTTGAAGATGACAAAAAAACCAGAACTTGCACCAAATGAAATGACCCGACCTGAAATCTCAACTCCTCCGTCATCAGCAGGTGGATTGCCAGCGGTCATCTCAAGCATGCGCCACGCAATCACTGAAGTCGGTCCTTTGCGTGGCCCGATTGAACTTTTGAAAATGAATCAAATGAAGGGCTTTGATTGCCCCGGCTGTGCCTGGCCCGATCCGGATGACAAGCGGGAGCTGACTGAATTCTGTGAAAATGGCGCCAAGGCTGTCGCCGAGGAAGCCACGAGTCGCTCTGTTGACCCTGCTTTTTTTGCCAAGCACTCGGTGGCCGAAATGGCCAACTGGTCCGATTTTGAAATCGGCAAATCCGGTCGAATCACGCACCCGATGCTGCTGAAAAAAGGTGGGACCCACTATGAGCCCCTGTCATGGGACCAGGCCTTTCAATTGCTCGCCAAAGAGCTCAACGCCTTGAAAGATCCCAATGAGGCGATTTTCTACACCTCGGGGCGCACAAGCAATGAGGCCGCTTTTGTTTACCAACTCTTTATTCGTTTGTTTGGTACCAACAACCTCCCCGACTGCTCGAACATGTGCCACGAATCCAGCGGAGTCGCTTTGAAAGAGACCCTTGGTGTGGGCAAAGGCAGCGTGAAGCTTGAAGACTTTGATCACGCCGATTGCATTGTGGTCATCGGGCAGAATCCCGGAACAAACCATCCACGGATGCTGACAGCTTTACAAAAAGCCGCGCAAAAAGGCGCAAAAATTATCAGCATCAATCCACTTTTGGAGACAGGATTGAAGGCTTTCAAACATCCCCAACAATTTTGGACGTGGATCGGACGGGGAACCCCCTTGGCCAGTCTGCACATGCCCGTTCGCGTGAACGGCGACAGCGCCGCGCTGAAGGGTCTTATGAAAGAGCTCCTGGCCGCCGAGGACAAGGCTCCTGGCCAAGTGATCAACCGACCTTTTGTCGACAAATACACCAACGGCTTTGCCAGTTTTGAGAAAGCCCTTCGACAGGTGACCTGGGATGAGATCACCGAGCAAAGTGGTCTCAGTCGTGAGAATATTGCGGCTGCAGCTGAGGTTATTCAGAACTCCAAATCCATGATTGTTTGCTGGGCGATGGGCTTAACTCAGCAAACAGAAGGAGTGGCTTGCATTCAGGAGGTCGTCAATTTGCTGTTGATGGGAGGGCACTTTGGTCGTCCCGGCGCGGGGGCCTGCCCTGTTCGCGGGCACAGCAATGTTCAAGGCGACCGCACCATGGGAATCTATGAAAAACCGCCCAAAGATTTTTTGGATGCTCTGGCCAAACACTACTCTTTTTCACCGCCTCAAAATCATGGCTATGACACAGTCGAAGCCATCCACGCCATGCACAAACGAGAGGCCAAAATCTTTTTCGGGATGGGTGGAAATTTTCTTTCAGCAACACCCGACACCGAATACACGGCAGCTGCGATGCGATCCACTCGCCTGACTGTCCATGTTTCGACAAAGTTGAACCGCTCGCACTTGATCACTGGTGAGCAAGGCCTGATTTTGCCTTGCCTGGGGCGAACTGAAATCGATCACCAAAAATCAGGTCCGCAATTTGTCACAGTCGAAAATTCAATGGGGATTATCTCGGCAAGTCGAGGGAATATGAAACCCCACTCGGCCGAGCTCAAGAGTGAAACCGCAATCGTCTGTGGATTGGCACGCGCAGTTTTCAAGAATACCAAGCATGAAAAAACTGTAAACTGGAATCGATTTGAAGAAAATTACAGTGAAATCCGCAACGACATCGAAAAAGTCATCCCTGGTTTTCACAAATTCAACGAACGTGTTGAGCACCCCGGTGGCTTTTACCTCCCCCACGCGGTCAGAGATTCTTTGCGTTTTGAGACACCAAGTGGAAAGGCCGAGTTCTCAACTCTTCCGTTACGCCCCTTGCAGCTGCCCGAAAAGGCGCTGGTCCTGATGACGATGCGAAGTCATGATCAGTTCAACACGACGATTTATGGATTGAATGACAGGTACCGTGGCGTCTCGAACGGACGCAAAGTGATTTTCTTAAATGCAAAAGACATTCACAGTTTGAATCTCAAAGAGGGGCAGTGGGTGGATATTACAAGCCATTTTCAGGGCGAAAAACGCAAGGCCGAGAAGTTTATGGTCGTGACCTATGACATCCCTCCGCGTTGTGCGGCAACATATTTCCCTGAGACCAATGTGCTGGTGCCGATCAACAGTGTGGCGGGAAAAAGCAATACACCGACTTACAAAACAATCGTGATCACGTTGAGTCCCAGTCAAGCGAGCTGACAACCGACTCAATTGATCAGATAGCCGACTCGAAACGAGAGTCCCTGGTAACCAAAAAAACGACCATGGTTGGTGGAATTGGATCCACCACCAGGTGGCGAAATTGCCACTCTTGGGCGTTTCAACAGTGACAGTCCCCAGCCGTTGCTTAGATTTTCGACAGTCTGCGAACATTCATAAGGGCTCAGGTTGGCCTCAGAACGGATCTTGATTTGCATTGAAACATGGTGAACCCGCCGGTCCGCTGTTATGAACCGGCTTTAAGGAGTCGATGATGTCGAAATTTTTTTGCTGTTTCACACTTATTTCCATGCAAACTCTGGCCGGCACAGCGATGGCTTGCGATCCTGCACAGGACTCCACCTGCCAGAAGTATGTGACTGTCAAAATACCCGTCCACGCCAGCCAACTGCCGGCAGCCGAGGCTTACTTTGCAAATATGAACCTGCACGCCAGCAGCTCCGACCAGGGTCGCTATTCGATTTTACCAACCTCGGAACGAGCAGTCACTTCGCCTCCGATGCCAACTGCCGTGAAACCTGACGACCGCATCGTCTTTACTGCTCCGACACCAAACGCCGCTGAAAAAGCGGCTCTCGTGGTCGCCAATTACTATGCAGATCTGGGACATGTGTTGCGCGAAGTGGTCAACCAAGAGGACGGCCACGATCGGATCATCATCTCGGGTGCGACGGATCACGACCGCACCTATTATCGCAGACGCCTGCGCGAACACTCGCTGAATGAACGCAACACTGGGATTGGATACGAAAAATGTTTTGAGCTTTATGATCAAGGCAGTTTTGGTGACGCCAGCGAACAGTGTTCCTACATTTTGGGATTTCAGGATTCCAATTCTCACACAGAACTGACCGTGGGCCGCAGTTGGATGCGACGCTTTGACAATCCCGCCACAAATGAAAATCCCAATCTCCGCACGGGTTTTGCCGTTGGCTTCACTTATGGTCTGACATCCAGACCCGATATTTTGAAACGGCTGCCAGTTCCATTTCTCTTTTTGCAAGGCGAAGTCTATTTGCGGAACACTTCAGGCAACCCTTGCGCCAGCCTCGACGCGACGTGGATCCCACCGGTGGAAGGCAATGTGTGGTATTTTTCGGCTACAATTCCAGTCGAGAGTGAAGACATCAAGCATTGCTGGAATTGATGCCAGTGAGAACTTCTTCCTGAAAGTACCGCAGATGAATTTGCGGAATGATGCTGGAGTGATATTTTTCACTCACGGCAATTTGAATTTTTTTCTTGAGCTCTTCCACTCCTCGAGCTTCGACACGGACATGATCCGTCACAGCCTCGCCGACAGCGCGCCCATCTGGATAAATTTTGACCTCAAAGACGATGGAATTGAAAATCGGATGATCGGCCCAATCCCAAATGAAAATCCAGTGGCAAGCGGCTCCCAAGACAACAAACAAATGAAAAATCTCATGGGGACCAAAATAGCCATCCCAAATAATGGGATAACGAGAAAAATCAATCACGGCGCCAACTGAATACGCCAGGCCTCCACCGATCAGCCAGCGAATGCTCTCCCCGCGAAAAGACGTGCGAAACTTATATCCCGTCAGTGATCCCATCCAGCCCAATCCCAGGAAGAAAGACAGTGCCAACCACTCTGGAAAGGTCTCAAAAAACACGACTTCAAGAACAAGTCCGTTGATCGCAATCAACCAGACAATCAAAAGAATCAGCCAGCGCCAAGGACCGCGAAACAAAATGACATGCATCGGAGTAAAGGTGCCGGCGATCAACACCCAGATCCCCGCATGATCAAGCCGCTGAAGAACTCCCCGGGCCTCG
>Ga0075019_10000314_pt1 | contig 27954 bp, 29 predicted proteins | sample ColStrG_CSR_2013_FD_71473 | JGI IMG/M metagenome (GOLD analysis project Ga0075019, IMG submission 71473) | Freshwater sediment microbial communities in response to fracking from Pennsylvania, USA - Cold Stream Run_MetaG_CSR_2013 | ecosystem: Environmental > Aquatic > Freshwater > Creek >...
GCGGCCAGAATCAGCAGCATGGCGAAGTCAGCCGTGCAGTCGGTGAGCGCATCGGGCGCGTTACTCACGTAAATGCCGCGCTGGCGCGCAGCGGCGACGTCCATATGGTCGAAACCGGCGCTGGCGTTGCAAATGATTTGCACGCTCGCCGGCAGCGCGGCAATGTGCTGTGCCTGCAGTCCGGATTTTTTTCCGATCAATACCGCCGGCACCGGGTGCTGCTGGCAGTATTCGACGACCTCTTGCGCCAGCATGTCGCGTTCGCTGACCACGGCGTTGAACTCGGTTCGGGCGCGTTGCGCGACCGCCTGCGGTACGGTGCGTGCGATCAGTAGCTGCGACGGAAGGGATGGGGACATGGTGACTTTCGTACGGGTTGACACGGGGGTGGGACTAGGCAGCGTAAACCAGCGCTGGGCTCTGGCAGAAACGCCCCTAGCGTACAAAATCCCGTCTGAAAGCGTCAATGTTGATTTGCAAGATCAATGCACTTGATCACGGGCCTTGTTGCTGCGCAAAAGTCAAGCGAATGCACTCTCGCTTTGGTCAGCGACCTTCCATCTGACATTGATTTTGCTAATCAAGATTGATACCTTGGCATGATCAATGGAATCCTCGCCGTGTTGCACACTGTTGAAGGACCCACCATGACAACCGGGAAAAAATTTGCCGCCGTTACCGGCGCAGGTACTGGCATAGGCCAGGCCAGTTCGCTCGCGCTGGCCCGATCGGGCTTCGCGGTGGCGCTGATCGGAAGGCGCCGCGAAGCCTTGGCGCAAACGCAGAAGCTGATCGCCGACCAGGGCGGCACGGCCCTGGTAGTTCCCGCCGACATCTCCGACCCCGAGGCCGTGCGCGCAGCATTTGAGCACATCGGCCAAGCCTTTGGCCGGCTCGACGTGTTGTTCAACAACGCCGGCCGCAACGCCGGCGCCGTTGCCCTGGAAGATTACGACCTGCAGCTGTGGAACGACGTCATCGCCACCAATCTGACCGGCGTTTTTCTGTGCGCGCAGGCGGCGTACCGGCTGATGAAAACGCAATCGCCCCAGGGCGGCCGCATTATCAACAACGGATCGATCTCGGCCTACTCGCCCCGGCCCCTGACGATAGCCTATACCGCCAGCAAGCACGCGGTCACCGGCATCACCCAGTCGATTGCGCTCGACGGGCGCGCGCACCGCATTGCCTGCAGTCAGATCGACATCGGCAATGCCGCGACCACGCTGACCGAGCGCATGACGCGCGGCGTATTGCAGCCCGACGGACGCATGGCGCCCGAAAGCCGTCTGGACCTGCGGCACGTCACGGACGCCGTCGTGATGATGGCCAATTTGCCGCTGGAGGCCAACATTCTGAACCTCACGGTCATGCCCACCGACATGCCCTTTGTGGGCCGCGGCTGAGCCGCGCGCCAGCCCTAAAAAAATAAAAGCCAGGAGACACACACCATGAAAAATAACCATCCCGAAAGCGCCACCCCACCCAAGCGCTCGCGCGTCCGCTACCTGATGTTGCTGTTGATGCTGCTGGCAACGATTCTGAACTACGTGGACCGATCCTCGCTGGGAATCGTCGCGCCAGCGCTGTCTGCCGATCTGACCCTGTCCAAGGTCGAAATGGGGCAGCTGTTCGCCGCCTTTGGCCTGGCGTATGCCTTTGCCCTGCTCCCGGGCGGCGTGCTGGTCGACGCACTGGGATCGCGCCTGGCCTATGCGCTGTCGCTGATCGGCTGGTCACTGGCCACCATGACGCAGGGCATCGCCAGCGGCTACCAGACCCTGTTTGGCTCGCGGCTGGCGATTGGGGCCCTGGAAGCGCCGGGTTTCCCGGCCAATGCCAGGGCGGTGACGATGTGGTTTCCGAGTTGCGAGCGCGGCTTTGCCTCCAGCGTCTACGTCACCGGCCAATACATTGGCACGCCCCTGTTCACCGGGCTTTTGCTCTGGCTGTCGCACGCGTTTGGCTGGCGCTCGGTGTTCTACCTCACCGGCGTTCTGGGCATTGCGCTGGGCGCGCTCTGGTACGCCGTCTACCGCGACCCGTGGAAGCACCCCAGCGTCAATCAGCCGGAACTGGACTACATCCTCGACGGCAGCGCGACGCACGGCGATCCCAGCCGCGAGAAGTTTGACTGGCGACGCGCCTGGCAGCTGTTTCGCTACCGGCAGGTGCTGGCCATCTGCCTGGGCAAGTTTTGCAACAACACCATCCTGGTCTTCTTCACCACGTGGTTCATGACCTTTCTGGTGGAAGAGCGCCATATGACGCTGCTCAAGGTCGGCATCTTCCAGGCCCTGCCCTTTCTGGGCGCCACCTTCGGCATCCTGTCGGCCGGCTACCTGTCGGACTTTGCCCTGCGCCGTGGCGCGACCCTGTCCATGGCCAGAAAAGCGCCGCTGATCATTGGCACCCTGCTGGGCTCGTGCATCGTGCTGGTGAATTTCGTGGACTCGAACGAGGCCGTCATCGCCATTTTGACGGTGGCGTTTTTTGCGCAGGGCGTGGGTTCCACGTCCTGGGCCACGGTATCGGAAATCGCGCCACGCCAGTACGTGGGCCTGGTCAGCAGCATCACCAGCCTGGCCGCGAACATTGCGGGCATCACCACGCCGCTGATCATCGGCTACATCATCCATGCCACTGGCCAGTTTTACTGGGCGCTCAATGCGATGGGGCTGCTGTGTCTGCTGGGGGCTTTTTCCTATTCCGTCCTGCTGGGCACGCTGCACCGGATCGAACTGTAATGCCGGTCCGATGGAAACCCCATGGGCGAGGAATGGCACATGCAATTTAACTGGGATCACCTGCAACTCTGCTCCCCCGACCCGGAAGCTACAGCGGCGTGGTTTGGCCGCTGCCTGAACGCCGAATTGGTGCGGCGTCCCGGGCGCGTTGACTTCCGCCTGGGCAGCGTTCAGTTCTTCATTACCCGCGTTGCGCCGGACACGCCGGCGACGCGTGGCCGCAACGAAGCCGGGATCGACCATTTCGGTGTTACCGTGCAGGATCTGGACCGCGCATTTGCGCACTTGCAGGAATGCGCGGCCGAGATTGTGGAGCCGATTTTTCGGGTGCGTGCGGGGGTGCGGGCTTGCTTTGTACGCGCTCCCGGAAATATATTGGTTGAAATTTTGGAGCGCAAACCCGAGGAGATGGAGTTCAATTAAGTGCGCGTTTCCCGGCGCCCAATGTCCAATCGAATAAGCCAATGCCAAACTGGATAAGCCTGACCGAAGCGATTCGCCAGCTGGGCGTGCGTCCGCAAACCATGTACGCGTATGTCAGCCGGGGGCGCGTAGCCGTCATCCCCGACCCGCGCGATCCGCGCAAAAGCCTGTATCGGGGTGAGGACGTGGCGGGGCTGCGCAAGCGCAAGCAGCAAGGCCGCAATCGGGAGACGTTGGCAGCGGGAACCATATTCGGCGACGAGCCCTGCATCTACACCGCGCTGACGAGTTTCGCCCGGGGACGGCCGTTCTACCGGGGCCAGGACGTGATCCGCTTGTCGGGCAGCGCGACGCTGGAAGAGATGGCGGCGCTGCTGTGGGGCGCGGAATCGGCCATCCGCTTTGGCGCCGCCAGCGCGCCCGCGCAGCCTGCCGGCGCCCCCGGCGGCAGCCGCACGCGCGCGTTCTCGGCGCTGGCCGCCCTCGCAGCCCAGGGCCATTCGACACACGGCCGCATCGAGCGCGCGCTGCACGCGGAGGCCGGCGATCTGGTCGGCACGCTGACACAGGCCTTTGGCGCCCTGCCGCAGGACGCAGACCTGCCGCTGCATCAGCAATTTGCCAAAGCCTGGGGCCAGGACCTGGCGGTGGCCGAACACCTGCGCAAATCCATGGTGCTGGTTGCAGACCACGAACTCACCAGTTCCGCTTTCGCTGCGCGCATCGCGGCGTCCACTGGGGCGTCGCTGCCGGCCTGCCTCTTGGCGGGATTGGCGACTTTTTCCGGTCCATTGCACGGCGACGCGTCGATGCGCGTGCGCGCCATGTTTGACGACCTGGGGCGCCTGGGGGCAGACAAGCTGCTGGCGCACCATTTGCAGTCGGCCATCGCCATTCCAGGCTTTGGCCACCACCTGTACCCGGACGGCGACCCGCGTGCCGCGGCCCTGCTGGCAGACTTCTCGCCCGCCCAGCCCATCCGGGACTTTATCCAGAAGGTCGAGGCACTGACTGGGCTGCGGCCGAACATCGACATCGCCTTGGCGGCCTTGGTGGACACCTTCGGTTTGCCCGCGGACGCTGCCTTTGCGCTGTTTGCCAGCGCGCGCAGCGTCGGCTTGCTGGCGCACTGCTTTGAGCAATTGCAGGTCGGCATGGTGATACGTCCGCGCGGCCGCTACACCGGTCCCGCCCTGGAAGCCTGGCCGGCCGAGCCCCCCGCAACACCCGCTGCCGACGGCCCCAGTTCGGAAACCATCCGCAAGAACCGAATATTCAAGTGAGCGCTGCGACTACGACTACGACTACGACTACGACTACGACTACGACTACGACTACAACTGCGACTGCGACTAGAACTGCAAGCGCAGCTACGAGCGCGGTAGTAGCGGTGGTGGCGAATCGGCGTTCGCCACCATCCTCCGCTTTCACAACGACACCAACAAAAATGGCCCACCGAAGTGGGCCATTTTTTGTGGGGGGGAACCCCGCTTTTTTGGTTGCGCGAGAAGGATTTGAACCTCCGACCTTTGGGTTATGAGCCCAACGAGCTACCAGACTGCTCCATCGCGCGGTAAGCTAGTATTCTACTCTATTCTGCCTTCAGCGCTGCTGCGTCTTCGGCCGAAGTTTCGGCACGGTCAACCAGTTCCACCAGTGCCATGGGGGCGTTGTCGCCGACGCGGAAACCCATTTTCAGGATACGCGTGTAGCCACCCGGACGGGCCTTGAAACGCGGGCCCAGGTCGTTGAACAGCTTGGTCACGCTGTCGCGGTCGCGCAGGCGGTCAAACGCCAGACGGCGGTTGGCCAGCGTGGCTTCCTTGGACAGGGTGATCATGGGCTCGATCACGCGGCGCAGTTCCTTGGCCTTGGGCACCGTGGTCTTGATGACTTCGTGCTCTATGAGCGAGTTCATCATATTGCGCAGCATCGCGAGGCGGTGCGAGCTGGTGCGGTTGAGTTTTCGTAGTCCGTATCCGTGGCGCATGGTCATTTCCTTTGAGTTATTCGGGCAGCCGTATCAGGTACTGCCCTGGCGCCTGGCCACCGTGGCCAGTTCTGTGGGTTTAACGCTTTTCCAGTGCGGCGGGCGGCCAGCTCTCGAGCTTCATGCCCAGAGTCAGACCACGGGAAGCCAGCACTTCCTTGATTTCATTGAGCGACTTGCGACCCAGATTCGGGGTCTTGAGCAACTCGTTTTCGGTGCGCTGAATCAGGTCACCGATGTAATAGATGTTTTCGGCCTTCAGGCAGTTGGCCGAACGCACCGTCAATTCCAGTTCGTCGACCGGGCGCAGCAGAATGGGATCAAACTGCGTGTTGCCGCGCGGTGCGGGAACGTCAAAGGCGGCGAGTTCGCTGCCCTCGAGCTGCGCAAACACGGCCAGCTGTTCGACCAGAATCTTGGCAGAAGCGCGCACGGCGTCTTCGGCCGTCACGGCGCCGTTGGTCTCGATCTCGACGACCAGTTTGTCCAGGTCGGTACGCTGCTCAACCCGCGCGCTCTCCACCGTGTAGCTGACGCGCTTGACGGGCGAGAACGATGCGTCCAGCACAATGCGACCGATGGACTTGTTCGGCTCGTCGGCGTGGCGGCGCATGGTTCCGGGAACGTAGCCACGGCCTTTTTCCACCTTGATCTGCATGTCCAGCTTGCCGCCGTGCGACAGCGTGGCAATGACGTGACCGGGGTTGACAATTTCGACGTCGTGTGGCGTCTGGATGTCGGCAGCGGTGACCAGACCTTCGGAGTCCTTGCGCAGGCTCAGCGTCACTTCTTCGCGGTTGTGGAGCTTGAACACCACGCCCTTGAGGTTCAGCAGAATGTTGACCACGTCTTCCTGCACGCCGTCGATCGACGAATACTCGTGCAGCACGCCGGCAATCGTGACTTCCGTTGCCGCGTAACCCGGCATGGAAGACAGCAGCACGCGGCGCAGGGCGTTGCCCAGGGTGTGGCCGTAGCCGCGCTCGAACGGCTCCAAAGCCACCTTCGCGCGGTTCGTGCTAATTTGCTCGACGTTTATGGATTTTGGTTTCAGCAAACTGTTTTGCATGCAGACTTCCTCTCAATACCCCCGACTCGTTACGTCGGTAAGGCTGGTGAAGCACCTTGACGCCAGTGCCCCGGCATCAAGGAACGAATTCAAAGACCGGGTCAATTAACGCGAGTACAACTCGACGATCAGAGACTCGTTGATATCGGCACCAAACTGGTCCCGATCGGGAACCGATTTGAACGTGCCTTCCGCCTTGTCGGCGTTGACTTCGACCCAGGCCGGCATGCCAACCTGTTGCGCCAGTTGCAGCGCTTCGACCACACGGTTTTGCTTCTTGCTCTTGTCGCGCAGCGCCACCACGTCACCGGCCTTGACCAGGTAGGAGGGGATGTTCACCGACTGGCCGTTCACCACGATGGCCTTGTGCGACACCAGCTGGCGCGCCTCGGCGCGGGTCGAACCAAAGCCCATGCGGTAGACCACATTGTCCAGGCGCGATTCGAGCAGGAACAGCAGGTTGGCGCCGGTATTGCCCTTGCGGCGATCGGCTTGCTCGAAGTAACGGCGGAACTGACGTTCCATGACGCCGTACATGCGCTTGACTTTTTGCTTTTCGCGCAGCTGCAGACCGAAGTCGGAGGTGCGGGTTCCCGAAGTACGGCCGTGCTGGCCGGGCTTGGAATCAAACTTGGCCTTGTCACCAATCGCGCGGCGTGCGCTCTTGAGGAACAGGTCCGTGCCTTCACGGCGAGATAGTTTGGCCTTGGGGCCTAGGTAGCGTGCCACTTGATCGTCCTTTATGTCAACTGCTGTACAAAGTACAGGAGCCACCCCGCGTACGGAGTGGCGGTGGGCTTGTTAATGATTAGATGCGGCGGCGCTTTTGCGGGCGGCAGCCGTTGTGCGGAACGGGCGTTACGTCGGCAATCATGTTGATGCGGATGCCGAGTGCAGCGAGTGCGCGTACCGAGGATTCGCGTCCCGGGCCGGGGCCCTTGATTTCCACGTCCAGGTTCTTGATCCCCTGCTCCAGCGCGGCGCGGCCAGCGACTTCCGACGCGACCTGGGCGGCGAAAGGCGTAGATTTACGCGAGCCCTTGAAGCCCTGACCACCCGAAGACGCCCAGGACAAGGCATTGCCCTGGCGGTCGGTGATGGTGATGATGGTGTTGTTGAACGAGGCATGCACGTGTGCAATGCCGTCGGCAACGTTCTTGCGGACTTTTTTGCGAACGCGTTGCGCGGCGTTATTGGCGGGAGCTTTAGCCATAGGTGTTCTCTGAGCCTGTTATTTCTTCAAGGATGCGGCGGCCTTGCGCGGGCCTTTGCGGGTACGGGCGTTGGTACGGGTACGCTGACCACGCATGGGCAAGCCACGGCGATGGCGGAAACCACGGTAGCAACCAATGTCCATCAAACGCTTGATGTTCATGGTGGTCTCGCGGCGCAAATCGCCTTCGATGGTGAACTGGGCGATCTGGTCGCGGATCTTTTCCAGATCAGCGTCCGTCAGGTCCTTCACCTTTTTGGAATACGCAATGCCACAGGCCTCGCAGATTTTGCGAGCGCGAGTGCGTCCAATACCGAAGATGGCGGTCAGGCCAATTTCAGAATGCTGTTGCGGCGGAATATTGATGCCAGCGATACGTGCCATTTTCGTCCTCTAAAACTCTTGCAATCAACCCTGGCGCTGCTTGTGACGCGGATCGGTACAGATCACACGCACAACGCCTTTGCGCCGGATAATTTTGCAGTTACGGCAAATTTTCTTGACCGAAGCCGAAACTTTCATGGTTCTCTCCTAAAACTCTTCGCCCTGTTCCGACTTTGAATCGCGCGGAACCTGCGATGTTACTTTGCCCCATCCCCAGGCACGCACCACCGGCGCATACCCACTTTGCTTACCTGCAGGCGCTTCGCGCCCGCCGCCGCCCTGCCATCAGGACTGCTTGAAATTCGCCTTTTTCAGCAAGGACTCGTATTGCTGCGACATCAGGTAGTTCTGCACCTGCGCCATGAAGTCCATGGTGACCACCACAATAATCAGCAGCGAGGTACCGCCAAAATAGAACGGCACGTTGTATTTGAGGATCAGAAACTCCGGCAGCAGACACACGAAGGTGATGTAAATCGCACCGGCGAGTGTCAGGCGCAGCAGAATCTTGTCAATATATTTGGCGGTCTGCTCGCCCGGACGAATTCCGGGAATGAAGGCGCCGCTCTTCTTCAGGTTGTCTGCCGTTTCCCGGCTGTTGAAAACCAGCGCGGTGTAGAAAAAACAGAAGAACACGATGGCGCTGGCGTACAGCATCACGTACACCGGCTGACCCGGGCTCAGCGTGCTGGCAATATCCTTGAGCCAGCGCATCGATTGGCCGGTGCTGAACCAGTTCGCCACCGTCGCCGGCAACAGAATGATGGACGAAGCAAAAATGGGGGGTATCACGCCCGCCATGTTCAGCTTGAGCGGCAGGTGCGAAGACTGTCCGCCATAGACCTTGTTGCCCACCTGGCGCCGTGCGTAGTTCACCAGAATTTTGCGCTGCCCACGCTCGACAAACACCACGAAGAAGGTCACGGCAGCAATCAGCACCACGACGATCAGCGCGACGATGATGCTCATGGCGCCGGTACGCACCAGCTCCAGCAGTCCGCCAATGGCGTTCGGCAAACCGGCGGCAATACCGCCGAAAATCAGAATCGAGATGCCGTTGCCCAGGCCGCGCTCGGTAATCTGCTCGCCCAGCCACATCAGGAACATGGTGCCGGCGGTCAGCGTGACGACCGAGGTCATGCGAAAGCCGAACCCAGGGGAAATCACCAGCCCCGCAGACGACTCCAGCGCGATGGCAATTCCCAGCGACTGAAACAGCGCCAGACCCAGCGTGCCGTAGCGCGTGTATTGCGTAATCTTGCGACGGCCCGCTTCGCCTTCCTTCTTGATCTGCTCCAGACTTGGCAGCACATAGGTCAGCAGCTGCATGATGATGGACGCAGAAATGTAGGGCATGATGCCCAGCGCGAAGATGGTAAAGCGCGACAACGCACCGCCCGAGAACATATTGAACAGGCTGAGAATGCCGCCCTGCTGTCCCTTGAACAGCTGCTGCAACTGGGTCGGGTCTATGCCGGGCACGGGAATGTGCGCACCCGTGCGATAGACGACGAGCGCCAGCAGCAAAAACACCAGCCGGCGACGCAGGTCGCCAAACTTCGCGGTTTTTGCCAATTCAGCTGCGTTGGTTGCCACGTTCGTGCCCTTGTGCTGCGCTTGCGTTAGACCAGGCTGCCGCCAGCCGCTTCAATCGCTGCCTTGGCTGCTGCCGTTGCGCCAATGCCGCTGAGCGTGACAGCGCGCGTGATCGTTCCGGTCTTGATGACCTTGACGACCTTGGCCAGTTCACCCACGGCACCGGCTTGCTTGAGAACCACCAGGTTCACTTCGCTCAGGCCCAGTGCCTCGAGTGCCGAGAGGGTAATTTCTGCGTTGAACTTGAGCAGCGCGGACTTGAAGCCACGCTTGGGCAGACGCCGGTGCATGGGCATCTGGCCGCCTTCAAAACCTACCTTGTGGTAGCCGCCAGCGCGCGATTTCTGGCCCTTGTGGCCACGGCCTGCGGTCTTGCCCAGACCGGAGCCAATGCCCCGACCGACACGCCGCTTGGCGTGCTTGGCGCCGTCTGCCGGCTTGATGCTGTTGAGTTCCATGCGGGGCCTCTTAGAGTACTTTGACCAGGTAACTGATCTTGTTGATCATGCCGCGCACTGCGGGCGTGTCCTGCAGCTCGCTCTGGCTGCCGAGCTTGCGCAGACCCAGGCCACGCACGGTGGCGCGGTGGTCTTCCTTGCAGCCTATGGGGCTGCGCACGAGCTGGACTTTGACGGTTTGTTGTTGCGTAGTCATTGGGATTCCCCGTTATACGAAGAGTTCTTCGACGCTCTTGCCGCGCTTGGCAGCGACCGCCGCGGGGGTGGTAGACACCGACAGGGCGTGCAGCGTGGCGCGCACCATGTTGTAGGGGTTGGTCGAACCGTGGCTCTTGGCGACGATGTCGGTGATACCCACAACTTCGAATACCGCGCGCATCGGTCCGCCGGCAATGATGCCGGTACCCTTGGGGGCCGGCGCCATCATGACGCTGGCCGCACCGTGGTGTCCCATGACCTTGTGGTGAATCGTTCCGTTCTTGAGCGAAACCTTGAGCATGTTGCGGCGCGCTTCTTCCATCGCCTTCTGCACGGCGGCCGGCACTTCCTTGGATTTGCCCTTGCCCATGCCGATGCTGCCATCGCCGTCGCCGACCACGGTGAGTGCGGCAAAGCCCAGGATGCGGCCACCCTTCACCACCTTGGTCACGCGATTGATCGCGATCATCTTCTCGCGCAGACCGTCCTCAGGACCCTCGGCCTTGCCCTGCATTTTTGCTTGTACTTTAGCCATCTTTAATTCCGATCTGCTTAGAACTGCAAGCCCGCTTCACGCGCGGCATCTGCCAGCGCCTTGATGCGGCCGTGGTACGCAAAACCTGCGCGGTCAAACGCTACTTTTTCTACGCCCGCTGCCTTGGCTTTTTCCGCCACGCGCTTGCCAATGATTTGTGCTGCTGCGACGTTGCCGCCCTTGCCCGCAGCGCCCAGCGCCTTGCGGATTTCGGCTTCTGCGGTCGACGCGGTGGCAATGACCTTGCCACCGTCGCCAGAGATGACGCTGGCGTAGATGTGCAGGTTGGTGCGGTTCACGGTCAGGCGTGCGACGCCCTGCGATGCAATGCGGATACGCGTCTGGCGCGCCCTGCGAAGACGTTGCTCTTTTTTGGTCAACATGTTGCAGTTCCTTATTTCTTCTTGGTTTCTTTGATCGCGATCTTCTCGTCCGCGTAGCGAATACCCTTGCCCTTGTAGGGCTCAGGAGGACGCACGGAGCGAATTTCTGCAGCGATCTGACCCACGCGCTGGCGGTCCGCACCCTTGATCACGATTTCCGTGGGCGTGGGCGTTGCGACCGTGATGCCGGCGGGCATGTCGATATTGACCGGGTGCGAGTAACCCACGGCCAGGTTCAGCTTGGCGCCAGTCGCCTGGGCCTTGTAACCCACGCCGATCAGGCTCAGCTTCTTCTCGAAGCCCTTGGACACGCCCAGGACCATGTTGTTCACCAGCTGACGCATGGTGCCGGACATGGCGTCGGCTTCGCGCGATTCGTTGGCCGGAGCAAAGCTCAGCTTGCCGCCTTCGTTGCTGATGCGAACCAGTTCGTTTTGCGCCAGTTGCAGATTGCCACCCGCGCCCTTGACGCTGATCTGGTCTGCCTTGATAGCCACGTCCACACCCGAAGGGATGCTGACCGGCAATTTACCTACACGGGACATCTTGATCTCTCCTGGCGATTAAGCGACGTAGCACAGCACTTCGCCACCGACACCGGTAGCGCGCGCCTTGCGGTCGGTCATCACGCCCTTGGGCGTGGTGACAATGGCAACGCCCAGTCCGTTCTGGACCTGGGGGATGGCGCCGCTGCCGCGGTAGACCCGCAGGCCAGGACGGCTGACGCGCTCGATGCGCTCGATCACCGGACGGCCGGCGTAATACTTCAGCGCAATCTGCAGCTCGGATTTGCCACCCTCGGTGGAAACCTTGAAGCCGTCGATATAGCCTTCTTCCTGCAGCACTTGGGCGATGGCGATCTTCACTTTGGAAGACGGCACCGACACACTGGTCTTGGCAACCATCTGCGCGTTGCGAATGCGCGTCAGCAGGTCGGCGATGGGATCACTCATACTCATATTCGATTCTCCTGTCGCTTACCAGCTGGCCTTGACGATGCCGGGGATTTCTCCGGCAAATGCCATTTCGCGGATTTTTGCGCGCGCCAGACCGAAGTGCTGGAACGTGCCACGGGGACGGCCCGTGATGGAGCAGCGGTTACGCTGGCGTGTGGGGTTTGCGTTGCGCGGGATCTTTTGCAGACCCAGGCGGGCCGCAGCGCGCTCGTCGTCCGACAGCTTGACGTCGCTGGCGGCAGCCTTCAGGGCCGCGTACTTCTTAGCGTACTTGGCAGCCAGTTTGTCGCGCTTGAGTTCGCGTTCGATTAAAGCCATTTTAGCCACAGGTCACCTCAGTTCTTGAACGGGAAACGGAAGCCTGCGAGAAGCGCCTTGGCTTCTTCATCGGTCTTGGCCGTTGTGGTGATGCTGATATTGAGCCCACGCAAGGCGTCAACCTTGTCATATTCAATCTCAGGGAAAATGATTTGTTCTTTGACGCCGATGTTGTAGTTGCCACGGCCATCGAAAGCACGACCCGAAATACCGCGGAAGTCGCGCACCCGGGGCAGCGCCACGGTGACGAAGCGGTCCAGGAATTCATACATCTGCACACCGCGCAGCGTGACCATGCAACCAATCGCCTGGCCTTCGCGGATCTTGAATCCGGCGATCGCCTTCTTGGACTTGGTCACCACGGGCTTCTGGCCGGCGATCTTGGTCAGATCGCCGACGGCGTTGTCCATGACCTTCTTGTCGGCAACGGCCTCGCTCACACCCATGTTGAGCGTGATCTTGGTCAGGCGCGGAACCTGCATGGGCGACTTGTAGCCGAACTTCGCCGACAGCTCGGGAACGACTTTTTCGCGGTAGTGTTGTTGGAGACGTGCCATTTTTATGCCACCTTGATTTCTTCGCCGCTGGACTTGAAAACGCGCACGCGTTTGCCGTCTGCAAGCAGTTTGATACCGACGCGGTCCGCCTTGCCGGTGGCGGCGTTGAATATCGCCACGTTCGACTGGTGGATGGGCATGGTCTTGGCGATGATGCCGCCCGTGACACCCTTCATGGGGTTGGGCTTGGAGTGCTTCTTCACCACATTCACACCCTCGACCACGACGTGCGAGTCGTCCTGGCGCAGGGAAACCTTGCCGCGCTTGCCCTTGTCGCGGCCCGCGATCACGATGACCTCGTCGCCTTTGCGAATTTTATTCATGGCCCTGTCCTTACAAAACTTCGGGAGCCAGGGACACGATCTTCATGAACTTCTCGGTGCGCAGTTCGCGCGTTACCGGTCCGAAGATGCGGGTGCCAATGGGCTCCAGCTTGGCGTTGAGCAACACTGCTGCGTTGCCGTCGAATTTCACCAGCGAGCCGTCGCTACGACGAATGCCCTTGGCAGTACGCACCACCACAGCGCTGTAAACCTCGCCTTTTTTGACGCGGCCACGCGGCGCAGCTTCCTTGATGCTGACTTTGATGATGTCGCCCACACTGGCGTAGCGACGCTTGGAGCCGCCCAGCACCTTGATGCACAGGACGGACTTCGCGCCGGTATTGTCGGCAACTTCCAGTCGAGATTCAGTTTGGATCATTTCAATATTCCCAACTTGCACCTGTTGCGGCATGCCGGCAAACAACCGGAAAAACCGCTTCAAGTCAGTCTTGGGCCCGCTGTCTGTTGGCGCAAACCACTCGCACCACAGCCATTTGGGCAGAAAACTTCGTACTTTTTCAAGCGAAGCCAGCAATTATGCACTGTTTTTACACGCCGCGCAATCTTTTTGGTTCACGGCAGCAAATACTGCTGCGCCAGCTGCAGGAATGCCGGCAGTTGCGGGTCCAGCCCGGTCTCCTGCTGCAACAGGGCAGCGACGCGCCCGGCAAGCTGCAGCGCCAAACTGGCGTCCAGAAACAAGCAACGCGCGCGGCGCGCCAGCATGTCCTCGACGGTGATTGCGTACTCGTGGCGCGCGGCAAAGCGCACCATCGCTTCCGACAGTCCATCGGTCAACCAGGCGTCGGCGCCGGGCAGCTGCGCCAGCAGAGCCTGCTCCTCGCCGTACAAATGCGGGCCGGGCGGTGCACTCAAGGGCGTATTCGGCGCGCCGACGCCTGGGGAGCTGCCGCCAAGCGGCGCGCCGACCAGGCGCAGCGCGGCCGTGCGGCCAGCGCCCGCGGCGCTCCCAGGCACCAGCCCGCGGGCGACACAGGTGCGCAAAACGTCCTCCGCCATGGCACGGTAGGTGGTCCATTTGCCGCCGGTCACGCTGACCAGGCCGCTGCGGCTGACCAGCACCGTGTGTTCGCGACTAAGACCCTTGGTGGCGCCGCCATGGTCGGATGGCGCGCGCACCAGCGGCCGCAGCCCGACCCAAACGCTGAGAACGTCGGCGCGCGTGGGCGCGCGCTGCAGGTAGCGCGCCGACTCGCGCAGGATGAAGTCGATTTCCTGCGCCTGTGGCAAGGGCTCGCTGGCCAGGTCGGCGCGCGGCGTGTCGGTGGTACCCAGAATGAGTTTGCCTAGCCAGGGTACGGCGAACAAAACCCTTCCGTCGGACGTTGCCGGCACCATGAGCGCGCTGTCTCCGCCCAAAAAATCGCGCGCCACCACCAGGTGGACACCCTGGCTGGGCGCCACCATGGGCGCGATGGCGTGACCGCCCAGCGCCTGGTGCGCGGCGCCGTCGCGGGTGCGCAGCGCGTCCACCCACACACCGGTGGCGTTGACAACGCAGCGCGCGCGCAGCGCACCGCCTACGCCACGCAAGGTGTCGCGGTATTGCAGGCCGCTGACGCGCCCGCCGCTGTAGTGCAAATCTTCTACTTGGCAGTAATTCAGCAGCAGCGCACCGCGTTGCGCCGCACTGCGCGCCAGCGCCAGCGCCAGACGCGCGTCGTCAAACTGACCGTCCCAATAGGCAACGCCGCCGCGCAAACCGGCCCGGCGCGCACCGGGCACGCGTTGCAGCGTCTGCTGCGGCGACAGAATCCGTGTGCGGCCCAGCCCCGCACGCCCGGCCAGCAGGTCGTAGGCATTCAAGCCCAGGCCGTACCAGCTGCGCTCCCACCAGCGGTACGCCGGAACGACGAAGCCCAGCGGCTGCGCCAGGTGCGGCGCGTTGTGCAGCAGCGTGCTGCGCTCGTGCAGCGCCTCGCGCACCAGATGCAGCTGGCCCTGCGCCAGGTAACGCACACCGCCGTGCAACAGCTTGGTCGCGCGCGACGAAGTGCCTTTGGCAAAGTCCTGGCCTTCCAACAGCACCACGCGCAGGCCGCGCGCCACGGCGTCCAGCGCCAAGCCCAGTCCGGTGGCGCCGCCGCCGACGACGGCCAGGTCGAACACCGCGTCCTGCGCCAGGCGCGCCAGCAACTCGGCACGCCGGGTCGGCAATGCCGACGCGGCAGGGGCATTCGAACTCAGCACGGCGCCAACCCGGCACGGACCAGGCGCTGAGCGCCCGGGCGCCCCCGGGCGCGGCACGGCCAGACCTTGCCATGCAACGATTCGCCGGGCTGAATGGAAAACATGCGTAGCATTATGCGAAACAAGGAGCATGCATGGGCTATCTGCTCGCCCTGGACCAGGGCACTTCGAGTTCACGCGCCGTCGTATTTGACGCCGCCGGGCGCAGCGTGGCGCAGGCGCAGGAGGCGCTGCCGCAGCACTTTCCGCAGCCCGGCTGGGTCGAGCACGACGCGCTGGAGATCTGGCGCCAGACGCTGGCGACGGCGCGCGCCGCCTTGCAGCAGGCCGGACTGGACGCGCGCGACGTACACGCTCTGGGAATAAGCAACCAACGCGAAACAACGGTTCTATGGGATCGCCGCACCGGCATTCCGGTACACCACGCGATCGTCTGGCAGGACCGGCGCGGCGAGCCCTTGTGCGCGGCGCTGCGCGCGCAGGGGCAGGAAGCGTCGATACGCGCGCGCACCGGCTTGCCTCTGGACGCGTATTTTTCTGCCACCAAGCTGCGCTGGCTGCTGGACCACGTGCCGGGCGCGCGGGCGCGCGCAGACCGCGGCGAGCTGGCCTTCGGCACCATAGACAGCTGGCTGATATGGCAGCTTACGCAGGGCGCGGAACACCTCACCGACGTGAGCAATGCGGCGCGCACACTGCTCTTTGACATCCACACCCGCCAGTGGGATGACGCGCTGCTGCGCCTGTTCGATATTCCGCACGCGGTATTGCCGCAGGTCCGGCCCTCGGCCGGCAACTTTGGCCAGGTTCACCCCGACTTCCTGGGACACGCGCTGCCGATATGCGGCGTTGCCGGCGACCAGCAAAGCGCGCTCATGGGCCAGGCCTGCTTCCAGACCGGCATGGCCAAGAACACCTACGGCACCGGCTGCTTCCTGCTGATGCACAGTGGCGACCAGTGCCTGCGCTCCGACAACGGCCTGATCAGCACCTGCGCGGCGCAAGCCGACGGCGCGCGTGCCTACGCCCTGGAGGGCAGCGTTTTTGCCGGCGGCTCGGTGGTGCAATGGCTGCGCGACGGCCTGCACGCGATCGATAGCAGCGCCCAGGTGCAGGCGCTGGCGCAAAGTGTTCCGGACGCCGGCGGTGTGATGCTGGTTCCGGCTTTCACCGGACTTGGCGCGCCCTACTGGAAACCCGACGCCCGCGCCAGCATCACCGGCCTGAGCCGGGGCAGCACGCTGGCGCATATTGCGCGGGCAGCCCTGGAGAGCATTGCCTTTCAAAGCGCGGCCCTGTTGCTGGCGATGCAAAAAGACCTGGGCGCCAGCGGCCGTGCCTCGCTGCAGGAATTGCGCGTGGACGGCGGCGCCAGCGTGAACGACCTGCTCATGCAGTTTCAGGCCGACCTGCTGGGTATCCCCGTGCTGCGGCCCGCGGTTACCGAAACCACGGCCCTGGGCGCAGCCTGGTTGGCCGGACTCGGCAGCGGGATCTACGCTGGCGTCGACGAGTTGGCAAGCCTGTGGCGCTGCGAGCGCCGCTTCGAACCGACCGCAACGCGTGCCCACGCCCAGGAGCGCATGGCACAGTGGGAACACGCGGTCCGCCAGACCGTACTCTGACTTTTACACTTGAACACGCACAACACGGAGCACACGGCATGCAGCAAACCATTGCATTTATCGGCGGCGGCAACATGGCCAGCGCCATCATCGGCGGCCTGCTACAGCGCGGCCACGGCGCCGGGCGGATCGTCGTCGTCGAGCCACTGGAGCCGGCCCGGCAAAAGCTGCAAGCCCAGTTCGGCGTGGGCACCCTGGCCCAGGCCGACGCCACGTTGCAGCACGCCGGGCTGATCGTCTGGGCGGTCAAACCCCAGCTGTTTCGCGCGGCAGCCCAGGACGTGCGCGCGCACACCCTGCAGGCCGTACATCTCAGTGTTGCTGCGGGGATTCGCAGCGCCAGCATTGCCGCCTGGCTGGAGAATGAACGCGTGGTGCGCAGCATGCCGAACACCCCTGCCCTGATTGGCAAGGGCATCAGCGCGCTCTTTGCCCGGGACGCCGTGTCCCCGGCTGACCGGGAACTGGCGCAAGCGGTCCTGGCCTGCACCGGCGACGTACTGTGGCTGACGCAGGAAGAACAGCTGGACGCGGTGACCGCGCTTTCGGGCTCGGGCCCGGCGTACATGTTTTATTTCATGGAGGCCATGCGCAGCGCCGGCAGCGACATGGGGCTGGATCCCGACCAGGCCTACCAATTGGCCGTCGCCACCTGCATAGGCGCAGGCGAACTCGCCCGCGCTTCGAGCGAAACGCCCGAAGTGCTGCGCGAACGCGTGACGTCCAAAGGCGGAACGACCTACGCAGCGCTCACGGCCATGGAGGCCAGCGGCGTCAAGACCGCATTCATGCAAGCGATGCACGCAGCGCGCCAGCGCGCGCGCGAGCTGGGCGACGAATTCGGCGGCTAAGAACGCCGCCGCGCTGCGCGACGCGCGCGCAGCGGCCGTATAAACCGTTTGCAGATTGCTCACGCGCAGTTTGAGAATTTTCCACGCAATCGGCGCTTGCGTATCGAATACAGTAGCCGTATTGCTCCACTTTTTCACCAAGGTACTCCATGTCTGCACCCGCTCCAGCCCCCAGTTCCGCAGCCCAGCCTACGGCGCGCACCCCGGTGCACCGTCTGCAGGTCGCAACGGTCTTGCACACGTTTCTGGAACAGCAGGTGCTGCCGGGTACGGGCGTTTCGCCCGAAGTGTTCTGGTCTGGCTTTGACGCCATCGTTGCCGATCTGGCGCCGGTGAATCAGGCCTTGCTGGCCGAGCGTGACCGCCTGCAAACCGAGCTCGACGCCTGGCACAAGGCGCACCCGGGGCCGATTCAGGACATGCCGGCGTACCGCGCCTTTCTGGAGAAAATCGGCTACCTGGTGCCCAGCCCCAAAAAGGTCCGGATCAGCACGCGCAAGGTCGACGACGAGCTCGCCAAGCAAGCAGGGCCGCAGCTGGTGGTTCCCGTGCTGAACGCACGCTACGCGCTGAATGCCGCCAATGCCCGCTGGGGATCGCTGTACGACGCGCTCTATGGCACGGACGCGATTGCCGAAGACGGCGGCTGCCAGAAGGTCGGCAAGGGCGGCGGCTACAACCCCTTGCGCGGACGCAAGGTCATCGAATACGCCCGCCACGTGCTGGACCGCTGCGTACCGCTGAAAAAGGGCTCGCACCTGGGCTCTACCGGCTACCGCGTGAAAGGCGGCGAACTGGTCGTCAGCCTGGCTTCGGGCGGCACGTCCAAGCTGCAGGACAAAGACCAGTTCATCGGATTTCAGGGCGACGCCAAAGACCCCAGCGCGATCTTGCTGCAGCACCACGGCCTGCACCTGGACCTGCAGATCAACCGCAACACCACCATAGGAAAATCCGACGCTGCGGGCGTGAGCGACCTGATTCTGGAAGCCGCGCTGTCCACCATCCTCGACCTGGAAGATTCGGTCGCCGTGGTCGACGCCGAGGACAAGGTGCTGGCCTACAGCAACTGGCTGGGCATATTGCAAGGCACACTGGTGGAGCATTTCGTCAAGGGCGGCACGCCGATGACGCGCGGCCTGAACGCCGACCGCATCTACCAGGCAGCGCATGGCAAAGGCCAGGTGCGGCTGCACGGACGTTCGCTCATGTTCGTGCGCAACGTCGGGCACCTGATGACCAACCCGGCGATCCTGTACCAGGCCGCAGACGGCAGCGTCCAGGAAATTCCGGAAGGCATTCTGGACGCCATGGTGACCACCACCATCGCCTTGCACGACCTGCGCCGCACCAAGGCCGACGCGATCCGCAACTCGCGCAAGGGCTCGGTCTACATCGTCAAGCCCAAGATGCACGGACCCGCCGAGGTCGCTTTTGCCGACACGCTGTTCAGCCGCGTCGAAGAAGTGCTGGGGCTGGAACCCAGCACGGTCAAACTGGGCATCATGGACGAGGAGCGCCGCACCAGCGTCAACCTCAAGGCCTGCATCGCTGCCGCGAGCAGCCGCGTTGCCTTCATCAATACGGGCTTTCTGGACCGCACCGGCGACGAAATGCACACCTCCATGCACGCTGGCGCGATGGTGCGCAAAGGCGACATGAAAAGCAGCGCGTGGATTGCCGCGTACGAGCGCAACAACGTGCAAGTGGGCCTGTCCTGCGGGCTGCGCGGAAAGGCGCAAATCGGCAAGGGCATGTGGGCCATGCCCGATCTGATGAAGGCCATGCTGCAGCAAAAAATCGGCCACCCCCTGGCCGGTGCCAATACCGCCTGGGTACCCAGCCCAACCGGAGCGACGCTGCACGCGCTGCACTACCACCAGGTGTTGGTGTCCCAGGTGCAAAAAACGCTGGAAAAAACCCGCTACGAGACGTTACGCGCAGACTTGCTCGACGGCCTGCTGACGGTCCCGGTTGCGGCAGCGCCGAACTGGAGCGCGGCCGAGAAGCAGCAGGAGCTGGACAATAACGCACAAGGCATCCTGGGTTATGTGGTGCGCTGGGTCGACCAGGGCGTGGGCTGCTCCAAAGTGCCCGACATCCACAACGTCGGCCTGATGGAAGACCGTGCGACGCTGCGCATCAGCAGCCAGCACATGGCCAACTGGCTGCTGCACGGCGTCGTCAGCCACGAACAGGTGCAGCACACGTTTGAGCGCATGGCCGCGGTGGTCGACGCACAAAACGCCGGTGACCCGCTGTACCGTCCCATGGCAGGACACTTCGCCACATCCATGGCTTACCAGGCAGCGACGGACCTGGTATTCAAGGGCCTGGAACAACCCAGCGGTTACACCGAACCCTTGCTGCACGCCTGGCGCCTGCGCGTCAAGGCTGCCGCCTGAGGCGAAGGAGGCGCGCGGGTCAGGGGCTGCGGCTCTTGCCCCCGCGCACCAGCTGGTGCAGCTGCGCCAGCCGGATCAGCGCCTCGAGCACCCGGGGCTTGAAACCCATGCGTTTCTGTCCCTCTTTGTAGCCGCTCAGAATCAGCGACTGCAGGTACTCGACGCAGTCGGCGTGACCCCAGAAGCTCTCCACGGCCATGGCGATGCGCACGTGGTGTTCGGCCAGCACGGCCATTTCCATGTCGATGCGCGCCTGCAGCGGCAACTCGTGCAGCGGCATGGGGCGCGTATCGAGTTCCTCGTCCTCCCAGCTCAGGGTGGGGAAACCGATTTCGTCGGGGGGTTTGGGTTTGGGGTCGGACAAAGCGCCGTGCGAACCAATGATGATGCAATTCATTATGCGTCAAGCGTGCCAGGCAGTGCCAGGCGCTTGCGCAGGCACAATAGGCCATGTTCAAACATCCCCCCTTCATCGCCCCGCAACGCTTTACCGACCCGGCTGCGGCACTGGCCCAGGTGGCGCTGATCTACGAGACCGGTATTGCCCACCTGCGGGCGTCCATGCAGCAGTTCGTGCAGGGCATTGACAGCAGCGGCCATGTGCGCGCCTGCTACCCGCTGGTGCGCATCCACACCAGCACCGTCTCACGCGTGGCCAGCGCCGACGCGGCGCGCCTGAGCTATGGTTTCGTCGCCGGACCCGGCCGCTTCGAGACCACGCTGACGCGCCCCGACCTGTACCACGACTACTACCTGGAGCAATTCCGGCTGCTGCTGCAAAACCACGGCGTGGAGCTCGAAATCAGCACCAGCTCGCAACCCATTCCCGTGCATTTTTCCTTTGCCGAACACGACCACGTGGAAGGCAGCATGAGCGCGCAGCGGCGCAGCCTGATGCGCGACGTCTTCGACCTGCCCAACCTGGAAGCGATGGACGACGGCATCGCCAACGGAACGCACGTCGCGCGCCCGGGCGAGGCCCTGCCGCTGGCGCTTTTTACCGCGCCACGCGTGGACTACTCGCTGCACCGGCTGCGCCACTACACCGGCACGGGGCCGGAACATTTCCAGAACTTTGTGCTGTTCACCAACTACCAGTTCTACATCGACGAATTCATCGCGCTCGGCCGCGCCGCCATGGCCGACGCCGACAGCGAATACATCGCTTTTGTCGAGCCGGGCAACGTGGTGACGCGCCGCGTAGGCCTGCCGGAGCACGCCGCTGACGCACTCGGCAAAGAGCCGCCGCGGCTGCCGCAAATGCCGGGCTACCACCTGGTGCGCGCCGACCACGCCGGCATCACCATGGTCAATATTGGCGTCGGGCCGGCGAATGCCAAGAACATCACCGACCACATCGCCGTATTGCGCCCGCACGCCTGGATCATGCTGGGGCACTGCGCGGGCTTGCGCAACAGCCAGCAGCTGGGCGACTACGTGCTGGCGCACGGTTACGTGCGCGAAGACCACGTACTCGACGAAGAGCTGCCGCTGTGGGTTCCTATCCCCGCGCTGGCGGAAATCCAGCTGGCACTGGAACAGGCGGTCGCCGACGTAACCCAAATCCGCGGCAGCGCGCTGAAAAGCTTTATGCGCACCGGCACGGTCGCCAGCACCGACAACCGCAATTGGGAATTGCTGCCGGACAACCAGGCGCAACGCCGCTTCAGCCAGAGCCGCGCGGTCGCGCTCGACATGGAAAGCGCAACCATAGCCGCCAACGGCTTTCGCTTTCGCGTTCCCTACGGCACGCTGCTGTGCGTCAGCGACAAACCCCTGCACGGCGAGATCAAGCTGCCGGGGATGGCCAACCATTTCTACCGCGAACGCGTAGACCAGCACCTGCGCATCGGCATACGCGCGCTCGAGCTGCTGCGCACCCAGGGCGTAGACCAGTTGCACAGCCGCAAGCTGCGCAGCTTTGCCGAAGTCGCGTTCCAATAGGCCCGCTGGCACCATGCGTCTGGCACTGCTGTCCGACATCCACGGCAATATTCAGGCGCTGGACGCCTGTTTGCTGCACGCGCGTGCGCAGCGCGCCCAGCGCTTTGCTTTTCTGGGCGACCTGGTGGGCTACGGCGCAAACCCCGGCGCCGTTCTGGAGCGCATTTTGCTGCTGACGGAAGAAGGCGCCATCGTTCTCAAGGGCAACCACGACGCCCTGGCGGTACACCCCCCCGCAGAAGTCCGCACACTGGGCGACTTGACCGCGCGCTGGACCCACGAGCAGCTGGGCGCAACCCAAGTCCAGTGGCTGGATGCACTGCCGCTGACGCACACCCTGGACAAGGTGCTGCTGGTGCACGCCAGCGCCGACAACCCGGCGCAATGGCACTATGTCTACGACGCGCGCGCTGCCGGCGCCAGCCTGGACAGCGCCAGCGCCGACCCTGAACTGCGCTACGTTTTTGGCGGCCACGTGCACGAACAAACGCTGTATTACCGCGGCGCACACCAGGACTTGATGAAGTTCTCGCCGCAAGCCGGCGTGGCGATTCCGGTGCCGGCGCACCGCTTGTGGCTGGGAACCGTGGGCTCGGTCGGCCAGCCGCGCGACGGCAAACCCGAGGCCATGTACGCGCTGCTCGACAGCGCGCGCGCGCAACTGACCTTTCACCGCGTCGCCTACGACCACGTCGCCGCCGCGCAAGCGATACGCCAGGCCGGCTTGCCGGGCTATTTTGCCGACCGGCTGGAGCTGGGACGATGAAAATCCTGCAGCCCGGGAGCACGCTGGACGGCTTTACGCTGGATGAATGCATTCATTCGGGTGGCATGGCGCACATTTACCGCGTGCGCTTCAGCGACCCGGCGCGCAGCCCGGGTTTTGATCTGGCGATGAAAATTCCGCGCATGACCGCCGGCGACGGCGCGGAAAACATCGTCAGCTTCGAAGTCGAAAACCAGATTCTGCAGGTCATCAGCGGCCACCACGTGCCGCGCTTTGTCGCCTGCGGCGACCTGGAACGCGTGCCCTACCTCGTCATGGAGTACGTGCACGGCCACACGCTGGAGCACTGGCTGGACGCCGCCGAAAGCCCCAGCGTCGATACGGTGGCGCAATTGGGCGCTGCCATGGCGCAGGCGGCCCACGCCCTGCACCAGCAGAACACGGTGCATCTGGACCTCAAACCCGCAAACGTGCTGTTCCGCGCCGACCAAAGCGCCGTGCTGCTCGACTTTGGTCTGTCCTGCCACGCGCACTACCCCGACCTGCTGGCCGAGCAATTGCGCAAGGCCGTCGGATCGCCCGCCTGGATCGCGCCCGAGCAAGTCGTTGGCGTGCGCGGCGATCCGCGCAGCGACGTGTTTGCGATTGGCGTCATGTTGTACCAGCTGTGCACCGGAGAGCTGCCGTTTGGCGCGCCGCAAACCGACGCCGGACTGCGTCAGCGCCTCTGGATGGACCCGGTGCCGCCGCGCCAGCGCAGGCCGCAAACGCCCGCGTGGCTGCAGGAAATCGTGCTGCGCTGCCTGGAGCCCGAAGCGGCACAGCGCTACCCCTCGGGGGCGCATCTGGCGTTTGACCTGCTGCACCCGGATCAGGTGGAAGTCGGCGCGCGCGGCAACAAGCTCAGTGGCACGCGCTTCAGAACGCACTTCAAGCGCTGGCTCAAGTCGACCGGAATGCATTACCAGCCCAGCCCCTTGCCGGCGCAGCAAATCGAGGAGGTGCCGATTGTCATGGTCGCGGTACCGCACAAGGACGTGCGCGACAGCACGCTGTACGCGCTGCGCCAGGCAGTGGCGCGCTCGCTGGGTACGCGCCCGGGAGCGCGCCTGGCCTGCGTCACCGTGATTTCGCCGGACCAGACCAGCGCCTCGGACGACGCCCGCAGCGAGACCACGGTGCACCGCCGTTACCTGAGTGCGCTGCGCCAATGGGCGCAGCCGCTGATGCAGGGCGCGCACCAAATGTCGTTTCACGTGCTCGAGGCGGGCGACGTCGCGCAGGCTTTGCTGGACTATGCGCACGGCAACAACGTCAGCGTCATCGTCCTGGGCGCAGCCACGCACGGCCTCAAGACGCAGCGCTTTGTCGCCACCGTGCCGATCAAGGTTGCCATGGAAGCGCCGTGCACCGTCATCCTGGTGAAGCCGGCCTTGCCCTTTGCGCGCCTGGCCGAGGCAGGCGCTGCGCAGGCCGAAACGTCGGCCTACTCGGACTCCGACTCGGATGCCGACGCCGATGCGCACGCGCGCGCTGATCCGCAATCCGGGAGCTAGACGCGGTGCCGCAATCCCTGTCTACTGCCGCCGCCGAGCCGGCCTACGCGCGTCTGGGCCCGGACACCGTGCTCGACGCGCTCGCCCACGTAGGCTTGCGCGGCGACGGGCGTCTGACTGCGCTGTCGTCCTACGAGAACCGCGTCTATCAGGTGCAACTGGAAGACGGCAGCAGCGTGGTCGCCAAGTTTTATCGACCCGAGCGCTGGAGCCGCGCGCAAATTCTGGAGGAGCACGCTTTTGCCGCCGAACTGATGGCGCACGAGGTGCCGGTCATAGGCCCGCTGACCTTGCAGGGCGCGACGCTGCACCACTTCGGTGGCTTCGACTTCAGCGTGAGTCCGCGCCGTGGCGGTCGGGCGCCCGAGCTCGACGACGCCGACGTGCTGGAATGGATTGGCCGCTTTCTCGCGCGGCTGCACAGCGTGGGCGCGCGCCAGCCTTTTGTGCACAGGCCGGCTTTGGACCTGCAGAGCTTTGGCGTGGAACCCCGGCAATGGCTGCTGCAGCACGCGCAGGTGCCGCTGGACGTACAAAGCGCGTGGACGCGCGCGGTCGACGCCGCGCTCGCGGCGATCGCGCGCCACCCTGCGCTGGGCGCGCAGTCCGGCAAGGCAGGCACGCGCTTGCTGCGCCTGCACGGCGATTGCCACCCCGGCAACATTCTCTGGACACCATCCGACGCAGCGCCCGCGCTGGGACCTGGTCCGCATTTTGTCGATCTGGACGACGCGCGCACCGGCCCTGCGGTGCAGGATTTCTGGATGCTGCTCAGCGGCGATCGCGCGCAGCGCACGCGCCAGCTGGGCGCCTTGGTCGACGGCTACGAGCAGCTGCGCGACTTTGACCGTTCCGAACTCGCGCTGATCGAGCCGCTGCGCACGCTGCGCCTGGTGCATTACAGCGCCTGGCTGGCGCGGCGCTGGAGCGACCCCATTTTCCCCCCTAACTTCCCCTGGTTTGGCAGCAGCGACTACTGGCAAGGCCAGGTGCTGATGCTGCAGGAGCAGCTCGAGGCCATGGACGAGGATCCTCTGGTCGTATAGGGCTGCCCGCGCTAGCCGGGATGCGGTCGTCGGACGCTGCGCAACGCAAAGCCCAAAACCGACAGCAGGGCGACACCGGCAAACAGATACTGCAGCGTGCGGTTCTCTGCAAAATCCAGCGGGTCGCCGAGCAGCACATAGGCGGAGAGCACCACCAGCGCGGCGAGCAGGCGCAGTGCCAGGCTGTCGCTGTCGCACACGCGTGCCGGCAGGCGCAACAGCAGGTGCTGGCCGAGCAGACCGGCGAGCAAGCCGAGCGCGGCGCCCACCACCACGTCGCCCGGCCAGTGCGCACCCACCGCAATGCGCGACAGCCCACACCCCGCCGCCAGCAAAAACAACCAGCTGTGGCGCTTTTTCTGCGCGGGCGTCAGCGTCAGGTACATGCCGCTGGCTACGGCAAACGCCGTCGTGGTGTGGCCCGAGGGCATGGACACGGTGCGCAGCACTTCGCCAACGATATGGAACTGCGCCGGGTCCAGCACCCCCGCCGGGCGCGCGCTGACCAGCAATTCCTTGCCCAGGCGCGAAAACAGCGCGGCAAAAGGCGCGGCGCAGACCCAGGCCCACATCAGGCGCGGTGCCCAAATCAGCAAAGGCGCTGTCAGCGCCAGCACGCCCCAGCCGTTGCCGACCATGGACAAGCCGGTCCACACGCTGTCGGGCAGCACGCGACACGCGGCGTTCAGCGCCAAAAACAGCGCAGGCTCGTGCACGTGCAGCCACAGGGGCGCGCCGAGCACGACCAGCAGCGGCGGCAATGCCCACGCGCGCCAGCTAGGGGGAAGCAGATAACGGCGCATTACGAAGCGTCCTGGAGTGCGGCAAGTTGCCGGCTATTCGCAGCGCGCGCACGCGGCGCTGCCTCAACGGCCGGCGCGAGCTGCGGCGGGCTTTGCCCACCCCATGCGCGGCAGGCGTAAAAATCGAAGTGCTCCAACTCCTGGCCCATTCGCATGACCGGCAAACGTTCGAGCAAGCGACACGCGGCAAAGCCCTGTCCCCCAACGGGCAACAGATACGGCAGACCCGACCACTCGACCAGCAGCGCGTCGGCGCCCACGGGCAGTTTGCCAAACCACAGGTCAAACTGGTCGTACCGGTCTTCCAGAACGTGCACCGGCAGCGGCTGGGCGTACCAGGCGAACCGACTGGCCAGCGTCCAGTTCTGCAGCGCCAGCGCCGGCAGCGCCTGCGCGCGTGCCAGCTCGCGCGCCCGCGCGCCCGCCAGGTCCCAACCGTGCAGGTCGGCCAGCGGGTTGGGCGGATCGGACGACTGCGCGCTGGCGACGCGACCGGCCATGAACGGCATGCCGCCACTGAGCAGGGCAGCGGCCAGCGCCACGCAAGCCAGCGCCTGCAGCCAGGCACACGCCCAGGGCAGGCGCGCGCGCCAGCCACCGTGGGCGCGCGCTTGCGCCAGACCCATCCCGGCCCAGGGCGCCAGCACCACCCAGGCCGGCGCGGTCCAGTGCGGCAAACTGGTGCCGCCACCGGCCAGCACGGCCAGCACGGCGAACGGCACTGCGAAAAACCAGAATGCGGGACGCGCGGCGTGCGCGGCGCTCCGGGCAGCGCCCAGGCCCCAGAGCATCAGGGGGCCGAACGCCAGGCACTGCAGCACGAGAAAGCGCAGCACCCCGGCGGGCTGCCACGCGCCGCCGCCGCCGTGGTGCAACTGGTAGCGCAAGGAGATCCAGTCGTGCTGTGCGTTCCACAGCAACACCGGACTGACCAGCAGCAGCGCCAGCCCACACGCCACCCAGGGCCAGGGTGTGCGCAACAGACGCGGGCCGTGCGCGTGCAGCAGGACCAGGGCGCACGCCAGCGCGCTGAAAATGGCGGTGTATTTACTCAAACCCGCGAGCCCCAGCAACGCGCCCAGCGCCAGCCAGGGCCAGGGCCGGTGCAAAGACGCGGCGTCGCGCAGGCGCAGGGTCTGGTCCAGCAGCGCTGCGCTCCAGAACATCAGCAGCGTATCGGGCAACAAACCCAGACCGAGCACGTGCAGCAGGGGCGACAAGGCCAGCGCCAGTACCGCCCAGCGCGCCGCCTGTGCCGCCTGTGTCGGTGCACCGGCGTGCAAGCGCAGGGTCAAGCGATAGGCCAGCGCCACGCTGCCGACCCAGAGCAAACCCGGCAGCACGCGCAGCCATGGAACGCTGGCGCCCAGGACGACCAGCGGCCACTGCACCCAACCCACCAGAGGCGGGTGGTCAAAATAACTGAGCGCCGGATGCAGCGCGTACAGGGCGTAATGCGCCTCGTCGACCGAGAGCCCGAGCGCGCTACCCAGAGCCAGATGCAGCACAAAAAGGCCCGCCAGCCAAGCCCGCTCAGGCCCCGGCAGCCAGCCGCAAAAACGCACGTACACGGCCCCAGCGCCGCCGCGTGCATCTGCCGCGCCCGGGGCAGAACTTAGGGAGAAGCACATAGGAG
>Ga0075019_10000320_pt1 | contig 27781 bp, 31 predicted proteins | sample ColStrG_CSR_2013_FD_71473 | JGI IMG/M metagenome (GOLD analysis project Ga0075019, IMG submission 71473) | Freshwater sediment microbial communities in response to fracking from Pennsylvania, USA - Cold Stream Run_MetaG_CSR_2013 | ecosystem: Environmental > Aquatic > Freshwater > Creek >...
GCGTTGGACGGCCGTCATTTTTGCGCTGACAAGCATCGGTCTGTCAGTCGAGGCCGCGCGTTCAAATCGATCAGTGATGGATTCCCTCCCAGCGGCTGCCGCAGCAACTCCGCCACCTGTTCTGCCCACAACTGGTGCGACGGCACCGGCACCTGGCGATGCGACTACTCCGGCTCCGGCCACTCCTGCACCTGCGACGAATGCACATTAAAGCACCCGGACTTCGCTTCGCGCTCAAGCCCCGTCAGTGGGCGATTGGCATCCTCTTCCTGATTGGATGCTTCTCTTTGAGCATGGCGCTTTTGTGGAAATCTCCGAGCTCTCAACGTGACCCTGAAGTCGCCAAACTCCAACGCGAAAACGATTCGGTTTTCTGGCAGTCGCAGTTGCATGAGCCGCCGTTGCGTGTGGCACAAGGCCATGGAGTGGCTCCCGGGGACACTCTGTCCACCAACCAGATGGGGCTCGCCGAGCTGAAGTTCGAAAATGGAGCCCAGCTGCAACTGCAGCCCGAAACTCAAGTCCGATTGCAAAGAGAACACCGGGCCGTTGATGGTTCGGGACAAGATGACTGGGCCTTGGTTCTCATTCTTGAACACGGAGAGATCAGCGTTTTGCGCCCGGGCCAGGACAATCTCTTCATCAGCAAAAATGGTCAAAGGGTTCCGGTTCGTGATTACAATGATTCCGAACTCAAACAGCTGCATTTCGAAGCGAAGAGTGCTCAAATCGACCCCCCTGCCAACGGGCTCAGTGACCAAGATATCAACCTGGTGATGAGCGGCCGCCAAAGCGATTTTTTTAAATGCTACACTCACCTTCTGCAAAAAGAGCCTCAGGCTCGGGGCGAGGTGGTTTTGAATTTTCTGATCCTGGTGTCTGGAAAAACCGACGAAGTCGAAGCCGTTCCTCAGTGGCGAGTGTCACCCAAAGAGCGCGCACCCCAGAGTGATTTCCTCCACTGCCTGAAAGAGGTTGTGACGCGGGTCAATTTCCGTCCCCATCCGGGCCCGAAAGTGACGGCGGTTTTTCCGCTCAAGTTTGATTGAAAATTGAGCTCAGAATCAGCTCAGAAGGCCGGTTCAGGCACCTGCAGGGCACGAAAACCATGTAAGTTTGTTTCAACGGTATGAAAGTTTTCCATCCTGACCAGACTTGCGACATTTCAGATTTCCGACTTTGCCGTTTTCGACTAATGAGAAGCACTGATAAGGAGCTCCTGCTTGATCCTTTGGGAAATTCATCCCACAAGTGCGAGTATCTCAAATGACAAAAAAACTGTTTGCTACAGTATTTGCCTTGGTTTTGACTGCGCAAAGTGCCCATGCATTGGATGTGATTTTGGTGATTCCGGATTTGATTGCAAAAGATCAGGTTTTCCAATCCACCAAAGGGGACTCTGAATATTTCAACGACGAAGTGAACGTTGAACACAGTGGTTGGGGAACATTCTGGGCCATTATTCTCTTCCCATTTGCGATTTTGGATGAAAAATCCAACTCAGTGAAACTGCCTGAACAGAGCCTGTTGGACATGGGTTATCAGCCAGCTGAAATTCAAACAATCGCAGCGGATTTCGCCAAGATCAACGCCCGCACTGGCAAAGGCTATGCAAACGCGGACGAGGCCAAAGCGGCTTTGAAAGGCATGGACCTAGCACCGGTGACTCGCGAAATTTTAGACCTGCGCTAAATTCAACTGCTGCGCAGCTGAACTCAAGCGCTGCGCGGAGGGGGACTCATGACTTTGCCTTTGAAAAAACTTTGCATGGGTCTCTGCCTCATGGGCTTTTCAGGCTTTGCCGACGCCCGGATTTGTGTTTTGTCGATGTTCGAAAAAGATGGCAAAGAAAGCCAGATGGTTCAGGATGTCTTCCAGTTTTACAAACAGGCCGATATCTTTCGAGAACCCAGTCTGCAGCAAATACGCGCCTGTTTTGAATCGGATCAATATGCAGAGATAGTGTGGACTTCGCATGGGACGGCCCTCAAGGGCGGAATCTCGGATTACTCCTCGCCAGTGTTGGTGGAGGAGGATGCCCAGGGTCACACGACCAAAGCCAGCTTGCCCGTGCGATTTTTTACCAGCCTGATCCCACAGCTGAACACGACGCATTTGAAAAAAATCCGCGTGGACCTTTGCAACTTGGATTTCAGCGGTGAAAGCGTCAACTCAGATGATCCGAATGTCTTTCAGTCAACAATTGAAGTCCTTCTGAAAGAACTGCGCCGTCGCGGTGTCGCGATTGAATACGGTGCCAAGTTCTCGTTTGGCTCCTGGTTGACCGGCGAGAATCTGTCCAATCTGACGACCTCTTGGTTGGCTCAGAGCATTGATCGCCAAGACGCCCAAAGTTTTACGAAATGGCGCACGGAAGGCAACTCTTACTGTCGCCAGGACTACTGGCCCAACTGCGACAGAGACCAAGCGCAGATGGTGATTCCCACCGAGTAGGCTCTGGCGCGGCCATTTGTGGTCTGTTGTCCAATCTGTCGACACCCATGATCCAACAGAACCAGCGGAGATGGCGGCTTCATTTTCGCAAGTCGGTTATCGAACAATTGACCGTTCAACCAGGAGTCTTTGTGAAAATGAAAATCCTCTTTCCAATCTTGAGTCTGTGTCTTCTGACCGCACTGGCACAGGCGGATGTTCCAGCACCAGCGACATTTGCCTTGATCAACAAGTGTCTGAAATCAGATTCACCCGATTACTTGAATATCGAAATCTACGGATCCTTTCCAGACGCCGGCGGAATTGGACTTGGTCAAGGTGCGGTTGACGTCACCCTGAGTTCACTTGCGGTGGCCGCTGAAATTCCCTTCGACGTCGGACCACTGAAGATGATGACAGTGGCGGGGACTGGCGTTGTGCACCCTGATTATTCCGCGACGTTTTCAAATGTGATTGACGGAAAAATCAAGCTCGAGGTGTCCGCCCACGCCCCCAGTGTCGCTGGGAATGCTTACACCCTGACTTTGATCGATGGAAACAAAGTGGTTCACTTCACTGACTGCAAATAGCGCTCAGCAGGGGACTTCAACGGTAGTCGTGCAAATAGTCAATTCGCGATGGAATCCAGGGCTCGAAGTGCCCTTCGAGCTCATACACACGCCCGGTTTCCACACGAGTCTCTTTGAGAGGCTGTGTGGTTGTCACAAAATCACGATAAAACAGTCTTTTCTCTTTCAAAAAGACCATGACTTTTTCGGCTGCTGTCACACCCAGAATGTGGCGCCGCACGAGCTCATCAAAACTGCGCACCAGTTCGTCCGGAGTAAATCCGTAATTTTCGACCATATCCTTGGCTACGACCAAAAGACCTTCCAAATCCAATCGTGAATCTTGGAACAAATCCAAAGCGACTTGAAAAGTATTGTAGGTCGGCAAGGTTCGACGACCGAATTTCAAATAGTAATCGGGGTCGGTGTCGATGGCCAAATTGATATAGACCTTTTCAAGCGGATCATTTTCAGGAACACGCGACTGCAGAAGCATAATTGTATCGATTTGCTCGGAGGGAACACCCAAGACTTTGAGAATGCCACGCAGATCCTGAGCACCGATCCGGCGCGCACAAATATCGGAATACAAATTGTAGATGATCGCATCGGATTCGCTGTCATCGCCCCAACAAATTTGCCGAACTTTTTCGCTCAGACGCAACCGCAGCTGCAACAGGGCCTGAACTTTGTACCCAATTTGCCGGCGCAGGCGCCAAAACCTGCCAGGACTGAGATTGCGAAGATTGTCTTTGTAAAAACAGCCGTAGGGCTGAATCTCGTCGAAGGCAAATTTTTCGGAAATGCGCTCCTCCATTTGCGGCGGGGAGGCAGTGATAAAATAGATAGGAAAGCGCATTTGGCCATGGAGTTTTTCATAAGCCAACCCCAAGGCACTGATGAGGTTGCGAGTTCCCGGCACGTTCTTTTTGGCAAAAGCCCTTTCCATGACTGTGACCAAAAGCTGCGTCACAGACTCAATTGAGGTGTCGAGATAGGTTTTATCCAAGTCCCAGACGTAAACCTCTTGGGCACTACGCTCCAGGGACTCAGGAGCATAGCGGAAGAAACACACATCATCATTGAGAGTCGAGCGCGAACGCCAGTCTGCCATAAGCCTCATGATGACAAAAGCAGCTCGGCTTGACCAGCAGCACTGCAGCACTCTTGACTATTGCCGCACCAGGCTCTACTCGGATGCAATGAAGTGGCCCGAACTGCGTCCGCAATTGACCTCCCGCACTCTCTGCCGCATGGAGCTGAATTTTGGACCTCTCAGTCACTGGCCAGCGAGCCTCCCCGGTGTCGCAGTCCAAGGCGTTGTCATCGCTGGTTTTGAACAGGACTTGATCTTGAATCACCATCTTGATGTCGACTCCATTGACGGCCAAAAACAAGTCGAAGAGATTTTCATGTCCCTCTACCCCCAGTTGAGTTGGGGCGAAATGGCGCGGCTATGGAAATCCGCCGAAACCTTGAATTGGTTCCCGATTGCCTCCGTGCTGATTCGGCGTGGCCATAAATTGAATTCCCATTTTACAAGTTTGGCGGAGTGTTTTTTACGCCAACCTCTGACCTTTCAAAATCTCTGCATTCACAAAGGTTGGGGAGGAAATGATCTGGCTCCGCTGCAGTCTGTTGCGGGCTTGGACCTGCGGCCGCTGCTCGACAAAATCACTTCAAGTCAGCTCTCAAAATCGCAAGGGGTGCAGGCCTTGGAGTTGGCCATTGACTTGCTGATGCAAGGACAACTGCCTCAGGAAATCGAGCAGGATGGTGAAGCTTGGCTGAAAACTCTCCGCCAACTGCGCTACCCCATGAGCACCGAAGCCGATGAGTTGCAACAGACTCAAGTTCAAGCCCTGCAAAAGGTCGTTCCCAGCTCCACGCAAATTCGTTGGGTGCGCCAGGGCGACAAGGCGGGTCTCGAGGTTCGCCTGTTCTTGGCGACACCCAAAGATCTGCTGGCTCATTCTCAAGCCTTGCCACACATCCAATCCGCGCTGGAGCAGGGGCCTTGGAAAAAACACTAACGACGAAGTTTGAACACCTCACTCACTTTGAACGCATCTTTATCAATGAAGAAAGCTGGGACACACCGGTGGCCGATCGCTTTCGTCGACACAATCCAGCCGCGGAAGTTATTCGCCTCCCGGCGGGACAGAGCCAAGCCGTCACAACCGATCTTGGCCCCCTGACTGCAGAACAGTTTGCTCGCAGCAAACGTTGGGTGCACCTCAAAGCCTTTCCGGGTTCTTTTTTTAAACGCTGCCCGGGTTTTTCGCAAAAAAAGGCGCTGACCTGTTGCAACTATCATGTCCTCAACCTGGGTCAGCAGTGCAACTTCAACTGCTCTTACTGCTATTTGCAGAGCTATCTGAATGCACCAACCATGATGGTGTACACCAATCTCGACGACGCTCTGAATGAATTGCAGGAGATGGCCCGCCTGCATTCACAAAGTCCTTTTCGCATTGGGACCGGTGAGGTCATTGACTCTTTGAGCTTGGATCCCACCACACTGTTTTCGCGCGAGCTGATTCAATTTTTCAGGCAGCTACCCAACTGGACATTGGAAATGAAAACGAAATCTGCCTTGGTCGATCAGTTTCTGGATTGCGAGCACGCTGGGAATGTCTTGATCAGCTGGTCTGTTAACACACAAGAGATCATTGCGCGCGAAGAACATGGTACGGCGTCACAGCTGGAGCGCTTGGCAGCGGCTGAAAAGTGCGCGCAGCGGGGCTTCCAAATTGGCTTTCACATTGACCCGCTGATTTGGCATCCGAACTGGGAGCAAGGCTATGCGGACTTGGTCGCCGCAATCACGTCCCGCTTCACCCCGGATCAGGTGGGAGTACTCTCGGTTGGGACTTTGCGATTTCAACCGGAGCAGCGTCACATGATGCGCGAACGTTTTGGCGCCACTTCGCATGTGGTGCGGGCTGAAATGTTTTCTTCCGAGAGCGGCAAGATGCGCTACGATCAGAATCTCCGCCAAACAATGTACCGGCATGTTCGAGAGTGCTTTCAAAAACATTCTCGGGACTGGCAGATCCTCATGTGCATGGAAACACCCGAGACTTGGATCTCTCAGTATGGAGAACAACCTGTGCGAATCGACGGCTTGCGGGACCAATTCAAAGCTTTACCGCCGACCCCATCAAAGCTGCGGAATCGCCAACCAACTTTGTGATTTTGGCAGATCTCGAGGTCGCTTCTCCACCCGACCGTCGGCTTGCAACATCGCGGTGAAGGCACAAATGAAAGCTTCAAAGGCATGATTGTTTTCAATCAACATGCGCCGATCCTGCTCATAGAAAAAAACACCTAACTGGTCCGCAAAAGCGCGAATGAGGATTTCCCGGGCGTCCTCGCCGCCTATGGAATTGCGGTAGACACGGAGTGTACTTTTGTTGATCTTCAGAGAATTCCCCAGAGTCCAAACTGACAGTCGGGGGAACACCTCAACACTGGGCAAGCCCAAACGCCGCGAAATAAAACGAGCCCTCGCGGTCAGGGGAGCAAGGTTCGCTCCCATCGCATGGTGAGGCTCTTGCTCGCCATAGTAATGAGCCAAGTAAGCATCCACACAACGTTGCGTGTAAGGCGTGAAAAGCTTGCGAGGTTTTTTCTTATCTTCATTTTGGTGGTACAGGTGATGGATATAGCGAATCTCAGGCTCGCCGCACGCTTCATAACCGGGACAAGGCAGGGCACAGGTCAAACACACGGGAAGTTGCAAAGGGACATCGATCGCCAAAGCCTCAGCCTCAGATTGATACTGACCGAGAATCTCGTGAATCTTCAAGTCAGCTGAAATGAACTCTTCGGCCTTGATCTTGTCGATGAGTTTGCTCAGGAACATTTTTTTCTGACCTGCGCTAAAACATTCGAGCACAGCAATGCAGGATTTGTCGGCCTTGCCACCGGACAGGGAAAGCCCCAGAAATCGGCGCGGACGGCCAGGACTGGGTGCCAGACTTGCTTGCGCCTTCAGCTCTCGCGCACGGGCTCGCCGGCCCGCAGGGCTCGAGAAGGAACCAGAGGAGGAACTGGTTTTGCGTCCAGAACTCGGAATCCGTTTTTTTCGCATACGGCCCTCACTTTTTCACGGTGAGGAGGCTCAACCCAAACCAGAACGCAGCCACCACCACCCGCTCCGCAAATCTTAACAGCAGAGGCACCGGCCTGCATAGTCAGATCATGCAAGCGATCGATTTCGGGGCTGGAAAAGGCTTTTGCAAGCTTGACCCGCTCCCGATACTCTTTGCGAAACAAACCCGGAAGCTGTTCATACAGCTGGCTCCGGCAGGCCTGAGCGGTCTGGATAGAAATCTCACCCAACGCGCGCAGGGCAGTCAAAACTTGTGGATCGCGCTGCACCGCTTTGCTGAGCACTTCAAAATTGTTAATACCGGAGTGATGCGACTTGCCGGTGTAAACGAGCAAAAAACTCTGCTCCAGTTGAGTTCCCTGAATTGGCAAAATCTCTTGCCGAATCCCATCGGAAGAATAAGTCAGAATATTCAAGCCGCCGCTTGCTGCGGGATAGTAGTCTTGTGTCCCCGTTGGCGTCCCTAAAACTCCAGCCTCCAAATTGTGTGCGACGTGCACCATTTGGTGCGTGGTTTTGAAGTGTGACTCTTGGGGATGCAGCCAGGCTTCAAAAGCTTTCAGCAAGCTGATCGTCAAGGACGAGCTTCCGCCAAGGCCCCCACCGACTGGACTTTGCGAGCGAGTCGTCAACTTGAATCCATGACGAGGTTTCCAGTACTCCAACTGCGCTTGAAGCAAGCGCAGTGCGGGATCTTCAGTTTGAAGACAGTCTTGTAAATTTGAAAATGTTTTCGCCAAATTCAAGTCTTCGCTGTGAAGTTCAATCTCAGATGCCGATTTCGGCTCAAGAACCGCTTCAGTTTGGATTTCAATAGCGACGTTGACGGTGACAGCACCGCCTATAAAATTGGAGAGAGGCCACAAATCCAAAGTGCCGCCGGCCAAATCCACACGCGTCGGTGACGACACTTGAATCACTTTCATTTGGACACCTCGGCCGGGTTGGCAGGAGTGGTCTCCCACAGTTTTTCAACACCCCAAGCATGCAGACGAACATCTTCAAATCCGAGCAATTTGCGAGGTTCTTGGCTCGAGCGCAAAAAGATCATCTTGGTTTTTGTTTGCCGCATCTCTTTGTCGTAGCCGGGGAGCCATTCCATTTGGATCAGAGTTTCACCCTGCTCAGTTTTCAGAACCAGCCGGGACCAGGGTTTCGGACCCAGGCTGACCAGATCCTTTTCGGGAGCGGCCAGATCCACAACTTCAGTGGCCTTGATCGCAGTCAGGACATTGGCAATGTTTTGCGCAGAGGCCTGTGGCGATGATTTCTCAACATTCCACTTGTCATCTTGCAAATGAAAAGTCGCAGTCTTGCCTTGCGACTCAACCTCAACGCGAGCGACTTTCTCACGGACAAAATCAAAAGCGTGGCGTCGATCGCGGAGGTAATCCAAATTCAAATTGGCAAACTTCAGCAAATCAGTGGGTTGAATTCGCACGATGCGATCGGGTTCCGTGGTGTGAACGTAGACCTCATTGTTTTTGGACGCGGCAGAAAAGTCAGCGCGCCACAATCCAAGATCGCGAACCTGCAAAACGACCGACAGTTTCGGCGACTGCAGCTGAAAGCGACCCAAATCGGCAGGCTTCACAGGTGCATCGACAACGATATCCTGGGCAGCCGTGTTGTTGAGCATAAATGCGACTTCATTGGCCTTGGTTTGATCCAAAGCCCATTCAGGATGTTCGGGCGCACGCCAGTGGTCATCTTTCTTTTCAATTCGCAGTCTTTGCGTCCCTTGGTGCACTTCCAGAACTTCAACTTTCGCCGACGCTTTTTTCAAGAGTCTCTTGTCACGAAAGTCCAAAACCTTTTTGTTCGCTTTCACATCCCAGGAACTGCTCGCCGTCCACACCTTGTCCTCACCCGTTCGGCGGACATAAAATTCACCATTGAAGTTTTTCTGGCTTGCCACCTCAATCGAAATTCGCTGGTTGGCGTTGTTCGTCACAGTGATAACGGCCCGAGCCGGATCGAGTCCAAACAGTTTCCAATTGATCGAAGATCCCTCTTTGACCAAATCAAAAGACTTCTCAAAAGTCAGCCCCTCAACGAAGTCTGACGCCACTTTGGTGTCGGCCAGCTCAACAATTGGAGCTGTAATTTTCCATCCATCGGTCGTCCGACTGAGTTGAATTTGACCTGAAGAATTGCGGATCTCGACGTCCTTGATTTGATCCTGATTGAAGGAAATCAAGCGCGCTTGGTCCGCTTTTTTCGCTGAGTCTTTTTGATCCATCCAATAATCGAAGACCGCATAAGCCACGACAGCTGCCACCAGAGCTGTCAGAATCGGCAAACCTCGCCCTGATTTCATGAGTATCTCCGGCGGTACCACAGCCAACCACCACCACCAAACAACAGAAGTGGAAACGGAATCACGAAGCCGAGATAAAACAATCCGAGCTCTGTTTCCGACAAATTCATCTGAGTGGCCTCAACTTCTTTAGGCGAAATGCTGATCAGGTTTTCTTCCTTAGCCAAGAAAGCAACAGAGTTCAGCAACAAATCCCGGTTGAGGTTCTGGTAAAGATACTGATCGTTGAGAAAATTGGCGTCACCAAAAACCAAAGCATTGAAATCTTTGGTCGCTTGACCTGACCACTTGCCTTTGACTGCCAAGCCAAGCGTGACCGCTCCTTGCTCACCGGCACGATCAAATTTCGTGTCTTTGAATGCCATCACCGAGTCATTTGTCTTCACCAGATCATCCACCGTGAAACCACTGGGAAGAACATCCATCTTCTTCAGAGCTGTTGGCAGGCGAAAAACCGTGAACTGATTGCCACCAAAGGGTTTTGTGATGGGATGTGAGGGTGAAAAAACACTGCCGATTGTCACGCGAGGATCGATGGCCAGGCCTTGCTCGGTTTTTTTGATGCTGACCACATAATTGTTTTGCACCAGGATCCCCATTTTTTTGAGCAGGGGATCCAAGCCGACCTTCATGCCGGTCGAAAGAGCTAAAATCAAACTGCCACCGTGATCCAGATAAGTCTCGAGTGCTTGAACTTCTGAATCCAAAAACGCCATTTTGGGACCCGCGACAATCAACATGTCAGCGTCGGCTGGAACATCGCTGGTTCGAGTGAAACTAAAATCTGCAAGTGTATAACGACTGGCCGTCAAAAGGTCATTGAGCATTGCAATTGAGAAGCCATCCTTGCTCGAAGGAACTGGCAGTTCACCATGTCCACTCATGATATAGATTTTTTTATTGCTCGTCCGGGTGACCTTCACAAGGCCCGACGTCAATTCCTGCTCGTCAACTTTTTCGATCCGACTTTGCCGCCCCTGAAAATCCAGGATCACCATTTGGGTGCCGGCATGAACATTGTATTTCTCGGCCAAATCGGGATGTTCGTTCAACTCAACGAATTCCAATTTTACGTGATCACTTTGATCCTGATATTTTTTGATCAATTCGATGAAGGCGCGCCGATTGGTGTCCAGATTCTCGACTCCATTTTTATAAAAATAGATCACCGTCAGGTCTTCCTTCAGGTCCTTCACAAGTTTGATCGATTGATCCGAGAGAGTATTCACCTTGGCCATTGAAAAATCGAAAGTCTTGTACTTGCGAACCGCGATAAAATTCACCGCAATCAGAAGAATCAGCACCAGGCCAATCATCGCGCCCATGCTCATACCTTGCCGTGTGGTTTTCATGCCCAAGAACTCACGATACATGGCACGATCCAGCCAGAGGGTTGCCAAAATGGATCCCACACCCACGCCAATCAGAATCCAAAGAAATGGGATCCACACACCGACGATGAACCGGATCACCACAAGCCCAAGCAAACACAGACCCGCCGAAAGAAAAAGAAACTTACTCCACTTGTTCATTGACTACCTCCACCGCGAACTTTCGACGACCCGCTCGGCCAAAAACACAAAAAGGAAAATCACACTGGCAAAGAACACCAAGCTGCTGGTTCGAATCGTGCCCTCGACAATGTTCGAAAGATGGGTGTTGAGTGAAATGTGCTCGAAAATTTGCCGAGCCACTGGACCATCTACAACTTCAACAGCCATGCCGACGAACCAAATGGACACATTCAGAATGACAGCCATCACGTAAGACACAATCGCAGATTCAGTCAGCGCCGAGCAGAAAAGGTTCATCGCCGCATAAACGGCAGCGACCAAGTAAAGTCCGAGAAATGCAATGATCAAGGCCGTCCAGTTCACTTTCGTAAACAACGCTGTCAGCGCTGGATACAAAAAAGCGATCAAGCTGATCATAAAAATTGCTCCCAAAACGGAAAGATATTTACCCACCACAATCTGCACAGACGTGATTGGCGAGGTCAACAGCAAGTCAAACGTGCGCAGTTTTTTTTCTTCCGAGAACAGCCGCATCGTCAAGGCCGGAACCACCAAGATCAGCATCAGATTCAAATAGCTCAGTTGTCGCAAAAAGACAGCATAGTGGATGTTGAGCTGCTGTTTCGGCGCCTGCATGGTGTACACATAGTTGTGAAGCTGCTGTGAAAAAATGCTCAACTGCAGAGGATAGACGTAACTGAACACAACCGCACAGAGTCCACACACCACCAAAAAATTGGGGTTGAGAAGAAAACCGCGAATTTCTTTGCGAAAAATCGCCGAAATTTTATCCATTTTGCACCTCCGCCGCAGATGCGCCATAGGTCAGGCGCATAAAGACATCTTCCAAATCCGCTTTTGCAGAACTGATCTCAAGCAAACCAAGCCCCTGACTCATAATCTCTTGCGCCACCCGCTCAATCACCTCTTCGGACTCTTGCGCATTCAGGACCCAGTCTTGGGGGGTCGCACCTGCGTGGACATTTTGAATTCCCGAAATACTCTTGAGAAGATTCGCGGTCTTTTCATTGGGCCTTTTAATTCGCAAATGAATCTTCCGTCCACCACCTCGCAAAGTTGCTAAATTTTCCAAGGTGTCTTGGGCCACAATTTGCCCCTTGTTGATGATAATAATCCGCTCACACACAGCCTGAACTTCAGGAAGAATGTGGGTGGACAAAATGATCGTGTGCTGCCCCCGCAGCTCTTGGATCAGTTCGCGAATTTCGGCAACTTGTTTGGGATCCAGGCCAACCGTGGGCTCGTCCAGGATTAGCACCTCAGGATCCGCAACCAAAGCTTGCGCAATTCCAACCCGCTGTCGAAATCCTTTGGATAAATTTTGGATCAATCGTCGTCGCACATCTTTGAGATTTGTTTTGGTCAACGCGCGATCGACGGCATCCCGCTGTCGAGACCGTGGGACGCCCTTGAGTTCGGCAACATAGCGAAGAAAATCATCCACAAACATATCCAAATAAACGGGCGGGGTCTCTGGTAAGTAGCCGACTCGTTTTTTCACTTCGATTGGGTTTTCAAAAACATCAAAGCCCGCCACTTTTGCCGAACCTGAAGTCGGTGCCATATAGCCTGTGATGATTTTCATTGTGGTCGATTTTCCCGCTCCGTTGGGACCGAGAAAGCCCACCACCTCACCTTGTTTCACCGTGAAATTGAGATTGTCGATTGCTTTGTTGGGGCCATAGCTTTTCGTCAACGCCTGCACATCGATCACAAACACACCTCACTGCAAATGGAATAGGTCTTTCAATCTGAATCTGTTTCGTCAAAAAATCAACTCAAGGAAACGCGTCCTGACGCAGATTTTCCTGATCCAACTCCCCTCCTCACGACCCTATTCGCTGGCCTGCGCTGCAAAAAAGAGTGTGCGGGAGTTTTGATGGGTCACCGAGCCCAACGCACCTTTCACGGGACGAACATAGCGACATTCGGCAACAAGCAGCGCGTACTCGCCACCCGAGCGCAAGGCCCCCTGTCCACCCGCACTTGGCGTTTGGCGCAAGATCCAGCGCCCGACCTGGCCCAGTTCGGCATCTGTGACGGCGCGACCTTTCTCACGAAACAAAATCGCGTGGGCGCTGGGATAGTCGCGCAGATGAAGCCACAAGTCCCAGGCGCGTGCCTGCCGCAGAATTTGCAGATTGTCGCGGGCGGATTTACCGATCACGACCTCCAGTCCCTCACCCACCTGCAGCTTGCGCCCCGTGGATTTCGACTTCTGCAACATTTGCGTTCCCCGTGTGACACCTGGCGAACGTGGCACAACACCGGCTTCAAGGGCTGCAATTTCAGCCAGCACCTCGCGCTCACGCTTGCGCGTGCCAGTCATTTTTCGCTCACCGTCTTTGGCTTTGCGGAACGCTCGCTCACGATTGTCTTGCCAGCTCAAGCGAGAATCGAAAAGATCCTGCCAAACCGAATCCAATGGCGGCCCCATTTTGAGAGCCTCCCCAAACTGCCGCCAGCGCAAAAGAGGCCCCGGATCCAATGATTTTTGTATCGCCTCCAGCGCACGGCGCTTGCGGCGCAAAATTTCGCCCAACTGTTGGACGGATTCGCCTTTCGATGCAGCCGCTGGCCTGTTTGGATTTTCATTCCAACCTTGACGCTCCCACCAAGACAACCGTGCCTGCTCAGCTCGCTCTGCCCAATCAAGATCCCTCGCGCCGCCTGGCAGTTCGGGCTGGCCAGAAAGCGGTTCTTTGTGAGCTTCGGGCTTCTGCCAGTGAAGAATTTTTTTTTGCCATTTTGTTCCACGCTTGTCGACAGCCACTGAAATTTCAACTGACAGATTGGCGACACGAGGATGGACCGGAATCCGCAAAAGGCAGGCGTCAGTCGCCTGACCAAAGACCAAAGTGCAAGCGGGTCCCGTGGTCACATCCAGGTCGGCGGCCACCTGCGCGATCCGCTTGTTTCGTGCATGAGAGGCTAAAAACTGCACAACCGGTTTCGGATGGCGCGCCAGAGGTGGTGCCACGAGCGACCAGATGATCTCGGCGCAGGCGGAGCTCAAGTCGATGCAGAGCCATCCCGAATGACCAATGAGGCGAAGTTCCAAGACCAGAGTCTTGCCATCCGTCCAAACATCTTGCAGCTGCGCCCCTTGCCACGCGGAGTTCCCGTAGCGACAAAACTCTTCCAAAACAGCTGCGTCGACCCATGACATGTGTCTCTCCTTGAGAGCTTCAGCTCTGCGAAAGTCTATCCTGACCGAGGTCAGATCTTCAATTTTTTTCAATTCCGCCGATGAATTGTCATGCGCAACTCAAGAACACCAAAAGACAGCCTTGTCACTCTCTTGGAAAACCACCTCAATCGCAGCTCTGATCCCAAGCAGACTGAACAACAATTGATTTATGAAGTGGTCGGCGAGTTTATTTTCCAGCTGATGAATCAAGGTCACATTCCGCACCATCTGCTCGACACCTTGGAAACCGATCTTCGCGAAGAAGTTCTTGAAATCTACAGAAAAAAAACCTATGGCACTGCCAATTTGGAAGACTACCGCCGGCGCAAACGCGCCAAAAATAAGGGCCCCGCGCCGCGATCCGGAAGAAACTGAACGCCAAACTCAGTCCTCTCGGCTTCCAGCTTGAGGTTGGCAAAATGATCCTGGTAAGTCTCCGCGGCCTGCACTTCGAACTGGTCGCCCTTTCGTTTGATGAGAGTGCGAATCACTTCATCGTTTTCCAATTGTGACAAAGCACACGTGCTGTAAACCACAGTTCCCTCTGCCCGCGTCACTAAAAGCGCAGCCGTCAAAAGAGCATACTGCCGCTGCGCCAGCTTGGCCGAGCGCTTCGCACTCCACTCGGCCATTTCCTTTGGGTGGCGCAGAAGGTGCCCTTCACCTGAACAAGGGGCATCGACAAGCACACGATCAAAATATCCCGGATGGGAGCGCACAAAAAAGCCACCATCTTGACCCGCGAGATGAATGCCGTCGCGGAGCTCGCGAGGAATGTACTGCTGGAGTACTTTTTTCAATCGCTGCCGGCGCTCCTGAGAGAGTTCATTGAGAATCAATTCCTCTGGCTTGGCCTCAGCAAGTATCAGCGACTTGCCACCCGGCGCTGCACACATATCCAGAATTTTTTCTCCGGGCTGAACACCCACACTGAGTGCCACCGCGATACTCGCTGGATCCATCACATAGTATTGCAAGACACCATTGGCGGCCCTGGGTATTTCGGCGCCCAGTTTGATATCCAGCGCCGGCTCCGAAGCAAACCCATTGGGCCTTGCCACAGCGGAATCCCGCTCTTGCAGTGCCTGGAGCAAGGCCGGCCATCGTGCGCCATAAAAATTTTCGTAGAAAGCCTCAAACTCAGAGGGAATTGTCATCGGAACTGCTTCTTTCCTTGCGACGGCGATTGAAAACCCACAGGAGTCTGAATTTGCCAGGCGTCGTCTTTTGCATTAAGGTGATCGACATGTACAAAAAACACATCTTCATCTGTACGGCGTCTCCTGAAAAACCCGGTAAATGTGGGCACCGTGGTGGGGAAAAGCTGTGGTCGGACTTGAAACAAATTGCCAAAGACCAAAATTGGGGCCCCGACGTGCGTGTCAACAAATCGGGGTGCCTCAATCGATGCGAACAAGGCATCGCCTGTGTTGTCTACCCTCAAGGAGACTGGCATGTGGAGCTCCCATCCAGTGGTGCCAGCGCGCTTTCCGCCTTGCTGAAGCCCTGAAATCTCGACCAGACTGATCTGTCGTCAGTCCCAAACTTTAATGCAAAAAACAAAGCTCTGTCGATGCAATTCCGATGCCTCTGTCACAGAAAACGGAAGGCCAAGTCAGCTCGCTAGCAAGGGCGTTATGACGAAGGGTTTTTTGACCAATACCCCTCTCCATGGCAGGCTTTTGCTGTGACACAGGTTTCCTCCAAGCAGCACTCAGGATTGACCTATTTTCCGCCTCATAAAAAAGGGCACTTCCGATCGTCTCCGCAAGACGCATACACCTTTGAGGTTTTTGCAGGCCCGCACCGTGTGGATCTGGCACAAGGAGATTGTTTGTTTTGGCTGAGCACCGATCGTCGGATCGCCCATCTGACTCGGGGACCCCAGACAGTTGAAACAGCTTACTTTGCCACACTTGTGCGCGGTTTTTCGCCGAACACCAAAACACACGAACTTTCAGAGACGACGGTTCTTCCTTACATCAATGGCTGCTCCACCAAACAGATCTTTGCTCCGGATCGAGCAGGCGATCCGACATGGCAGTTGCTGTCGATGCCGGCGCACACGACGGAACAGCAGCATCACATCCATTCCACCGCTCGTTGTGTCTACATCTTGTCAGGTTCCGGAAAATGCCTCCTTGGCATGAAAAAGCCCACCACTTTGCTGTTAAAATCAGGCGGTATTTGTGTCTTCGATCCCATGACCCCGCATCACTTTGAAACCCAAAGTGAAAAACTTGTGGTTCTGCCAGTTCATGTCTGGAGCTCCAGTCAAGATGAACACAACCACCCTATGTACAATGGAACTTTCCGCACTTCGTAATCGTTAGCGCTGGGGAAAACGAACGCGAAATTCGGCGCCACGCCCCAGACTTGATGAAACTGCCACAGTCCCGCCATGGCTTTGAACAATGTGTTTGACGATTGCCAGCCCCAGCCCCGTTCCACCAACTTCACGAGATCGCGCCTTGTCGACTCGATAGAAACGTTCGAAAAGTCGCGCCTGGTGCTCTTCAGGAATTCCCGGTCCAAAATCTTTGACAATCAATGAAATGGTTTTTTCGACTGGATTTTTTTCCCAAACAACCTCAACCTTGCCGCCGCTTGCACCGTACTTGATCGCATTGGCGACAAGGTTTTCAATCACTTGCTCCAAACGGCGAGGGTCAGCCTTCACGATATTCACGTCGCGATTTTGGTAGTGAATGACGACATTTTTTTCATTCGCAAATGGAACCATCCGATCAATGACGTCTTGAGTGATCCGATCGACAGAGACTTCCTCAAACTCAAGTTCGGAGCCTTGTTCAAGAGTCGAAATCGTCAACAGATCGTTGACCAAGGCCGTCAGGCGATCGACGTTTTTTGAAATGATATTGAGAAATGAGCTCGCTTCATCATACCGACCAGCAAAGAAATCCTCCTTGAAAGTTTCCAAGTAGCCTTTGACAGAGGTCAAGGGCGTGCGGAGTTCGTGGGAGGCATTTTCGACAAACTCCATCCGAATTTTTTCAGCTTGTTTCAATTGGGTGATGTCATGGAAAAGACCAAGTGCTCCATAAATTTCGCGCGTTTTCGGATCCCTCAGGGCACTGATCGTCACCGAAAAATCTCGAGCTCCACCACTCACCAGAGTGACCATCGTCCGCAGCATATTGCCACCGACGCCCTCTTGCAAAGCCCGGTCAACCGACTGCAGAACCTCTTGGTCTCGCAAAACCTGGGTCAAGAGCATGTGAGTTTCCCCGCTCGTGCGCACTTGCTCAGGAGCCAAAAAGTGTTTGGCAAAACCCGAGTTGAAATAAAGCAAGCGGCCATCTGGCGCCACATTGACGACTCCGTCTTCGATGGAGGACATCAAAGTTTCAGACTCTTCCCTTTCGTGGGCCAGCTGCTCGCGTCTCTTTTTCATCTTGCGACGAATTTGATCCAGCGCTTGCTCCAACTCAAAATATTCGCCGGGCTCTGATTCGAAAAGACTTTCTTCGTCAATCTCGCGGCCCGAGATCTGAAAAAACAATTGTTTGTTGGCCATTCGCAAGGCCTTGAGAATCACTCGACGCAATGGCAATGAAAAGCGGTATGACAGAGCCGCCGCGGCCAGTAAAGACACGATGAAGCAACAAGACAAAAACCAGATACTCGGTCGGATAAAGAAGGAAAAATCATAAAGATACGACGCCACTCCCAAGGTGACAGCGCTCCACGCCTCAAGCATCACCACAAGTGCGAAAAAAAAACTCCAAAAAAGTCGCCAAGGAAAAAAACGCTTTTTCATTCCCCTCGCATCCGATAACCCACACCGCGGATGGTCTCGATCCACTCGCCACAGTCGCCCAACTTCTTCCGCAAGCCAAAGACATGGGTGTCGATGGTCCTACCAGTGACCGAAATCCCATCACCCTGCACGACTTTGACAAGATAATCTCGCGTCAACACCCGGCCTTGATTTTGGACCATTTCGGAAACAATTTTAAATTCAGAAGGAGTGAGATGAAGATTCTCACTTCCGCAACGGACCTCGTAGGTTGCCAAATTCATCGACAGTTGGCCGGCCTTCAGCAACTCGCCTGGGTTCGTGCTTTGCGGCGACAAAGACCGACGCAACAGAGCCTTCACCCGAGCTGCAAAGACCGAAGGCTCAAACGGTTTGGTGATGTAATCATCTGCGCCATTTTCAAGGCCACGGACAATATCGACGGGCTCGGCCTTTGCCGTCACCATCAAAATCGGCGGACGTCGCATTTGGTGCTCTTGAAGATACTGAAGCAGCTCCAAACCCGTCATCTGTGGCAACATCCAATCCAAGACCATTAAATCATAAGGATGGTCACGCAGTCGATCTTTGGCCTCAATTGCAGAGCCGACCTGCTCGACACGATGACCTTGGCGCAAGAGCAGCAGCGAAATCAATTCACGAATTTCAACCTCGTCTTCGACAACTAAAATCTGCCCGGACTTTTTTTCGATTCCCTTGTTGTCAGCTAAACTTTCCGCCATGGCGTACGTCCTTTCCGGTTGAGACAAAAATTACGTCTTCGGCGATATTTGTGGCATGATCACCGAGTCTTTCCAAATTGCGAACCACCTGGATCAGATGCAGCCCCGCCTGGATACCCTCAGGATTCTGACCCATTGAGCGGGTCAGGGTCTCAATAATTTTATTCCGACGCGCATCGACCTCATCATCCAGCAGCAGCACTTTTTCAGCCAGCTCGACATCTTCACGAAAAAAACAATCCAAACACTCACGAACCATCTGGCGCACGACTTGCCCCATCTCTTGGATTTCAGGCGGTAACGGGATCAACGGATGGGCCAGATAATCTTTTCCAGAGTGAGCAATGTTGACCGCCTGATCCCCCATCCGCTCAAGGTCATTGTTCATTTTGATCAAGGAAAATATAAATCGCAAATCTCGTGCGACAGGTCCCTGTTGGGCCAAAAACTGCAAACAGGAATGATCCAGATGAATGTGCGCTTGATCAATTTTTTCTTCCAGGCTGTGGACCTCACGGAAATGATCAATTGTTCCGCTGACCAAGGCTTCCACCGAGACCCCAATTGATTTTTCAACAGTGGCTCCCATCGTCAGCACGATCTTTTTGATATCATTGAGCTGCGCATCCAACGAACGATCCATTCCCACCACCCTCCTTTTTCAATTCCATCCGAGTGTCTTTTGCAAGACATGGATCGATCAAAATCAAATCCTAACAGAAGACAGGGGCAATTGACCAGCCTGACCGCAGGCTTTATCCTCAGGCCATGATTCATAAAAAAACTCCAGCTGAGACTCAGCGCCTGGCCGCAATCGATATTGGGAGCAATGCGATCCGGCTCATGCTGGCCGATTACACTCCCTTGGGTCTGCGGCCCATTCAAAAATATCGCGTCCCCATTCGCCTCGGTGCCGACGTTTTTAGCAAGGGGAAAATTTCCGGAAAAAACCTCAAAGCTTCGGCCCGTGCTTTCCGACGTTTTTCGGAAATTATTAAAAAAGCCCGGGTCGAAAAAATCCGCGCGGTCGGCACCAGCGCCCTGCGTGAGGCCAAGAACTGTGAAGCCTTTCAAGAGCTGGTGCGTCGAAAAAGTGGACTGAAGGTTGAAGTTATAGATGGTGTTGAAGAGGCCCGCCTTATTCATTTGGGTGTCAAACGTGAAATTCACCTGGAAACCCACAGCTGCCTCTTGATCGACATTGGGGGAGGCAGTGTTGAGCTCACTTTCAGCGATCGCGGTCTGCTGTCGGCCACACAGAGTTTTCCATTTGGCACCGTCCGCACCATCGAAAAAATGAAAAAGCGCAATTTGGCCGAGAAGGATTTGAAACTGCTCATTGGTGACTACATTGCACCCATGAGTCATTTTCTGGAGTCCCACAGTCTGGATCAAAAGTTGGACTTTGCCGTCGGCACCGGCGGGAATCTCGAGGCGATTGGCCGACTGAAGCCCATTCTTCTGAAAATCAACTCCCGCACTTCTCTGTCGACTGCTGAGATTCAAGTGATGATCGAACGACTCACCCAGATGAGTTTCCGTGACCGCGTGCAAAAGCTGGAAATGAAGCCCGATCGTGCGGACGTGATTTTGCCCGCCCTGCATGTGGTCCTGACGGCCATGAAGCTGGCCGGGACAGAACGTCTCTTGATTCCTTACGTAGGTCTCAAAGACGGTCTTCTGTGGTCGATGGTCGAAAGTCCCCGCGGTTGACTCAAAGGGTGTCTGAGCCTCCTCGCGGTTCGAAGAGAATGGGAATTTGAACACAGATTGATGGCTGCGCCAAAATTTTCATTTGCAAGTCCAAAAACTCGGAGATGGGCAAGGACCTCAAAGCCCCATATGCATGGGCCCCATCAAAAAATGCAGCTCCGCTCGCGCCGGTGCAATCTCTTGAAAATTTTCGACTTCCAAACCAATCATGCCAGACTTTTTCAGTCGGATAAAACTTTCCAGCTGACCGGACAGACACCATGTCGCAAACAGATCCAGCTGAGGCTCATGACCCACCACCACAATCGTTGTCGCTGAAGCCGCCTGCAAGCGAAGCCACTGGGCAAAGGCCGTTGGAGGAGCCGAAGGAATCAATTCAACGGCTTCAACAAATCGCTTGGGTTTTAAAACCCTTTGGCAAATGCGGGCCGTTTGATAGGCCCGCAAATAAGGCGAAGTCACAAGAATGTCGGTCTGTTCGATCCAGGCCGACAGTTCCTTGGCTGCTTCGGCACTCCGCTCACGTCCTTTGTTCACGAGGGGCCGAAGAGCATCATCCTTCCGGGTGCTTTGGAACTCCTCACGTGAAACCGCCAATCCATGGCGAATCAGAACAAGCTTCATCCCTGATGGGTCCCATCCGAAGACGGCTCATCGGGAGTGAGCGATTTCATGCGAGTGGTCTGCATCAGTTGTGTTTGCAGTCCCAACTCCCCGCCAGATCTTTGGACGTAAGATCCGTCGGCTTGCATATCCCAGGTCTGGCGCTGGTCACTTTCGTGCATCTGGATCAAATCCCACAGTCGCTCGCGAATGCCACGGTCAAAAATCGGTGTCACACATTCCACTCGTGCGTGCAAATTCCGGTACATCCAGTCGGCGGAACCAATGTAAAACTCACCTTCGATCGGATCCACAGCACCTGCACGAAAGTAGAACAGTCGTGAATGTTCCAGAAATCGACCAATCACCGAGGAAACCCGCATCCGTTCACTCAGCCCTTTGACACCGGGTCGCAGACAGCAGAAGCCCCGAACAACCATGGAAATGTCGACGCCCGCCTGCGAAGCATTGTACAGCGCCATCGCGATGTCGTTTTCTTCCATGCTGTTCATTTTCACGAAGATCTTATTGGGCTTTTTTTGCCGCGCCAATTCGGCTTCGCGATCAATCATAAATCGAAACCGCTGAAACATATTGACCGGGGCCACCAGCAAATGCCGGTAGTCCGACTTGAGAGATCGTCCCGTCAAATAATGGAAAAACTGAACCAGTTCGCTGGTGATTTCCTCGCGTGCTGTAAACAAACCTAAATCTGTATAAGCGCGTGCGGTGCCGACGTTGTAGTTCCCCGTGCCGATATGTGCATAGCAGCGCAGGCCATCGTGCTCTTGCCGCACCACCAGCGTCGTCTTGGCATGAGTCTTCAGACCAACAACGCCGTAGACCACATGCACACCGGCATTTTCGAGCTCCTGAGCCCAGTAGATATTCCGCTCTTCATCAAAACGCGCCTTGAGTTCCACCAAGCAGACCACTTGTTTGCCGTCTTCAGCCGCTCGAATCAGTGACTTAATGAAGGGCGAGTTGTCACCCGTTCGATAAAGCGTCATTTTGATCGCCACCACTTTGGGGTCGTCAACGGCGACACGAATGAATTTTTCAACACTCTGAGAAAAACTCTCATAGGGATGGTGAACCATGCGATCGGAATGTCGAACCGCTGCAAAAAGATGCTCGGGCTCATCGTCCAAAAAAGAGGGCGGAGTGACCGCTTGCCAAGGTTCAAAACGCAAACGCGGGATGTTCAGATCTGCGATAGTTTCCAGACCGCGATAGTCCAAATCCAATTCTTCTGGGAGCTCATAAATGTCCTCGTCGGTCATCTCGAGCTCATCCATTAACAATTTCAAAATCGTGGGATCCGGATGAGGTCCGTGCTCCAGACGAACGACTTCGGCAAAACGTCTCTGCCGAACCTCCTCCTCAATCATCGACAAAAGATCCTCAGCATCCTCTTCATCACGCAAGATGTCGGCGTTCCGAGTAATCCGAAATGGCATCACATTGAGAACCTGCATCGCTGGAAAAAGATCATGCAAACTTTCCTTGATGGTTTCCACCAGACTTACGAAGCGAAACTGATGCGGTTTTTCGCCTTCCAACCGGATCCACTGCGGAAGAACATTGGGAATTTTCACCCGAGCGAAAAGCTTGTCCTCCTGGTTGGGATACTTAAGAGTCACGCCCAAAGAGGTCGACAAGTTGGAGATAAAAGGAAAGGGATGCCCTGGATCCACCGACAATGGAGTCAGAACAGGAGAGACATTTTTGAGATAGTAGGCTTGCGCCTGTTCTTTTTCTTTGGCCGTCAATTCCGACCATTTGAGCAGAAAAATATCTTGTCCCGTCAGAGCGGGCTTGATGACTTGCGAGAACACTCGCCCTTGGTCTTTCACCATCCGTAAAACATGTTGCCGAATTTCTGAAAGCTGCTGCACCTGATTTTTTCCATCGGATGATTTGCTGGAGATCCCGTAGGCCACTTGGCGCTTCAGACCACCCACCCGTTTTTGAAAAAACTCGTCCAAATTCGAATTGACGATCGAAAGGAATCGCAAGCGTTCCAAAATGGGATTGCGCGAATCTTCGGCTTCGTGCAGAACGCGAATATTAAAATTGAGCCAACCAATTTCGCGATTGGTGAATTCCGTTGCTGAGGACAAAGGATGTTCGATCACTTTGGGCTTCAATGAGGACTTTTTGCGTCCAGTTCCCGTTCCGGGCCTTGTTCTTGTCATAGTCGAAATTCTACGGCACTCGACTTCAGTTTGGCCAGACCTTAGCCGATGAGTCATTTGCTATGCGAAGTGCAATCGGTTCACTTGCTAAATACCATGCTCGCTCACCCCGGTACATCCTTCACCCCGACGACAACACTGTGATTCGCATGGCCGGACCGCAACAGATTCCTTGGGAAGAAGGCACTGAAATTAAAAATATCTCATTGACGGGCCTGGCTTTCACAGTCCCCTCAGACATCTGCCCCAGCATTGGTGAGTTTATCAAAATCCAATATGCTGTACCCGGATCTCAGCAAATGGCTTGCCATGCTTTGGTGACCCGCTTGGATGACCTCTCAGCCAGCAAGACTTTGGTCGCAGTGAAGTTTTACCGAATGGAGCTGTCCCAAAGAATAATTTTAGCCCAAGGTTTAGCGCTCAAGTTGCGCGACCAGCAGAGTCGCTTTCTCGATGAGCAACGTCGCAAACTTGGCTGGAAAGCCCATTTGTTTTCGGTCGTCTATTTTGTACTCTGGGCTCTGCTCTTTTACTTCAGCAGCAGTTGGACGTGGATGCAGTATCTGAGGACTCTTTAAATTCCACGATTGATCATACGATCCAGCAACTCCTGTGAATTCAGAAACTGCACTCCGGTCTTTTGACCGTTCGACCACACCACCTCGGCATTGATACGATGTTCTTTTTTGAGCGCTCCCAAGGTGACGGTCATTCGCACCAGATCGCCTTTGCCCAGGTTGGCCTTGGTCGAGAATTCCACGTCCAGATGCAAACATGCGCCTGTTTTGGAAAGGTCCGCAATTCGCGCCACCATTTCCACACCCCGTCCGTAGATTTCAACGGCGGCTTTTTCTTCAGTCGGAAATCGCTCTGCGATCATAAACTTGCTCCTCCACCAATTCACATGTTCTTCATTATCGTCTGGTCAAAACCCGAACCACAGTCTAGGAAAACAGCTTCAGATCATGGATCCGCTCGGCTGGACCTTTGCCGCTGGACCCAGGCGATCCAAAAATTCGTCCCGCGAAATCATTTTCCCTCCCATGGCTTGAGTCACAGAGGTGAGCATTTGAATATCACACCACGTCCGTCCCCAGGACTGCAGTGTCAAGACCATCCGCCAAAAGCACATCTTACTTGCGTTTGAGCGCGTGTGAAACATGCTTTCACCAGAGAAATGACCATCCACATCGACTCCGTAAATCCCGCCGATGAGCTCATCCTGTTCCCAGCACTCCCAGCTGTGGGCAAAGCCCGCTTGAAAAAGCTTCTGATAGGCTTCAACAATTTGGGGGTTGATCCATGTCCCATCTTGGCCTGGTCGAGGTTGGCGGGCACAGTTTTGGATGACTCTCAGAAAAGCCTGATTGTGGGTGTACCGCCAATTTGGGTGCTGGCGTGACCAACGCTCGAGGCTGCGCGGAATGTGCAGGTCTTTGAAATCCAGAACTCCGCGGGGGTCTGGGCAAAACCACAGCAGAGGATAGTTGTCATGCGGCCAGGGAAAAATGCCCTGCCGGTAGGCTTGCACAAGTGTCTCAATTTGCAAATTACCACCCACAGCAACCAGTCCGTCTGCGTTGGCCTGTCGAGGATTGGGGAAGATCAAGCGGTTCACCATCGGTTTCAGGATAGCAAATTTCAGCTTGTCGCCTCCAGGCCAATGTTGGATTTCTTGCCGGCAGACTGTCGAAGTCCTAAGCACTTGCTTTTAGGAGCCCACAGAGCGATAAAAACTTGAGGTTCAAAATGGCGAACAAAAAGACAGTTTCAGATCTCTTCGATTCCAAGGCCTGGATGGACGTCCCCGGATTCCAGTTCCAAGACATCACCTATCATCGTGCCAAAGGTCAGGGCACCGTCCGTATCGCCTTCAACCGTCCTGAGGTCCGCAATGCTTTTCGTCCTCAAACCGTCGATGAGCTCTACACGGCTCTGGATCATGCGCGCCAGTGGTCCGATGTTGGTGTTGTCCTGATCACAGGAAATGGCCCCTCTGCCAAAGACGGAGGCTGGGCCTTTTCTTCAGGTGGCGATCAACGCATACGCGGCAAAGATGGGTACAAATACGAAGTCGCTGGCAACGACAAAGCCAAGCTCGGCCGGCTGCACATTCTTGAAGTTCAACGCCTGATTCGCTTTATGCCCAAAATCGTCATGGCCGTCGTTCCGGGCTGGGCCGTGGGCGGCGGGCATTCCCTGCATGTTGTTTGCGATCTCACCCTGGCTTCCAAAGAGAACGCGGTTTTCAAGCAAACCGATCCCGACGTCGCAAGTTTTGACTCTGGCTATGGTTCCGCCTATCTGGCCCGACAGGTCGGACAAAAACGTGCACGGGAAATTTTCTTTTTGGGTCGTGACTATTCGGCTCAAGAAGCCTTTGCGATGGGGATGGTCAACGCCGTTGTCCCCCACAAAAAGCTCGAGAAAGTCGCGCTGGAGTGGGCTCTGGAAATGAACTCAAAGTCACCAACGGCGATGCGAATGCTGAAGTTCGGCTTCAATCTTTTGGATGACGGCTTGGTCGGTCAGCAGCTTTTTGCCGGCGAGGCCACTCGGTTGGCCTACGGCACAGAAGAGGCTCAAGAGGGACGCGAAGCTTTTTTGCAAAAGCGCAAAAAGAATTTCCGCAAGTTTCCTTGGCATTATTGAGTGGGCCGAGACCCAGGAGATTTGCATGTCGTACTTGCGATTCGAACATGAAGACATTCTTTCCGAACATGGGCGGCCTTACTTGGTGATCAAAAACACTTACCAAGTGGGACACATTTTTGGTTGGAAATCGGGAGTCGCTTTCGACGCAGATGAAATTGCCAGTCTGCCCCACCCCATCGAAATTTCATTTTCGCGCCGTTATGGCTACAAAGGCCCTTTGCCCGATTGGATTGACATTGGAATTCCAATCCTGTCAGTTCGTTTGCATGAGGAGTTGATCAAGGCGGGTGTCACCACGCTGCAAACCTATTCCGCAGTCTTAACCAATCCGGCTGACGCCGAGCGAGTCAACTGTTTGGCCTTCAATATCGCCGCCAAGCACAAACTCGCTGACGCGACCGATGAAGCACCTCTGCCACGACTCTTCCGACAAGAGGAGAACGTCAACTCAGTCGTCGTCCATCCGGACATTCAGGCCGCACTGTCTGCGGCGGGATTCAACCGGCTGACCTATCGTCAGCCTTATTCCACAAATCACTGACCTCCCGCCAGAGTTTGTCCAATCCAAAAGAGTCCGGGCCAACCCGCCAACCAGATCCAAAAAAACCGCGACAACCCAAACAGCATGGCAACAGTCAAATGGAAACCGATCGCCAAAACCAAGTTGGCGCAGAGCCATTTTGACCAAGGGAGGGAAAAGGGGAGGCTCATTTCCCACAAGATCAAACTCCAACTTAACACCCGCGATTGAGCGACTGAAATTTTTGGCAAGAAAAGACCTGCAACTTGCCGCTGAGCCAGAATTGTCAGCAGCGCCTGACCGCTTCGCCAATCGGACTGACGCAATTTGCTCACCCCTGCAATCAAATAACTGAGCAGCATCTGAGCTCCAATCCAGGTCAATCCCACACGCGAACTGAAAGCGGAGCACACCAATCCAATTAAAATTGTTGTCGTCATCATGTCGCTCGCACCGGCGAGTGTTCCCCGCCAAGCACCCAAACGCAGGATTTGCAAAGCCAATAAAAGGCCTGAAACAGAGACAGCCGAGAGGGAACCCCAAGGCCAAAAGAGGCCACCAAGAAGAAGCAACTGCAGAAAAGCAATCGACTGCATTCTGCGGGTCACCGAATTCGGAAAGGGAGAGCCCCTCAGAACATGAGAAAATTGAAGTTCCTCGGTCAATTGCAGTCCCAAAGCAAAGGCCAAGATAATTTTTGTTACCAACACCAAAACGCTCTCACTCATTTTGAGACTCGATGGGGAAAGATCGCCGGCGGACCCAAGTGATACCAAGCGCCGTCGGCAAAAGCCACGAGAACAACCTGAAGCTCATCTTGCTCATCCGACTGACAACTGGCGCGGAAAAAATCTTGCCACTGCTGGCGTTCATCTTGAGACCAAACTTGGCCCTGGGGCGACAGGACCTGGGCCTGCCAGCGAACCAACTGCGACTGCCACCAATGCGCAAGCGTCAGTTCTGGTGCCCAGAGCAAAAACCTCCATCGCCATGGCATGCTGTGCGCAGTTTTCACAACATCCGGCAGAGGCACAGGTCGCCAGTTTTGCTGTGAAGGCAAAGTCCCCGGACTTTTTGAGTTGCAATACTCAAGACGCAAAGGCGCACCCACGGCAGCGAAAAGATCCCAACGAGGAAGCAGTGACCTGATTGAGTCCTGCACAGATGCAAATAAAAAATTCATTGGGACTTAGGCCTTGGCGACGGCATCTTGCCAACGCAGCATTCGCTCTTTGCGCTTCTGTGTGCTCAGAGTTGGCGCAAACACACGCTCCACTTGACCGACCTTGCGGAGCTCGTCCTGCGAGCTCCAAAATCCAACTCCAAGTCCCGCCAGAAAGGCCGCCCCCAAAGCGGTGGTTTCAATCATCTGCGGTCGAGCGATCCGAAGACCAAGAAAGTCCGTTTGCAACTGCAAGAGTAGAT
>Ga0075019_10000330_pt1 | contig 27372 bp, 22 predicted proteins | sample ColStrG_CSR_2013_FD_71473 | JGI IMG/M metagenome (GOLD analysis project Ga0075019, IMG submission 71473) | Freshwater sediment microbial communities in response to fracking from Pennsylvania, USA - Cold Stream Run_MetaG_CSR_2013 | ecosystem: Environmental > Aquatic > Freshwater > Creek >...
CTCCCACGCGTCATTTCGAGTGGGTTGCGCCGAGCGATGATGCGCTCATTGAAGCCCTCCCGCCGACCGCGATCAGCCTGATCGTCGCGAGCGAGAAGCTGTATGATCGCGTCGCCCGGCTTGACGCGGGGGCGACATGCCACCCTGTGATGAGCCCGGCGCGGCAATTGCTCTCGCAACTCGGCGCAGCGCTTTAGCGCGGTTCGCGGTTACACGTCGTCGAAAACGGGGGCGCGCTTTTCGAGATGCGCGCGAATCGTTTCTTTATGGCCGGCAGATGTGATGAGCGCCGATTGCTCACGCGCCTCGGCAAGCAGAATGGCGGGCGCATCGGCGTCGAGCGCGGCGTTGAACAGGCGCTTGTCGGCGCGCATGGCCAGCGGACTCTGCGCCGCAATGGCCCGCGCGAGCGCCATCGCTTCGGCATGAGGGTCATCCGCCAACCGCGTCACCACGCCCAATTGCGCCGCTTCATGCCCGACAAAGGTGCGCGCGGAATAGGTTAGTTCGCGCGCGACATCATCGCGCACCAGCCCCCGCAGCAGCGCGATGCCGCCCATATCGGGACAAATGCCCCAGCGTGCCTCCATAATCGAGAAGCGCGTATCGGGCGCGGCGATCCGCACATCGGCCCCCAGCATGATCTGAAATCCGCCACCGAGCGCAAAGCCATGTACCGCCGCAATCACCGGCATCGGCAGCGTGCGCCAGCCCCACGCCACATGCTGGAACAGATTGGCGTCGCCGTGCGTGCGTGTCTCCAGCGAGGCTGGAGCCGGGTTGCCCGCCAGATGTTCCAGATCAATCCCGGCGCAAAAGCCGCGCCCCTCGCCTGAGAGAACAACGCAGCGCACGCCCTTCATCGCAGCGAGCGTGTCGATCATCTCGGCAATCGCTGTAAACTGCGCGCCGTCGAGCGCATTGAGCTTCTCCGCACGGTTGAAGCGGACATCGGCCACGCCATCGGCGAGCGTGAGTGTGACGCGAGGAGGGGAGGCGTCGGTCATCAGCCGTGCGCCGCCAGTCGTGCGAGCGCCGCGCGATACTCTGCATCAAGCCGCGCGACCAACTGTGCGGCGGGCACCACCGCGTCGATTGCGCCAATGCCCTGACCGCAGCCCCAAATGTCCTTCCACGCTTTTTTGCCGTCGCTCACTTCGGCAAAGCTCATTTTTGAGGCGTCCGACTCGGGCAGATGATCAGGATCAAGCCCCGCCGCGACAATGCTTGGCTTGAGATAATTGCCATGCACCCCGGTGAAGAGGTTTGAATAGACGATGTCATCGGCATGGCTGTCGACAATCATCTGCTTGTATCCGGGCTGCGCAATCGCTTCCTCGGTCGCGATGAACGCTGACCCAATATAGGCGAAATCAGCGCCAAGCGCGCGCGCCGCCGCAATCGCATTGCCGTTCGCAATCGAACCAGACAGCGCCAACGGGCCGTCAAACCACTGCCGGATTTCCTGAATGAGCGCGAAGGGCGAAAGCGTCCCCGCATGGCCGCCGGCACCTGCCGCCACCGCGATCAACCCATCAGCGCCCTTTTGCACCGCTTTGCGCGCGAACATATCATTGATCACGTCGTGCAGCACAATGCCGCCATAGCTGTGCACCGCATGATAGACGTCTTCGCGCGCACCGAGCGAGGTGATGACGATCGGCACCTTATACTTCACACACAGTGCAAGGTCTTCCTCCAAGCGCGGCGTGCTGCGATGAACGATGAGATTGACCGCGAATGGCACATCGGCGTCGGTCAGTTCGGTCGTCAGCCGTTGCAGCCATGTTTCGAGTGTTCCCGATGGCCGCGCGTTAAGCGAGGGGAATGAGCCAATGATCCCCGCCTTGCATTCGGCAATCACCAGATCGGGCTGCGAGATGATGAACATCGGCGAGGCGATGACCGGCAGTTTGAGGCGGCCATTGAGGAATGCGGGGATAGACATAAGGCTCCTTCGGTGTCACGCTTTTTGCAGGGCTTCGCATTTACTTACAGCGCTGTCCATATATTATGCACGCAACCACGAGCAAAAGGAAAGACAGTATATGAACATCAACGGCGTAGCAGCGCTCATCACCGGCGGCGCATCAGGCTTGGGCGCGGGCACTGCTGAAATGCTCGCCGCGCACGGTGCCAAAGTGACCCTGTTCGATTTGAACAGCGAGCTGGGAACCGCAAAGGCCAAGGAACTGGGCGGCCATTTTGTTCGCGTCGATGTGTGCGACGAAGCAAGCGTCAATGCCGCGATTGCCGAGGCTGAAGCCCTACATGGCAAGGCCCGGATTCTCGTCAACTGTGCGGGAATAGCGCCACCTGCCAAGGTGCTGGCGCGCGACGGCACCCCGCTGCCGCTCGCTGATTTCGCCAAAATCATCAACGTCAATCTGATTGGCACCTTCAACATTCTGTCCAAATTTGCCGCGCGAATCCATGATGCCGAACCGCTCAACGATGACGGCGAGCGTGGCGTCATCATCAACACCGCGTCGGTTGCAGCTTTTGAGGGGCAAATCGGCCAGCCCGCCTATGCCGCATCGAAAGGCGGTGTGAAGGCGATGACACTGCCCATCGCGCGTGAACTCGCCCGCTACGGCATTCGCGTGGTGACGATTGCCCCCGGCATTTTCTGGACGCCGATGATGGCGAGCCTGCCGCAAGAAGCTCAGGATTCGCTCGCCAAGCAAATTCCTTTCCCCAATCGCCTCGGGCTTCCGGCGGATTATGCGTGCCTCGCCGAAGCGATTATCACCAACCCGATGCTCAACGGCGATACCATCCGGCTCGATGGTGCCATTCGTATGGGGCCAAAGTGAGCCCCACACCGTCCCCATTCTCATGATTTGATTGGAACCCCCGTGCTGAATATCTCGACGCGCACCGCCTATAATGACGATCATGACGCCTTTCGCGACACGGTGCGCAAGGTGTTTGACAAAGTGCTGATCCCCAACCTTGATCAGCACGAGCGCGAAGGGATTATTGGGCGCGATTTCTGGCTGGCGTGCGGCGAGGCGGGGATGCTCTGCCCGACGGTCAGCGAGGACAACGGCGGGCTTGGCCTCGACTTCGGCTATAACTGCGTCGTCGCCGAAGAACTCGCTTATGCCGGTTCATCGGCTGGCATCACCCTGCAAAGCGACATCGTGGTTGAGTATATCGAAACGTACGGCTCGCCTGAGCAAAAGGCGAAATATCTCCCCGGCATGGTGTCTGGGGAGATTATCACCGCGATTGCGATGACCGAGCCGGGTGCAGGGTCGGATTTGCAGGGAGTTCGCACCACGGCGCTCAAAGATGGCAATCATTACATCGTCAACGGGTCGAAAACCTATATCACTAACGGCCAGAATGCTGACCTTATCCTTGTTGTTGCCAAAACTGATCCCAGTCTCGGCGCAAAGGGGATGTCGATCATTCTGGTTGATGCCGACACGCCAGGGTTCAAGCGTGGGCGCAACCTCGACAAAGTGGGGATGCATTCGGCGGACACCTCCGAATTGTTTTTTGATGAGTGTCGGGTGCCCATCACGCAGTGTTTGGGCGCGGAAGGGCAGGGTTTCGGCTATCTGATGAGCCAGTTGCCGCAAGAGCGGCTGTCGATTGCCGTGTCGTCGCAGGCGGCGGCGCAACGCGCCTTTGACGAGGCGGTGCGTTTCACCAAAGACCGCAAAGCGTTCGGCAAAACGGTGTTCGAGTTTCAGAACACCAAGTTCACGCTCGCTGATCTGGCGACGCAGTTGCAAATTGGCTGGGCGCATCTCGATTGGGCGATCACCCGCCACTTGAAGGGGCAACTCACCACGGCCGAAGCCTCTGCCGCCAAGCTGTGGCACACCGAAATGCAAGGCCGCGTGATTGACGCCGCGCTGCAACTCCACGGCGGTGCGGGCTTTATGAACGAATATATGGTCGCACGGCTGTGGCGTGATGCCCGCGTGACGCGCATCTTCGGCGGGACGAATGAAATCATGAAAGAAGTCATTAGCCGGTCGTTCTAGTGGTTCTCATGACTCTGACATTTGCTCGGCGCGTTGCAAAAGTTTACGCGCATGATGGCATTATTTTAACCAAATGTGCGGCATAACCAATTTTCAACCATATTGGCTTAATGTGGAGGGTGCGCACGTGAGGTGAAAGCAGGTCGAAGGGTGACACCGAGCGACAGACGGCGATGAAAATGCCGTAGCCCAGCCGCCGCTTCCACTGGGGCGCACGCGTTAGAGCGATTTCGAGTGAGATGGTAACGTCGAACGACTCGGAAATCGCGGAAACCGCTCTAACGTCTATCAGGATTGTGTTGCATTATTTGTTGTTTTGAGGACAAAGAAAAATAATTTCATTGGAACCATTATGTTGAAACACTTATCACGATTATTCTTGATAACATTTTTGGTAATGTTTTCCAGTAATTGTAAAGCAAATCAGGCGACCAACCCATTTTTTACAGGAACAACGACTGCGGCAACGGGTTGGACGAGTTCTGCAACAGGAGCTGGAGCCGCTTTTAACCACGCGCTGTCGGCAGCCAACACGACAATTACCGCGGCGGGCGGCGCGACCGAATTTTATTCAGGATGTGTGGGTGCTGCGTGCCTCACCTATCCCTTCGCTTCGGGGACGACGTCGGGAGCGCAACAGACGATCACCACAACGGTGGGCCAAAATTACACGATCAGCTTCTGGACGTATTTCAGCACCGCGAATAACGCCACCGTCGAAATCGACGTTTATTGGGGTGCCACCAAAATATATGCGGGCACCAATGTGCCGACCGCTGGCTGGTCGCAGCACGTCATCACACTGGGCGCGGCGGCATCGAGCAGTACTGTTCTGACCGTTATGATCCGTGATGACCCGAGTTACAGCGCGATTACCTATATCGATATCGAGCCCGCGTTGACCGTGACAAAAACAGACAGCGTCACGAGCGATCCGATCAACGGCACGACAAACCCACGTGCGATTCCCGGGGCGAGCGTCCATTATTGCATCACGATCACGAACAGCGGCACATCGAGCGCGGGCAGTGTTGTGCAGACCGACGTGCTGCCGTCGACATTAACCTTCACCGCCGGATCGCTTAAAGAAGGAACGACCTGTGCCAACGCGACCACGGCCGCAACCAAATCGACCTTTTTAGCCGGCACCATCACCTCAAACGTGGGAACATTGGCGGCAGGGGCGAGCTTCGCCGTCGTGTATGATGCGCTGATAAATTAGCGCGGCGTCCGCGCGCGATAAGATTGCATTTGCGCCATAGCGGCGCGCTGACCTATGGGCGGGTCATGTCGCTCGGTATGACACTCAAACGGGCATGGCCTGTGCTTTTGCTTGCGGTTGCGCTCAATGGCTGCGCGCGCCCGGCCAATTATGCCGCGCTGTCGCCGCGTCCTGCCGAGTTGGAAGTCAGTGACTCGCCACCCGCTTCGGGCGCTGCGCGCCACCCAACAGTGGTGAGCGAGGCGCGCACGGCCCAAATTGCAACGCTGATCGCGCGGGCGAAACAGGGTGATGCGCAATTTGCCCAGGTGTTGGCAACGCAGCGGAAGCCCATCGAAGCCGCGCGCAGCGCGCGCGCGATGAGCGAGGAATGGATTGCGGCGCAGCGCGCATGGTCGATCATCGAATCGGCGCGCGGCCCATCGGTTGAGGCGCGGAGCGGGCTCGATGCGCTCGCAATCGAATCGCGCAGCGATGGGGACGGCGTGGTTGAGATCAGCCGCGCTCACGATGTTGTCGAAAAAATTGTTGCCCAGCAGGATGCGGTGCTGCGCGCATTGACGACACCGTTGTCCCAACCTGACACGACGCGGCATTAACCTCGAAAGACGGTTTTACATCGGTTAATTGTTTTTTAACCGTCTACGCATGAGACGAGCATTAGTTCTAACCACCGAGTCGGCGCGGCATCCCTTTCGTCAGCGTCTCCCCCAGCCGCGTGCGATTCCGCAGCGCCCCGTGCCATCGCGGGTGTTCGCCATGATCGCGAAAACATGGGCTGCCTGTTTTGCGGCCACACTCATCTTTTTGATCTGACCAACGGCCCCTTGTAAGCTTGGGGTGCGTCAGCCTATATCAGGCGCGTGTTGCAGCATATCGCGCGCAACGCACCACCTTCGCTTTCGGAGACTATTGATGCGTAAACTTATCCTCGCTCTGGCGCTCGTCGCCCCCCTCACCGCACTGCCGACGTCGGCTTCAGCCGTTGGTTGCCTGAGCGGCGCTGCTGCTGGCGGTGTTGCCGGACATTATATGGGTCACCATGCTGTCAAGGGTGCGATTGCGGGCTGCATCGCGGGCCATTTTGCCAAAAAGGCGCTCGTTGCGCACAAAAAGGCGCAGGCACAAAAGGCGCTTGCTGCTCCCGCGCATTAATCGAACCTTGTCTGATCAGCCATTGGGCGCGCTCCGGCCTGCCCAATGGCTTGATCGTCACCGGCGCGCGCGTTGGCCCGTATGAGGCACACACCCTCGCTCCACCACTATGTGGTTGCGCTGGGCGGCAATCAGCGCTCGGTCAAGCTTGGGTCGCCAGCGCATGTGGTGGTGGCTGCGTTAGCGGCGCTCGACGCGCCACCCTTGCGCGTCATCAAACAGTCCGGCCTCATCTCAACCACTCCGGTCGGCCCGTCGCGGCGACGCTTTGTCAATGCCGCTGCGCTGATCGAAACCACGCTTGAGCCAGAGGCGTTGCTCGCGACATTGCAGCGTCTTGAAGCGCAATTTGGCCGACAACGGCGCGGGCAGCGCTGGAGCGCGCGCCCGCTTGATCTCGACATCGTCCTGTGGTCCGGCGGAATTTGGTCGCAGCCGAACCTGTCGATTCCCCATCCGCATTTTCGCGTGCGGCAGTTTGTTCTGACGCCGTTGAACCAGATCGCTGCGGAGTGGCGCGATCCTTTAAGTGGATTGCGCGTGCGCCACCTGCACGCACGCCTTGACCGCCGCGCCATCCGGCCCTAGGGGAGTGCCGCCCCGGCCTTTGACCGGCACATGTGGGCCCATAGCTCAGTCGGTAGAGCAACTGACTTTTAATCAGTAGGTCGCTGGTTCGAATCCAGCTGGGCTCACCATTGCGTCTAAAAAATATGAGCATTCCCAAGGGCGTCCGGTTAGGGTAGCCAAAGGTACGCGCGAGGGACGCCTGTGTGCCATGGGAGATCATCCGCCCTGACTCAAACGCGATGCGCAGCGCGGAATCGGGGCGGAATTGGGGCGGAATCGGGTTGGTGACGCCCGTCCCCGTCAGGCTTGATGAGGAGGTTGAATGGCAGGGCTGTATTTTGAGCAATTCACCGTAGGGCAGCTATTCAGGCACGAAATCCGCCGCACGGTGACCGATATGGACAATATATTGTTCTCGTCGCTCACTTATAATCCGGCGGCGATCCATATCGATCACGATTATGCCAGCCGCACCGCATTCGGCAAACCGCTGATGAATTCGATCTTCACCTTGGGGCTGGTCATCGGGCTGAGCGTGCAGGACACGACATTGGGCACCACGATCGGCAATCTCGGCATGTCCGATACGACCTTCCCTAAGCCCGTTTTTGCGGGCGACACCATCCGCTCGGAAACCAAGGTGTTGGCGGTTCGCGCCAGCACATCGCGGCCAACACAGGGGATTGTGACCTTTGAGCATATCGGGCTCAACCAACGTGATGAAATTGTCTGCCGCACCGTACGTGGCGCGCTGATGATGCGCCTGCCGACCGAAGGAGGTGCCGCATGAGGCTCCGCTCGATGCTCTTTGTCCCCGGCGACAGCGACCGCAAATTCGCGAAGGCGCGGGGCATCGGGGCCGATGCGCTCATCCTTGATCTGGAGGACTCGGTCGCGCCATCGATGAAGGCGGAGGCGCGCGCAAAGGTCGCGGCTCTGCTCGACGATCAAGCGCCGCGCGATTGGGCGTTTTTTGTGCGGGTCAATCCCTTAGACTCGGGGATAATGGCTGCGGATTTGGCCGCTGTCGTCAAACCGGGTCTCGATGCGCTGCTCATCCCCAAAGCGAACGGCGCGGCTGACATTGCTTGCATTGCCGCCGAGTTGGATAGGCTCGAAACGGCGGCAGGCATGACGCCCGGCCGTGTCAAAATCGCCGTGGTTGCGACCGAAACCCCGCTCGCACTGTTCAACCTCGGCGGCTACACGCCGCCGCATCCGCGCCTTGTTGCCCTCACTTGGGGAGCCGAAGATTTGGCCGCCGCGATTGGTGCCACCGCCAACAAAGAGGCAGATGGCAGTTGGACATTCCCCTATCAGGTCGCGCGCGCGCAATGCCTGTTTGCGGCGGCGGCGGCAGAAGTCGCGCCGATCGAGACGCTCTATGCCGACTTCCGCGATACCGATGGCCTTGCGCGCGATTGCCACCGGTCGCGGCGCGATGGCTTTTCCGGGCGGCTCGCGATTCATCCCGATCAGGTTGCGACGATCAACGCTGCGTTCACGCCCTCCGCTGAGGACATCGCCGAAGCACAGATGATTGTCGATGCCTTTGCCGCACAGCCCGACGCGGGCACGCTCGGGATCAATGGCAAAATGGTTGACCTCCCCCACCTCAAGGCCGCGCAAAAAACGTTGCACGCCGCCGCAGGAGCACCCGCATAAGTCGCCATTTACTTCGCCGCGCTGCGCGCTAGGGTGTTGCTAACAACAATGTAACATGGAGCGGAAGCTATGACCGAGTCGGTCGAACATCAGGTATCACCGGAAGAATGGCAAACGCGCGTTGATCTGGCCTGTGCCTATCGGCTGATCGCGCATCACGGTTGGGATGATCTCATTTTCACCCACCTTTCCGCGCGTGTGCCGGGGCCCGAAGAGCATTTCCTGATCAACCCGTTGGGGCTGTTTTTTGACGAGATTACCGCGAGCAGCTTGGTCAAGGTTGATCTGGAGGGCAATAAGATCAACCAGACGCCGTATATCATCAACCCTGCTGGCTTCATCATCCACTCCTGTGTTCACGCGGCGCGGCATGATGTGGGGGCGGTGTTCCACACGCACTCGGTCGCGGGCGTGGCGGTGTCGTGCCAGCAGCAGGGGCTGTTGCCGATCTCACAGACCGAGCTGCAACTCCACACCAGCGTCGGCTATCATGATTATGAGGGCATCGCGCTGGAAGAGGAAGAGCAACCGCGCTTGGTGGCTGATTTGGGGGATCGCAATGCGCTTATCCTGCATAACCACGGGTTGCTCTCGGCGGGGGCGAGCGTTGGCCATGCCTATCTCATCCATTTTATGCTGGAGAAGTCGTGCGCGATTCAGGTCGCGGCGCAATCGGGCGGCGCAGACTTGATCGAAGCCCCGCCCGCGATGGCCACATTGGTCGCACACCAAGCGATGACCGCCTTTGATGGCGGCGCTGCGATGACCTGGGCCGCCGCCAAGCGCAAAATGGCGCGGCTCGACCCCAGCTTCATGAATTAACCGGAGTATCACGATGACCGAGAACACCACCGTCCGCCTCAAAACGCGACCCACCGGCATGGTGAATGCCGATACCTTCGCCATCGCCCACGAGCCGGTGCGCCAGCCGGGAGAAGGCGAAATCCTGATGCGCGTGGATTATGTCTCGCTCGATCCGGCGATGCGCGGCTGGCTCAATGATGCCAAATCGTACATCCCCCCCGTCGGGATTGGTGAAGTGATGCGCGCGGGTGGCGTGGGCGAAGTGCTCGCCTCCAACGCGCCGGGCATCGCGGCGGGCGATTTCCTTGCGGGCCTCACCAATGTGCAAACGCATTACACCGGCCCGGCGGCGGGTTTCACCAAGGTTGATCCCAAGCTCGCGCCGCTGCCGCGCTATATCGGCGGGATTGGTATGCCGGGGATGACCGCTTATTTCGGGCTGCTTGAGGTCGGGCAATTTAAGGAGGGCGAAACCGTTGTCGTCTCAGGCGCATCGGGCGCGGTGGGGGCTATCGTCGGCCAAATTGCCAAGCTCAAGGGCGGCACAGTCATCGGCATCGCGGGCGGGCCTGAGAAGTGCGCCTATTGCGTCAATGAACTCGGCTTTGATGCGTGCATCGATTACAAATCAGAGAATGTCGATGCCCGGCTCGGCGAGCTGATCCCCAAGGGGCTTGATGTCTATTTCGACAATGTCGGCGGCGATATTCTGGAAGCGGCGATGAACCATCTGCGGATGCGCGCGCGCATCGTCATTTGTGGCGCGATTGCGGGCTATAATGATTTCAGCAAGATCAAAGCGCCGCGCAACTACCTCAACCTGCTCGTCTATAGCGCGCGGATGGAGGGCTTTGTCGTGTTCAACTATGCCAAGCGCTACCCCGAAGGTGCGGCGGCAATGATCGGCTGGATGGCCGAAGGCAAACTCAAGTTCAAGGAAGATGTGCAAGAGGGCATCACCCGCTTTCCCGATGTGCTCAACATGCTGTTCACGGGCGAGAATTTCGGAAAGCTGGTGCTGAAGGTGAGTTGAGGGGCGGCAATTTTGGCGTAACCTTACCCGGCTGATCGCCGCTGCGGCCTCCGCGTCTCTGGGCGCTTGGCGATACCCGTATGGGCTGCCGCGGGGACGCCGCCGAATCGGCTCACATCCGCGCTGAAACGGCTCACATCCGCGTTGAAACGCCCAAAATTTACGTTCATTTGCGTTTATGCCGCGTCCATAACCGCCCAAATCAGCCAAAAACGAAAACGACTCGTCACGGCTTTGAACAGGGTCTGGTGTTGGAAAGTCTTGCCTTGCGCGGGTTCTCGGCGCGTATTCGGCGGATCGACGCTCGCTCGGAAGCGCAGATGTCTGCGGGTTTTGCGTGCGGCTCAGATTTGTGCTTGACAAATAGGAACAAATCATGAATATAGTCGCGTGCAGAGCACTGCGTCGTGCGCGCGCGGCGATGCGGGCTGTGGCGAGCTTGAGGGTGCCGCCGTGATCACTACGCGATGCCCTTGCACCGTGCGGTTAAGGCGTTAAACACGGCGCATGGATAGAATAGTCATTCGCGGCGGGCGCAAGCTTGAGGGCCGCATTCACATCTCGGGCGCAAAGAACGCGGCGCTCACGCTTATGCCGTGTGCGCTGCTCACCGATGAGCCGCTGACGCTGCGTAATTTGCCGCGTTTGGCGGATGTGGACAGCTTTGGGCATTTGCTCAATCAGTTGGGCGTGTCGACGATGATCGAGGGCGCGCGGCCCGACGAATTTGGTCGGGTGATGACGCTGCGGGCCAACCGGATCACGTCCACGACCGCGCCATATGACATTGTGCGCAAGATGCGCGCGTCGATCTTGGTGCTCGGGCCGCTGCTGGCGCGGCGCGGCACCGCAACGGTTTCGCTCCCCGGTGGCTGCGCGATTGGCAACCGGCCGATTGATTTGCACCTCAAGGCGCTTGAGGCCTTTGGCGCGGAGATTGAGATCGCGGCGGGCTATGTTAAGGCGACGGCACCCAATGGACGCCTCCCCGGCGGCACCATCGTGTTTCCGATTGTGTCAGTGGGCGCGACAGAAAATGCGGTGATGGCGGCGGTATTGGCGGACGGCGTGTGCATCATCGAGAATGCGGCGCGCGAGCCTGAGATTGTCGATCTGTGCAACTGTCTCGTTGCGATGGGTGCGGACATCGACGGCATCGGCACCGAAACGCTGACCATAAAAGGGCGCTCGCGGCTGCACGGCGCGACCTATGCCGTGATGCCCGACCGGATTGAAGCGGGCAGCTACGCGTGTGCGGCGGCGATCACCGGGGGAGAGGTGGAACTGCTCGGCGCGCGCGCGTCGGAGATGACAGCCACCATCGCAGCACTGCGCGACGCAGGGGTGTTGGTTGAAGAAGGCAAGCGCAGCATCACGGTGAAGGCGAATGGCGGACTGCACCCGATCACGCTGGCGACCGCACCTTACCCTGGTTTCGCAACCGATATGCAGGCGCAACTGATGGCGATGCTCGCGCTGGCGGACGGGGCCTCGGTGCTCACCGAGACGATTTTCGAGAATCGCTATATGCACGTGCCCGAGCTCGCACGAATGGGGGCCGATGTGCAGGTGACGGGGCGCTCGGCGGTGGTGCGCGGGGTGGGTAAACTCAACGGCGCGCCGGTGATGGCGACCGATTTGCGCGCCTCGATGAGCCTGATTATTGCGGGGCTGGCGGCAGAAGGCGAAACCGTCGTGAACCGCGTCTACCACCTCGATCGCGGGTATGAGCGGCTTGAGGAAAAACTTCAGGCGGTCGGCGCAGATATTGAGCGCGTCAGCGACGGATGAAATCGTTGGCGCGTCTGAAGACCGAATCATTGTTAAGCAATATTTGCGCTTTTCCGATGATGTAAATTACGATACCAAATAATCTCGCGTAACGAATTGCGATTATTTGGGAGCCTATTGTTTGCGCCTGCCCGTCACACTTCGCGTTTATAGCATCCTGCTCGTCTCGTCGGTGCTGATCTTGCGCGGGCTGATTGACTTGGCGACCCACTTTTTGGCCGGGCCAAGCGCATCACGGATTTTGTCTGACCTCAATTTTATTCTCTGCGGCGGGCGGCACCTTGATACGCCTTATAAATCCTGTCCCGGCCCTGACGCCGTCACCGGGTTCATCTATCCGCCGCCCGCTGCTTTTTATGCGCATTGGGTGGGGCTATGGGGATTGCAGACGGGCTTTGCGATTCAGACCGTTATTTCGGTCGTTGTGCTGGCGCTCACCGTGCGCGCGCTCATCCGCCTTGCGCCGCCCGAGGGAAACGCTGCGCGCTGGGCAGTGGTGCTCGGTTGCCTCGCCATTGCTCCGGTGTCGATGAGCTTCGTCACTGGCCACCTCAACTTCATCATGCTCGCAAGCTTTGTGCTGCCGTTGACGCTGATGGGAAAGCGGCGCTCAGCCGCTGCGGGAGTTTGGATTGCGGCTGGCTTTTGGCTCAAACTCTATTCGATTATGCTGCTGCCGCTGCTGTTGGCTGAACGGCGCAACTGGCGCGCGGCGGGTGCGGGCATTTTGGCATTGCTGATCATACCGCTCATCCTGCTGCCTTGGCTTCCCCTCCATCTCTACCATGATTTTTTCTTTGAGCGGATGCCGCCGCTGCAACGGATGACCGCGCCGGGGATCGCCCAATCGATTGCCCCCGTTCTGCTGTATATTCAGCAATCGGCCACCACATTGACGATCAACTTCAAAGACTGTGTGCTGACACCGGGGATGCAGCTCCTGATCCGCGCGATCATGGCGGCGGCGCTCGTGCTCGCGCTCGGGCAGCAACGCGCGATGCGGGGCAAAGCGGTGCTTGAGCCGGTCGCGATGCTGCTCGGCGGCATATTGCTCTATGCGCCACTCGCTTGGGGCTATCATTATGTGCTGGCGATGCCGCTGGTCTGGCTGGGGTTGACGCGCTTGCTGCGCGCCGATTGCGGATGGGTGCGCGGTGCGCTGATCCTTTATGCCTGGGCCGCGCTGCTGCTCCCAAGCTGGATGAGTGTGCCGGGGCCGCTCACGCCTAGCGCCTTGCTCTATCTCCCCTTCATCACGCGTTATCCGGTGGCGCTCATTTTGTTGATGGGGATTGTGATCGACAGTAGGCGCGTCGAATGGGGGATGCTGTGGCACGACGTGCGGCGTGAGGGCGTCAAAACCCTGTCAGCGGGACTTTTTGGGCCACCAGCACAATCAGCCCCATAAACGCTACGGTGACGATGCTGCGCTTGTCCTTGATCGCGAACGCCACCGGATCGCCCTCTACTTGCCCGCGCCGCGCCATCATCCAGACGCGGTTGATCCAATAGAGTAACGGCAAGCAGAGCAGCCAGAGCAGTTCGGGCGTGGCATAGGCCTTGCTTCCAGTGAGGCTGTTGATGAACAGCGCGAGGATGAGGATCGAGAGCATTCCCGCTGAAATGCCCGATGTTTCCACCACGCGCAAATCCTCAGGCACATAGCCGCGCCCTTTGACGAGTTTGCCCGGCTCCACTGCCGCACTCAGCTCGGTATAACGTTTGAGATAGGCGAGGCTGAGGAAGAAGAAGACGGAGAAGGTGAAGAGCCAGAAGCTGAGCTTGACGTGAATCGCGGTCGCGCCCGCCACAATCCGCACGGTGTAAAGGCAGGCGAGCGTGATGACATCCAATGTCATCACCGCTTTGAGCCGGAACGAATATGCCGTGGTGAGAATCAGATAGGCGAGCAGCACCAGCATCGTTGGCAGGCCAAGTGCCAGCGCCGCGAGCGCGAGTGGGCCGACGGTCAGCGCTATCGCCGCGAGCAATGCCAGCGGAATTGACAAGGTGCCCGCCGCCAGCGGACGCTTCCGCTTGGTCTTGTGCGCCCGATCCGCTTGAATATCGAGCATGTCGTTGATGAGATATACGCTTGAGGCGATCAGTGAGAAGCACAGCATCGCCAGCGCCGCCAACCCTATGGCATGCAGATCAGCGGCAAGCCCTGCGGTGAGCAAGGGAACGAAGATAAGCGCATTTTTGGCCCATTGGTGCGGGCGCATCGCCTTGAGCAGCGCGCGTGGGCGCGACGGAGCGGTGCGCAACTGCGTGACATGGGCGAGCTGCGGATTATACCCGACGCTGAAGCCGTAGCGCGCCGCTGCCCAAAGCGGCACATCTGCGCGGCTGTCGCCGACATAGTCAAACGGTGCATCGCCGACATGCGTCCTGATCGCGGCAAGCTTGTTGCGTCCTTTGAGATTGTGTGTGGCAGTGCTTCCCATCGCCTGATCAAAACAACCGAGATGCGCGGCAATCGCCTGAACGTTCACCGCGTCGCTCGCACTGGCGAGAATGACATGACGGCCTTCGGCGCGTGCAGCATCGATGATCGTCTGCACCTCGGGACGGATGGGCACCAGAGCCGGATCAATCGGGTGAGCCACGGCCACGCGCGCTTTGGCGACCGAGCGCCCCTGCGCCAGCCAGCCGATCAGCCGCAGCGTCTGCATCGGTCCCTGTCGAGCATAGCCGACAAATGACTCGAGAGAGACATCGGCAGGGGTCAGGGTGCCATCGAGGTCGACAAACAGCGGCACGGACTCGCTCATGCTTCAGCCTTTCGGTCAAGGATTTGGCCCAGCCAAACCGCTGCGAACGTCGTCAGCAGCGGCATCACGGGTTCATGATAGCGTGGCAGAATATAGGTGACGCCGTGGATGAGCCAAAAGGCGGTGATGAGCGTGATCAGGATCAGCCGCGTTTGTGCCGCGACCCGCGCGCGGACCATGCCGATCAGCCCGAACACCAGCACGATCAGATATTGGGCATCAACCACACCGCGCTCGATGAGCGTCGCGCGCGAGGGATGGTCGGTGGCGATATGCGGCGCATGCGGATACCAGAAATAGGCGAGTTTGCGGAGCGCCAGCTCGAGTGTGTCGAGCGGATGCGAGGTGATATAGTTGAGCGCTTGTCGGTTGAGCCAAGCCGCCGTGCCCGCCTCCCCCAATTGCGCGTTGCGTTGATGCCAGATTGGCCCGAGTGGTGTATCCATGATGCTCACGAACCAGCCGGTCGCCGCCGGGTTATTGCCAAGATAGAGGTTGAATGGCGCATTTGAAGACAACATCGCCACGCCGATTACACTGCGCACATGCCACAGCCATGGGGTCAGAACGGCTATCGCGCCGAGCCCAAACAGAGCCGCAGCGTTCATCTTTCGTGTTATCGACGCCTGCCACACCAGAACCGTGATACCAAAGCCTGCCGCTGTGAGGATGACCGAACCGCCGACCAAAAGGCTGAAGCCGTAGAGTGCACCGAGTAGCGCGGCACCGCGCAACGGCCGCTCAGATTGCCCCAATCGTACGGTGCCCAGAGCAAAGGCGAGCAGCAACGGCACCGAGAGATTTTCTTTGGCAAGGACGCCGCATTCCAAAATCGAGGGCAACCAGAGCGCCACGCCGAGCGCCGCCAGCGCAGCAGCCCAAGGCTGCGCCGCCATTCTCAGCCCAAGGTGATACACGAGCGTGAGTGTTGTCGCGGCGCACAGCAGGTTGATCGCTTCTGCCACCCACAAATGGCTTCCCAGCAGTGCAAAAGGGCCGGCGAGCAGCAGCGGATAGCCCGGCGAATAAAACGCATATTGGCCGAAAGTATCGACCATCGTGCCACCATGCGCCGCGCCATCGGCCATATGCTGATAGGCCAGCGCATCGCTGATGATCGGCTGGGGGAGAAGGCCCATCGCAATGACGCGAATCGCCACGCCCACGCCGACCACCGTCCAAAGACCCATCCGCCCAAGCATTTGCATTGCCTTTGTCATGAAGCCGAATGTCCCCGATACGTCATGCGAACCGCTATAACAGCCAATCATCACTAGCGCGTTAAATAAGAACATCATATCGGTGGCGTATGTCTTATGCGAGAGAACAGATCGACTGTCATGGGCGCGAGTCCGAAGCACGGGTTGGTCGATCACAGTTAAGGTATCCAGTTGATGGGAATATGGGATTGAGATCGAGTCTGGACGGCACGTGCGCCTGACCACGCTGCGCACGCAAACGCGTCGTTGGGGGCTGCTGGTGATTATGCTGGTTGCGCTCGCGCTGATCGTGTGGCGACCAGAGCCCATTCCGCTAACAGCCGACGAAGGCTGGAGCAAATGGATGTCGGGACTCGATTGGCACACCTTGTTTGCAGCGGTGCGTGCTTACGAGTTTCACCCCCCACTCTATTACGGTTTGCTCAAACTTTGGCGCGAGGTTGCGGGGAGCGATGCGTTGGCGCTTCGCTTGCCGTCGGTTGTAGCCGGCTTGGGATTGGTCGTGGTGGCGTATCGCTGCGCCGCACGTCTGGGGGTTCCGCCATTGGGTGCAGCCGCGCTTGTCGCCGTGCAGCGGCTGCTCATCGTAACCGATCGACTTGCGCGACCCTATGCACTGTTCGATCTGGCGGTAGCTGGAACGCTGCTCGTCGTGCTTCACCTACCTGAGAAGCGACCGACGCGCGCGTTCTGGTTCGGATACGTGATCGGTCTAGAGGCTGTGTTGTGGCTGCATGCGCTCGGCATGTTTTATGCTTTCGCGCTGGCACTGGCGCTGCTGCTCATGATTGATCTTAAACAGCACTGGCGCGCCTATTGCGCAGTGCATCTGCTCGCAGGAGCACTGTATCTCCCCTGTCTGTATCTGCTCTGGCTCCAGCATCAGAATCGCGGTGCGATCTGGCTTGTGTTCAACTGGGCTGAAGTCATCCCGAACCTCGCAGAAGCGTTTACCGGTGAGCGCAATCCGCCTGTCTTATGGCTGACGCTTGGGTTGGCGCTGATTGGCGGGCTAGCGCTCAACTTGCGGAATAGGGGGCGGGCGGCGCTTGCGCTGGCGGGTGTCGCGCTGGTGCCAATCCTGTTTGAGATTGGTATTTCCGCGACCGCGACGCCAGTCTTCCTAATGCGTTACGTTACGCCATCGATCTTGCCGATTTTGCTGCTCGTGACCGCTAGCTTAGCATATCATCCGCTTAGACGTGTAATGCCCGTGGCGTTCGCAATCGTGCTGGCACTGTTCGGGGCGGCGACATACCGCGAACTCATCCGTCCACCAGAAGAAAAATGGGACCAGATCGCGGGCTTTCTGTCAGCGCATGTCGCCGGGGATGAGGAAGTGTGGGTGGTTCCCAATGATCTGATCACGCACATTGGCAACAATGGGCCGGTGCCGACGCGCTTTATCGAGTTGCCCGTGCCCTTTCCGCCGCCGGGTGATCCGCTCGCACAGCCCAAAGGGACACTGGCAGTGCCTCCGCTCGATGCGGCGCACATGGCACAGGCTGTTGCGCTATTGCAGCGCCGCCATCCCAAGGGGCTATGGCTTGTCAGCAGCCATCCGTGGTTGCTTGATCCGCAAGACGTCCGTCATGCTGTACTCCGCCGAATCGCCGTGCAGCAGGGTGCCGTTGTGAACATTTCGCCCGTGACGATCGAACATTGGCGGCTCGCCCGCTGAGCGCCTGGGCGACAGAGTGTGCTTGACAATCACACGCGCCTAACTGACACAGATGTAAAGGCAAACTAGGCTGGGAGAGTTTGATGAGCGAGTTGGCGTCGTTTCGCGCGGAGACACGTGCGTGGTTGATCGAAAACTGCCCGCCTGAAATGCGCCAGCCGGTTCGTTCAGATGCAGATGCGTGCTGGGGCGGGCGCAACCCGACTTTCTCTTGCCCCGAACAGAAGCTCTGGATGAATCGGATGGCGGCGAAGGGCTGGACGGTACCCGATTGGCCAAAGGCTTATGGCGGTGCGGGGCTCTCGCCCGCTGAAACCAAGGCGCTACGCGAGGAGATGGCGGCGCTCGGCTGCCGCAACCCTCTGTCGTCTTTTGGCATTTCGATGCTTGGACCCGCGATGTTGCACTTCGCGACCGAAGAACAGAAGGTTCATTATCTCGGGCAGATTGCGCGCGGCGAAATCCGCTGGTGTCAGGGCTATTCGGAACCCAATGCGGGGTCAGACCTCGCCAGCCTCGCCACCAGGTGCGAGGATAAGGGCGATCACTTCCTCATCAACGGGCAGAAAATTTGGACGAGCTATGCCGACAAATGCGACTGGATTTTCTGCCTTGTCCGCACCGACACATCGAGCAAGCATGAGGGCATCTCGTTCCTGCTGTTCGATATGAAGACACCGGGCGTGACGACCAAGCCGATCCTGCTGATCTCGGGCAACTCGCCTTTCTGCGAAACCTTCTTTGATGATGTGAAGGTTCCGAAAGATCAACTCGTCGGCACACTCAATAAAGGCTGGGATGTCGCAAAATATGTGCTCGGCCATGAGCGCGAGATGATCTCGGGAATGGGGCTGGGAACCACGTCGGTGTCGGTGAGCGATGTGGCGCTCAAGAACATTGGTGCCGAACCAGATGGGCGGCTCGATGATCCCGTGCTGCGCGCACGTATTGCGCAGTTTGAGGTGCGCGCCGAGGCGTTTCGCGCGATGTCCGAGCGTTTCATCGATCAATTGAAGGCGAAACAGGCGCACCCCGCGCAGCCCTCGATGATGAAATATTACGGCACGGAGCTTAATAAAGCGCGGCATGAACTGCTGATGTCTGCCGGCGGCGCGGATGCGCTCGAATGGGAGAGCGACGCGTCGCGTGAAGGAGCAGCGCCGCGCGCTTGGTTGCGCACCAAAGCCAATTCGATCGAGGGCGGCACATCTGAGGTGCAGCTCAACATCATTTCCAAGCACATTCTCAACCTGCCCGGAGCCTGATCGATGCCGATGTTTCTGACCGACGATCAGGTGATGCTGCGCGACACCGCACAACCGTTTATCGCTGAACAGGCACCGATCAGCCATATGCGCAAATTGCGCGATGCGCAGGATGCCACCGGCTTTTCACGAGACCTTTGGGCGCAGTTTGCAGAGATGGGCTTCACTGGGATCCTCATCGATGAGGCTGATGGCGGGCTCGGCATGGGGCATGTTGAAGCGGGGATTGTGCTTGAGGAGATCGGGCGCAACCTGACGCCTTCGCCGCTGCTCAGCACGGCGGTCGGCGCGGTCACCGCGCTCAAGCAGGGCTCGGTGGAACAGCGCGGGCATTGGCTGCCAGGCATTCTGACCGGCACCACGGTCGCGGCGCTTGCGGTCGATGAATCGGCCAAGCATCGCCCCAATCACATCGCGCTGGCCGCCGAACGTGATGGCAACGGCTTCAAACTCACCGGAAATAAAACGTTCGTCGCGCATGGCCATGTCGCTGACCTGATTATTGTTGCGGCGCGGACGGCGGGTGCTGCCGCCGATGCCGATGGGATTACGCTGTTCGCGGTCGAGAGGGGCGCTGCACACCTGACAGTCAGGCCCGAGCGGCTCGCTGATGCGAGTCTGGCCTCGCGGCTGGTGTTCGAGGGGGTACATGTTGATGCGGACGCTGTCATCGGCCACGTCGATAATGGCCGCGAAGGCCTCACGCGCATTCTTAACGCGCTGCGCACCGGCGCGGCGTCGGAAATGCTCGGCGTCGGCAATGGCGCGATGGCAATGACAGTCAATTACCTCAAGGAGCGCAAACAATTTGGCAAGCTCATCGGCAGCTACCAAGCGCTCCAGCATCGTGCTGCACATCTATATGCCGAGATGGAAGTCGCGCGCGCGTCAGTCTTGAAGGCGCAGCAATTGCTCGATGCAGGCGATGAGCGGGCCGAGCGCGCGGTACTCGTCGCAAAGTCGATGACCGGTTATGCGATGCAGTTGAGCGTGCAAGAGGGCATCCAGATGCACGGCGGCATCGGCATGACCGACGAATATGACATTGGCCTGTTCATGAAGCGCCAGCGCGTCCTCGGAGAATTCTGTGGTGACAGCGACTTTCACGCCCATGCTTTAGCCCAATTGATGGGCTACTGACCGCGACGCACGACGCGTTTGCGCGCGTTACACCCGCACGCCTTTCCCACGAAATATAACTGACGCCAAATTGTCATTTGCGCGTAATGATCTCGTTATATGCGCGATCTGACGCAGCAGAGGGTATGATTTTTACAAAGCATGTAACGAAAACGTCATATTTATTTTTCGTATAGTTTTAAATCTTATAAATATCATGAAGGGGTCAGTGATGAAATCACGTTATCTTATATCGTGCGCAGTTATTTCTATTTTGTGCAGCAGCAGTGTTGCGTTTGCTGAAGATAATTCAGTTGCGACACCTTCAAATACATCAACCGCAGCAGCGTTTGGCAATGACATTGTCGTCACCGCGCAGCGCCGCGACGAAAAGCTGAGCGACGTGCCACTGACCGTGCAGGCCATTTCGGGCCGTGAGCTCTCGCAGCTCAACGCGACGAGCTTCGCCGACCTCCTCAAATACACGCCCAACGTGACCTTCGGCAACAACGGCCCAGGGCAGGGCGCGATCTTTATCCGCGGCTTGAGCGCGGGCTTCGCCGGCAACCAGTCCTCAGGCACCATCGCCCAATTCCCCAACGTCGCGATCTTCCTTGATGAGCAATCGCTGCAATTCCCAGCACGCAACGCCGATGTGTATCTCGCCGATATGCAGCGCGTTGAAGTGCTCGAAGGGCCGCAAGGCACATTGTTCGGTGGTTCGGCGGAAGCGGGCGCGGTGCGCTACATCACCAACAAGCCCAACACGCACAAAGTGGAAGGAAATGTTGAGGGCAGTTTCGGGGGCACCGCAGGCGGTGGCGCCAACTATTCGTTCGACGGCACCATCAACTTGCCGATCATTCAGGACAAGCTTGCGCTGCGCGTCGTGGCCTATGGTGATCATCATGGCGGCTATATTCAGAATGTCGCAAGCAACTTTGACCGCGCCAACAACGATCCCGGCATTTATCAAGTCGGCGTTCAGCCCACGTTGGTCGGTGGTGCGTTAATCTGCCCCAATCAAAAGGCACCGAGCGCCCCAAATCCCGGCAACGGCTTCCCCAACGGCGTTTGCGCACCAGCGAGCAATCAACAGTATAACAACGCCTCGCTCGCCGGCCCGAACAGCAACCCCGTCGATACATCTGGCTTCCGCGCCGCGCTGAAATATGACATCGCACCCGATTGGGATATTCTGGTTTCGGAGAGCTATCAAAACCTCGATGCGGAAGGCATTTCATCCACCTATGCCATCGGGTCAAATTTCCAGACGCTGGGCACGCTTCAGAACACCGTGTTTGAACCGTCATACAATAAGGACACCTATTGGAACACGGCGTGGACGGTGAACGGCAAGATCGGAGATTTCAAGCTGATTTACACCGGCGGCTACACCGTGCGGAACATCACCGAACAGATGGATTATTCTAACTATTCGCGCACCGGATCGGGTGTGTATTACACGTGCGTCGGGGGCAGCACGGGATGGGGCACGGGGCCTGGCCAATGCTATTCGCCGCTCACTTACTGGCACGACACGATCCGTAACACGCACCAAAGTCACGAACTCCGCATCAGCTCGTCGGAAGACAAGCGAATTCGATTCATCGGCGGGGCCTATTGGGAGCGGTTCAAAATTCAAGACAATATGAATTTCGAATATAAGACCATCCCGTCGTGCACGCCACAGAATCTGGCAAACGCCCAAGCGAATACCACTACCTCAATTGTAAATGGGAAGCCGGTCACGACCACTGCAGCAAGCGCTGTCTGCGTCGCGAATGTCATTCCGAACCCGGCGTCAACGTCGAACGACCCGACCGTTCGCGATAACAATGACGGCTTTGGCGAAGACACGCAGCGCGGCTACGACCAACTTGCGTTCTTCGGCTCAGCGGACTTTGACATCATCCCGAAGGTGCTCACCATCTCAGGCGGAACACGTTATTACAAATACACCGAATATGAAGTCGGCTCGCAATATGCTACGAGCACGGGCTGCGCGAACATTCCCAACGGCCAATGCATCGCTTCGACCAACATCGATGCGCACAACGATCATGTCACTTACACCGGCTTCAAAAGCCGCGGCGAGCTGACATGGCACGTCCAGAAGGGCACGCTGGCGTATGCCCTATTCTCGCAGGGCTTCCGCCCAGGCGGCTTCAACCGGAGTTCAAATAATGTTGCGCCGATTGGCGTCGACGCGAGCGGCAAGCCTTTGGCGAACGGCGCGCTCGGTGCAGTTGGCACCGTCAACCAATTCTCAAAGCCGAACTCCTATGCGCCTGACTCGCTCGACAACTTTGAGGTCGGCCTAAAGACCGAGTTGTTTGACCACAAGCTTCAGCTTAACCTCTCCGCCTATCTCATGAACTGGCGCAACGTGCAGCTCAACTTCTACAACCCGTCGGCCGGCTTGGGCAACACCAGCTTTGCGCTCAACGGCCCGAACTATCAGGTCAAGGGTTTTGAAGGCCAGTTCGTGGTCCGTCCGACGCACGATCTGACAATCCAAGGTTCATTCACCTATAACGACAATAAGCAAACCAACTCGCCCTGCTTTTTTGGGAGCGCGATCACCAACAACCCAACGGTCGGCCAGTGCATTACACAGGTTTACTCCAAGGCATCGGCGACGAACATTGCGTTCGGTAATCCCTTCGGTGCGGCCGGGACCGTGGCAGCCTTCGCTCCGCATTTCCAGGGCGATGTTCGGGCGCGCTATAACTTTGCACTCAGCAGCAAGAGCGACCTCAAGGCATTCGTTCAAGCAGGGATTGTCTACACGAGCGCGGACTATAACGAGCCTGCGACCTACCCCTCGGGCGTTGGCGTAACGGTGCCCGGAACGACGCTGCTGCGTTTCCAAATGCCCGGTTATGCGCTCGTCGATGCGGCGGTCGGCATCAACGCAGATCGTTGGTCGTTCCAAATTTTTGGGAGCAACCTGACCAACAGCCATGCGTCAACCTTCACGTCATCGACGCAATACATCATCTCGCAGGTGCCGGTGCGACCGCTGGTGTTTGGTCTCAAGATCGGTAGCAAATTTTAATCTGCGCACGGTTCGCAAAATCGGGGTGGTGGCTTTGGCTGCCGCCCCTTTTTGTATAAAGTGTTCGCATGAACGATCCGGACGCCCCCTCACCCGACGCACAATTGGCCTCGTTGCGCGCGCTCAGCCAACAGGGGGCGCACCAGGCCGTGCTCGATCAGACGACAGCGCTGCTCGCAGTGCACCCTGATGCGCGCGAGCCCTTGCTGCTCCAAGCGAGCGCGCTGCGTCACCTGAAACAAACCGAAGACTCATTGGTGGCGCTTGATCAGCTTGCCACCCTCTACCCACGTTTCAGCCTGCTGCATCAGGAGCGGGGGCTCTGCCATATCGCGCGCAAGGATGCGCCTGCGGCAATTGAGGCGCTGCTAAAGGCAGTGAACATCAACCCTGCGCTGCCGATGAGTTGGCGGATGCTCGAAGGCGTCTATCGGCTAACAGGGGATGAAAATAATGCAGCAATGGCGGCCGCCCATTCGGCAACGCTCGCCGCACTGCCGCCTCCGGTCGTGCAAGCCACGTCGCTGTTTGCCGACGGCGACATCAAGCCCGCTGAAACCTTGATCCGCGCCTTTCTGCTCCAGCATGGTGATCACCCTGAAGCGATGCGGCTGCTCGCCAAAATTGCGGTGGACTATGACGTGCTTGATGACGCAGAGGCGTTGCTCATTGGTGTGATGCAGCTCGCCCCCGATCACCATGCTGCGCGCGCCGAATTGGCTGACCTGCTCATCAAACGCCAGAAATATGGGGAGGCGACCGTGCATATCGCCAAGCTGCGCGCCTATGCACCCGAAAACATCGATTTTCTCTCACTCGCCGCCACAGCATCGGCTGGCGTGGGAAACCATGCGGAAGCGATCGCCATTTATCAGCGAATGAGCTTGGTTGATCCGGCGAATGCCGACATTCAACTTTGGCTCGGCCATGCGCTCAAAACTGTGGGACGATTGCCCGAAGCGATAGCCGCGTATTGCGAAGCGATCCGGTTGCGCCCCGCTTTTGGCGATGCGTGGTGGAGCCTCGCCAATCTCAAAACCTATCGCTTTTCTGACGGTGAGATTGCTGCGATGCGCGTGGCCGAGGCTGACTCGGCAACCGTTGAAATCGACCGTGTCCATCTCTGTTTTGCGCTTGGGAAAGCGCTTGAAGACCGGAGGCGGTATGATGACTCTTGGCGGGCTTACGCCAAAGGCAATCAATTACAGCGCGCGGCGAGCAAATACCGTCCTGAGATCATTGAAACCAACACACGGTTGCAGCGCTACATATGCACCCGCGATTTTTTTGCCCTGCGAAAGGGCTGGGGGAACCCAGCGCCTGACCCAATCTTCATTGTCGGCCTACCGCGCGCAGGCTCGACGTTGATTGAGCAGATCCTTGCGTCGCACAGTCAGGTTGAAGGCACGCAGGAACTGATCGACATCCAGCGGATGGTGATCACGATGCAGGGGCGCGATCCCGACCTCGACAACCCCCGCTATCCCGCCACGCTGCTTGATCTTGATGCCGCCGCCGTTCGCGCTCTGGGCGACCGCTACCTTGCCGACACGCAAATATACCGCACCGGCAAACGGTTCTTCATCGACAAAATGCCCAACAATTTCCGTCACTTGGGCTTTATTCACCTCATTCTGCCCAATGCCAGAATCATTGATGCGCGTCGCGAGCCGATGGCGTGTTGTTTCAGCAATTTGAAGCAGCTCTTCGCGCAGGGGCAGGAGTTTACCTACAGCACTGACGATATTGCGCGCTACTACCGCACTTACGTCGACCTGATGGCGCATTGGGATGAGGCGTTGCCGGGGTGCGTGTTGCGCGTGCAGCATGAGGATGTGCTCGACGATCTTGAAGCGCAAGTGCGGCGTATTCTCGACTATTGTGGCCTGCCGTTCGAACAGGCGTGCGTCGATTTTCATAAGACCAAACGAAGTGTGCGCACCCCGAGTGCGGAGCAGGTGCGGCAACCCATTTTTCGCGACAGTGTCGATCAATGGCGTCATTATGCGATCTGGCTCGAACCGCTGGCGGAGGCTCTGGGCGAAACGCGCATCGCTTATCGTTGAGCGCAAGCGCGCGGTTGCTGCGACGCTAGCGTTTGAGTTTACTCAAACGCGCTTAATTCTAGGGCAGTCGCAATTTGCGAGCCATCAGTCGATTCCGATTGACTTCAAATTGCTCTAGTCCTGCAACCAAGCCGCCAATCCAGCCCCGCGCCGGATTTCGGCACGCATCTGCGGCCGCATGGCGTTCGCCAGCCGACCGAAAAGGCGCGCATACAGCCAACGTGGGTAATGCCACCACGCGCGTTTTGCGCCGCCGGGGGTGTGATTGAATGCCGACAAAATGAAGGGCTTTGGCCGCAGCTTGCGTGCGAGCAGCGCGGCCATTTTCGGCACACTCCCCACGCTGAGCATCTCCGACCAAGCTGCCACCGCGACGCGATGCTCATAATCTTGCAGCGTCAACAGCGCCGCCTGATGCATCACGTCTCGCGGCGTGGCCTCGACGCGCGGTTGATCGCCGAGACACTCCCGCCCATGGAAACAGGCCGTGAGATCGAACAGCAACTGACAACCCCGCGCCCACCCGCATCGCTCCGCCACATCCCAAAACTGCGACCAATCAACTGCGCTGCGTGGCACGAACAATGCAATATCGTTAAAAATCAGCGGTCCATTGTTGAACCGATGTTCATAGACCGCGTGGTGGATGAGATGCAGCAGGGCATCGGTATCCGACAGAAAGGGGATGGGGCGGCCCGCAACAGTGCGCCACACCCGCCCTGACAACAGCCGCGCGGCGTCATCGAAACGACTCGCGTCGGCGTCAACAAAGTGGTGGTTTTGCAATCGGCAATGGATTTCAACGCTGAACGCCGAGTGCGGCGCTGCCAGCGCGGGCAAATGCTTATGCTCGGCAATCGCGGCATCAAGCGACACTGAACAGGCTTCATCTTGGACAAAACCAGCCGCCAGCAAGGCCTTAAACGCGCGCACTGCGTCTTCGGGTGCAACGAGGATGTCAATGTCGCGCATCGGCCGGATCGCCGGATCGGGATACACGTGCCACGCCAGCCCTGCCCCTTTCAGCGCGGCATAGCTAATGGCGGCGGCGCTCATCAGTTGATCAAGCTGCAGCAACAACGCTTGCTGTGCGAGCAGCTTCATGGCTGAACGCTGATAGGCGGCCGACCATCGCGCAGCAACATCGTGCGGCACACCCCAAGCGGCCCCGTTCCGCTTTGCCTGCGCATGCAGCATCGGGACAACGCGATGTTGCTGCGCAATCTGCGTCAGCCGCAGCCAATCGGTTTCGCGGAGCCGGCCCGTCACGCACGGCTCAACCACGCGCGCGGATGCGAGCATGTCGAGCAGCATCGTTTTGAGCGTATCTTCGCTGAGCGTCATACTCTGGCGGCCTCTGTTGGAAAGGTGTTGCGGGTACGCTGCATGGTCGTGATCGCGCCATGATCGACGGTCACAATCTGATCGGCCTGATCAATCATAGCCAGCCGATGTCCGATGATTACCACGGTGAGTTGACCGTGCAGCGCGTCGATCGCTTGCCGAATTGCGGCTTCATTTGCGAGATCAAGCGCGCTCGTTGCCTCATCAAGGATGAGCAGGCTCGGGCGACACAGCAGAGCGCGCGCTAATGCGACCCGCTGACGTTCCCCGCCCGAAAGCCTCAAGCCTCCATCGCCGACGATCGTATCAAGTCCATCGGGAAGGTTGTGGACGAAATCCGCTGCAGCTTGCTTCAGCACAGCGTGTAGCGTCGCATCGTCGGCGTCGGGAGCGGCCCAGAGCAGATTGGCGCGGATCGTATCATGGAACAGAAAAACATCCTGTTGAACATAGGCGACAGCGCCCCGCCACCGGCTTCGCAGCAATTGCGCGTCAGTGCCATCGATCAACATTGTGCCGCTGCTGGGAACGAGAATCCCCATCAAAATATCGGCGAGCGTGCTCTTGCCAGCGCCCGATTGGCCGACAATGGCGGTTGTCG
>Ga0075019_10000333_pt1 | contig 27126 bp, 19 predicted proteins | sample ColStrG_CSR_2013_FD_71473 | JGI IMG/M metagenome (GOLD analysis project Ga0075019, IMG submission 71473) | Freshwater sediment microbial communities in response to fracking from Pennsylvania, USA - Cold Stream Run_MetaG_CSR_2013 | ecosystem: Environmental > Aquatic > Freshwater > Creek >...
AGTTCGCCAGTTCCATTACTGAAACCCACGCTCGCTCGGCTACGTGCTGAACAGGCAATTTACACGGTGAACTCCTTTCAATTCACAAGATCAAACCAGGCTTATCCTGGCGTACCCGACGAAGGGATCAAAGCAAATCGTCCAGTGGAAGGGTCTCGCCCCGTGCGTCTTCCTCAAGGGCCTCCCGGGCCATGCGGCGGATCACATCCCGCTTCTCGGCGAAGCGCGTCTTCCAGGCCTCCTCGTCAGCGAGTGAAGCGAGGATCTGAGAAGCAATCGCATCCTGCTCATCCTCAGGAAGAGTGCTGACTTTTTCCAAGGCCTTTTGCAGCAGATTCGACATGTCTTCAGCTTACCAGCGAACTTCGCTGGTCGCTTATCTCGTATTTCGGGCAACCGTCAGGGCCTCTTGCATTTGCGGACAATCTACGGCTGATGCGGTTGCTCGACGAGCAATACACGCGAACGCCATTCTACGGGAGGCGGCGGATGAAGGCCTGGCTTTTCGGCCAGAATGGTTGTTTTGGTTCGATTACAATCTTTACCTTCCACGACTCAACGTTCGAATGCGTCGCACATTCATTCGACTGCACGGTTGAGAACGTCGGACTGGATGAGGAACACGCCCGGACCCTGGAGTCGTTCCGGAGTCAGAAGAGGCATGGGAAACCCTGGTTAGGTTTGAGCTAAATTGGAGAGCAAATCAGACCCGCCGATCCTTAACCTTATTGCGGCCGGACAATGGTCTTGACAACGGGGGCCACTTTCGCCGACCGCGCCGCAACTCCAGGCTTGCCGTCAACAGGAGGCCGCTTACACCGCGGTGATGGCGAAGTGGGCTGCGCTGAAAGCGAAGGAAACGGCCCGGCCGCGCTGACAACAGCCGATTCTCAATCCGAAGTTGAATCCGAAGGAACAGGGCCTCGCTTCAACCTCCGGATCTCTTCCAGGCGCTCCCCGATGCGCTTCTCAAGACCGCGGTCCGTGGGGAAATAGTAGCGCCTGCCGGCCAGCGAAGGCGGCAGGCATTCCATGTCGGGAATGGCGTTCTCCAGCCGGTGCGCGTGCTGGTATCCTTCGCCGTAGCCCCATTGCTTCATGAAACGCGTGGGCGCGTTTCGCAGGTTCATGGGCACCGGCTCGGCGATGGTCTTCTCCACGTCCTCTTGTACGGCCCCGAGGGCGCGATATGCGGCATCGGACTTGGGGGCCACACACAGGTAGATGGCGGCCTGCGCCAGGGCCAGATCGCCTTCGGGAATCCCCAGAAAGTGGACCGCCTGCTGCGCCGCCACGGTTTGCTCCAGGGCGCGCGGGTCGGCCAGGCCGATGTCTTCGATGGCCATCCGGATCAGGCGGCGGGCAATGTACAGCCGGTCTTCGCCGGCTTCGAGCATGCGCCCCAGCCAGTAGAGCGCGGCATCGGCATCGCTCGAGCGGACCGACTTGTGCAGCGCCGAAATCAGGTTGAAGTGCTCTTCGCCGCCTTTGTCGTAGAGCAGCACCTTGCGCTGCATGGCGTCCTGGACGGCCTCGGCGGTGAGCGCCCCACCGGTTGACGAGGCGGCGGCCGCTTCGAGCGTGTTGTAGGCCTGGCGGCCATCGCCGTTGCTGTAGATGGCGATCTGCTCCAGAAGGTCGCCGGAGGCCTGCAAGCCCACTACCGGGAGGGCGCGCTCGAGCAGCGCGACGGTTTCGGGCACGGTGAGGCCGCGCATGGCGTAGACGCGGGAGCGGGAGAGCAGCGCCGCGATCACCTCGAACGACGGGTTCTCCGTGGTGGCGCCGATCAGGATAATGTCGCCCCGTTCCACGTAGGGCAGAAAGGCGTCCTGCTGCGCTTTGTTGAAGCGATGGATTTCGTCGATGAAGAGGATGGTGCGCCGGCCGATGCGGCGAAGGCGTTCGGCATCCGCCATCACGGCTTTGATTTCCTTGATGCCGCTCAGCACCGCGCTGAAGGGAATGAACTCGCAGCGCGTGAGACGCGCGATGAGCCGGGCCAGCGTGGTCTTACCGACGCCGGGCGGACCCCACAGAATGATGGAAGTCAGCTCGTCGCGTTCGATCTGACGGCGCAGCGGCTTGCCCGGTCCCAGAATGTGCTCCTGGCCCACGAAGTCTTCCATGCGCTCGGGACGCATGCGTTCGGCCAGGGGGCGCTGGCCGCGGAGTGCTTCCGGGGGCGGGGCCTCGGGCGGAGTATTGTCGAAGAGACTCACGGCTTCAGCGCCCTCTGGCGGCGCGCCTCGTAGAGCAGGATGCCCGCGGCCACGGCGGCGTTCAGCGATTCCACGCCTACCGTGGGGATCGAAATGTCCGTCGCGGCGGAGCGCCACGCTTCGCTCACGCCGTGAGCTTCGTTGCCGATGATGAGGCCGCAGGGCCTGGTGAGGTCGATCTTGGAAAGCGAGCGCGACGTGGTTCGCTCATGGCCGGTTCGGTCGTGGCTGGCGCGGTTAAGCTGCGGCACGCCGGCATACAATTCCACGCGGTTTTGTTGCAGGGCGGCGCGAGCCAGTGCCGCATCCACGCCGTGAAGGTAGGGAATACGAAACAGCGAGCCGGCCGAGGCGCGCAGGGTTTTCGAATTGTACGGACTGACGGCGCCCTTGAGGAACAGCACACCGGTGGCGCCGAAGGCCTCGGAGGCACGCACAATGGCGCCGGCGTTGCCCGGGTCCTGCAGGCCATCGAGCAGCACCACCAGCGGGCAACCGCGGAAAAGCTGTTCCAGTTTCCAGACTGGGGGATTCACCAGGGCCATTACGCCCTGGCCGGCCTCGATGCCGGAGAGGCTCTGGAACAGCACGTCCGGCAGCACCGCCACCTTGACCCGCGCCAGCCTGCCTACGTGCTTTTCAACCGCCGACAACACGGATTCGGCGGCCAGCACAACCTTCACATCGCAATCGCTGCGCAGCGCCTCTTCGAGCAGATGGAAGGTTTCGGCCACGCACCAGCCCTGCTCGGTAAGGGCGCCGCGGGCGATGGCGCGCCGCACGTCTTTTAGCAGCGGATTGGCGGCGCTGGTGATGGTTCCCGGCCTTGCCATCTGTTTACAATAAGGTTCTGGTTCAGAATACCGCACATGAAACGGGCTGTATGGAGCGTGATCGGGCTGGCGATCACCGGGCTGTTGGTTTACGTCGCGTACGTGTCGGTGCGGATCGGGCAGCAGTCCACCAGGGATGAGGCGCGGCCGGCCGATGTGATCCTGGTGTTGGGCGCGGCGGAATACCGCGGCCGGCCCTCGCCGGTGCTGAAGGCCCGGCTGGACCACGCGCTCGAACTGTACGACCGCAAGCTGGCGCCGCTCATCATGACCACGGGCGGCGCCGGTGGCGATCCGGTGTTCACCGAAGGCGGCGTCGGCCGCTCGTACCTGACGAGCCAGGGTGTGCCGGACGAGGCGGTCATCGTCGAGTCCGAAGGCGAGAGCACCGTGCAATCCACCGCCATGGCTGTCGAGATCATGCGCCGCATGGGCCTGCAATCGGCGATCGTGGTCAGCGACGGGTACCACATTTACCGTGTGAAACAAATTCTCCAGGCCAGCGGGCTACAGGTGTACGGATCGCCGCGCAAGGACAGGAATCCCGAGCCCTTTCGCGACCGCTGGAATTACATCCGTCAGGCGATCGGCTACTTGCTCTGGCAGGTTGGGATCGGCGTGTAACACGGCCTATGGCGTCTTGCAGTTCTGGATGCCCGCTTCCGCGCCGGATCTGGCAATGCAATCAGTGCTTGCCTGGCTCCGCGAGAGGACCAACTTCGACCTTCGCTTGAGTATTGGCCAACGGCCCGAGTTCGGCAGCAACGCCACGGGCGATCGCCGCCGTCTCACTGCCTGCCTGGAAGCAGCTGAAATCGGCGCGGTCGCGCCATGCCAAGGGACCGCACAGCCTCTTACCCGCCTCAATCGCCGCATCATGTACGACGTTGATCAATCGCTCGTAGTCCGGCGTGCCCTGCGCGTATCCCGAGAAGTTTCCCAGATCGCCGCTGGCCGCGAAGACCGCGGTGACCCCCGGGACCTTGGCGATCTGATAGGCGTTCTTGATGCCTTCGAGCGTCTCGATCATGAGTATCAGCACGATGTTGTCATTGATCGTGGCGCGATATCCGCCGGGGACGTTGCCCCACATGGCCGGGTCGAACGCTTGGCCGCCGCCCTGGCTGCGCTTCCCGAGTGGCGGGAAATAGGTCCAATCCCGAGCCGCTATGGCTTCTTCCACGGTGTCCACCGTCGGCACCACAATGACCAGAGCGCCGGCATCGGTGGCGTGCTGAATCTCGCGTTCATCGGTGTAGGCAACGCGAACGCCCGGAACAGCCTTGGCGTGAGGACAAGCGCGCCACATGCGCGCCACTTGCTCCCAATCGCGGGGGTTGTGCTGCATTTCCGTCCAGATGAAGTCGTAGCCCGCGTTCGCCATGGCGCAATACGTTTCCGGATCCGTGGCGCTGAACAGGGTGCCCCCGGTCACCTTGCCGCCCTGCATCATCTTGAGCTTGACCGGATTCCAGATCTTCGAATCCGCGGGTGGATTGAAATTGGGTCCATACTTCCACTTGGCGGCATCAAATGCGCCGGTATTCGCAGCGCCGGGCGGCGCGGTCTTGATGGCGCCACTGTCCTTGCCGGCGGGAGCCGCCAACGGAAACCTCAACTTGCCGGCATCCGGGTTGTTGGCGTAGGGATCGGCGTTCGGCTTCGGCGCGGGCACAGGGGCCTGCCCCAGAGCTTGAAACGACACGATCACGGTAGCAGCGAGCAGAGCGACCTTCGGCAACAAGCGATTCATTCAACCCTCCCTTTGGTCCGCTATTCTACCTTCAACAGGGAACCAACCGCCAAACCGATTTCCGCGGTGATCCAGATTCTATCAGAGAACTCCAAGCGCTGGGCCAAAGCCCAAGTGGATCGTGGCGCGAGCATTCCGAGGGCGTGAACAACCCGGACTCGTGGGAGCAGCAGCCGCGAAGCCATGCTGCCCCCGGGCGGTGAAGCGTTGTCGTCTAAAGCGCCGTATACGTGTAATCGTTGTAGCTCCAGACTCCGCTGATCTGCGTCCAGAGACGTACATAAATGGTGACGCCGTTGGTCGGAATCCCACTCACGGTCTGACTGGTTATCAAGCCCACGTTGGCAGCGTAGATGTTGCCTTGCCCCTGCACGGTTCCCACGTCCAACCAGTAGGCCGATGCGCCTGTGCCCGCACTCCAGGTGAACGTTACCGTGGAACCGCTCAGTGTGGACCCGGGCGCCGGTGTGCTCATCACCGCCTTGCCGCTGCCGCCAGCCGCCGTGTAGGTGTAATCGTTGTAGCTCCAGACCCCACTGATCTGCGTCCACAGCCGCACATAAATCGTGCCGCCGGCGGTCGGGATGCCGGTCACCTGCTTACTGGTAACCAAGCCCACGTTGGCACCGTAGATATTGCCTTGCCCCTGCACGGTTCCCACATCCAACCAGTAGGCCGAAGCGCTTATCCCCGTGCTCCAGGTGAACGTCACCGTGGAACCGCTCAGCGTAGAGCCCGGCGCCGGTGTGCTCATCACCGCTTTCGCGCTGACCGCGGTGTAAGTGTAATCGAAGTAGCTCCAGACCCCATTGAGCTGCGTCCACAGCCGGACATAAATCGCGCCGCCGGTGGTCGGAATGCCGCTCACCTGCTTACTGGTAACCAAGCCCACGTTGGCACCGTAGATATTGCCTTGGCCCTGCACGGTTCCCACATCCAGCCAGTAGGCCGAAGCGCCCAGGCCCGCGCTCCAGGTAAATGTCACGATGGAACCACTCAGGGTAGACCCCGGCGCCGGAGAGCTCATCACCGCCTTCGTGTTGGCTGCCGTGTAGGTGTAATCGAAGTAGCTCCAGACCCCGTTGATCTGCGTCCACAGACGCACATAAATGGTGACGCCGGTGGTCGGAATCCCACTCACGGTCTGACTGGTTATCAGACCCACGTTGGCACCGTAGATATTGCCTTGGCCCTGCACGGTTCCCACGTCCAACCAGTAGGCCGATGCACCCGTACCAGCACTCCAGGTGAACATTACCGTCGAACCGCTCAGCGTGGACCCGGGCGCCGGCGTGCTCATCACCGCCTTCACGTTAGCCGCCGTGTAAGTGTAATCGTTGTAGCTCCAGACCGCATTGATCTGCGTCCACAGCCGCACATAAATCGTGGCGCCGGTGGTCGGGATGCCGCTCACCATCTGACTGTTAACCAAGCCCACGTTGGCAGCGTAGATATTGCCTTGCCCCTGCACGGTTCCTACATCCAACCAGTAAGCCGTAGCGCCGGCGCCCGCACTCCAGGTGAACGTCACGGCCGAGCCGCTCAGCGTGGAACCCGGTGGCGGCGTGCTCATGACCGCCTTGACGCACGGCACCACCGTCGCGGCACTCGCCGCTACCGAAACGTTGTTTTGGGCTGACGCCGTCGCAGTATTTGAATAGGTCCCGCAACTCGACGCAGATGTGCCGCTGGTGACGTGCACCAGCGCCAACGCAGCTCCCGTCAGGTCCCCCAATTGACAGGCCAATGACTGGCTGGGGGCCGTTCCCGTTATGGCACACGTCCCCGGCCCGCCATACGCCGGGCTGATGCTCCAGTTGACACCCGACCCACCCGGAAGCGGGTCATTCACGGTCGCCGCAGTCGCCGCTCCGGTTCCGGGCGCTGCGTTATTACCCACACTAATCGTGAAGCCGATCGGAGAACCTGCCGCTACCGTAAGCGCGTCGGCGGCCTTGGCAATCACCATGCACGGCCCAACGTTCGGTTGGTAGGCAGTCAGGGTCCCGCTCTCCAATTGCTGGCCCCACTCGTAGACTCCGTTGCCGGGAACCGCTACATATCCGACCTGTTGATCCGCGGTAGCCAACCCGAACCCGCTGACGGGGCTGGAAATCCTCACGGTGAAGGTGACCGAGGCCCGGTACCAGCCGGCAGCATTGGCCACTGGCGTGATCGCGGCGGTGGCGCCGTTGATCAGGCTGGCGAACTGGTTCGTCCCCACCGTGCCGTTAGCCAGGTTGAACCAGACCCTTACGTCGCCATTTGCGTCACCAAGACCGTCGACTCGGCTGACAATGTAGGCCCACGAGTCGGCGCCGGCTTTGAAGTGGAACGAAAGCGTGTTTGTTCCCAAGGCCAGATCCACAAAACGATATTCGTAGTGCGGGACCGCCCCGTTCGCGGGATTGGCCTCAATGACCAATTGCGCGGTATTGGTGCCGTCCGGCGCTGTCGTATAGGGACCATAGCCCGTGTCCTGACTGCCAAAGCCGCCGCAGGCAACGTTTTCCGTATTTGCCGGCCAAAGATTGGTCCCGCCGGCCAACTGAGAGGATCGTGCGCCCGGAGGCGCGGCCTCGCCCACCGATATGCTGACGGGTACGGTGACGGTGCTGTCCGCAGTCTGGAACAGCAGTTGGCCGGTGGAGACCCCCGCCGTTAAGCCACCGCCCGGCAGATACTCGGGCCTGACTCCCACCAGGATCCGCGAGGGCGCCGTCCCGCTCTGGGCGGAAACACTCAAAAAGGCCGTCCCACTCGAGGCGATCAATCTCCAATTCAAAGTTGCGGCGCCGGAATTCCGTATCTCCACTACCTGCGGCGCTGGATGGCCGCCCGGCTTCATGGAGAAGCTCAGATGTCCCGGTACTTGATCGAGTATCATTCGATTCGAGGGCGCAACCACTAGAGTTACATCTACTGTGAGCGAAGTACCGGTACCCATAAATAGGATCTGACCGGAGTAACTACCCGCCGCCAACGTATCGCTGGCACTAACGATCACATTCAATGCCGCGGGCGTAATGCAGCAATCTCCGGTCTGGGAAACTGCCAGCCAGTCGCCGCCAGAGGACGTGGTGGCCGAGACATTGAAGCCGAGAGCCGAGCCGCCGGTGCTGGCTACCGTTACGACCTGCGGCACCGGATTGGCACCACCCTGGAGCTTGCTGAAGAACAGCGGATCGACATGGACAAACTGCTCCGCCTGGAGCGGACCCGAAAAAGAGCCCATGCATGCCAAAGTCATAAACGCGGCTACTACCAGACGCGTACCCGTTTTTGTCCACACGTGCAAATATGGCATAATAATCCTTCCCGGTAACATCCTCATTCCCTTCGCTCATCGGATGACACCACCGGCTTTTCAGGGCGGTGCGTCGTTTTCCTGACAGTTGGCAGGAAACCTGCCGAGCGTCTATCACCTTAACTCTCTTTCACCACGCAATGGGCCGCGATTTCGTTTTCGGCCGGACAGGCACTGTGGCGGGAGGCGGCTCCCGACTGGCCTTTAGTGCGAAATAACACATGGCGGCTGCATTGGATTAATCTGTAAACCAGGATTTTCTCACCTGCTCAATAGAGAGTAAACGAAGTCATGGTACCGTGTCGGTTAAACACGGTACTTTGTCTGTTACAATTGAGCGTTTTGCAGGCCGTCGCACGCGCCGGGCTAGTGTGCGCCCCCTGTGAGAATCGCGGCTTGCGGCTTCCGTATCGGGCGGGCTAGGATGTTAGCGCAAGATCCCAGCAGCCGCTACCATGAATCCACTGACAACGGAACCGCTTGCCAGGGTGGCTTGCCGGGAGCCCCAGCGGATTCTGATGCTCTCCATCGTGAACCCGGTTGTAGAACGTAACGGGGCATCGACGTTAACGCGCGGTCTGCTCAAGCTATTGACGTTGCCCCCGTTTCAGGCACACCTAGAGTTCATCCCGGTTCGGTCTGAGCCAGTCCATTGGCGTCGGCTGGCGCAGGCGCGCGGCCTGGTGCTTGGCTCGCTCTCGAATACGCCCGCCAAGGCCTCGTTTCTGTACTCGAAGGAATTCCGGAACAAGGTGGTGGCGCGAGTTCAAGATGAGCGCTTTGACCTGGTAATCGTTAACGGAGCGGACCTGCTGTGGATTTCGGAATACCTGCCCAAGTCGATGCCACGCATCCTGGTGGCGCACAACATCGAGCACCGGCTATTCCGTACGCAAATCCAAAATCTAAGCTGGTTGTACCGGCCCCTCGAAGTCTTGCTTCGCGCCGACTGCAGGCGGCTGGAAGAGTACGAACTTAAGGGCATGCGTGAAAGCAGGAATGTGATTTTTCTTTCCGAGGACGAAGCCATTTATGCCCGGGGCGTGTGTGCCGGCTTGCACTCAATCACCCTGCCGCCCGTGTTCGACTATGAGCCGGCGATGCGGCAACCGAAGAAGCCAGGCCCCATTCTGGAGATTGGTCTGCTTGGGAATTTCCTCTGGTGGCCGAACCAGCTCGGTTTGCGCTGGTTTGCTCACGAGGTTCTTCCCCACGTGAAATCGCCGATGCGGCTCAGTCTGTTCGGGCGTTCCGCCAGCCGCGGTTGGAGACGCGATCCACGTATCGTGGAGCGTGGCATGGTAGAGAGTATCCAGCAGGTCTGGGAGAGTTGCCACTTCATGATTTGCCCCTCGTTTTCGACTGGAGGCGTTTGCGTGAAACTTGCCGAAGCGGCGTACAACGGAATGCCCGTGCTAGCCACGAGTCACGCCGGCCGCGGGCTCCCGCTAGGCGAAGATCCGGCCCTGGTGTTTCTTGATGAACCAGGAGCGTGGATCGAGTTCTTGAATTCGGCCGCGGCCTGGCAGCTTGCGGAAAGACAGGTCTCGGGGAAGACCTGCGCGAGGTTAGCGATCGGCGCGCAGAAGGACCCATTCCAGCAGTTCGTCATGAATGCGATTGCCTCCGGGACTGCTCCGGGCGCGTGCTCCTGACGCGGGCGCGCTGGAAAGGTCCACTGCATTCACGGGCTTCGCTACTATATGAGGGATACTTGGCAGAGCTTGCGGCGAGTCTGAACCATGCCAAACCTCAAGGTGATCGAGATTGTTTCGGCGATCCATAAGAGAGTAGTGGAGCAGGCAGCGTCGTACCAGGCGCCGGAGGTCATGGAAGAGTGGTCGAACGATCTTGCCAAGTTGCAAGGCGCGTACAACGCCGCCTACTGCTCCCGCAACCTGGTTGGAAGCATCCCACCAGTGCCGAAAACGCCTCTTGGAGTTGCGGCCGGCTGGATGATCGGCATTGCTCAAAGAGCGCTCTTTTGGTATACGCCTCAGCTAAGGTCGTTCCACGAGGCGGTCGTCTCTACTTTGAATCGAATGTGTTCGCTCGAGGAGCGTAACTTCCGCGCGTTCCTAGCCCTCGCGGATCGGCTGGAAAAGCTGGAGCGGGAAATGCGCTTGTGGAGAGCGGCTCACGCGGCGGCTGGCGATTCATCGAGGCAACCCCACCCGCCCGCGGCGGACGAGCCGCCCGTCGCGCCCACGCGTGCGGGAAACGGCCCCTACACACGATCTCCTATCGACGCGCGAGATTTTTATTTTGAGCTTCAAGGCCGGTTCCAATCGAGCGAGCCGGCCGATATCAGCCGGCTTGAAATGTACCGCTCCCTGATTGGCAATCTGAACCCGAAGGCACCCTTGGGGCCGTGGGTGGACATCGGATGCGGCCGCGGAAAATGGGTTCGCCTCGCCCGGGACGGCGGGTATGAGGCGATCGGCGTGGATTCCAACCCGGCCGCAATCGAGCAGTGCCGGGAAGCCGGCTTGGAGGTCACCGAGGGCGATGCTCTGGAATTTCTTCGCTCGAAGGACGATCGGTCGTTCGCCGTAATCACGGCCTTTCACGTTCTGGAGCACTGCCCGTTCGAATACTGTTTGAATCTGGTTTACCAGGTCGCACGCACTCTGAAGGCGGGCGGCGTTCTCTTGATTGAAACCCCGCATGCTGGAAATCTGCTGATGGCGGCGGAACAATTCTGGCTGGATCCGACTCACCAGCGTCCGATTCCCATGCCGCTGATGGAATTCCTATTCGAGTATTGTGGCATGGGCGTGGTTCATCGCCTGGAGATCAACCCGCGATCGGAGGCGGAACACCTTCCCTTTCGAGAACTCGATCTGGCCAATCGCCTCGACCTTCTCCTTTATGGACCCCAGGACTACGCGATGATGGGGCGTCGCGAACCGCTTTGAAAAGGCCGCGAGTAGCGCTCTTCACGCCTCTGCCGCCGTCCAAAACAGGGACTGCGGATTACGGCGCCGCGCTGGCGGCCGAGATGGAGAAACTGGTTTCTCTGACGGTCTTCGAGAACACACCCCTCAGTTTCGAGCCCGAACGCTTCGATCACGTCGTCTATCAGATCGGGAATAACCCGTTCCATGCAGGCATCTACGAATTGGCGCTCCAACGCCCTGGAGTGGTTGTGCTTCACGAGGCAAGCGTCCACTACCTGATCCGCTCCCTGACGCTCAGCCGTGGCAACCACAAGGGTTATCTTCGCGAGGTCATGTATGAGATCTTCGGAAACGATCTCGGCCGCTTTGCCGGCAAACATCTGCCTATCGAGACGCCACAACCCCATGAATTCCTGATGCTGCGGCGCCTGCTCGATCGCTGCCAGTCCTGCATCGTTCATAGCCGGTACGCCGAACGCCTGGTCAGGCTCAAAGGGTTCCGCGGTCCGATCGAGGTCGTAGGTCACGGAGCGAGTCTGCGCTCTGTCGATGCGGAGCCGTATCGGCGCGCGCTGGGACTTGAGACAGGAACGCCACTGGTCGGTGTTTTCGGATATCAGCGGCCCGATAAGCAGATTTGGGAGTGTCTGCTCATGTTTAAGGAACTGGTGGATAGCGTGCCCGACGCCCGGCTCTTGATTCTCGGAGAAGGTCATGCGCAAGTGCCTGTCGAAGAAGGGATTCGGAGGCTTGGATTGCAGAAGCAGGTCCTGGTGAGAGGGCACCAGACCCTGGAAGACTTCGACGGATTCCTGGCGGCGTCGAGTGTCATCCTCAATCTCCGGCAAACGACGTTCGGAGAAACCTCCGGCACCATGATGCGCGCTTTTGGTTTAGGTAGACCCGTAATCGCGTCGGACATCGGTTGGGTGCGTGAACTACCGGACGATGTCTGCGTCAAGATTCCACGAGACCGGCATGAGATGCAGGTGATGAGGGAGTGCCTCAAGTGGCTCCTGGCCAACCCGGGGGAAGCAGTCGCAGTGGGAGACCAGGCTAAGCAATGGGTGGCTGGGACATGCACCTGGGCTAAAGTGGCCGAGCGCTATGTGTCGTTCCTCGAGCGCGGGAATAAAGAATCCACCAGGTGGATACGGCCCTTCGGGGGAAAAGGGGGCAAGGCTATAGGCGGGGAGTCCGCGGCTCTTCCGGCCGCGTCAATTTCGAGTTACTTGTCCACCTGGATCGATCGGAACTCGTCTGCGGGCACATACTTTGAAGCCCACTCCGTCCGGCTGACCCGGACCCTGCAAATGATTCCTCGCGGGGACCGCGGCAGCCGGATCCTGGAACTCGGGTGCTACATGCAGATCACTCCGGCGCTGCGGGGCCTCTTGGGCTATAGCGAAGTGAGGGGCGGATACCTGGGGCCGGCCGGCGGATGGCACCGTTCGAGCGTTACCTCCATTGGCGGCGAAGAGTTCACCTGCACCATCGATCTCTTCAATTGCGAAGTCGATCGATACCCGTACCCCGATGAGCACTTCGACACGGTCCTATGTTGCGAGTTGCTGGAGCATCTGGCAACAGATCCCATGCACATGATGAGTGAGATTCATCGCGTTCTCAAGCCCAACGGCACTCTCGTGCTCACTACTCCCAACGCCGTGTCCCTGCGGGCGCTGCGAGCGGTAATGACCGGCATCCACCCAAACCTGTTCGGCAAGTACGTGATGCCGACCCTGTTGCCTGAGACCAGGCATGTGAGAGAGTACACACCGAAAGAACTCATTCGCCTGTTCGCGGATTCAGGGTTTTCCCTGCAATGCATCGATACCACGGCCTACGGCCCTAGGCCGGGCATTTACAAATGGATGACCAAGGCGATTAGCTGGCTCAAGCCGTGGATGCGGCTGAGAGAGGACTGTGTCTACCTGGTGGGCCAGAAAACGAACCCTGTGGGAAGCCGTTACCCGTCGTGGCTCTACGAGCCAAGGTAGCCGGATCCTGGCGAGTTTCGCAGGCGCTTTTCTTGCCATGCCCACAGACCGCGCCGGGCGGCCTGATACAGTTCCGCGGGGTGGAGACGCCTCCGCCACCAAAACCGCTCTGGAGCCACGACAATCTCAAAAGTGCCCAGGAAGCGGGGTCCGAGCCGGCATTCGAGTTGTTTCGGCCCTACGGAGCATCCGGCGGGCAGTTTGAAATCGATCTCGAACCGCGGAATGCCGGGCGCTGTACAGACCAAGGCGGCACGCCGGGCGGTCCGTCGGTCCACGGATCCGCACAGATCCTCCGGCCGATCGGTTCCTTCCAAATGGACTCGCACCCGGTTGGAAGAGATGATTCGTTCCGCACCCGCGAACACGCTGTCGGTAACCGCGACGATGCGGGGCGCTTCCGGTCCAGGCGGAATTACCCGCAGGAAGCTCTCACACGGGCAAGGCGCATTCGCCCAGATCAGGTGAACGGGCTGAATCCCGGTAGTGAGACCCTCGGGCAAATTGCCGGTCACCTGCACAAGCCCATCGATTTGAGGCATACCGATGTAGGTCAGACTCGACTCCCGGCCTCCCACATTGACCCGGAGCGTGTTGAGGTCCGCATTCGAGGGCAGTCCCTCGACCCATAGCGCAAACGCCGCGTGGCGCCCATGGGCGGGTACGGCCGGTGCCGAAGCGCTGGCGTCGGTGATCTTCCGGATCGAAATGCGCGGAGCTTCGGCGGCCGCCCTCCGGAGTGCTTCGGACCACCCCTCGGGAGGTTTGGCAAAGGTGCTCCACATGTATGGCGTGCCGGCGCCTTCGAGCGCAAGTAATTGCAGGTGATGATCCTGGGCAAACCTGGCGATCTCGTCAGCAGTGAACCGAACGCCCCTCCACGTGTCGTATTTGCGAACGCCTTCCGCGAGGCCGTTAAACTGCAAACGGGCAATGCCGCCGGTTCTGAGCACGCGGCGTGTTTCCTTGAGGTAGTTGAGAACCACCTCGCGGCTGGGGATGTGCTGAAACACGGCGTAGGAATAAACGAAGTCAAAGGACTCGCCGGCAAATTGCGCCAGGTCGGTGCCATCCACGGCGCGAACCTGTGCGTGGCCGACCCCGGCGAGATTCCGCCGGGCCAGCCATACCATCTCCTCCGACACATCGACTCCCTGGATTTCGCTGAAATGCCGGCTTAACGGGAGCATCAGCCGGCCAGGCCCGCAGCCGATTTCCAGGGCCCTTCGTGCCTGGCTTGCGTCTGGGAAATTCGGTATACGGCGGAGTTCCTTCTCCAGGCCGCGAACCAAATCCTCGCCGCCCCTCAGGAACGCCTCCGGGGACTGGCTCGGTCGTCCCAGGGCAACATAGTAGAGGGCGTCGGATCGAGCGCGCCGGTTCCAATCGCTGCGCATCCTGCGCGAGACACTCTTCACCGAGACAGTCCTCCTTCCGATCCAGAGTACCTAAGAATGGGTGGCCCTCAAATTCGGGGCTGGTGTGACGGCAGCTACCTCCAGAACAAGCCTCCAGTACCGTACCCCCGTTGACATAGTTTCGGACTCTGTTATCCTTTGTCATGTGGGGGGAGTTCATGGCGTGCCATGACTAGAGGATCATGTTGACCGCGGACATCCGGCATTGGCGAGGGACTGCATGCTAGTCCGGTTACCTAAGTCGCTACCCCACCCCGAGGCCCAGCCGCTTCACCGTGGGGCGCCTCGACCGATGCCACACGCTTTCAGCCTGATCCTGGGCTTAGCGTCTATCTTGCTGTTCTGGGGACCGTTGCAGCAATTGGTGTCGTTGTCCCTGAACGATCAACGCTACTCCCACATCATCCTGGTGCCGGCGATCGGCGCTGGCTTAATTTTCATGGAACGGCGAAAGGTGTTCGCGAGAGCCGCATTCGCCATCGCGCCGGGCCTATTCCTCCTGTCAGGCTCGCTGGTGTTGTATTGGCTCACGCGGCACACCGCACAGGTTCCTGAAACCTACACCCTATCGATGGCGGTACTAGCCATACTCCTCGTGTGGGCATCCGGATTTGCCCTCTGCTATGGCGTCGAGGCTCTCCGAGCCGCCAGATTCCCGCTCCTGTTCCTGCTGCTGCTCGTGCCGATTCCGTTCGAAGCGATGGACAAGATCGTCGCGGTTTTGCAGAGGGGAACCGCCGAGGCTACGTACACAATGTTTCACCTGGCCGGGGTGCCAATGTTCAAAGATGGCGTCCGGTTTGAGTTGCCGGGCATTGGGATTGAGGTGGCCGCGGAGTGCAGCTCCATCCATTCGGCGTGGGCTTTGTTCATCACCGGACTTCTACTGGCTCACTGGTTCCTGAAGTCTCCCTGGACCAAAATCTGCCTCAGCATTTTGACGGTTCCCACAGCCATTTTCACGAACGCGGTGCGGATTGGGACGCTTTGGTTTCTCGCTACCCGGGTGGACCCAGCGTTCCTTTTCGGCAATCTGCATCACCGAGGCGGAGCCCTTTTTTCGTTGATTTCGCTCCCGATCCTTCTGGGACTCCTTTGCTCCCTGCGGAAGCTGGAGAGCCATGGCTCTCACCGGAGAAAGGCAAGCGAGGAAGATGCCTGTTTGACCGCACCAGGCCGTGGTCAGACCGCCACGTTTTCCTGACCGAGGAGGGCAAGACTTATGGAAAGCCCATCGCGATACCGGATCCGGAAGCTGAAGCCGTATGCAGCGAGGACGCTCGCGCGGGTCGGCGTGGCGGCTCTTGCAGCGGCGATGAGCGCCTCTAGTGCTGAGGTATCAGTGCCCCAGGCGGTGGGCTCTCCCGGCACGATTCTTCCGCTCCCGGTCAGCTTCGCTTCCCAGTCCTCCGCGGTTACCGCGATTCAGTTCGATTTGCAGTATGACAGCTCGGCTCTCAGCCTGAGCGCAGTCGCGGGCGACGCCGCAAGGATCGCGGGGAAAACCCTTTTCTTCCGGGATTTGGCCTCCGGCCAGAGGCGATTTCTCATTGCGGGTATCAACCAGAACCTGCTCGCAGATGGCGCCCTGATCAATTTGTTCGTCGAGCTCGTTCCCACTGCTCCCACCGGTACGTACCCGTTGAAGCTTCTCAACGTGGTGGCCTCGGACGCGTCGGCACACGCCGTGACGATCAAGGCGGTGGACGGAGGCATTACCGTTCAGGGAACGGGGGGCCCCGGCTCGCGTCTTCAGCCCTCGGGCGTGCTGAGCGCGGCAAGCCTGCTTACCGGACCGGTGGCCCCAGGTGAGATCGTCACCCTGTTCGGCTCCGGAATCGGTCCGGCTTCGCCCCAACAGCCCGCAGCGTCTGCTACGAGTACTGTCCTGGGCGGAGTCAGCGTGCTCTTCGACGGAACTCCCGCTCCTCTACTTTACGCCGCGATCAACCAAATCAATGCGATCGTCCCATTCGGTATCGACAAAAGGACTTCGACGCACTTACAGCTTAGCCAACAGGGACAGGCGATTGCCGATCTTGTGCTCGCCGTGGCTGACACAGCTCCAGCGATCTTCACCGTGGATGCCAGCGGCACTGGACAAGGCGCTATCCTGAATCAGGATGGGACGCTCAACACCCAGTCCAACCCAGCGGACAAGGGTTCGGTCGTGGTTCTGTTCGCCACCGGCGCTGGCCAGACGGATCCGCCCGGCACAGACGGGCAAATCGCGAGCGACGTCCTTCCCAAGCCGCTGCTGCCCACTTCCGTTCAAATCGACAACCTCGGGGCCCCGGTTTTGTATGCGGGCGCGGCGCCCACACTGGTGGCGGGCGTTTTTCAAGTGAACTGTGTGGTGCCGGTGAACGCGCGCTCCGGATATACGGTTCCGATCGTACTCACTGTGGGGAATGCCAGCAGCCCCGCTGGTGTTACTCTCGCCGTTAAGTGATGACACTATAAAATGAAGACGTGGTTATTAGACGCGATCTGTGCTGCTGTCCTGTGTTTTGTTTTGGCTCTGGGCCTCTGGCCCTTTCATGCACCTCGGAATGGCGTCACCTGGCTGGCCAATCACAACGGCCTCCGCTTCGGCAGCCCCGGTACGGTGATTAGCTCCGGCGCTTTCCCGATGACAGGCGTGGAGGACGGAACATCCGGCAGTGTCGAGGTCTGGTTGCAGCCTCGCCGCATTTGGGACAACGCCACTTTCCTGGCGTTTTCCGGTCCTCGGAATCCATACCAATTCCTGCTGCGCCAATCGGATGCCGGCCTCGAACTGTACGCCGAGATTCGGAACGATCCACATCCTGCGAAAACAGCAAGCCTCTATGTAAGAGACGTATTTCACAGATCCGGGCCGGTGTTTCTAACGATTACTTCAGGGCAGCACGGGACGGCGGTTTACACGAACGGTGTCCTGGCCAGGACGGCGCCGGGATTTCGTCTTTCGACGAGTGCCATCACGGGGCGGCTTGTTCTCGGCGACTCGCCCGGGCAGCCCGATAGTTGGTCCGGGCGGCTGCTGGGACTTGCGATTTACCACAGTGAACTAACCGCAACGCAAGTCCTGCGGCATTACGAGATCTGGACGCGAGGGAAGCGGCCCGCCATTTCTGAAGGCGAGCGTAATGTCGCCCTCTATCTTTTCGACGAGCGCGCTGGAAACCTGGTCCACAACCAAGCCAGCTCGAGCGTGAATCTGAAGATACCAGAGAAGTACTTGGTCTTAGACCGAATTTTTCTGGAGCCGATCTGGAAAGAATTCAGTTTGTCGCGGAGTTACTGGAGTTCCGCTTGCAAGAACATCGTTGGATTCATTCCCTTAGGATTTTGCTTTTGCGCTTGCCTGTCAGCCCACAAAGCTAGGCGGCCGGCTCTTACCACCGTCATTCTGGGAACTCTGGTTAGTCTCACCATTGAAATACTTCAGGGGTACTTACCGACGCGAGACTCCGGCACGACGGACATTCTCACCAACACGCTCGGGACCTATATTGGGGTCACGTCGTGCAGGGTAGTCAGTCCTATCCTTGCCGCGAGGTTTCCGTGGTTGCCTCTTGCCGCCTGGCCCGCTCGTGAAGGCCGCAAACTCATTGCCCTTTTCTGTAGGGAAATCCAACAGCCAAGAGGGTGCTGGACCTACCATTCAGGGGACCCTGACTGAGAGAAAAGACACCAATGCCGCCTATGATTAACCTCCGGCAGTTGAATCAAGAGCCTTCCGTCAGTATTGACAGGTCAGGGCTCTACTCTATACTAAGAGTTAAAGGCGCGGAGCGAATTTCGAGTGGATCTCCGCGGAAATTATCGAATCCTTTCCTAAGGACGCCCGGATGACGGAAGGAAGACGCTACTTGACAGACAAGGGAATTCTGGCCGCGGTGGCGGCCAGCCTCTCGCTGCTTTCGCCGGCGGCGATTCAGGCTCAGGCCTTGAACGCCTGCGATCTCAACGCCGACGGAGCGGTCAACATCATCGATGTGCAGTTAGCCGCGGATATGGTACTTGGGATGACGCCCTGCACTGCCACAGCCGTCGGCGCCGGGGTGTGCAACCAGACGATGGTTAGCCTAGTAACAAACGCAGCCTTGGGCGGACCGTGCCATAGCGTGACATTGAACTGGACAGCCAGCACGTCCGCGAATGTGGTTGGCTACAACGTGTACCGCGGCACTCAGCCCACTCCTCCGAACACGTATACGAAATTAAGCTCTTCTCCGGTGGCTGCGACCAATTTCATCGATATTACGGTGCTTGCTGGCCAAACCTATTACTACGTTGCCACGGCAGTTGATAGTAGCAACAATGAGAGCGCCTATTCCACTCCAGCAGTCCCCGCAGTTATACCTTCTCCTTAACGGGCTCGCTCAGCCGGCCGCGGCGCAGGCTGGTTCGCATACGCCTTCTGACCCGAATAGTAATAGTAGCTGGACCCGGCACTTTTTGCGGGCCACCAGTCCGGGACACAATTCAACAGCACGCCGAGAAACTTGGATTTCGGTATGAATTCCAGCGCGCTCTGGCAGAGGTGCCGATTGGTGACATCGGGGCGCAACACCAGGATCACACCATCACAGACCGCTTGGATCAGTTCATAATCGGCGACCGCACCCATCGGCGGTGAGTCTATGACCACATACCGGAACCGGTCGCGCAGCCTCCCGCATAGATCCCTCCATTGCGGACTGTCCAGCAACTCTACTGGATTCGCAGGATACCCGCCAGAGGAGAGTACATACAGATTCGGGAATTCCTGCGTGTGCACCAGCGCCTCCTCCAGGGTGCAAGCGCCCACCAGCACCTCCGTCAGCCCGGGTGATTCGGGGAGGCCCAACTGAAGGTGGATCGCCGATTTCCGCAGATCCGCGTCCACCAGGAGAACCTGACCGTCGCTCTTCAGCGCCAGGGCCCCGGCTGTGTTGATCGCAGTCACGCTCTTCCCGTCACCCGAAGCCGGGCTCGATATGACGATCAGGCGGGGTTGTTTGGGATGCTGGCCGATCTTCGTGCGCAGAGTGCGGTACTGCTCACTCGGCCGCCACTGGCCGCTCTCAAACGGCAGAATGGCAGAGGGCGCCGGGACATGCAGGCTGAGCGTGCGGATTGCCGGGAGGCACGGCCCTTCGGCTGGCCCGGATTGCTTGGGAGCGCCTGCCATCGCAGTTGGAGCACCCGCCCTATTGAATTCCCCATTGTCCCGCGGTGTTCGCAAGGCTTGGCCATCGACCAGGGGCCCGACCACATCCGCGATCTCCCCTTTGCTTTTGTGCAACATTTCGAATAACTTGCTCACGCGGTTCCAATCCTCTCCGTTAATCCGAGTCTATTTCGCAGCCTGCCGATCAGGGATGGCGGGTGTACCGGTGCAGCGCGGTAACGCTCCAGCGTCTTCAATGGAAACGCGTCCAAGGCCTGTTCAGGGACCGCCGGCGGCAGCAGGGCAGGTTGCGGAGCGGGCGCCGACAATTGCAGGTCGCGGCAAGCGCCAATCACGTGGCGCTCTTCCACGAGGGCCGATCCGTCGCCAAACGCGTCTACCAGTGCGTTGTCGCAGGTGACGTTAATCAGACGCGGAATTCCCTGCGTTTCCCGCGCGATGACGGCCAAAGCCTCAGCGGAGAACGGTGCCTCTCCCCCGCCTGCTGTCGTCCAGCGATACTGGATATACGGCCCAACTTCTTCCGCCGGCAGAGGGCTGACCGTCATCCTCCGGGCAATCCGTTGCTTGAATTGCCACAGTTGCCGGCTGTTGAGCAGGTCGTCGAGTTCGCACTGCCCCACCAGTGCGATTTGCAGCAGTTTCTCGTTGGCGGACTCGAAGTTACCAAGCAGGCGAATCTCTTCGATCGCATCGAGACTCAGCTTGTGGGCTTCGTCGACGATCAACGCCGATATCTGGCCTGCCTGGTGTGCCCTCCACAGGAAGTTTTGCAGTTCCGAGATGCGCTGCGCCTTACTGACCGGAACATTCTCGAGCCCGAAGTCCATCATGGCGGCCTCCAGGAACTCCGAAGACGACAAGGTCGGATTCAAAATGAGGCTGTATTGTACGCGGGTCGCCGGAAGATGGTGCATGATGTGGGTCAGCAGCGTCGTCTTGCCAGTGCCGGCTGCCCCGGTCAGGACGACAAAACCTTTGCGGGCCAAGATAGCGTAAGAAAGCCCGGCTAACGCCTCCCGGTGCTGCGCAGCCAGATACAGAAAATCCGGATCGGGTGTGGAATTGAATGGTGCTTTGTGTACTCCGTAGAATTGGTAGTACATAACTACAGCCGATCCACAACAGAGTGCAGACCCGCCATGACTTTCGCCAGTACGACCATGGTCACCGTGGCGCGCGCAATCTCTTTCCTTTGGCTGAACCAGCCTCGCGACTTCGCGTTGGTTTGACCGGAATCGATGGGTACTTCGATAAACGGCAGGCGCGCCAGAACCGGGGTGCCGGCCGGCAACTCCCACTCACCCAGAAAGACGTTCTTTCGAAACTCGGCGCCAAACCCCAGCAGCAGAGCGAGCAATAGGCTAACAGCCGACCCAGCCGCGTACAGTACGGGCCGCTTGGGCTTGACCGGCTTTTCGGGTAGTCGCGCACGATCGAGGACAACAAAGCGTTCGGACTGCTGCCGCCGCTCCATGTCTAATGACATTTCCGCTGCCATCCTCTTATCCAGAAGGGATTTGTAATTCTCCTTGGACATCTCGTAGTCGCGAGTAATTTTGGCCATCTCCTGTTCGCGGACGGGGAGCCGTTCCATCCGGCGCTGGTAGAGATTGATGTCTCGCAGAATCCGCTCCTGCTCGGCCTTGCGGGTTTCCAACTCCGTGTCCGCGCCCTTGATCTGCGCCCTCAACCCGAGGGCCTGTTCGCGCGTGCGGCTGAATTCCGCCGGTTCCGGCCGCATGTCCGCGGTCCGATTGGGAATAGCGCTGCCGGAAGGCGTTGCGTTGGCCGCGGCGGCGGCATTCGCCGCCTGCCTCTGCCTTTCGGTACGCTTCACGTTCTCGACTTGGGCGCGCAATTGGACTACGTCCGGGTGACTCTCGGTGTAGCGGGCGCGCAGTTGGGCGAGTTCGGTTTCCAGGGCTTCGGACGTTCTGGCAGGTTGCGCCGCGGCCGGCTGGCCCGGCAGCCGGGGTAATTCCGCCGCATCTTCCAAACGCAACGCCTGTTCCCACGCGCGCGTCTGTGCCGCGATGGTCGATTCCATGGCGTTGACGCTACTCTCCAGGATCACCTTGGTCTGCTGGGCCCGGTTAATGGCATCGCGGTTGGCTTCCAGTTCGGTCTGAAGCCTGGTAAGAGTTCCGGATAGGGCAGCCTCCTGCTGAGGCAGTTCTCCGTTGTGTTCGAGCTTGTAAGAACTGACCGCTGCTTCCATTTCGTCGAGACGCTTCTTGGCCTCGCCAAGTTGGGAGTCGAGGAACTCGGACGTGCCCGCTGCTTGTCCCTCTCGCGTCCTCAGGTTCTCCTGGACGTAGAGATCCGTCAGACGGTTGGCAACCTGCATCACCAATGCCGGGTCGGACCCCTGATAACCGATCCGGAAGGCCCCCGGCCGTTTCGTAGTGCTGGCGGGCATGGGAGAATCCAAGGTAATGGTGATGTCTTTCCGCATCATCTCCAAGATCTCTTCCTCGAAGTGCGTCGTTCGTTGTTTCCGATAAAGGCCGAACTCCTCAATGACCTTCTTCAGTTCTCCACCGCTCAGAAGCATCTGCCGGATGGACGCGATTCGTTCCTCGAGGTCGTTGACCACCGTCGCCGAGACGAACTTCTCCGGAATCTTCTGCGAGTCGATCAGTACCACCGTCTCCGCCATGTATACCGAGGGAAGGGCGCGCACAATGGCGACCGCACAGACGGCGAAGAGAGCCCACGAGACAACAATGCCGGCCTTTCTTTTCCAGATCGTCCTTAGAATCGAGAGGAGGGAGAGTGCCGGGTGGCTGGAAGTCTCCTCCTCGGCTGCCATCTGTTCGTTGTTGACCATGTCTTCCCCTGGTTTCGTGCAATACGCGGACCAAAAGCCGAGGCCGCTTATATGCAACGGGTTAGCCGCCACCGGCAGGGACGAAGCAGACGCCCGGCTGGGAGTAGCCTCCGTGGTTTCCCAAGTTTTAGAATACCAAATGCGATTATCCGAAAACTAGGAATTCCCGCCGGGATGTGGTCCAAGGAAGCCAAAGATCGCATTTCGACCCGGGAGTTCTGGCCCGTCTGACCCTCCGGGTGGCTCAAACTGACCCAACAACCGCGGCCTAAGCCTTATCTGCCTCAGAAACTGTACTTCAGCGCGAGTTGCAGGGACCGCATGGTCTTGGCGCTGGTCACGACGCCGAACGTGGCGGGCGACCGTGGATCGTTAGGCGGCGTATTCCAGTTGGGGTGATTGAGCGCGTTGAAGGCCTCAAACCTGAAGTTCAAATTGTGGTGTTCTTTGATGCGGATGTCCCGCGCCAGCGATGCGTTGAAGGTCTGGCTTCCCGGGCTGCTCAGCACGTCTCTTCCCTCATTCCCCATTTGATAGGACAGATTCGGATTCGTGAAATCGAACGCGGCCGCGTTCCAATAGTGGCTCGCGGTGCGATCCGCCGGTATCGGACTAACCCCGGTAACGTTCGGGAAATTCGCCAGGTTACCCACGTTGGTCGTATCGCCCAATGTCGAGCCCTGTAACGGCGTGCCATCCGCCAGCGTGAGGATCCCTCCGAGTTGCCAGCCGCCGGCAATGGCGCCGGCAACGCCGTGCGTCAGAAAACTCCCGCCCGGCCCGAACGGCATGCTATACACGTAGGAAGCGACAAACCGCCGCGGCATATTGAATTGCGAAGGCCCGCGCATGGTGTTCAATGTGTAGCTGTTGTTGGCCCACAGGGTGTCGCCGCCATTGGTCCGCGTCGCGCTGCCGCCGTCGATGGCCTTCGACCAGGTGAACGCAGCCGTGTAGGTGAGGCCCCGGGTCAGCCTCTGCGTCAGCTTCCCGTTGAGGGCGTTGTAGTTGGAGTTGACCACGCCCGCCACTTCCTGAATGTTGCCGTACGCCGGCCAGGGCCGGCGCGACGCGGTGCTGCTATGGTCGGCCGGTCCACTCGGCAGGATCGCCTGGTTGACCACGGTGAAGCGGTCCAGGTGGTGCCCTTCATTCCCCAGGTATCCTACCTCCAGCACCAGGTTGCGCGTCAGCTCGCGCTGCACGTTCAACAGATACTGTTGGACGTAGGGCGTACGATTGTTCTGGAAAGTGGCCTGGATCTGCGGCGCGTTGACGCACACCCCACCCCAGCCCGGGCACAGGGGACTCCCCGTCTCGGTGGCCCAGGGAGAAGATAGAAGGGTGGTCCGCTGGTTGGCGCCGATTACGTATCCGTCTTTGCCGCCCATGTTACGGGCCATATCGAAAACGATGTTACCGATATCCTGCACGTAGAACATCCCGAAACCGGCCCGGATGCTCCAGTGTTCCGCGGGGTTGTAGGCCAGACCAATGCGCGGTCCCCAATTGCGGTTGCTGGGGTTGACCAAGCCTTGGCCCATGTATTGGTCGCCAACCTGCTGCAATTGCCCCTGCGCGTATCGGAACTTGAAACTCGTGTAGAAGTCCCCGCTTCCCGGCCGAGTGTAGATCGGCGGCGGCGAATTGGGTATTAGATAGGCACCGGCGGGACCCGCGCCCATATTCGTCACCTGGGCGTTGATCATCGCGTTGTACTTGTCCACCCACGGGCGCGTGTTTTCGTAGCGCACGCCGAGGTTCAGCGTCAGCCTGCGGCTGACTTTCCAATCGTCCTGGAAGTAACCGGCGGAGAACGTGCTGCGCATCATGGCGTCACCTTCGGAAAGTACGCGGTAAGCCTGGGAGGGCAGACCCACCATGAAATCGGCGAAGATGAAACCGGTCGGAGGACAGTTGGCCGGATTGCAGGTGGACTGAGCGTCGAAATCGAACTCCCCATCGTCCTTCTGGTTACCCCACTGGTTGAAGCGCAGGCGGCGAATCTCGGCGCCCACTTTGATGGAGTGGCTGCCCTTGAGAACCGAAATGCTCTCGACGCCCTGGAAGGTATCGTTCCGGGTAATCCACGGAGTGATTCCGCCGAAGCCAGTTACGCCCTCCCCAAGGCCAACCGCCGGGATGCCATAGGCCAGCGGGCTGGAAGCCGTCAAGCCAGTGATCCCGAGTGTGGCCTGGATGTCTGTCTTGTTGGCGTAAAAGCCGGCCAGGTCGTTGTTGAACTGGTTCCAGGCGAAGCGCGCCTCGTTCACCACGGAGGGACTCAGAATGCGCGTGTTGGCCAACACACCCTGGCGAACGATCGTCGTGGTGATCGTATCGCCACCGACGAAATTCCCGGCGTTATCCTGCAAATCGTTGCCCCAACTGAAGCGGCCAAACCAACTCGACTTGCTGTTCTCGACCCAGTCGATTCGCTGGTTGAACTGGGTGGAGTCGGTAGGCGAGAGGGCGTTGCGAATGAAGTTGGTCGAGGTCAGGGGGGCGCCAGGAACAGTCGTGGTCGGATAGTACTTCAGCAGTGCCAGTGCTTGCGGGCTGATCTCCGTGGCAGGAATGATATTTCCGGGAAACGGCATGGCGGTGCCTGCCCCAGCGGAGTTGTAGACCCGCGTCTGGGGATCGTAAATGGTCTGGCTGATTTGCGAGAAATTGCCGGCGCGCATCAGGTCGGTAGCTACGCCCACGCGGACCTGGCTGGTGGTCCGATCGCGGAGCGCCTCGAAATTCGAGGTGAAGAAGAGACGGTTCTTGGCATTGAACAGCCTGGGGATCGAGACCGGCCCCGACAGTGTAAAACCATAATCGTTGCGCTTGAACGGATTCTTCGTGCCCGACTGCTGCCATTGTTTGGCGTCGAAACTGGAATTGCGCAAGAACTCGAAAGCCACGAAGTGGTAGGCGTTCGTCCCCGGCAAGGTGTTGACATTGATCTGCGAGGCGCCCCGCCCGAATTCGGCCGAGTAAACACCCGTCTGCACCTTGAACTCCTGAATGGCGTCCACCGAGGGGTGGATGATATAGGAATTGAAGTTGGGATCCGTGTTTTCCACGCCATCCAGCGTGTAGTGGTTGTATTCCAGGCGCTGCCCGGCCACCGAAATCGCCGTGGCGGCGCGCACACCGCCCTGCAATCCTCCTCCTCCACCGGCGGCCATTTCTCCCACCGCGTTGGAGCTCAGCGTGACCAGACTCAGATAGTCCCGCCCGTTGAGAGGAAGATTCACGATCTGCCTCGATTCGATGACACTGCCGAGTGCGACCGATTCCGTGTTGAGCAGCGGCGCTCCGCCGGTGACCTCCACCTGCTGGCTGATCTCACCAAGTTCCAGGCGGAAATCGATGCGCGCCACAATGCCGACGTGGACATCCACTCCCGCCTGTGTGGTCACCTTGAATCCGGCCTTTTCCGCGCGGACAGCATAGGCGCCTGGCACCAGATAAGGAATGGAATATACGCCCGCTTCGTTGCTGTTCGCGCTACGAACCTGTTGTGTGGCCGTATTGGTCACCGTGACTTGGGTGCCCGCGATGACCGCACCGCTGGCATCAGTGACAGTGCCGGTAATTTCACCGAACTGCTGCGCGCCGAGCCGGAGAACCTGCAGCGCAAGGAGAAGAAACACGCTGAGCCGTCGTAACATGTGCCACCTTCTTCCACCATGTCTCTTTGGGGCCGGCATCCTACTCGCCGTGGCGGATTGCAGCCGTCCCGACCGGAATTGTACACCCTCTCTCTGCGCAACACAAAAAGGCCCGACGCGGCGGACGCGGTAGCTTGCGGCCGGGTCCGGGGGCCGGGGGCCTGGGACTGGGCGCGAGCCTCGGGTTGGCCTGGGTGTCTTTGTGACGCATCTTGCGAGACTACTGCGAAATTGTTCATGCGGCTTTAAGATCATCCGATTCTGTGGGTTGCCGGGAGGCGGCGGCCGGCTGTGACGCATCTTGAGGGTGGATTTCAGAAGATGCGTCACAAGGCTTCAACCTGAGTTCCACGATGCGGCTGTGGCCGCCGGGCAGGCGGCGGAATTCGACTTCGATGCCGGCGGCGGCCAGGAGGGGAGCGGCGTTTTTGAGGTGTTGGGAGAGGCCTTTGGGGGTTTGATATTCCGTGGATGGCGGCAGGAGTGGGAGAAGCGCGGCGGCGGTGCCGGTCCAGTGGCCGTCGAGGGCGAGCAGGGTCTCGATGGCTTGCACGAGAGGATGGGGGGTGCGGCCGGTGAAGGCCTGCTGCATTTCGGCCTCGGTGCAGCCCAGGGCGGGGGCGGCGGCCATGGCCCAGGCCAACGCGTCCGCATGGCGGGGGGCCTCGGAGAAACGGATGGTGGAGACTCGCTGGAGCGCCGTGCTGGCGGCCGAACAGAGGGCGCCGAGAAGGTGCGGGTAGGCGGCGGAAAAGGCGGCCCGGAGATCGATATCGCAGCGGCGGTGGGTGTGGGGAATGGCGGGCAGGGTGACGGTGAGAGCGCGGCTGGCGAAATCGGGCGCGGGCGACCACTGGCCGGTGACGGTGAAGATCATGGGGCGGCTGAGGTGTTGGAGCAGCGGGTCGCGGGTGGGATCGGGGTAGGTGGTCTCAGGGACGCAGACGCCGAGGCCGGTGGCGAGGCGGCAGAAGCTGTCGCTGAGTTGGGGGGAGAGCTTGCCGATGTGGTCAAAGGCCAGGACCCAATGATGG
>Ga0075019_10000334_pt1 | contig 27100 bp, 22 predicted proteins | sample ColStrG_CSR_2013_FD_71473 | JGI IMG/M metagenome (GOLD analysis project Ga0075019, IMG submission 71473) | Freshwater sediment microbial communities in response to fracking from Pennsylvania, USA - Cold Stream Run_MetaG_CSR_2013 | ecosystem: Environmental > Aquatic > Freshwater > Creek >...
GAATCAAGTTTTTAATTTTCTGCGCCTGGAGTTTCGTTCACAACAAGAGTCCTCAAACTCGGCAAATACTACGCGTTTCAGCTGGAATCTTTTCGTTTGTCGTCATAGAGTTGGTGCGAAATGAAACAGAAATATTTTCTGGCTTTTCTAGGCCTGTTCTTAACGCTGCGTCTTTTGGTGATCACTCACCTGGGCTTCATCGACGACGAGGCTTATCATTGGAGCTGGGCAAAAAATATCGACATCTCCTATTTCGACCACCCTGGTATGGTGGCTTGGATCATTTGGCCCTTCATTCAAATTTTTGGTGATGTCGAGTGGGCCGTCAGACTTCCGGGTTTCTTGGTTTATCTCGGAATTCTGTTTGTGATGTACAAATTGGCAGTGGATCTGTTTGGACTTGCGACAGCACAGCTCTGTCTGCTGTTACTTTTTTTCATTCCTCTGTGGGGTTTTGCAAGCTTGGGCACCATGCCGGATATTCCGCTGGGGCTGTTCTGGATTCTGTCGGCGTGGATCTTTTGGCAATCTGTTCGCCAGGACTCCAAAGCCTGGACTCCGCAAAAAACATGGCTCTGGTTGGGTGTCAGCATGGGTCTTGGAATGAATTCCAAATTGACCTGCTGTTTGATTGGTTTGGGCATGGGCCTCTTTTTGTTGATGACTCCCCGCTTGCGTTGGCACCTGCGAACCCCGTGGCCTTATCTCGGAGCTCTGCTGACTTTTGCTCTCATGACACCGATCTTTGTTTGGAATGCTCAACATCAATGGGCCAGTTTTGACTATCAATTTGTCGCTCGACATCAAGAAGAACACCACTTGGACCTCAACCGCTGGCTTCAATTCTGGGTTTTGCAGTGGTTGTTTATGAGCCCTGTGATTTATTTTTTGATGCTCCTCACTTTTGTTGTGGGAGTGCGAAGATGGTCGGATGACCGCTGGCGCTTTTTGCTCTGCTTGCCACTTCCTGCGTTGGTGTTGTTTTATTACCAACCTTTGATGGCGGCCTACAAGCCCCACTGGTCGGGGCCAGCTTATATGATCTTGCTGCTGGGCGCAGTTGAGCTGTTTCGCACCGGAGTTCCCGGATTTTTTGCTCCCCGAAGTCCCCTCGTCCGCAACCTGGCTTTGGCATTTCTGCTGCCGATCCAACTGATTTACGTCCCTTTGTTCACGCCCATCATTCCGAAAGTGTATGCACAGTTTCAGAACGCAGCGGAGTGGCAGCCCGTTTGGGACGTGAGCAATGAATTTTACGGCTGGCGAGAGCTCGGCCAACATCTTCGGGATCTCCAAGTCGAACACTTAAACAAAACTGGCAAAGCTTTGCCGATTGCGGGGCAGCGCTATGAAATTGTGGCGCAATTGACCTGGGGAAGCGGCGAAAAAGTGTGGCAGCTGTCACCCGATCGTGACCATTACCTCTACCAACAAACACCTGAGGATTTGATTCTGCTGCAAGGATCTTCATTCTTGGTCGTCAATGATGACAAGTATCCACGCGATCCCATGGACGCCGCTCAGTTTTCAAAGTGTCAAAAAGAAGAATGGCCCTTTTATCGGGGCCAAACTTTAGCACGTACATTTTATATTTATCATTGCGAGGGATTTCAGAAGATCAAATGATCCTCTGAAATCCTGAACTCGTGTCAATTGACGTCTTTGTAGTCAGCATCGATGACATCATCTTTGCCTTTGGCGTCCCCACCGGGCGCCGCACCACCTGGAGCTGCACCATCAGCACCGGGGGCTGCCCCTGCCGTCTTTTTGTACAGTTCAGCAGTGATCTTGTGGCTGGCGGCCTGCAGTTTCTCGAAAGCTGCTTTCAGATCCGCTACAGGAGCCTCTTTGTTCTCCAAAACTTTTTTCGCGGCCGCAATTTCCTCATCGGCTGATTTCTTCAAGCCGGCTTCAACATCTTTGGCATCATTGACAGCTTTTTGTGTTTGATAAACCAAGTTGTCGAGATTGTTACGTGCCCCAGCAATCTCCTGTCGCTCTTCGTCTTCACGCTTGTGAAGTTCAGCGTCTTGGACAGCTTTTTTGATTTCATCTTCCGAAAGACCCGATTGTGCGGAAATCTTAATCTGCTGTGTCTTACCACTGGCTTGATCTTTCGCAGAAACGTTCAAGATTCCGTTGGCGTCAATGTCAAAAGTGACTTCAACCTTCGGCTCTCCACGAGGAGCCGCAGGAATTCCCACGAGCTCAAAACGCCCCAAAGTCTTATTGCCACTGGCCACACGTCGCTCACCTTGCAGAACATGGATGTCAACCGCTGGCTGGTTGTCAGCTGCAGTTGAAAACACTTGCGATCGCTTCACTGGAATCGTCGTGTTGCGCTCGATCAAAGTCGTCATCACGTCACCCAGAGTTTCGATACCCAAAGACAAAGGCGTCACATCCAACAGCAAGACATCTTTCACATCACCGGTCAAAACTCCGCCTTGAACCGCGGCACCGATGGCAACAACTTCATCTGGATTCACAGAGCGGTTGGGTTCTTTGCCAAAGAAATCTTTCACAGCTTTTTGGATCACTGGGACTCGTGTCGATCCACCAACCAAAACGACTTCGTCGATCTCGGTGATTTTCAATCCCGAATCCGCCAGCGCCTTTTTGCAGGGCTCGATCGAACGCGTGACCAAGTCCTCGATCATCTGTTCAAATTTTGCACGCGACAGCTTCATCTGCAAATGTTTCGGACCCGACTGATCCGCCGTGATAAATGGCAAATTGATCTCAGTTTCTTGCGCCGTTGAGAGCTCAATTTTGGCTTTCTCAGCAGCCTCTTTCAGACGCTGCAGGGCCATTTTGTCATTGCGCAAATCAATGCCTTGGTCTTTTTTGAATTCCGAAACCATCCATTCCAAAATTCGCACGTCAAAATTGTCACCACCCAAGTGAGTGTCCCCATTGGTGGCTTTGACTTCCACAACGCCGTCACCAACCTCCAAAATGGAGATGTCGAAAGTACCACCACCAAAGTCATAGATGACGATCTTTTCGTCTTTCTTTTTATCCATTCCATATGCCAAGGCCGCAGCCGTTGGTTCGTTGATGATCCGTTTGATTTCAAGGCCCGCAACTCGACCGGCATCTTTGGTTGCTTGCCGTTGCGCATCGTTAAAGTACGCCGGCACCGTGACCACAGCTTCAGTCACGGGCTCGCCCAAATAGTCTTCTGCTACCTTTTTCAATTTCGCCAAAACTCCAGCGCCAATTTCCTCGGGCGACAGCAACTTGCCTTCTTTCAATTTGAAGGCACAGTCGTTGCCCTTTTCCACGACAGTGTAGGGAACCAATTTGATCTCTTCGGCGACCTCACTGAATTTGCGACCGATAAATCGCTTGGCCGAATAAATTGTGTTTTCAGGATTGGTGACAGCTTGCCGTTTGGCGATTTGACCCACCAGACGCTCGCCGTCTTTGGTGTAGGCCACAACCGAAGGAGTCGTCCGAGCGCCCTCTTCGTTGACCAAAACTTTGGGCTCTCCACCTTCCATAATGGCGACCACTGAATTTGTCGTACCCAAGTCGATTCCGATGATTTTTCCCATTTTTAGGACTCCCTTATTTTAAACTTTGTGCTGGCAGCTTGAATATGAGGAGGATTCCGGGCAGGTCAAGGTCAGCCCTTTTTTTTGCCCCAAAATGAGTCTTTTTTTGGCACCCCAGGATCCGTGTCGTCTTCCACGTCCAAATCCACCCCACGCTCTTGAGCCAACTGACGCAAGAGCTCCTCTTCGGTCTTGCCAACTTTGGGAGGGAATTCAACAGCGAGCCGCAAATACAGGTCCCCACGCCGGCTGCCTCGCAGGGAGGGGATCCCTTCACCGGAAACCTTCACAGTGTCGCCGATTTGCGCTCCTTTGGGGATCTTCACTTTACGCTTTCCAGTGACAGTCGGGACCTCAACCGAGCCCCCTAAAAGCATGTGCAAATAATCGACCGAGACTTCGCTGACCAGATGCTCGCTTTGACGTTGGAACCTTGGGTCTTCTTTGACAACGACCTCGACAAAAAGATCACCGGAAGGGCCGCCTTTGTAACCGCCCTCACCCTCGCCTGTGACGCGCAACCGAGTGCCGTTGTCAACTCCTGGTGGAATGGTCATCTTGATTTTGCGATGCTGCTCAACCCGCCCCTGCCCGTGGCATTTTTTGCAGGGATTTTTGATCACTTGACCCTGACCTTGACAGGTTGGACAAGTCGCGGACATCGCAAAGAAGCCCTGCTGGCGCACGACTTGGCCTTGGCCTTGGCAGGTTTGACAAGTGACAGCCTGGCTGCCTTTTTCGCCGCCTGAACCCTGACAGGTGTCACAATTGGAAAGAGTGTCAAACTCGATCTCCCGCTCGACTCCTTCAATAACGTCTTTTAAAGTTATTTCAGTAACATAGCGAAGATCAGCGCCCCGCCGTGGACCCTGGCGACGAGACCCCGAACGCCCCCCAGCCTGACTGCCAAAGATATCCGAAAAAATATCCCCAAAGTGCGAAAAGATATCGTCCGCGTTCGCAAAGCCCTGACCACCACCAAAACCGCCGCCTTGTTGAAAGGCCGCGTGGCCAAATCGGTCATACTGGGCGCGTTTTTGAGGGTCAGAAAGAATGCCATAGGCCTCCGCAGCTTGCTTAAAACGGTCTTCTGCGGCCTGGTCGCCGGGATTTTTATCAGGATGAAACTGCATCGCAAGTTTGCGATACGCCTTTTTGATCGTGTCAGCATCAGCCGACCGTTCCACACCTAAAATTTGATAAAAATCGTCTGCACTGGACATGAAGTGCAAGGAATATGGGGGCGGAAAAGCCACTCGTCAAGACCAAAGAATCAGGATTACAGCTGTCCGGCGGCAGCCTTCTCTTTGAGCCTTTTTCTGATATTTTCGCGAATCCCCTCGGGAATTCCTGGATTTTTTTCCACATAATCGATCAGCTCGACAGCATTGTCTTTTTTTCCGGCATCAAAATAAAGCCGGTTGGCGTAATCATAAAGCCAGGTCGGACCGCCATTTTTTGCCGCGGCAAGCACGAGATCGCCAGCCTTGGCGTGATTTTTCTCTTCAAAGACAGCCTGATAAGAGGCCGCATAAAGAATTTGCCAATCTTTCGGAAATAAAATCACCGCACGGTCAAACAGCAAACTGGCTCCTTGAATGTCGTTGACTATGATCGTCAGCATCATCGGACCGACAAGGTGGGGCAAACGAAACTCGGGGGCCAGATTTGAAATGCCAGAAAGCATCCAGTAAACCCAATCTTGGCCGCGGCAAAGCTTGTCACCTTTTGGGCTTTCACAAAATGTAAAATCTTGAATCACCCGCACCCATAAAGAATCGGCAATGGGCTCACGAAAACCAAAAGAAAAATGTTCGATATTGGGAGGTGGTTTGGAGAAAAGATCTTTTGCCCGGAAAGTGTGGAGCGCCGATTGGGCACTCCACACACTGAATCCGAAACTTAGCAAACAGAACAAAACGGGACCAATGCCGACTTTCAAATCGCGCAAATCACGTACCGTCCAACAGATGCTTCAAGTTTTTACCGTTGTCCATCGTCCATTCATCCAGCGCAATGGCAGCGGCTGGAGCGTTCAGATTGGCAGTTGCGCCAGCTGTGAAAGTTGTCGTTGCAGGAGTGACAGATCCGACCACAGCCTGACCGACAGCTTCTGGCAAGATACAAGCTGAAGCAGGAGCAGCAGCGTTGCAGGCCGCAATCGCAGCGACTGCTGTGTTACCAATATTCTGGACACTCACTGTAATAGTATTGAAACTGTCACCGGCAGCGGCCGTCACACCGATTGTCGCAAGAGTGCAACCACCAAGTGCGGTGAAACCCGATGAGTAACGAATTTTACCCTGTGGTGCCGCTCCAACCGTGAGCAGTCCGGAATAGGCGCAGCCGTACAACCCAATGAAAGACTGTTCTGCTGAGAAGATGTTCGTCAAAGAAGCTCCGGCTTCCGAAGTCTTCGCACGATTCTGAAACTTACTGAACTGTGGAATCGCGACTGTCGCAAGCAAACCGATGATCGCAACGACGACCATCAATTCAATCAGCGAGAAACCGCTTTGTGTGTTTGTCATAACTCTGGTGACTCGTTTACTCATTAAAAACCCCCTTTAAGGATGTGGTTAGTCTGCCAAACGTATCGGCATTTGCAAAGAGTTTTTTCAGTCGACTAAAGGCTCGACAATTTTTCCGTTTCAGCTTGAGAAATCAAGATGATTTCTCGCTTCAGAATGAGAAATTCAAGATCTGCTTTTCTCAGCTTCAGACTTTGTTTCCAAGTCAATCGCAACAGCGCAACCTCTGCTCGTCGTCAAGACAAACTCGACCAAGGTCGGTGGCTGGCGCCCCGGGTAAATCCAGCACGCACGACGACCAACCCCTTCCGGACTTGGCCCCGGCGCGCCATTTGGTCAAATGACACCAGCGTTTTTCTTCGCAAATTTCGACTTCCGTCGTAGAATGAGACAGCACCGGAGTGAAAACGTGAGCACCAGCTTATTTTGTTTGGCAATTCAAAATTCGACCCTGCCGCCGGAGGGAGCCCCACGTGGGCTTGTCCCTCTGAACGCCGCCAAGACACCCGATCAACCCGAGTCTGAATCCGGTGTTGAGACCATTTCGCAAGTGGATCATCCACAGAAATACAAAGTCCTGATTCTCAACGATGACTACACCCCGATGGATTTTGTTGTGCTGGTTTTGAAGCGGTACTTTGCAAAGCAAGAAGAAGAGGCGAATCAAATAATGCTCGAGGTCCATAAAAAGGGTGCTGGAATTGCTGGAGTCTACACTTTGGAAATCGCCGAGATGCGGGTGATGCAAGCCAATCAATTCGCCCGCCTGAATCAGCATCCGCTCAAAACGACTCTGGAGCCCGAATGAAGCTCCAGCAGAAACAGGGAGGTCAAGAATGATGATGACCAAAGATCTTGAAAAGAGATTGGCCGAAGCCGCCGACGAAGCCAAACAGCAGCGGCATGAGTTCATCACACTGGAACACATCCTGCTGGCCCTCACCAACTCACCCAGCGCTGTCGAAGTCATGACGGGCGCAGGAGTGAATGTTCAGCGGCTGAAAAAAGATCTGCGTGAGCAGATTCGGCAACATGCCCAACAAATCACCACCGAGCAACTCAGTGCGATGGGTGGCTTTGAGGGTTGGAATCCCGAGTTCACTCTGGCCTGTCACCGCCTTTTTCAACGTGCGGCCCTGCAGGTGCAGAACTCTGGTAAAAATCGCATCAACGAGGGCGCTCTTTTGGTGTCTCTTTTTTACGAGCAGGATTCTTACGCGGCTTACGCCATGACAAAGCAAGGTATCACCCAATTTGACATCATCAATTACGTCTCTCACGGAGTCGAAAAGGATCCGGGCGAATCCCTTCCGCCGGCAATGCTCAAATCCGGCGACGAGCCTGATATTGATGGCCTGCCCAAAGATGACAGCAAGACCACGCCGCTGCAAAGCTTCTGCACCAATTTGAATGAAAAAGCCAAGGCCGGACAGGTGGATCCCTTGATCGGCCGCGAGGATGTTTTGAAGCGTGCCATGCAGGTCCTTTGCCGTCGCACTAAAAACAATCCTTTGTTTATTGGCGAGCCCGGAGTGGGGAAAACGGCATTGGCCGAAGGCTTGGCGCAAAAAATAGTCAACGGCGAAGTGCCCGAACTTTTGCGCGACAAAGAAATATTCGCTCTTGACATGGGATCACTGCTCGCGGGCACCAAATTTCGTGGCGACTTCGAAGGCCGACTGAAATCAATTTTGAAAGAGATCAAACAACATAAAAATGCAATCCTGTTTATTGACGAGATTCACACACTTGTCGGCGCCGGCGCCACCAGCGGCGGCAGCATGGACGCCAGCAATCTGCTCAAGCCCGCCCTCGCTAACGGTGAGGTGTCCTGCATGGGCTCGACCACCCATCAAGAATTCCGTCAGCATTTTGAGAAAGACCGGGCGCTCAATCGCCGCTTCCAAAAAATTGATCTCAAAGAACCCACAGCTTTTGAAGCCGTCGAAATCCTCAAGGGTCTGCGCAGTCGATTTGAAAAATTCCATGATGTGACCTTCACGGACGGCGCCTTGCAGTCAGCCGTGGATCTGAGCGTGAAATACATCCATGCCAAAATGCTACCCGACAAAGCAATTGACGTTTTGGACGAGGCCGGTGCTTTTGCCCGCTTGCAAGGTCGAAAAGGCGCACAGCTGTCCGAGCGTGACATCGAAGACGTCGTGGCCCAAATTGCTCAGGTTCCGGCAAGCTCCGTCACGGTCAACGACCGTGCGCAGCTGAAGGATCTGGATATGAAACTCAAAGCACGCATTTTTGGCCAGGACGCTGCAATTGAAAGCCTGGTCGCTGCGATCAAGCTGTCGCGCACGGGTCTGGGCCGAGACAACAAGCCGATCGGCAGCTACCTGTTCGCCGGTCCCACAGGAGTTGGAAAGACAGAGGTCTGCAAACAGCTGGCGGAGCTCATGGGAATTCCCCTCTTGCGCTTTGATATGAGTGAATATCAAGAGAAACACACTGTTGCACGTCTCGTGGGAGCTCCTCCGGGCTATGTTGGATATGAAGAAGGTGGACAGCTGACCGAAGCCGTGAACAAAGCGCCTTACAGTGTTCTGCTCTTGGACGAAATGGAAAAAGCACATCCCGATGTTTACAGCATCCTGTTGCAAGTGATGGATGCGGGTAGACTCACGGACTCGAACGGCCGCGTCACCGATTTTCGCAATGTCATTTTCATCATGACAACGAATGCGGGCGCACAAGATGTCGCCAAAGGCTCCATCGGCTTTGTCCAGCAGGCGACGGATCAAATCTCGAAGGAAGCTCTGAAGAAAATCTTTGCTCCCGAGTTTTTGAATCGCTTGGATGCCACTGTGCATTTCGGGAACTTGCCGGAATCTGTCATTCTGCGTGTGGCCGCGAAGTTTGTTGAAGAGCTCCGTTTGCAATTGAACAAAAAGAACATTGAGCTGGAAGTGGATCAAGCCGTGTTGGTTTTCTTGCAAACAAAGGGTTATGACCGAGTCTATGGCGCACGCCCCATGGCCCGGGCCATCGATGACAGTTTGAAAAAACCGCTTGTCGACGAGCTCCTGTTTGGTCGCTTGGCCCAGGGTGGCCGTGTTCGTGTCACTGTGGTGAATGCCGCCTTGCACTTTGATTTTCAGACCTCCGCGAGCTAAGGTGGATGTCACAAGAAGGAGGCCTTTGTGAACTTTTTCAAACGCTTCGGTTATTTTATTCTGACCAATCTTCTGGTGATGATCACAATCAGTATTGCCTACAATCTGATCGTGAGTTTTTTCCATCTCGACGCTTATGCCGGGCGAACTGGACTGCTTGCCGTTTGGGCCCTGGTTTGGGGCATGGGTGGAGCGGTCATTTCACTGCTCATGTCGAAATGGATGGTCAAACGCCTCATGGGGGTGACCGTCCTGGATCCAAACAGTCAGCAGCCGCAGGAGCGAGATCTTTTGAGTGTCGTCAAACGCCTGTCACAAAGTGCGGGCCTTGAAAAAACTCCAGAGGTCGGCATCTATGACGCTCCAGAAATCAACGCCTTTGCCACGGGCCCGTCACGAAACAGTGCCCTGGTCGCAGTGAGCAGCGGCCTGCTGCGCAGCTTAAACAAAGATCAAATCGAAGGCGTCATCGGACACGAACTCGCCCATGTGGCCAACGGCGATATGGTCACCATGACTCTCATCCAAGGTGTCGTAAATGCCTTCGTGTTATTTTTTTCGCGAATTTTAGCAGGCTTGATTGCCGACAACATTTCGGATCGAAGTCGCGGCCTGGTGCGCTTTGCCCTGTCGATTGTTTTTGATATCGCTTTTGGTATTTTGGGTTCCATTGCTGTGGCCTATTTTTCGCGACAACGCGAGTTTCGTGCGGATGCCGGAGGAGCTCGATTTGCCGGACGCCAAAAAATGATTTCAGCGCTTCGTGCCCTGCAATCCCAGGAGGGTCAATTTGCACCCGACAACACTCAAGTCGCGACATTGAAAATTTCCAGTCGGTCGACGGGCGTTATGGCATTGTTTGGAACACACCCCAGTCTCTCGGACCGCATTCAGCGCCTCGAATCTGGGCTTTGATGTCGGCTGGTGAAAAGGGGCCATCTGCTTCGTTGCAGGTCAAGGCCCCTCCCTGCGACGCACATGAGTGCGCCTCAGTCGTGGCCTCGACCTGCGCCTCGCAGCTTTCCCCTTTTGACCAGCCTCTTTTTTTGCCCTGCGGGGTGGGATCAAGGGCACCGAAAAAACCGCTCTGCTTATTTGCATCCGTTTGGTTTCCTCTTTACGATGGCAGTATGCAGAATCGCACTTTGAGTTTCGTGTTCTCTGTTTTAATTGCAGTTTCGGCTTGTGCCGATATTCCAAAAGCGACGCCAGTTGTTCTGGATCCCTTGCTCACCAAACTCGATCAGCAAATTCCTTGGCTGACCCAGTACAAACTCTCGCGAGCAGGAGAACATCCTGATGATTGCGGCACGCTGGCAGCCTTGTCCCACCAAACACATTTCGTCCTGCGTGACTTGGCCTTGCTGCGCGCCTATGAAATTTGTTCGGACCCCAAACTTTTGGAATCCCTGCCTACAAATTTGGTCGAAGATTCTCCCTGGTTGACACGCACGTGGACACGCACCCAGCTGGCACTGGCCAATCGGACTCAAAATCAACAACAACTGGTGACTGCGGAAATTGCCATTGCCAAACAAAGTCTGCGCAATCGTGAGAAACTTGAATGGCTGCAAAAGGCATCTGAACATTGGCAGGAAGGTCTCACCCCTACGCGTGACGAAATTTTTGCGATGCAAACTCGAGTGGCTCCCCGCCTCAAAATCAATCCCAAGGCCCAAGATTGGATTCCAGTGGGATTGGACTTTATTTTGGCTCGCGATTTTACCAAGGGCCGCAGCTATTTGAAAAAAGTTTTGCAACAGAAAAACAGTTCGACAGAGGACCATTATATGGCACTTCGGTACTGGCGAAATTCATTTAAACTGGCACAAGAAAAAGAAGCCCATATCGCCGCAGCAAAGGACCTTTTGGTGTGGGTCCAGCAACAAAAAGACCTGGGGCAGCGAGCTTCGCGTCTTCATGAGGCCTACATCACCTTGGCCCGCGCGGAGTGGACTCAAGGACAAGCACAAGATGCGGAGAATCTTTTGGCCAAGGCTCGCCGAGCTTTGCGACGAATGAAAATTACGGGGCAACCGATCGCCGAGCTTGAGTGGCTGCAGGCTCGCATCGAAGAAGAACGCGGACATTTCAAATCGGCCCTGACTCACCTGAACTTGGCGGCGGACCAGGTGCGCGAAAAGAGCATTTGGAAAACTCGTATTGATTTTCATCAAGGCTGGATTCTGCGCAAAATGAATCGCTTCACTGAAGCCGCCGAGCATTTTCAAGAGATGACCGACAGTGCAGACGATCCTTTGTCGCAATATCGCTACCAATTCTGGCAGGCGCAATCGTTGAAACAAGCGGGGCAGGTGCAGGCCGCGACAGCTCTCTTGAATCAAATCCGCGAACGCGATGTCATGGGTTATTATGGTCTTTTGGCACACGATCAACTGGGTTTGCCACTGCCGCCCATGCAATCCCAAACGCTGATCCTGGATGATCGTGCGAAACTCACTCAACCAAGCTCGAAATACCAACTGGAACCTGAAGTCCAATTGATGATTCGATCTCTGGTTCTGGCCGGAGAAAAAGAGATCTTGGATCGTTATATCAGCCTGGGGCCTCTCGATCTGAAAACATCGGGTCCACAGAATTCCAGCACTTGGCTTTTTGTGCTGCAAAATTTAGCCGAAGCTGGATTGTATCAGCCTCTTTTTGCGCAGCTGGGATCTTTGTCTCCTGAGCTGAAATCGCAAATTCTTCGCGAAAATCCACAATTGATTTTTCCACGCCCTTACCTCGAAATCTTACAGCCCTGGAGCGAAAAAATGGGGGTCGAGGCTGAACTGGCGCTGGCGATCATGCGCCAGGAGAGCTCGTTCGATCCCTTTGCCCGCAGCACAGCGGATGCTTTTGGTTTGATGCAACTTTTGCCCAGTGCTGCACAAGCGCAAGAAGATTTGACAGGAATTCGCATCGAAAATCATGAAGACCTCTACCGTCCCGAAATCAACATTCCATTGGGCTCAGCGTTGCTGTCACGCCTCTGGAAGAAATACCAAGGCCGACTGATCCTCACGGCTGCCGCCTACAATGCGAGCGAAACGGCTATTGCAAATTGGGTTCACACGCGGATGAAAAACGACACTCTGGAGTTTATCGAAGATATTCCTTATGAAGAGACCCGCAACTACGTGAAACTTGTCATGCGAAACTATGTTTTCTACAAGCGCCTGAGTCAGCCCCAGCAGCCGATGGCCTTTCCTCACCAGTGTCTGGAAGTCTTGGCCAGTGCGATCCAACAAGCACCCGCACCGTCTCGAGCAGGACCCTGACGGCTTGTTTAGCCCAAGCCAAGCTTGGCCATCAATCCATCGATATCGACCTGCGACATTTTGACGGCCGACTGTTCCTTTTTGACAGAAACAGTTTCGCGATACTCGGCCGAAAATTTGCTGGAAGCCCACTTCACTCGGTCAATCAAGGTCTGCGACACCATACTTCGCATATCCAACTCTTGGCCTTTTTCAACAACCACCAGCATGTCACCCAGGACTTCAGTGGCATCCATCAGAAGGGCAACACAGATGTTGAGGAAGTTGGGATTGTCTTTGATCTGTGAGGCCTTGTAACCCACCGCTTTGCAAACAGCGGAATAGTCGGCAATCATGGTCACAGCAGCACTTGAGCCTGTCATATTCATGGCTAAACTTTTTGCACCACCCATAATCCGATCCACAACCTGTCCGTACTGCTCTAGACATTTGGCGTGGTCTTGACCGTTTTCGGCTTGTTCCAGGAGCTCCTGCATTTCTTCAACAAGCTGTCGGGTCTCGATTACAAAGTCGACTACAAATTCATCACCGATCATGATTGATTCCCCTCGTTTTCAGTCGCAAAATAAGATTCAATTGAGCGTAACAAATGCATTGAAAAAAGCATTGTCTTTTTTCACGCCGGTGGCCAAAGGAACTTCATATGTCTCACATTCCGATTCGAGTCAGTACCTTGAGGGGCGACCAACAAATCGATTTTGATGCCTTCGTGAAAATCAATGAGAAGCAGGTCCTTTACTGTCGCAAGGGAGACAGCTTTGAAGGCGCGAGACTTTCACGTCTACGCGAAAAGAAATTGAAAAAAATGTTCATCTTGGAAGCTGAGGAAAGCCTTTATCGGAAGTATCTGGAACGCAATATCGACATGGCGTTTGATAAAAATTCAGGAAAAACATTGGACGTCAGATCCGAAATTGTTCAAGGCGCAACTCAGGCAAAAACAGAGGAAGTGATGGAGTCCGCGGACAATGCCACTGTGTACAATGACGCCAAAGCCAATGTTCTGCGCTTTGTGGAGTTCTTGACCCACGAGGACAAAGCCATTGCCCACATTCTGCGAATGGAAAATGCCGATCAAAATATAGCTCATCATGGCGTTTCAGTTTCCACCTTGGCTGTTGGACTTGCCAGCCGCTTGGGACTCAAGGACACCAAGCAAATTCAACTGCTCTCGCTGGGCGCACTTTTGCATGACTTTGAACATTATCATTCGGGACTCAATGTGACGAAGCCTCTTGATCAGTTCTCCAAAGAGGAACTTGAAAAATATAAAAAACATCCGCAATCCGGTGTTGAGCGAGTTCAAGACAAGAAGCATTTCGACCCCCAAGTTCTGAGTATCATTGCTCAGCACGAGGAGATCATCGATGGCACAGGCTTCCCGCAGGGTTTGAAAGAAAGTAAAATTGACCCGATGGCTATTTTGGTGGGCTCTGCAAACCGAATCGATCGCATGCTCACCTTTGAAAGGGTCAAACGCGAGGAGCTCCCTTTGCAATTGATGATGAAATACACCGGAGTGCACCCCTTGGAGCACCTCAAGATTCTGACTGATTTGATCAAGCTATAAAAGCGATCCAGCCTCGACAACCCGTCGATTTCAGGATGTCCGCAGCACCAAGATTCCCAGCCGAATCAGTTCGCTGATTTTTTCCTGCCACTCGGCTCCTGGAATGGCAACACCGAGGGGATGTTGATTGGCGGACTCTGCCAACTGTCGAGCCGTGTAAGAGCGTTCTTCGTGCAAAAGATCCACGAGCAGGGCTTGCGCCAAACCAAGCTGATACTCCATAAACCGTCCCTGGCATTTGAAAAAACAATACAAGCCCGAGTCACGCGACAGCTTCCGCTGGGAGTGGTGCAATTCGACGAACTGCAGACTGGCGTTCAGAGACACCGTCAAATCCAAACTCACTTCTGGAGCAGGCGCCGCATTTCCGGCCATGGGTTTGGGCTCGATAAAACTTTCACTCAAGACGAGATGGCGAAGGTATTCAAACTCAGCAACCTCTAAAATTTTTTGAGGAACCAGGCGAACCTTCAGAAACACGGGAAACCAGCGGGAAGAATCTTCTGCGGGAGGCAGAGCCAATTCCTCACGAACGGTCCGACCAAATTGTTCAGGAATGTGGACAAATGAATTGTCCTGAAGCAGCTCGAGAGTCTTCGGGAATATCGTGCGCAAAACACCTGTGTCCACATCTCTATTAAATCGAAATTTGACAAAGGGAGATATGCTTAATGCATCTTGTTAATTAGTGCGGGCAGTCAATCACACCAGTTGAAAGTCGTGTTCCCTCGTGTCAGACACACGCATGCGCAAAAAAATTCTCTCATCTGGTGTTCTTGCGACTGTTCTTGCGACTCTCCTTTGGAGCGGAGCCCCCTGTCGAGCCGATAATTTTTCGGGCTATATCCAACGCAGCGGAGACACTCTTGTTTTGGCTCCAACTGACAGCCCCTTTTCATCTGTTTTGCGCCTCAATCCGACGGATTCCGACACCGCGTCGACCCTGTCTCGTTTGCAAACGGGAGACTATCTCATCGGCTCTGGCACACCCTGCACTGCTGGCATCAATCTCGAACACATCGACTTTGTGGGATTGAAGGCACTCCTCGGAGGCTGGACAGACACGAAGGATTTTTTTCAGTTCGTGAACTACTCTGCGGTCAACGTCGGAACAATTTGGGCTTCAGGTTTGGCATTTTCCGGTTTTCAATACTCGCTGACTCCTGCAGAGGCTGGCAGCTGGCGACTCTTCCTGACGGATGCCATTCGACCCCGCACGGCGCGAATGATTTTCGACGGCGAGTCACTTGGTTTGCAATTTTTTGACCTCAACACTGGCGCTTTGCAAGAGCTGAAGCGCTACCAGAGGGTTCCAAATGAACCCAATTTCTCGTGCCTTATTTGCGCTGAATGACTTTCGCGCCCGTCCCCGCTCAGCTCTTGTCCCTCCGACGTGATCCCGAGGATCTTCGACTGGTCCATTTTCTGGAACAACTCCCGGCAAACGGCGGCGCCACAAAGCAGACGCCCTCAACGGCCGATTTGTGGAGCCTTTGGGGCTATTCTGACGATGAAGGCATTCGCCTGAATGGTGGACGCCCCGGAGCTCTTCAGGCTCCGAATCAAATTCGCAGAGCTCTCTACAAAATGACATGCCCGGAAACAACTCGCCCTTTAGCTCTTCTCGACCGAGGCAACCTTCAACCCGAGGGGACACTTGCAGATCGCCACAGCCTGGCGCGCAAAACTGTCCTGAGCGAGCTTCAGGATCAGCGCCGAGTCCTCACATTGGGCGGCGGGCATGACTATGGTTTCCCCGATGCAGCAGGATTCTTGGATTGGTGCTTCGCAAAAAAAGTGGCTGCAAAACCTGTGGTGATCAATTTTGACGCCCATTTGGATGTTCGTCCCATCGACAGAGGATTCCACTCGGGCACACCCTTTCGCCGACTGCTCGCTGAATTCAAGGATCAAATGACTTTCATCGAAGTCGGCCTCCAGCCTCAGTGCAACTCGACGACCCACCGCAAATGGGCCCACTCGCAAGGTGCGATCTTAGTGGACCTCGCGGACCTGCGCCCACAGACGGGATTCTCACCGCCGTCGTCCTTGCCAGAGAAGCTCGAAAGGATTCTTCAGGAGCAAAAGGTTCCTCGTGGCGCACCTCTTTGGCTCAGCGTTGACATTGATGCCTTTGCGTCATCGTCAGCGCCAGGATGCTCGCAAAGTTTTGCAACGGGGCTTGTTCCCGACGAAGTCATCGCAAGTTTTGATTCGCTCAAATCTCTTGTGGACATCCGGGGCATGGGAATTTACGAAGTTTCGCCGCCGCTGGACAGTGACGATCGAACCGCGAAACTGGCTGCTCTTTTGATTCATCGCCTGCTTTTCAATTGGAGAGGACAGTAAAAGATGCGCGGTTTTGGATCTGACAATCACTCGGGCATTCATCCACACATTTTGTCTGCAATCCAAGAGGCCAACTTGGAGCATGCGCCAAGCTATGGAACGGACTCGTGGACGACAGCCGTTGAGCGTGATTTCAATCATCTGTTTGGGCAACCAGTTGAAGTTTATTTTGTTTACAATGGAACGGCGGCCAACACAGCCGCGATCCGAGCTTGCACCAAGCCTTGGCAGAGTGTTCTGTGCAGCGATGTTGCTCATCTTTTGGTGGATGAATGTGGCGCCCCCGAATTCTTGGCCGGCGTCAAACTGGTCTCCCTCCCAAGCCAACACGGCAAGATCAATCTGACTGCTCTCAAGGACGCCTTGATCCGAAAAGGGGACCAACACTTTTCACAAGCACGTGTTGTTTCGCTCACACAGCCGACTGAACTTGGCACCTGTTACACGGTCCCCGAGTTGCGGGACATCTGCGAATGGGCCCACAGCAACGGACTTTTGGTGCACATCGACGGCGCAAGAATTGCCAACGCCGTCGTTTCTCAACAGACGAGCTTTCAAAAAATGTTCAGTGAGACCGGTGTGGACGTGCTTTCGTTTGGTGGGACCAAAAATGGTCTGCCCTTTGGCGAAGCCGTTGTCTTCCTCAATCGCACCTTGGCAGAAGACTTCCGCTACCTGCGCAAACAAATGGGGCAACTGCCTTCGAAAACTCGGTTTCTGTCGGCAGCATTCGCGGCCTATCTTAAAAATGATCTCTGGCGGAACATAGCAGAACATTCCCTCGCTCAAGCCCAAATTCTAGCGAAGCACGTCCAGGTCATTCCGCAGGTGCGTGTGACCCGACCTGTCCAAAGCAATGTGGTCTTTGCGGAAATCCCACCAAGCTGGGTCAAACCACTACGCGAACATTACTTTTTTTATGTTTGGGATGAAAAAACGTTTGAGTGTCGTTGGATGACATCCTTCGACACGGCTCCAGAGGACATCGCAGGCTTTGCAAAGGCCCTCTCGAGCCTGAGCCTCAATTCGAATTGATTTTCAACCAGTTCAAAACCTCGGCGGCATGTCCGTCGGGCTTCACACCTCGCCACTCGTGGGCCAATTTCCCACTTGAGTCCACAACGAAAGTGCTTCGCTCAATACCCCAGTATTTTCGACCGTACATATTTTTTTCCTTCATGACACCCAGAGCATCACAAAGCTCGCCCTTTTCATCGCTCAAGAGAGCAAATTCAAAACATTCTTTCGTCCGAAACTTATCGTGAGCCTTCAGAGAGTCCTTGGAAACCCCAAGAATGACAGCGTTGACTTGGGCAAATTGCTCCCGCAAGGCGTTGAATTGATGACCTTCGAGAGTGCATCCGGGAGTCGCATCTTTTGGATAAAAGTAAAGAACCAGGCGTTGGCCTTTTCCAGCGCTCAAATCAAAGTTCTGACCCGATGTCGATGGCACTTCGATCTTGGGGACCTGATCTCCGACCTTCAAGGGGGCCTGCGTTTTCACTGGACTGATTGAGGCTTCCGGCTTGATCTTGCCTGCTTTTTTGCTCGACTTCGCGCCGACGACCTCTGGCCGTGTTTTCACCTTCGCGATTTTTTTCGCTGCTGTCTTCTTCACGGACTTCTTCACGGCTGACACTTTGGTCTTTGGTGATTTTTTCAAGGTCTTGCGTTTGGCCATTTGCGATCTCCATTTTTTGAGGTTCATTGTTTCGGTTTTCAGGCTCACTTTGCATTGCGAGTTGCTCATTTTGCAAAGCGTGCTCGGGTCCTCCATTCAACGCACTTTCGGGCGGCACAACAGGTTGCAGTTCGCTTTTTTGCGGGACAACTTGGAGTGACGTCGCAATGAGAGGTTGAACTGCCGCAACCTGGACTGCCGGTAAAAGTTTCAGCCGCCGATCTTCGACGATTTTGACTTTTCCTGCAAGCGGGACCCTGAGACTGAGACAGGGTGATTCCGAATCACAAAGTTTGCGAACGACTAAGCTTTCCATACGGTCAGCTGTCACTTCAAGTTGGGGATCCCGAAAGGCCTGATACTGAAAGGTGTGAAAAGCGACGTGTTCGGATCGATTCAACCCTTGACTGAAGTTTTCGCAGGCCAATGTGGCCAAAACACCATTCTCATTGATCTGACCGGTGCACTTCACTTCGCGATTCAACAAGGCGACAGCATCACCGACAGCCTCTCGAAAGGCGGCCGGGGAGGCCGTCCAAGTAAATTGCTCTCGTTTGGAACCCGTCCAACTCATTTGCACCATGACGTTGCGTTGAGAGGCATTTGGCCCAGTGCAAAAAACCTGAGACAGCGTGACCGTCTGACCATCTATCGTTCTTTCGAGGCGAGGCTGTTTCAGCTTTGGTGCTTGAGAAGTCCCTCTCGCTGATTGAATGCCTTTTTGCTGAGATTCTGGGGCCGGGCCGAAACAGTTCGCACTTCTCAGAACTGGATCCTGTCCCGTGGCAGCTTGTAAACGCAGCAAAGACGCACGAACAATTGAATTGCTAACCCCTGTTTGCTGACCGATCAGCAACCGCAAAGCTTCGCCCGTAACACTGTCCATCTGTCGAAGTGTCGCGAACGTCTGATTGAGAATTCGAGCTGACGACTCAGGCGCTTCAGGACCCGCCTTGACCAATTGACCCGCTGTTGCGGAGAAAGCGATAAAAGAGGAACAGACAAAGATCACTGCACGCATTTTGTCTTGAAGAATTGAAATCGGAGCAATCTTGAAAGTCCGCATACCAGATTCATCTGCAAGCACTGATCCAGGTGAGGCTCGATTGAAAGCCTGAAGGGTCTCACATGTGTCCCAAAGTGAGACATTTCTGTCCGATTTCCAACCCATGACTGGCTCAGATTGAAACACGTGTTCGACAGGCCGAAAATTGTTCGACAGGTGTACCGGACCTTCTCCTTGCTTGCTTTTTTGTTGCCTCTGTCGGCAAGGCATCCGACTCTTGAGTGTAAATAAAAAGTGATCCCGCCATGCCCGACCACCCTGGAGGTCAAATGAGTTTGGAGTTTCCCTGGCTGCGAAACTATCCCAAAGGTGTCCCCTCAACGATCGATCCCGACCGTTATCAGAGCATCATGCAAGTCTTTGACGAAGCCGTCCGGAAATTTCGCCTCCTTCCAGCATTTTCCAATATGGATCACACCCTCACCTTTGAGACCTTGGATCAACTGAGCGGAAATTTTGCCTCGTTTCTGCAAAACGAACTGGGCCTCAAAAAAGGCGATCGAATCGCGCTGCAGATGCCAAATCTTCTGCAATTTCCCGTGGCACTGTTTGGAGCGCTTCGTGCGGGTCTGGTTGTCGTCAACACCAACCCACTCTACACGGCTGCCGAAATGCGGCATCAATTTCGTGACTCGGGCGCGAAAGCTGTGGTGATCTTGAGTCACTTCGCCAATCACTTGGAATCGATTTTAACTGAAACACAAATTGAATCCGTCGTGCTCACGGACGTTGGCGATCTGCTTCCCTTTCCGAAAAATTTTCTTGTCAATTCCGTGCTCCGTTATGTTAAAAAAATGGTGCCGGCTTACAACTTGCCAGCGGCTTATGGATTTCGTCAGGCCCTGGCCTTGGGTGCACAAAAGCCCTACAAAGATACGCCTTGCCAACCGCAAGACACGGCTTTTCTTCAGTACACCGGAGGCACGACTGGTGTTTCGAAAGGAGCCGTTCTCACGCACCGAAACATTCTAGCCAACATGCAACAAATTGTGTCCTGGATGGCGCCGGTCTTTCAGCCTGGGGAAGAGGTCATCATCACGGCCCTGCCACTTTATCATATTTTTTCGCTCACAGTAAACTGCCTGACTCTGATGTATTTCGGCGGTCACAATATTCTGATTACCAATCCCAGAGACATCGGTGGTTTTATTCGCACCTTACGAAAAACACAATTTACCATCGTGACAGGCGTCAACACTCTTTACAATGCGCTCATGAATCATCCTGACTTTGCAAAAGTCAGTTTCAAACATGCCAAAGTTTCGGTGGCTGGAGCCATGGCTCTCCAGCGAGTGGTTGCGGAAAATTGGGAGAAAAAAACAGGGACGAAGATCTTTGAAGGCTATGGTCTGACGGAAACCAGCCCCGTCGTCTCCGTGAACCCGATCAATGGCGGCGAACAGGTGGGAACCATCGGAATGCCAGTTCCTTCAACAGAGGTGCAACTTTGGGACGATGAAGGCCGAGTGGTTCCACTGGGACAGCCCGGAGAAATCGCCGTTCGAGGTCCCCAGGTGATGCAAGGCTACTGGAATCGTCCCGACGAGACAGCGAAAGTCTTGAAGAATGGTTGGCTGCTGACGGGCGATATCGCAATTCAACAAGACGATGGCTTTTTCAAAATTGTCGACCGCAAAAAAGATATGATTCTGGTCTCGGGTTTCAATGTTTACCCCAACGAAGTCGAAGACGCCGTGGCCTCCCATCCTGGAGTGCTGGAAGTCGCAGCAGTTGGGATACCCGATCCCCATTCTGGCGAAAGCGTCAAAATTTTTGTGGTCCTGCGCGACAAGCAGGTCACACCCGAGGAGTTGATCGCGCATGCGAAAAAAACCCTCACCAATTATAAAGTTCCCAAGCACGTTGAATTTCGCACTGAGCTGCCCAAGACCAATGTGGGAAAAATTCTCCGCCGGGCACTCCGCACAAACAGTTAGTGTTTCGATTGTGAAAAAAATCGGAAACCGTTTATCCCGCGAGGTTCCGCAAAACCAGAGTCACCTGTTTGCTCAGCTGATCGGCTCTTGCCGAGTGACCACAGGCGGTGGGCAGTTCAGAACTGCGAATGACAATGTCCGCCAAGGAAAATTCCAGATTGAGTGACGCTCGGTTTGAAAGCGGAACCGGTGGTGGAGCCAAATGCGCCTCGACCAGGGAACGCAAGGTCAAAAGGTTGTCGTTCAATTCGTCCTCCAGGGCGTTCAAGTCGGCCAACTCGGCATCTGTTGCCGTTTTGCTGTCTAAGAGCGCAACGGCCTGGTCATCGATTTGATAAAGAACCTGCTCAACAGAATGAGCACTCTGCCGAAGGTACCCATCATCATCCAGAGTCACAAAGCCCAGTTGCCCCGAGGCAAATTGATTTTTCAGAAAATCTTCGATGGCAACTTCCTCCAGTGAAAAATGGAGGATGTAAGCCCAGTATTTTTTTTTAAAATTGAGTAAATTTTGGATCCGCTCGCCGGCGGATGAGTTCGCGGCTGAACTGGTCAACTTTTCAAGCGCAACCTGAACCTCGCGATACCCTTGATCGCCATCGAAGGGAGACTCTTGATAAAAAAGTTGATGCATCCATTCATGCACCAAAGTCCATCGATTGGTGTTCTCGCGAATGAGCAAGGACGATGGCGGCACAAACAGACCCAATACAATTCCAGCTCCCAAGGGAACGCCAGCTGAAAATTCCGCTGCCAGCGGCGCTGGCGCCAAATTCAAAGCCGCAAAGAGTGGTTGGGAGCAGTGCAGACTGGCAATTGATGGCATCTTCCACAAACTGATTCCCTGTGCCTGAATCCAGCGCAAAGATTCATTCAAACTGGCTTTCGCCAAGGGCTTGAATTTCGCAAAATCAAAAGGTTTATCGAAGGCCGCTTTTTGGATCGACGGAGCAATCACTTCACCTGCAGCTTCACCATCCCCAGCTTGATTTTGGCAGCTGCCAAAATCGAACTGAACAGGATCCGCTGCTGATCCGCTGCCCGCAGTGCTTTGAGCGTCGATTGGAGATTGATTGGAGGTTTGATCTGCGGAATTGGGATTCTGCCGAACACAGCCCGACACCAGGAGACTCAAAAGACAGACCGAAAAAAGGTGGTAGGACCGCAGCAACATCCCGGCAAATTACTCCGGTCTGGGCTGCGAATACCAGTCCCTTGAAAGCTTTTCAAAAATACAGACGAAGGCCCGACCACAAACCTGCCCTTGTTTGGCTTTGAGCCTGAGGAGTGGTGACAGAAAAATTTTCAGCCTGCCATCCTCCGAAGAGCCGCAACGAACCAAATTCAACAAAATAGGCCGCTTCATATCGGTTCCCCGACACTTGCCCATAGTAAGTGTTAGTCGTCGGAATAAAATAACGGTAATTGGCGTGAAGCCCTGAATGCAGCTCGACGTAAAGATCCAAATCAGCACCAGCGAACTCCTGTTGAACACTTGCCAAAGTGTTGATTCGATTCCGCACCCCATATTGGAGAATCAGATGGGTGTTTTGGACGTGAATGCCAAACAGTCGCAGGCCGATCAAACCCCCTGAATCGGTGAAGGCCTCTTGCCAATTGTTTTCATAAAAACCCTCCAAACCCAGGATCAAGGCATAAAAACCCAGAGCGCCGGAGAGCTCCTGCCCCCGAGTTTGTTGCGAAGGAGTATCAATTGTCAGTTGATAGTCGTGATAGGTCCCCTGAATGAAAGCTTCATAGGGACTTGGTGAGTGCATGACCAACCACATATCCATCATCCGATTGCGATCTTTTTGCGCCATCCATTCTGACAGCGTCCACCGGGATTTTTCTTTTTCATCGGATTTTGCTGAAAAGCTCCAACGCCCCTCTGCTGTTCCCCGCCCCTGCCCACCATCACTCCAAGCTTCGGGCGCATTCAGAACCAAACAGATCGTCAAAATCAAACCCCAATTTTGCATCACAGACCTCCGATTTTTGGGTGCCACTGGCTGCTCATGCGTGTGTGGGTTGTCGCATCAACCGGTCAACCTCACGGCGCCACTGCCGCATCGACTGGCGAAACTCGTCTTGCGTCCGTTTGATCTCGGCACGCGTCTCGCTCAGCTTGCGGTTGGAGGCCTCGGCCAGCTGTGTTTTCAGGAGCGCAGACTCGTCACGCAACGCTTTGAGACGCAGCTGCTGCTGAATCAGACCCGACTGGAGCTTTTCCAAAAGCTCAATTGAAAATCCCTGAGCTTTCAGACTCAATGCTTCAGTGGCCAATTGGGCCTTGATGATTTCCGCTTGAGAAATTCTTCGCAATTGCCCAGCCAGACCAATTTTCGCCAAACACCAGATTGTCCATTTGGTGGGGTCCCAGTGATACCATTTGACGCCATTGCGGTAATCGAGCTGAAAGGTGTGATGAAAATTGTGGTAACCTTCGCCATGGGTCAGAACTGCCAAGATAAAATTGTCACGAGCAGTGATGCCGGTCGAGTAGGTGCGATGTCCAAACATATGCGAAAATGAATTGATAATAAAACCGCTTTGCTGATTGACGACTGTTCGCAAAGCGCCTGCAACGAAAAGGCCTGCCCAAAAGGAACCCAAACCCCATCCCACCAAAGCCGGCAATAAAAATCCGACGACCATGCCAATCCAGAAATAATTCCGGTGCTGCCAATTGAGCAGTCGATTTTTTTCAAGATCCGGAGCGAAAACTGGCAAATCGACGAATTCTTTGCGAATCATCCACCCCATGTGAGCATGCCAAAATCCAAATTTGATCGCGTAGGGATCCGAATCCGTGTCTTCAAAGCGATGATGACGGCGATGATCCGACGACCACTTCAAGGCAGACCCCTGAAAGGCAGAGGTCCCCAGCATCAGAAAAAGAAATTCAACAACCGGGTGGGCTTGATACGCCCGATGCGCAAACAGCCGATGATACCCCGCTGTGATGCCAAAGTTGGCAAGGCCTGCGTAGACCAAGGCAAAGATCAAAATCGACCAGTTGAGACTCCCCGTCTGAACGACCCACACCGTACCCAAAATGCCGAGCACTGGGGTCAAGATCAAAAACAACAGAACTGACCACTCAAGACCGCTGGTTTTTTCCAAATTCACCTCAACTCTGAAATGTCGCCACTCTTAAGAGTTTATGAGCCGCATCTCCAGGAGGCAATTTTTGGCTGATTCTTGTTTGTCTGCGTCGCAAATCAACGACCAAAATCCAGATTCAATTCAATTGGCCTGACACGAGGAAGCAGCCGCGGGTCCCCGGACATAGGTCAGCTTCATTTGCGTTCGGAGCTTGCCATTGGCGAAGACCACTTCGGTGTAAATGCTCTCCTGTTGATCTGGCGAAAAAACCAAATCGGACTCCAGCACCAGCTGCAGCGTCCCCAAGGCTTGCTGGGAGGACGTGCGGAAATGAGTGCCATCCCACTGACCCAAACTTTGCAATCTGCCACTGGAATCTAAAATTTCGAACTGCAAATCGGAATTGCATCCTGAAGTTTGACAAGCACGAATGACGTATTCAATCGGTGTCGGCCGATAACCCGAAGCCAACAAACAGTTCTGCGAGTGCAACGTCTGGACTGGCCCAGCAATGAATGTCGAATGCACCAAGGCTGTCACCGGAAGAGTGGTCTGCAAGTCGCGGTCCTCACGAGTCCCATGACCTTCCCACTCCCCTGCCATCAACTGAAGAGGCGAAGAGGCCTGTGCACTTTGACAGATTGAAAAAACGGCAGCAAGCAGCAGTGTTGGGCCCCACATGCCGGCAGGCTCCCACACCCCTGCTTGATTTGACAATTGATTTGACGATTTTTGCGGAAACCACAAAACTCGAGACACATGAAAACCGTGTCCTTTTTTATTTTTCGCCATGGAGAAACCGACTGGAACGTCCAGAAACGATTTCAAGGACACACCGATCGGCCACTCAATGAAAATGGACGGCGGCAAGCGCTTGAACTCAAGCCCGTCCTGCTCGCCCAGCGGCCGCAGTTCTTGCTCTGTTCGGATCTGATTCGCGCCCAAGAAACTGCGCAATTGATCCAACCCAGTCCACCGCTGCCAATTGTTTTGAGCTCGGGCCTTCGTGAGTGCAATTTGGGCCAGGCCGAAGGTCTCCATCGGGATGAAGTTCTGCGCGTCTTTGGAGAATCAAGTCTGACGACCTGGCGAGATGTCTCGCAAGACACTCTGCACTTCGGCTTTCCAGGCGGTCTGACAAAGCGACAACACCTTGAATTGTTGCGCAGCACACTTTTGACGGCCGTCCAGCAACAGCCTTCGGTCCATCGCTTTGCCGTTTCGACACATGGTGGAAGTCTGATTCGACTCATTCACGACAGCGTTGGCGCTCCTCAGGAGGCCATCCAAATCTACAACTGTTGTTTGTACCATTTGGATTTGGACACAGTCTCGCAAAAGTTTTTCTTTCGCGGTCGGCTTCACCCCGAGCTCAGGCCAACCTCGAACCCGTCCTAAAGACTTTTTTCATTCTCGGCTTCAAAGTGATTTTTCTGCGCGATTCCGATCATTTGTTTCAGACTGCGACCAAAAGAGTCCGTCGAACCATCCAAGAAAAACATATTCCCTTTGCCGTTCTCGGCAAAGTGTTTCAAGGCATCGACCCACATTGAAAATAAAATCACCGATGAATCCAAGCCGGCCATCTTGAGCTCTCCGGCGGCCTTACTCATTCCTTTGGCGATCTCCTCACGAAACAAAGACACACCCATTCCGCGCAGCTGTGCGGCCTGTCTTTCAGCTTCGGCAGAAATCTTGATTGCATTTCCTTCGGCCTCTGCTTGTTTGGTCTTGGTGATCAAAAGCGCCTGACCTTCATTCTCGGCTGCCGCACGCAGGTTGCTCGAAGCCACAACTCGGGCCATCGACACCATAATCACTTCATCAAAAGTGATGTCATTCATTTGCAGGTCAATGAGGTGATAGCCCCAAGAGGCCAAGCTTTTGTCCAACTGGCTTTTGACGTCATCGACGATCTCTTTTCGCAACATCAAAATTTCGCTCTGCTTTTTGGTCGCCACGAAGCTTCGGACGGACCCCTCGACCGTTCGCACCAAAGCCTGCATGAGACTGGCGGGATCAATAAATTTGAAGGCCACATTTTTGATGGTCTCCTCTTGCTGATCCATGACTGCGAACAGAAGCATCGCTTTGAAGTTCACATTGGCTTGGTCTGAGGTGATGGCTTGAAATTGCAACTCCATCGACTGATTTTGGATCGAGACTCGACGGAAAATAGTCTCGAGCCAGGGAATCTTGAAGTTCAATCCTGGATGCAGAACCCGTCGATATTTGCCGAACATGATGACGACAGCAACCGTCCCCTGACTGACTGTGACCCCACCCAAAAAGAGTGTGACGACAACTAAAGCTCCAAAAAACAACAGCATCATTTCCATGACTGCAAACTCCTGTGGATGGTCGAACACCACGACTTGGATTGTTTATTCAAGTGCAGATCATACCTTCAAGGCGCTCTTGAAAGGCAAGAAAAACAAAAAGGGGAGCTCGACGAGCTCCCCTTTGAGAATCAAATCTTTAACATTTTCAATTCTACAGACCCACCAGCACGGGAGCCAATGCCGCCCCGTTCATACTGCCCCAGCCTGTTACGGCGTCAAAACCCACGCCAGCCTTGTAAGCTCCGTTGCTACCCTCTGTCACGTCGTTGAAAGCGCTCGCACGAGTTCCGCTGTCCAAACCGTAGATCAAAGGATTCAAAAAGCCGAGGGCCGCCTTGCCGTTTTGAGCGCGTGCCGCGTTCACCAGAGCCAGGAAGCCTGCCCACTGGGGAGTCGCCATACTGGTTCCACCCACTGGAGCCCATCCAACTTGGCCCTTGTAGCTGATGTAAATTGGTTGAGGACTCACTTTGCCGTCCGCATTGAATGAAACGTCAGGGTAAACACGCTTGGTTTGGCGAGTCGCACCTTTTTGCCAAGCCGGAGCAGC
>Ga0075019_10000337_pt1 | contig 27065 bp, 23 predicted proteins | sample ColStrG_CSR_2013_FD_71473 | JGI IMG/M metagenome (GOLD analysis project Ga0075019, IMG submission 71473) | Freshwater sediment microbial communities in response to fracking from Pennsylvania, USA - Cold Stream Run_MetaG_CSR_2013 | ecosystem: Environmental > Aquatic > Freshwater > Creek >...
GAACGGTCATAGAAAATAGATTGGGTACCATTACCGTGATGCACATCCCAATCAACCACGGCAACGCGATTGATGCCGTATTTAACCTTGGCCGCTTCGATGGCAATTGGGATGTTCGCGAGCAGGCAAAAGCCCATCGATTGGTCCCGCAGACAATGATGCCCTGGTGGTCGGGACAGTGAGAACGCGTTCTTGATTTTGCCGGCGAGTATGTCATCGACTGCAGCGATGGCAAGACCTGCGGAAAGTGCCGCGATCTCGTAACTGCCTTTACCGAATGGCGCGAAGTCACCCAGCTCACCGCCGTCCGCGTCACTCAGACGTTTGAAAGACTCGATATAGTCTTTGGTATGCACGCGAAGCAAATCCTCCTTGCTTGCCGGCGGCGCACTACGCAGTGCAATCTTGTCGGTCAAACCTGAAACGCTGACCAATGAAAGCAGGCGGCGCTTGGAGTCTGGAGATTCTGCAAAGCCGGCACTGGACGTTGGCTGCACCCAGCCGCCTACCGGCAGAATCAGTGCGTGTACTCCTCCGGTGTGCCAAAAAGTTCGTTCGTCGGTAAAGAATGCTGTTTGTTTCATGAATGGTTCCTCTCGAATCGCCACAGGATTTTTTAGAGTAATCATATTTGCACTGCAACAGGTGGCCATATCCGCTTTTGGCAAAGTTGGATGTTTTTGACGCAGTTGTGGTTTAGTTGCTGATTTAAGCGAGAGGCGGGACAGGTAGCTGTTGCAGAGGATAAATTGGAATTGCGCGTGATGAGGTTCAATCTTGGTAGGTACGCCGCCACGTTGTTGGTGGTATGCCAAAGGCGGTCTTGAAGTGCGAGCGGAACGAAGTTGGCGATCCAAACCCCGCCATCTCTGAGATGAGTTCGATCGGCATGTCGGTTCCTTCCAAAAGTCGCTGCGACAGCGCCAATCTTTCGATAAGCAGCCATTGCACAACCGTGGTTCCGGTCAACTGGTTAAAGTGGCGGGTAAATGTGCGACGGGTCATTAAGGCACGTTCTGCCAGGCTGTCCAGGCTATGCTGCATTTGCAGGTTAGCCCTCACCCAGTCGATAAGTCCTGACAGGCGAGAGTCACTTGCCGATACTGGCATGGGTTGGTCGATATACTGGGCCTGTCCACCCTGACGGTGTGGTGGTATGACCAGTCTCCTCGCGATATGGTTAGTCGCTTCCCCGCCGTATTTCTGACGTACCAGCTCAAGGCAGCAATCCAACCCGGCAGCCGTGCCGGCCGATGTCATCAAGTTGCCATCGTTAACATAGAGGACATTGGGGTCGATTTTTATTTCAGGAAATCGCCGCGCAAATTCCGGAATAAAGGCCCAATGCGTGGTGGCACGCTTGCCATTGAGCAGACCGGCTTCTGCCAAAACGTAAGCGCCGAGGCAAAGCCCAACCAGCTGAGCGCCTCGATTCAGTGCTGTGCGTAATGCGTCCAATAATTGCGTTGGCGGTCGTTCGTTTGGATCGTGCCAGCTTGGGATGATGATGGTATCCGCCGCAATCAGATCGTCGAGTCCATATTTGACGCTCACTTCAAAGCCTGCGGTCGTTTGCAAATTCCCCGGGTTCACGCCGCATACTTTCAGTTCAAATTCGGGTCCGCCAGGATGCCTGTCGCCAAACACCACGCAAGGTACCGAGAGGTGGAAGGGGCTGATTTTGTCAAAGGCAAATACGGCAATGGTGTGAGTGTTCATGCATCGCTCCGGCAAGAATTGGCCCAATTCTAGCGTAAATTGTCATTTGGGGCGCTCGTCCGGAACCTGGGTCGGGTTAATAATGAGATCCAGCTAAAACCAATTGGAGAAGTAAATGCCAGCATCAAAACGCGCGTTAATTGTGATCGATTTGCAAAATGACTATTTCCCGGACGGCAAATTCCCGCTTTGGAATACCGAAGCAACCTTATCGAATATCGAGCTGGCAATTGCCAAGGCAAGGTCTTTGGGATGGACGACGGTACTTGTGCAGCATATCGCCAACAGCAAAATGGGTATCTCGCCGTTCTTTAATGAAGGCTCAAGCGGCGCGGAAATCCATCCGCGCATATTGGCTGCGGCACCCGAGGCAATTGTGGTGACCAAAGAATTTGCAGACAGCTTTCACCATACGAATCTTGAAGAAGTGTTATCAAGTCACGGGGTGGAAGAAATTTTTGTCTGCGGGATGATGACGCAGAATTGTGTCACCCACACTGCAATCTCAAAGGCCGCTGAAAAATACAAGGTGAGCATCCTTGTTGACTGCTGCACGACCGTGGGTGAAATGATTCACAACATCGCGTTGCACGCAGTTTCAACCAGAGTTCCATTGATTCCATTTAAAACTGCATTGGAATAGTGCTGCCGTCGGTGAGTCAAGTCTTGCAGTGAGTGATGCGGAAGCTGGTAGAAACGCACCCTGTTCAGTGTTTCCGACACGATTTATCAGGCATTGATTTTAATTTGCAAAAAGACCATAAATTGACAGGCAGGACGTTGAATCATTGCTCAATGTCCAAAACCTGCAGAGGTATGTTGTTTAATTTTGCGCAGAATCCGGCCAGAGCCAATATTTGCGAATTTCGGATAACGGCCGCCAACCAGTATCAATAGAATAAATTGACAAAGATATCAGCAACTTGATTGGCGCAGCCGGCCATGATCGCCAACATCGCGGAAATGTCAGGCGCGGCATTGCAGGACACCGAGTCGACGAACAGCTTTAATTTTTCATTCGCGTCGAAAACAACAATAAAAATGATTACTGAGACTAAACGGAGTACTTATGTCACCAATTGCACAATGGCGTTGCCAGGACATAGACGAGCAATCCGAAGCATTACCGGGTTGGGAGCAGGAATACTATCAACTGACTTGCGGTAAATTTGAAGGTCAGGTTGCAACTGCGCGTTCGTCGAAAGTCACCCTCATCCGAGAAACGACCAACCAGGGTCTCCATGAAAGTGTGGTTGCTCCGCAGGGGCAGGTCGTCTTTGCGTTCGCCCTGAATGCCGAGCCGAATCTGTATGTGGATCGTAAACGACTGGACAGTCAGTCCCTGCTGGTCATGGAAGGCGGCTGTTCTTATGACTTCAGAACGACCGGGTTTGTCGAGTTATTCGGTCTGGCGGTCGACACCGACTTCCTGGCTGAACATACACAGTTTAAGAATCCGGAATTGTTGAAGAATGCGCGCCGTGAAAAGGTGCTCACTCTTGAGGCTGTAACGGGAAACACGTTGCGCAATTACTGGACGATGATGTCTAAAACATTGCAGAGCGGTCAGCCCTATTGGCCGGATGACACGCCGCTCGAAATCGTGGCGAAGAATGCGCTGGACAATATATGGGGCGCTTTAAATGCAGTCGATCCAGACCGGAGAAAACTTGAGTCGGATGGTGCGTCAGATCGTCAGGACAGGATAGTCAAGCGCGCAATTCACTTTATGCGCAGCAATATCAATGCCGAATTCAGCATTACCGATGTGTGCGCTGTCACCCATGTCAGCCAACGGACGTTGCAATACCATTTTGAAAAAAGCCTGCATATCTCGCCGCAGCAATATCTGAAAGCGCTCAGATTAAATCTGGCGCACAGAATGATCAGGGAAATCAACTTCGCCGCGAAATCGAAAGCGCAGACCAAAAATATTGGCGATATTGCGGCGCATTGTGGTTATCAACATTCCAGTCGTTTTGCCGGAGATTACAAACGGCTGTTTGGTGAACTGCCGTCCGAATCCATGATGAACATCCTGCAAAACAGCGATTTTCATGGGCTGATGTAAAAAACAGCCTCTTTGTGTTTCAGAGGCTGTTCCTTGGCAAACGTTCGGGAAGAGTTATTTAACGTGATTTTCTACGCTGTATTTCAGGAAGAAATTGGCCTGCTTGTAGTCCGGGTATAACGCAATCATTTGTTGCATGGCGTCTTCTCTGGATTTGGCACTGCTGGTGATGCGCAGGAAATCATCAATATAGTGGATCAAATTGTCAAAAATGGACATGTCAGTCGGATCGCCATGACCCGGATAAATCGTCGGTTTCAGCGCGGCATATTTGGCTTTGATGCGGACCAGTTCTGCACGCCAGTTTGCAATGCGGTCATTGGTAATGTCGTCCCCCATCCACAGGTGCACTTTGTTATAACCGAAGTCGGAAAGGAACAGGGCATTTAAATCTTTGCTGTAGACGGTAGTGATGTTTTGCGCTTCGGAAGGAAGATAGTCGGTAGTGAGCTCCAACGTTCCGCCACCGTCCAACGTGATGCTGTTTTGAGGCAGAACGTGAATATTGTTTTCATAGTCAAAGCCGTCTGGATGACTTGGCGTTTTTGGTTTCAGCGCCGGTTCAAGAGCCGGTTCTGCGCCGGTTTCACCGCCGGAGTCCATATAGATCGCGTAATTCTTGATATCGGTTTTAATGTGTTGGTTGGCAACTACGATCTGCGCGTTTGGAAATTCCCGACGGAACACATCCATGCCGGTGAAATGATCGGTATGGCCATGTGAAATCAATATCGTGGTCAGCGGTAAATGTTTGGCTTTGACCAGATCAGCGAGCTTTTTGGCTTCATAACTTTTCCTTTGCACGTCCATGACGACCAATGATTTTCCGTTAGAAAAAATAAACGAATTGACGGTTGCAAAATCTCCTTTATAGACCTCAACCTGCATTGCAGAGCTGTCAGCAAGGACATGACTGCAGAGACTTCCTCCCAAACATAATGCAATCACCAGATTTACTGCCTTGAATAGCTTCATTGTTGTCTCCCATATTGGTATTTGTGGCGATAAAAGTACTGTCAAATTTTAACTGTAGAGTTTTTTCCTGCTTCAGCGATATCCGGATCTGGCAATTCGATGTTGTTAATAAATACGGCCAGTCAGGCGAGGCGTGAAGTTTGCGATTTTCGGATAACAGTGCAATTTCGTGTCCCATAGAATTAACAGCAGAAAAGAAGCCGATCAGTCGGGGCAGTTTGACCCATCCTGATTTCTGACTTACCTGTTCCCATCAACATCCTTTTGAAAGAGCAGACCACGGCAAAATTATTGGATTCGGCCAACGTGACTGTGGAATGGGCGATTCGATAAAGTATCCAGGCAGCACAAAACAATTGGCATGAAATTGAAATACAACTTTGAAGTTTGCATTACAAGTAAATCAAAACAATCGAATTAGAAATACAACAAATGGAGAACCGTAAATGAAATCAAAAAGTTTAATAGCCGAAATTGGAGCCTTGGGAATGGCCGTGTCAATGTGCACGGCCGTGTCTGCTCAGGAATCGGCCGTTACCGCGACAAAAACTGATACAAATAAAGCTGTCCCGTCAGCCGTCAGTAACGACAAGGAAAGCGCAGCTGAAGCAATATCCAGTGGTAATGCTTTGCAAGTGGTGACGGTCACTGCACAAAAACGCAGTGAAGCGATTAACAGTGTCGGTTTGCCGATGGTTGCCAAAACAGGTGGGCAGCTCCGCGATGAAGGTGTCAAGTCAGCGTCCGATATGGGTGAAATCACGCCAGGTTTGACAGTCACTGAAACCGCACCGACCGGCGTGCCTGTCTATACTTTGCGTGGTGTTGGATTCGCCGATTTCGCTACCGCTTCTTCAAGCACTGTCGGACTGTACGCCGATGAGGTGGCTATCCCTTATGCGGTCATGAGTACCGGCACGTTGTTTGATCTTGAACGGGTTGAAATTTTGAAGGGTCCACAGGGTGATCTGTACGGACGGAATACGACCGCAGGTCAAATTAATTTTATCGAAGCCAAACCAACCAGAACGCAGCAATCAGGTTTGATCGCAGATTACAGTCGTTTCAACGTCGTTGATCTCGAGGGTTTTACCAGCGGTGCGATTTCGGACAACCTGCTCGGACGACTTGCGATTAAAACGACCCAAACGATTGGTAACGATGGCTGGCAGCAAAGCATCACTCGGCCAGGCGATCAGTTGGGCAAAAAAAATGCTGATGGCGCGCGCGGTTTGCTGAATTGGATCATCAACGAAGATGCAACATTGTTGCTGAATTTTCACTGGAATCAAGACAAGTCGGACAACGTCGCGCCGACTGCTTATGATGGAACTTTGACTGGTAACCCATCTTCGCAGTTTCTGCCGACCGCCTATCCGGTTGCGCCGTTCTTCTCAACTGGAAATAATCGCCTGGCAGACTGGTCAGACAGCTTCCGTCCTGTGAAAAACGACCGATTGAGTGGCGGGTCTGCAAAGCTGGATTGGGATGTCTCTGACTATATCAATTTCACTTCAATTACTGCCTACGACAAATTTGTTCGTGCCGATCAGTTTGAAACAGAAGGTGTGTCGTTCCAGGCAGGTAATACCAAAAATAAATCGAACATCGGCGTGTTTTCTCAGGAACTGCGCTTAACCTCGAACGACAAATTGCCGGTGTCCTGGATTGGCGGTCTGTACTATTCGCGCGATACCATCTCGGAAGATTACGACTTCTTCTTCAAAGATTCCTATTATGGCCTGCCGCCATTGGGTATCAATGATATTGCAACGCACTACGATCAAACCACAACCAGTAATGCGGCCTTCGGTCATGTGGAATGGAAATTCGCTGATCAGTTCAAATTCATAGTCGGAACGCGCTACACGGCGGAAAAACGCAGCTGGACCGGATGTACCTATGATACTGGCGACGGAACCCTTGCCGGAGCATGGAACAATATCCTGACACCCTATACCATCGTTGCAAATGGCTTCCCGTATCCCGGTCCGGCAACTGCCGGTGGTTGTGCGGTGTATGACGATATCGTCGGATCGCCAAATTTTGGAAAATTTGCTCCCTATTCAGATGAAATTACCACGAACAAGTGGCAGGGCAAAGTTGGCCTGAACTATACGCCTGGTCAAGATTACCTGTTATATGCAAACGTCTCGAAGGGTTTCAAATCCGGCGGTTTTAATGGTGCCAGTGCGCAAACCCAAAGTCAGTTGATTCCCTATCGTCCTGAAGAGTTGACTGATTATGAAATCGGTTTGAAATCGGCCTTGCTGAATCATCGCGTGCAGTTCAATGCTTCTGCCTTCTATTACGATTATCGTGACAAGCAGGAACAGACCATTGCTGTAACGCCGGTGGGAAATATCGGTGGCTTAACCAATGTTCCAAAATCGAAAGTGGAAGGCGTCGAGCTGCAACTGAATGCCTTGGTCACCACTGGCCTGACAGAAAACCTGAGTGTTGCGTATCTGGACACCCGGATTCTGGATTACACGGCAATCAGTCCGCTAAGCGCTTATCCGACAGTGCTGACTTACGACGCTTCCGGCTTCCGTCTGCCAAATTCACCGCGCTGGCAGGCGACCTCCACCACGACCTATGAATGGACATTAAGTAATGCCATGAAAATGTCGGTGGCTGGCGACGTGAACTTTAAAGCCAATACGTTTGGCAGCACCCAACCAGAGATTCCTGAATATACCCTCTTCAATGCAAGACTGGGTTTATCAGATCCGGCCAAAAACTGGACGCTGTCTTTGTATGGACGCAATCTGGGTAACAAGTACTACTGGAGTGCCGCCTTTAGTGGTAATGCGACCTACGCAAGGATTAATGGCTTGCCTACCATTTATGGAATTATGTTTGCGCAGAAGTTTTAACAGTCAGCAGACATAACGGTCAAAGAACGGGTTCCTGGATTGCGTAGCGTGTTGGACAAAACGGGAATCCGTCAGACTGAAAAAACTGGTCGACATTGAATGAATCGAAAACGAAATCGACAATGAAAAAAATATCGAACCTGATCGGCACCGCGTGCCTGGTTTTATGCATGAGCGGATCCGTGCATGCGCAACAACCTGCTCTGACTGGCTGGCGTTTGACAGTCGCCGAATTCGCACAAAAGAACTTTACCCATCCGGCTTGGGGATTTTCTCATAGCGTGCGCGACTATAACCTCGCCAAATCGTTGGCACAAACCGACCATGTCGTGGTGGACGATGATGTGCTGTTTGCCGCCGCCTATCTGCATGATATGGCGGCATTTCCAACCTGGGCCAAAGCAGGTGTGGATCACGCTGATCAGGCTGCTTTGATCGTGGATTCGGTATTAAAGGAAACTGGATTTCCGATTGGAAAACTTGAATCGGTTCGAAACGCCATCCGCTCCCATATGTTCGACAGAAATCCGTCAGGAGCGGAGGCGATTTATTTGCATGATGCGGACGCGCTTGACTGGCTGGGAGCGATCGGGGTAACCAGAATTTTGGCACTGATTGACCCGAATGGCGGTGCGCCGGACAGTCATGCAATGGTTGGCATGATTGAAAAATATACGGCAGACGTGCCGGCAAGGGTCATTTCTCCGGCGGGAAAAGTACAGGCAGAGCAGCGTAAAGCGCAATCGCTGCAATATCTGCAGCTCTTGAAAGCCGAATCCGATAACCTGAATTCTTTGTAATGCGCAAGTTGAACCTATTTGAATGGTAAAAAATGTCTATCAACAAAAATTTCCCGACCAACACAGCAAACAGCAATTTCGCTCTATCGACTGCATCGGCAGTATTGGCACTTGCCTTGACCGGAACCATGACCGTGCAGGCGCAGGAAACCGCAGTTGAGCCGCTGACCGCCGCCAAGGCGCCCGCCGATCTGATTCTAAAAAATGGTCAGGTTAAAACGCCTGCCGGTTGGTCGCAAGCCATTGCCATTAAAAACGGCGTCATTTTGAAGGTGGGCACGACAGAGGAGTTGAAACCGTATCAGGGAAGTAAAACGCGTGTGATCGATTTGCATGGCGAAACTGTTTTACCGGGCTTTTTTGATTCGCATGTCCATCCGTTATATGGCGGCCTGGTGCAAAAGCAATGCCGGGTAGCGCAGGGATTGAATCTGGATCAGGCGCTTGAAAAAATTCGCCAATGTACCGATGCAGTGAAATCGGGCGAATGGGTGATTGGTGGTCAATGGGATGCATCCGCATTGGGCACGGTTCCAAACCGGACTATTCTGGACAAGGTCAGCGGAAATCATCCGGTGCTGTTGGACGACACCAGTGGTCACAGTTCGTGGGCAAATTCGAAGGCGCTGGAGCTGGCCGGAATTACCAATGCCACACCAAATCCAACGGGCGGCATTATTGAGCGTGACGCTGCGGGCGTCGCAACCGGTGTGCTCCGGGAAGCCGCCATTGAGGTGGTACGGTCCCATGTACCAGCGCCCTCGCAAAACGATGTAAAAGCCGCATTAACCTGGTCGTTAAATACCATGCTGTCTTACGGTATCACTTCCTTTACTGAAGCCGCAGTGGGTTTTCCGGCCGGACCTGATCTGGAGCTCAATATGTACGATCAGCTGGCTGACGCCGGCGTGCTGAAGCAACGGGTTCGGCTGTGCATGACCTGGGATCAAAACAGTGAGCTGTCCAACAAGGTGATCGCGGCGCGCAATCTGTATGCACGTAATTTGGTTGCGCCGGATTGCGTCAAAATTTTCCTCGATGGCGTACCTACCGACGGTCATACCGCTGCCATGTTGCATCCTTATGAAACGGCCATGGAAGGCCGGGACGACGACGCCAGTCGGCTTGGAATGCTGATGGTGAAGCAGGATGTCCTGAGCGCAGCAGTGACAAAATTTGATGCCATGGGACTTGCCGTGAAATTTCATTCCGCCGGTGATGCTGCGGTTCGGGCCGGATTGAATGCAATTGAAGCCGCCAGAAAAGCCAACGGTTACAGCGGCAAATTGCATGACATAGGCCACAGCACACTGGTGGACAAAGAAGATCTGGATCGCGCGCGGCTGATTGGCGCCACATTTGAAGTTTCTCCTTACCTCTGGTCACCCAGCCCGATCAATAACGACATCACGCACGCAGTCGGTAATGACAGGGCAGATCGTGCTTGGCCAATCAAGGAAATGCTGGATGCCCATGCACTGGTTGTGGCGGGGTCTGACTGGGCGGTTATTCCTTCGGTGAATCCATGGATAGGTGTGGAATCGCTGGTAACACGCGAAGAACCAGGCGGCAGCGCCAATTCGTTTGGCAAGAAGGAAGCGATTTCCCTGGAAGAAGCCATTGAATTGTTTACGGCAAATTCGGCAAGAGATCGTGGGATGGGAAATGTGGTTGGCCGGATTGAGGTTGGTATGTTAGCCGACCTGATCGTGCTGAATCAGAATCCATTCCAGGTGCCGGTGAATCAGATCCACAACACATTGGTGAATTTGACTTTGATCGATGGGAAGGTGGCCTTTGACCGAAACGAGAAGGTCAAAAACACCAAGCCGGTTTCGATCCGCAATCGATTTTAATTGTTAAGCAAAAAGGAATCGCCCAATTTTCGGTTTGGCATTGATCTGATTATTGTTGCTCCCGTTTGGTGGCGATCAGCGGCAGAACCGATTGCAGTTGCAGTGTGGGGCGATGCTCTTCCGGGGCGTTGAGTGGAATGACTTCTTCCATGCTGGATAAACAGCGTTTGGTCAATTGCTGATAGGACGCGGTGCCGGTACTTTTCCAGGCAATTTCTTCGTCGGAAAGCGGGCGAATGACTTTGGCAGGTACACCGGCGACCAATGACCGTTCAGGCACTTTCATACCGGCGCGCACAAACGCACTGGCAGCAACGATGGCTTCGGTACCGATCTCGGCTTCGTCCATCACAACGGCGTTCATGCCAACCAGTGCATTTTGTCGAATGATGCAACTGTGAAGTACGGCGCCGTGACCGATGTGTGCATTCTCTTCCAGAACGGTGTCAGCGCTGGGGAAGCCATGCAGAACACAGGTGTCCTGGACGTTGGAACCGCGCTGCATGACGATGCGACCAAAGTCCCCGCGCAGCACGGCACAGGGTCCGATGTAGCAGTCCGGACCAACAATAACATCGCCGATCAGTACGGCACTGGGATGAACGAAGGCGGTGGGATCGACAACTGGGATAACGCCTTCAATCGAATAAGCGGGCATGGTGACTCCGTGGAAAAACAGCCGGCGGCTGGATAGAAATTTGGAAAAACGAAACCGTAATATATACCAGTGAAAGTGATGTTTCTGAATTTATTTGCAGGCGCGCAGGTAAGCAAGACAGAATTTAAACGTGAAGAGTAATGGAATGAAATCGAACCCTGTCATACAAAGTTTTATTGGTGGTAACTGGATTGGCGTGCAACCCGCTGTGCAACTCGTCAGCGCGATTAACGGAAAAGCAGTCGCCAATACCCACGCTGAAGAAAACAATTTCAAGGAAGCAGTGCGTTATGCGCGTGAGATCGGCAACCCTGGTTTGCTGGCACTGGATTTTCAGGAACGGGCAGCCCGATTAAAAGCGCTGGCATTGTATTTGAATGAGCGCAAGGAAGCGCTGTATGCCATTTCGCACCACACAGGCGCGACCCGTGCCGACAGCTGGATCGATATCGAAGGTGGTACCAGCACGTTGTTTGCCTACGCCAGTATTGGCTCCAACGAACTTCCGTCCGGTAACGTGGTACATGAAGGCAGCCCGGTTCAATTAGGCAAACAGGGCCAGTTCTTTGGCTCCCACATTCTGGTTCCGCGCAATGGTGTGGCAGTGCATATCAACGCGTTCAATTTTCCGATCTGGGGTTTGCTGGAAAAGTTTGCGCCAACCTTTCTTGCAGGGATGTCGTGCATTGTGAAACCGGCGACCGCGACCAGTTATCTGACTGAAGCGATGGTCAGACTGGCAATCGAATCTGGCATCCTGCCCGCCGGGAGTCTGCAACTTGTAATAGGAAGTGCGGGTGACTTGCTGGACCATCTGGATGGACTGGACGTGGTCACATTTACCGGCTCGGCCGATACGGCTGCAAAACTGCGCGTGCATCCAAACCTGATTCGCCAATCTATTCCCTTTAATGCCGAGGCCGATTCTCTGAATTGCGCGATTTTAGGGCCGGATGTGTCGCCCGAAGATGAAGAGTTTGATTTGTTTGTCAAAGAAGTCGTGCGTGAAATGACCACCAAAGCTGGCCAGAAGTGTACCGCAATCCGGCGTGTCATCGTTCCGGAAATACATCTCGACGAAGTCGTTCTGCGCCTCAAGAAGCGCCTGTCTGCAGTAACCGTTGGTGACCCGTCTGTTGAAGGCGTGCGGATGGGGCCGCTGGCAAGCCACGCGCAAATGACCGACGTGCTTGAGCGTATAGCACTTCTCGCAAAAGATAATGAAGTGCTGTTTGGCGCTGAGGATGCGCTGCAACTGCGCGGCGAAGGCGTTCAGGCAGGTGCCTTTGTCGTTCCTACCTTGATACTTTGCCGCAATCCTTTTACCAATTCCGTGGTGCACGAGGTGGAAGCTTTCGGTCCGGTCAGTACGATCATGCCCTATGGCGATCTTAACCAGGCCGTTGCACTGGCAGTCAAAGGGCGCGGCAGTCTGGTTGGCTCACTCGTGACCCGTGATGCCAACATCGCAGCACGCGTGATTCCCGAAGTGGCACGCTACCACGGACGCATGTTGGTCCTGGATCGCGAGTCCGCGCCCGAATCGACCGGACATGGCTCGCCGTTGCCGCACCTGAAACATGGTGGCCCGGGTCGGGCCGGTGGTGGCGAGGAACTGGGCGGCATCCGTGCCGTGAAGCATTACCTGCAACGCTGTGCTGTTCAGGGCTCACCGTCGATGATCAGCGCCATTACCGGCGAATATCTGCGCGGTGCCAAATTGCAGGAATCCGACATTCATCCATTTCGTCGTTACTTTGAAGATTTGCAGATAGCAGATTCATTGCTGACACATCGTCGCACTGTCAGCGAAGCCGATATTGTCGCCTTCGGTGGCCTGTCGGGTGACTACTTCTATATGCACTTTGATGAAATTGCTGCACGTGAATCGCAATTCGGTCAGCGCATTGCCCATGGATATTTTGTATTGTCTGCCGCAGCCGGATTGTTTGTCTCGCCCGCACCGGGACCGGTGCTTGCCAACTATGGGCTGGACAGTTTGCGGTTTGTCAAACCGGTCGGCATCGGCGACACGATACAGGCGCGCCTGACCTGCAAGCGCAAAATTGATCGAAACAAAAAGGATGCCAAAGGTGTGGGTCAGGGCGTGGTGGTCTGGGATGTTGCTGTGACAAATCAGTTGGGTGAGCTGGTCGCGACGTACGACATTCTGACGTTGGTTTCCAAAAAAAGTTGAATCTGAATTGATTTGTGAAAAAGGAACAGGATTAGATTATGTACGCACAACTCGTCGAAACAGGCAGTAAAAAAGTCAAGACCTTGGAGGAAATGTCCGAACAGGAGCGTCACTTCCAGCAGCAGGTCGATGCCGGCATAAAAATCGAAGCCAAAGACTGGATGCCAGAAGGGTATCGGAAAACATTGATACGCCAGATATCCCAGCACGCCCACTCGGAAATTGTCGGTCAGCTCCCGGAAGGAAACTGGGTCACGCGCGCACCCAGCCTGAAACGCAAGGCAATTCTGTTGGCAAAGATTCAGGACGAAGCAGGGCACGGCCTGTATCTGTACAGCGCCGCCGAAACCTTGGGTGTCGGACGTGATGATTTGCTGGACGACCTGCACTCCGGGAAAGCGAAATATTCCAGTATTTTCAACTACCCAACGTTGAACTGGGCCGACATGGGTGCGATAGGCTGGCTGGTGGACGGATCGGCAATCATTAATCAGATTCCACTGTGTCGATGCTCATTTGGTCCCTATGCCCGCGCCATGATCCGGGTGTGCAAGGAAGAGTCGTTCCATGCCCGGCAGGGCTACGACATCATGATGACCCTGTGCAAGGGCACAAAAGAGCAAAAGCAAATGGCGCAGGATGCGTTGAATCGTTGGTGGTGGCCGGCACTGATGATGTTCGGACCGTCCGATGCGCAGTCTGCCAACAGCGCGCAGTCCGCTGCCTGGCGCATTAAATTATTTTCCAATGACGAACTGCGCCAAAAAATGGTCGATCAGACCGTTCCACAGGCTGAATATCTTGGTCTGACCATACCTGATCCGGATCTGAAATTTAATCTGGAAACGCAAAGCTATGAATTCGGGCAGATCGACTGGGATGAATTCAATAACGTTATCAAGGGCAATGGTCCCTGCAATCGTGACCGGCTCAAAACACGCGTCAAGGCGTATGAAGATGGCGCGTGGTTCCGGGACGGCTTGATGGCGTACGCTGAAAAACACACTAATTCAGGAGAAACACAATGAGCAAACAATGGCCGCTATGGGAAATATTTATCCGTTCACAGCATGGGCTGTCACATAAGCATGTGGGCAGTCTGCACGCGACCGATGCCGAGATGGCGGTCTGCAATGCCCGTGATGTCTACACCCGCCGCAACGAAGGCGTCAGCATCTGGGTTGTCAGGGCAAATGACATCACTGCCAGCAGTCCTGGCGACAAGGAAGCCATATTCGAACCGTCGAACAACAAGGTGTATCGCCATCCGACTTTCTTCCCGATGCCGGATGAAGTCGGCAATCTGTAAAAAATCTTAACTGTGCGGTTTAAACATGAATAACACCAAATTTGAATACCTGCTGCGTCTGGCCGACAGCACTTTGATTTTGAGTCAGCGACTCACCGAACTGTGCGGCAAGGGGCCGGCGCTGGAAGAAGACATGGCGCTGGCCAATGTCGCGCTGGATCTGATCGGCCAGGCGCGATTCTGGTACGACTATGCTGGCGCGCTGGAAGGCGCGGGCCGGACTGAAGATCAACTGGCGTTTTTGCGCGATGCACATGAGTTTCATAACTTTTTGCTGGTGGAGCAACCCAACGGCAATTATGCCGACACGGTGGCGCGGCAATTTTATTTTGACAGCTGGCATTGCCTTTTCCTTGAACAACTGCGCAACTCAACCGATCAGGAGATCGCTGCCATTGCCAACAAGGCATTGAAGGAAGTGCGCTATCACCTGCGTCGAAGCAAGGACCTGGTGGTGCGTCTCGGAGACGGCACCGAATACAGTCATCGGCTCATGCAGGCTGCACTCAATGATTTATGGATGTTCACCGGTGAGATGTTTCAGGCCGATGCACTGGATCTTGCCATGCAGCGCGAGGGCGTGGCACCGGATCTGTCGGTTGTACGTAAAGAGTGGATGCATTTTGTGTCAGAGACCTTGGTGGAAGCAAAGCTGACGCTGCCGTCGCAACACGACTGGATGCAATCCGGAGGCAAGCAGGGCGTACACAGTGAGAAACTGGGTTACATCCTGGCTGAAATGCAGTACCTGCCGCGTGCTTACCCCGGTGCGGTCTGGTAGATGACATGACTACGCATTCAGCGCAAATATGGGAGTGGTTGGCAGACGTTCCCGATCCGGAAATTCCGGTGATCTCCATTGTTGACCTCGGAATCGTGCGTGACGTGACGATGCGCGATGGTATATGCGAGGTGACGATTACACCAACGTACAGCGGGTGCCCGGCGATGTTGGTAATAAGCGAGTCGGTTATCAGTGCTTTGCGAAACAGGGGCGTCCAGGCGGTGCTGAAGACGCAGATTTCGCCAGCCTGGACGACCGACTGGATGTCTGAATCCGGAAAAAAAAAATTGAAAGCGTATGGCATCGCACCACCGCAGTCTCAGGCCATCGATATAAGCCGGCTGATCACCCGCTCACGGGACCAGGTGCAACCGAAAGTGCCGTGTCCGCGTTGCCACGCACAGGCTACGGTATGCATCAGCCAATTTGGATCGACGCCATGCAAGGCGCTGTACAAGTGCCAGTCCTGTCTGGAAACCTTTGACTATTTCAAATGTCATTGAACCATAAATACATTAACCGCCAGAGCGACCTGTTTGCAGCTTCTGGCGAACGAGGAGTCAATATCAATGAGTCAGTTTAACAGTCTGCGCATAGCGCAGGTAATCAACGAAACACGTGACACCGTTGCTCTCACTTTCGCAGTGCCGGAGGAACTTTTGCAACAATATTCTTACACCCAGGGTCAGCACCTGACACTGCGCACATTTATTGAAGGAGAAGATGTCAGGCGGTCCTATTCAATCTGCTCGGCCGTTCAGGAGCGGCAGTTACGCGTTGCAATTAAACGTACGGCGGGCGGATTGTTTTCAAATTGGGCCAACGACAACCTGCATGAGGGTTCGGAAATTGATGTGATGCCACCGACCGGTACGTTCAATGTGCCGTTATCCGCCGCTCAGTCCAAAAATTATCTGGCCTTTGCAGCGGGCAGCGGCATTACGCCTATGCTGTCCATTATGAAGACCACCCTGATTGCCGAACCGGACAGCACGTTCACTCTGGTCTATGGTAATCGTGCCAGTTCATCGGTAATTTTTAAAGAACAACTTTCCGATCTGAAGGATACCTATCTCGCTCGCTTCAGACTGATTTATGTGATGAGTCGCGAATCGCAGGACATTGATCTGTTTAATGGCCGAATTGGCAAATCCAAGTGCGCGGAGCTGTTTCAGAAATGGATTCGAATCGCCGATTTTGACCATGCCTTCATTTGCGGACCGGAACAGATGATGCATGAAGTGACCGAAGCCCTGCAGGAACACGGTATGAACAAAGAGCAGATTAAGGTCGAACTGTTTGCTGCCGGAAGCCAAAAACGCTCGCATGTCGCAAATGCCCGTCCGATACCGGGCAAACATGAATGTGACGTCACGCTGATCATCGACGGTGCTCAAATTAATTTCACAATGGAGAAAGATACGGAATCCGTCTTGGATGCGGCGCTTAAACACGGCGTGGATATCCGTTATTCCTGCAAGTCGGGTGTGTGTGCAACCTGTCGTTGCAAAGTAGTTGAAGGCAAGGTTGACATGGATGCAAATTACGCGCTGGAGGATTATGAAGTTGCGCGCGGTTTTGCACTGTCCTGTCAGAGCTTTCCGGTGTCGGATCAGGTTGTGATGAGTTTCGATCTGGACCACTGATCTGCCCACATTTGTTCGCAACCATCATCGTATTTACATTGGAGTAATAACTTGTCCCATTATTTATTCGAACGCCATCAAGCCACATTGGAAAGTGCCGTCAGGGCTGTTAAGGAGCGTGGTTACTGGAGTGCCTATTCTGAAGTGCCCAGCACTAAAATCTACGGAGACACGGCCAGTGAAGAAGGCAAGACCGCGTTTGACGCATTGCTTGGGAAACCCTTTGCGTTGAAACAATCGGCGACGATTGGTCAAACTGGCGCGGAGATCTCTCCATATGGCACGGCACTCAATATCCTCTATCCGAAAGCTGACCAGAAACAATTATTGATTGCCGCACAAGAAGCGGCGTCGAGCTGGCGGTTGGCCGGTCCTGAAATCTGGAGCGGGGTTGCGCTGGAGATTCTGCAACGACTGAATCGGCGCAGTTTTGAAATGGCTCACGCTGTCATGCATACGACTGGGCAGGCCTTTATGATGGCGTTTCAGGCCGGTGGCCCGCACGCCCAGGACCGCGGACTGGAAGCGGTTGCTTACGCCTGGGAACAAATGAGTCAGATACCGGCAACGGCCAGGTGGGAGAAGCCGCAGGGTAAAAATCCGGCACTGTTGATGCGGAAAAATTATCATATTGTTCCGCGCGGGATTGGGCTGGTCATCGGCTGCTGTACATTTCCGACCTGGAACAGTTATCCCGGTCTGTTCGCCAATCTGGCCACAGGGAATGCAGTGATCGTTAAACCGCACCCCGGCGCCATTCTGCCTCTTGCGATCACTGTTGCCGTAGCCCGGGAAGTTTTGCAGGAAGCCGGACTCAATCCGGATGTGGTCACACTGCTGGCCCATGATGCTGATGATCAATCCGTGTTTGATCTGATCACCCATCCTTCAATTGGTTTGATTGACTTCACCGGCAGCACTCAGAACGGCAATCTGATCGAACGCAGCGCGCATCAGGCACAGGTGTTTACCGAAAAGGCCGGGGTCAATCAGATAATTGTTGACTCGACCGACGACTATCGGGGAATGCTGAAAAATATCGCTTTTTCGCTGTCACTCTACTCCGGTCAGATGTGCACTGCACCGCAAAATATCTACATACCCAAGGCCGGGATTGACACGTCGGAGGGGCATCGCAGCTTCGACCAGGTGGTGGGCGATCTGGCAGACAGTGTGCGCAAACTGACCGCCGATCCCGCCAGGGCGGTGGAGGTATTGGGTGCTATTCAGAATGCGATCGTACTCAATAATATTTATTCTGCCCGCAGTTGTGGTGAGGTGATTCTCGACAGTCAGCCGTTGGTCCACCCGCTTTATCCAGATGCACGCATTCACACGCCGTTGCTGGTGAAAATCACAGATCAAAACGATCCGCGTATCCAGCACGAATATTTTGGACCTGTTGCATTCTGCATCAGTACTGAAAGCAGCTATGCCAGCATCAATCTGGCCGAAACGATTGCAAAAAAACAGGGTGCGTTGACGCTGTCGGTGTATTCCATCAATTCACTGATCTTGGCCGATGCGGAAGACGCCGCGGTCAACGCCGGTGTGGCGTTGTCGATCAATTTGACCGGTGGTGTATTTGTCAATCAGTCCGCCGCCTTCAGCGACTATCACGGCAGCGGCGCAAATCCTGCCGCGAATGCCACGCTGTCGGACACGGCGTTTGTGGCCAACCGATTCAGAGTGGTTCAGACCCGTCGCCATATAGCGGCATCGCAAACAGAACAAAACAAGGAATAACGATGGCATATCTTCACATTCTGTTTGAGGTGAGCGAAGGCATTGCCAAGCTGACCTTCAATCGCCCTGACAAACTAAACAGTTTCAATACTGAAATGCATCTTGAGGTCAGACACGCGCTGGCAACGCTCCAGCATGACTCCACTGCAAGAGTGTTGGTGATTACCGGCGCTGGCCGTGGGTTCTGCGCCGGTCAGGACCTTGGTGATCGTGCCGTCTCTGCCGGTGCCGAAGCCGTGGATCTGGGCGATTCAGTCGAAAAATATTATGCCCCTCTGGTGCTGAGTTTGCGAACTCTCCCTATGCCGGTGATCTGTGCCGTGAACGGTGTTGCGGCTGGTGCGGGCGCCAATCTGGCATTGGCAGCCGATATGGTCATAGCGGCCAGGTCAGCATCGTTTGTCGAAGCGTTTTGCCGGCTTGGATTGATTCCGGATACGGGTGGCACCTATTTCTTGCCAAGGCTGATCGGTACCGCTCGCGCGATGGGATTGGCAATGCTGGGTGAAAAATTGAGCGCTGAAAAGGCCGAACAGTGGGGATTGATCTGGAAATGCGTGGATGATGCAGCGCTGGACAGTGAAGTGCAAAAGCTGGCGCTACATTTCGCCCAGGCGCCGACCAAAGGATTGGCGCGTACCAAACAGGCATTGTATGCAAGTTCGGCGAATTCATTGCCGCAGCAACTGGAGTTGGAACGGGATTTTATGCGAGAACTTGGGTCCAGCTATGACTACCAGGAAGGTGTTGCCGCGTTTATGGCCAAGCGTGTTCCACAGTTTAAAGGGGAGTGATTGATGACGACAGATAATGAGTTGATCACCAATCTGAAAGTCGCCGTGGTCGGTTGCGGCGCCATGGGTGCCGGCATTGCCCAGGTTGCAGCGCAGGCCGGTCATCAGGTACAGCTCTACGATGCGCGACCAGGTGCGGCGCAGTCAGCCGTTGATACTATTCGTGCCAATTACGCAAAGCTGGTGGCCAAACGAAAAATGGAATCAGTGTTGGCTGAGGAAGCCGGGCAACGCCTGGTTGCCTTGTCGGAATTGGACCAGGTCAGTGGTGCCGGACTGGTTATTGAGGCGATTGTCGAGAATCTTCCGGCTAAAAGTGATTTGTTTTCCAGACTGGAAGCGATCGTTTCTGAGCAGTGTATTTTGGCGTCCAATACTTCCTCGATTTCCATCACGTCTATCGGTGCTGGACTGCGTAACCCGCAACGACTGGTCGGAATGCACTTCTTCAATCCGGTACCGTTGATGGCGCTTGTCGAAGTCATCAGTGGTCTGGCAACGGATCGCATCGTTGCCGAGTGTGTCTACATGTTGTGTCAGTCATGGGGTAAAAAGCCGGTCCATACCCGATCGACGCCAGGATTTATTGTTAACCGTGTCGCGCGTCCTTACTATGCCGAGAGCCTGCGTATTGCGACCGAACGGGGCGCAAGTCCCGCAACACTGGATGCCGTGTTACGCGAATCCGGCCGGTTTCGCATGGGGCCATTTGAACTGATGGACCTGATCGGCAATGACGTCAATTTCGCCGTGACCAGTTCCGTTTTTTCCGGTTTCTTTAATGATCCCCGCTTTACACCTTCCTTGATGCAACAGGAACTGGTCAGCGCCGGCTATCTGGGACGTAAATCCGGACGCGGGTTTTATCAATACGGGGACCATGCAGCGAAACCATTGGTGCAGATTGAACCGCCCTGCGACGCCCCGCGTGAAATTGAACTGCATGCCGATCACAGATTGGCCAATTTGCTGGCTTCAAAGCTACAGACCGCAACCGGCCGGCAGGATTTGCAACGAATTTATTTTCAAAATGAAGACGGCGTATTTCTTAAATGTGGCCAGACATTTGTGTATGTAACGGATGGTAGAAGCGCGACGCAGCGCAGCGCGGATAATTCCGTACCAAACACCGTTCTGATTGACCTGGCGCTGAATTATGACACCACCCACCACATTGCATTAACGAAATCCGACCAGTGTTCCGATTCGGCTTTTCAGGATGCAGTCGGCTTTTTTCAATTTCTGGGCTATACCGTATCTAGACTGGGCGACGTGCCAGGCATGGCCGTCATGCGCACCGTCGCAATGCTCATTAACGAAGCTTCCGACTGCGTCAATCAAGGCGTGTGCAGCGTGGCCGATGTCGACATCGCCATGTGTGCAGGCGTCAATTATCCGATCGGACCGTTGGCATGGGCGGATCAAATCGGGCTGACCACGATCCGAGCCGTGTTAATGAATCTGGGGCTGGCGTACGGCGAAGATCGCTATCGGGTATCGCCGTTGATCCACAGAAAATTTGTCAGCAGGGGCAAATTTCATGGATGACCTGCATCTTTCCTACTTCGGGTCGCAATTGATACATCCTTTCATGAGTGAAGAGTTGGTGCCCGAGCCCGTCTCCAGTGATGTTGAATTGGCCCAAGCCGCTGCCCAAGCCATGTTTGAAAGAGACGCCGCCTCCAAGGGCTTGGGAATGAAAATTAAATCAATGGCACCTGGATCGGCCTGTGTGGAAATGCCAGTGCGCGTTGATATGCTGAATGGCCATCAAACCTGCCACGGCGGCTACATATTTACTTTGGCGGACAGTGCTTTTGCTTTCGCCTGCAACAGCCATAACCAGAACACTGTCTCTTCAGGGTGCAATATCGATTATTTACTGCCGGCTTACCCCGGCGATGTTTTGACGGCAACCGCCACCGAGTTGTCGCGTGGCCGGAAAACCGGTGTCTATGACGTAACTGTGCGTAATCAGCATGGCGCGCAGATTGCTCTGTTGCGCGGCAACTCCTATCAGGTTAAGGGGACGGTGCTGTCGGCTGGTTCAGGCACGCCGGTTCCGTCCACGAATCATCAGCGCAATTAGTCCTTCGGATCACATCGATGGCATTGCATTCCATTTCAAACAAATAAGAGAACCATACAATGAGACAAACCGACCAATTGGAAGCGATTGAAACAGCCAGCAAGGACGAGTTGCAGGCCCTGCAACTTGAACGGTTGAAGTGGTCCTTGACCCACGCCTATACCAATGTCCCACACTATCGAAACGCGTTCGATGCCGCGGGGGTACACCCGAATGACCTGAAGTCGTTGGGCGATATTGCCAAATTTCCTTTCACCGGCAAGAAAGAGCTGCGCGACAATTATCCTTTCGGGTTGTTTGCTGTTCCAAAAGACCAGGTTGCGCGTATTCATGCGTCGAGCGGAACGACCGGCCAACCGACTGTGGTTGGTTACACGAGTAACGATATCGACACCTGGTCCAATGTCGTGGCCCGCTCAATTCGTGCTGCCGGCGGACGTCGTGGTGACATGGTGCATATCGCTTATGGGTACGGGCTGTTCACGGGTGGCTTGGGCGCGCATTACGGTGCCGAGCGACTGGGTTGTACCGTGGTGCCAATGTCTGGCGGTCAGACTGAGAAGCAAGTGCAGCTGATTCGTGACTTCAAGCCCAAGATCATTATGGTTACGCCGTCCTACATGCTGAACATCGTCGAAGAGTTTGCACGTCAGGGCGTGGACGCGGCGGACAGTTCGCTCAAGATCGGTATTTTTGGTGCCGAACCGTGGACCGGGGCCATGCGCAGTGAGATCGAAACGCGCGCAGGGATCGATGCACTGGATATTTATGGTCTTTCCGAAGTAATGGGTCCGGGCGTAGCCAGTGAATGTATCGAAAGTAAAGACGGGCCGGTCATCTGGGAAGACCATTTTTATCCGGAAATCATTGATCCCATTACCGGAGAAGTGCTTCCGGATGGCGAGATGGGTGAACTGGTCTTTACCTCCTTGAGCAAAGAAGCGTTGCCGATTATCCGTTACCGCACAAGGGATCTGACTTGTCTGCTGCCACCCACTTCACGTTCAATGCGGCGCATCGGCAAAATTACCGGTCGTTCTGACGATATGCTCATTATTCGGGGCGTCAATGTGTTTCCCACGCAGATTGAGGAGCAGGTGTTGCGCTTCCCTCGCCTGGCGCCGAATTATCAGCTGATTCTGACCCGTCAGGGCCATATGGACAGTGTTGAGGTTGTCGTTGAAGCCAGAGAAGACCAGCAAACCAACCTGTCTGAAAATGAAACCAAATCGCTGGCAGCCGAGCTCCAGCACGCGATCAAAATCAACGTTGGCATCAGTACCAAAATCAATATTCAGAAACCCAACACCATTGAGCGCACTGCAACCGGCAAGGCCCGCCGTGTAATGGACCTGCGCCCCAAAGCCTGAGCCCGAACCAAAACAAATTGATCATCAACACAGAGAATTGAACCATGAATAATTTTGACAATAATGCTTACCTATGCGATGCGATTCGAACGCCGTTCGGTCGTTATGGCGGGGCATTGGCGACAGTACGTGCCGATGACCTTGGTGCCATCCCGATCAAAGCCTTGATGCAACGCAATCCTGATGTCGACTGGTCTCAGGTTGATGACCTGATTTACGGTTGCGCCAACCAGGCCGGCGAAGATAATCGCAATGTGGGACGGATGGTCGCACTGTTGGGGGGGATGCCGTTTACTGTTCCTGGCAATACGGTCAATCGCCTGTGCGGATCCAGTCTGGATGCGATAGGGATTGCCGCGCGCAGTATTAAGTCCGGAGAGACAAAATTGATTATTGCCGGCGGTGTGGAAAGCATGAGCCGTGCGCCGTTTGTCATGGGGAAAGCCGACACCGCGTTTTCACGGACCGCAAAAATTGAGGACACCACCATAGGTTGGCGCTTTGTGAACCCTCTGATGAAAGCACAGTACGGTATTGATTCCATGCCGGAAACCGCCGAAAACGTGGCTCAGGAATTTGAAATTAGCCGTGCTGACCAGGATGATTTTGCTCTGCGTAGCCAGCAACGTTGGGCGCTCGCCCATGCCGCGGGATTTTTTACGAAAGAAATCGTCCCGGTTTCGATCCCGCAAAAAAAGGGCGATCCGATTGAATTCTCGGTCGATGAACATCCACGTCCGGAAACCTCATTGACCATGCTGGCCAAATTAAAAGGGGTGGTCAAGCCAGACGGGACTGTCACAGCAGGAAACGCCTCAGGTGTAAACGATGGTGCGGCTGCATTGTTGCTTGCGTCATCCAAGGCAGTAGCCAGCTTCGGACTCATTCCGCGCGCGAGGGTGGTAGGCATGGCCTGCGCCGGGCTGGCACCACGCATTATGGGCTTTGGCCCCTCACCGGCCACCAGAAAAGTGCTCGAGCAAACCGGTTTGAAGCTCTCGCAAATGGATGTGATCGAGCTGAACGAGGCATTTGCAGCTCAGGCTTTGGCGGTCATGCGCGATCTCGGACTGCCTGATGATGCTGAACATGTCAACGCGAACGGCGGCGCCATCGCAATTGGTCATCCGTTGGGAGCTTCCGGAGCGCGACTTGTTATTACAGCGTTGAATCAGTTGGAAAGAATCGGTGGTCGTTATGCGTTATGCACCATGTGTATTGGTGTTGGTCAGGGCATCGCGTTGATTATCGAGCGGATTTAAGTATGATCAATCCCGATTCCGAACAGTACAGCGACATTCAAACCGAAATTTGCGGTGGAAACGTCTTGCTGATAACCCTGAACCGGCCGGAATTCAGGAACGCGCTGCGCAATCACACGTTGTTTGAGATCACCCGCGCACTTGAATTTGCCACTGCCAGTGAAGCCATTCGCGCAGTCGTCGTGTATGGCGGTTTAAAGTTCTTTGCGGCCGGTGCAGACATTAATGAGATGGCCTTGCTGACAGCAGTGACTGCCGTAACCGACGTTCGTCCGGAATATTGGAAAAAAATTGCGAGTTTCTCCAAGCCGCTGCTCGCGGCCGTGAATGGTTATGCGCTTGGGGCCGGATGCGAACTGACCATGCATGCGGATATCGTCATCGCCGGGGAAAGTGCCCGGTTCGGTCAACCGGAAATCAATTTGGGCACGATACCGGGTGCTGGCGGAACCCAGCGTCTGATCCGGACTGTCGGCAAATCGCTGGCGATGAAAATGGTACTCAGCGGTGAATTGATTCAGGCACCGGTCGCACTGGCCTGTGGTTTGGTCGCCGAACTGACACCTGATGAGCAAACTCTGGAACGGTCTCTGGCACTTGCTGCAGCGATTGCCGGCAAATCCCCGCTGGCGGTACGACTGGCCAAAGAAGCCATGTTGCTGTCATTCGAAATTCCCTTGAGCGCCGGTTTGAATTCAGAACGCAAATCTTTCTCACTGCTTGCTGCCAGTCAGGATCGGGCAGAAGGGATTGCTGCATTTTATGCAAAACGGGTCGCTGCTTTTACAGGGAAATAATCTCTGGTGCCGAAATAGTGTGGCTTTCTTTGGGTAATTGTTGCAGCGCACATTTGTTTGCCATTTCTGGATATCGCTAGCCAAATGGATTCACCTATCATCTTTCAAAGCCAGATCAAAACAGAATTTGAATCAATGCCTGTGTTGATGGTTATGCATCCGATTGTTGAACAATATATTTGAAAGAAGACGCATGAATCCAGGAGCCTATGTTCGCGCAAACTTGGCGAAACTCTTACTTGTCCGGTCCGCTGTCTGCGTTAGCGTCGTGCTTGTCACGGCAACTTTTGGCGCCGTCGCCGCCGAAACGGAGGAATTCCAGCCCGAGCGTCTGAAAGACGGTACGACCTTGCCCGCCGGCATGCAGCGATTGTACGTCGCCGACTTCTCAATAGCCCATCTGATGGACAGCCGGGTTCGAATCTTGGATGCCAAAACCGGGCGCTATGCCGGCGTAATCGACTCGGGATATACCGGCCAATTCACGACTTCACCAGACGGTCGGTCCGGCTATGTGGTCGCCACTTATTTAAGCCGCCACTCTCATGGACAGCGCAACGACGTGTTGGAAATTGTCGATCTGAACACGTTGCGGCTTCAGGGTGAAATTATTCTTCCGACCAAACATGCGCAGGCCATTTTCGTGCGCGAACTGCTGCGCACTTCGTCCGATGGAAAATATGTATATCTGCAGAATGCTACACCGGCCACTTCAGTCACGGTGGTTGATGTGGAGCAGAGGAAAGTTCTGGCAGAAATTCCCACTCCCGGCTGCTGGGCGCTCTATCCGTCACAAACGACAACATTGCGTTTCAGCGCATTGTGTGGCGACGGCACGCTGAGCACCATTACGTTGAACGCGGATGGTTCGGTGCAAAAGAGATCTGCTGGCACGCGCTTTTTTGACGTTGAAAAAGATCCGGTGTTTGTGAACACGGTAGACGACGGTGAAAATTACTATTTTCTTAGCTATCAGGGATTACTGACCCGCGCCAACCTGTCCGGCGAAACACCGGTAATGGAGTCCTCCAGAGAACTGGTGACGGCTGCAGACCGCAAAAAAGGCTGGCGGCCAGGTGGGTACCAAATGATCGCCTTGCATCGTACTACCGATCAGTTATTTATTGGCATGCATCCACATGGCGGCGAGGGAAGTCATAAAACCCCGGCGCGGGAAATTTGGGAATTTAATATCAAGTCCGGCAAACGTGTGAACCGTTATAAAGCCAGTAACGCCGCAGTGTTGGCGGTGAATCAGGATGAACCAGGCACTTTGTATGCAGTGGACGGCCTGACCAACCAGATCCATGCCTATGACACATTGCATCACTTTAAAAAGTTGTATGTCAGCGACGCAGCAGGTGACGCCGTCACGCAATTGGATGCGCCATGATGATGCGCTATCTGCCTGAATTTGGATTGGATCTGGTGTTGATTGTCACAGGCTCGACTTTTTTTGCGTTGTTCTGGGCATTGTCGGCATTGCACAAAGTGATGGATTGGCCGATGTACCGCAGCAGTGTGCGCGACTATCGCATCCTCCCCGAACCGCTTCAGCCGGCTGCGGCAGCAGGAATCCTGATGGTTGAATTGGGACTGGCGGTCAGCTGGTTGGTCGATCGCTCTCGCGAACTGGCCGGACTGACCAGCGCTGTGCTGTTGATCGTCTATGGACTGGCAATGGCCTATAACCTGGCGCAGGGCCGAAATAATATTGAATGTGGCTGCGGTGGAGATGCTCAGACTATCCATTGGACGTTGGTGCTGCGTAATGCGATTCTGGCCGTGCTGGCTTTTTGCTGTGGCATCGCTATGACGCTCAATTCGCGAAGTCTGAATCTCATGGATTTTTTCAGTATTGCTGCCGGCGGATTGGCCTTTTATGGCGTCTACATTGTATGCAATCAAATCATGGCAAATAACTCGACCAGTACATTAACGAATTAATTTTAAGGAAAACTATCGTGATTGATTTCAGTTTGAATGTTTCAACCGTCTTGTTGTGGTGTGTTGTCCTGATACTGCTGGTGATGGTGATAGCGCTGGCACGTCAGGTCGGCATTCTGTTTGAGCGCATCGCGCCGATGGGTGCGCTCGTGACCGATTCCGGGCC
>Ga0075019_10000340_pt1 | contig 26960 bp, 26 predicted proteins | sample ColStrG_CSR_2013_FD_71473 | JGI IMG/M metagenome (GOLD analysis project Ga0075019, IMG submission 71473) | Freshwater sediment microbial communities in response to fracking from Pennsylvania, USA - Cold Stream Run_MetaG_CSR_2013 | ecosystem: Environmental > Aquatic > Freshwater > Creek >...
TGAACGAAAAGCGCTACTCTGACGCTGCCGTTCAGTATGAAAAATACATGAAAGTACTTGAAGTGGTTTTTGATTGCACGGCGGGCGAGCTTTCGCCAGAGCATTTCAAAGATTCGGCGCGCACCCAGGAACTCACGGTTGTGGCAGGAGTGTACTGGGACTTGATGCGAATCTATGACACAAGTGAAAAATACGGCGACCGCATGCAAGCGGCGGCCAAAAAGTTGGCGCAATTTCTACGTTACACTCCGGTGTTTCCCGATATCATGCGCAAGGCAGAAGCTTTCGCAAAGACGGCCAAAAATCCCGCTGTTGTTCGCTCTTTTCTCAAGGTTGCCTCCGAAAGCAAAGGCCGGTGTTTCATCGCCACTGCGGCGTTTGGCTCTGCAGAGGCTCCCGAGGTGATCGCTCTTCGCTGGTGGCGGGATCGCGTGCTCTTGCCGACACTCTGGGGATCCCTTGCCGTCCAGATTTATTACCGAATTTCACCTCTGGTTTCGGCGACTTTGGATCGCTGTCCACCCTTGAAGTTGCCCGTCCGTGGGCTTTTGCGGTTCTTTTTGCGACAAATTCAGGCTTCTGATCAACATCGCGCCCTTCGTCATTGAAAATCACTTGTCATCAGCGGGACCAATTGGAACTCTGTGGCGATGCAAACGAATCCGAAGCGCTCTTCTGGACATGTGTATGATTACGTCATTGTTGGCGGTGGCCTCTCGGGGCTTCTTGTTGCGAAAGCGCTCAGTCATGAGACCGAAAATATTCTCCTCCTCGATGCGGCTGAACAGCCCGGTGGTCTGAATCATCCTGTTTCCTATCAAGGGCAACAAACCAGCAATGGTTGGCGTTTTATCCCTGAAACGGAGCTCTCACGCAAAGCTTTGGAATTTGTCTCAAGCCTCATCGGTGAAGATGTTGCTGGCGAAGTTCACGAGTGTCAGCCGCAGACTTTCGAGCAGGGATCTTTGCACCCGTTTGTCGGGTTTGGTGCGACGCCACCGGCATTTTATGAAGAGCTTGCGTATTTTTTGTCTCCACAACAGCGCCTGTTGCGAATCGGAGTTGAAGAGTGGTCAACCCGCCTTTTCGCAGCGAGCAAAGGCGACTTTTGGCCGCGAAGCATTGTCACCAAGTACTTCAACAAATCGACGGACAACGAACGCCGGGTCGACACTTTGATGATCAATGGCCAAAAGACTGTTCAGGCCGCCAATGTCATTCATTGCAGTACGATTCGTGATTTGCCGCGCCTGTTGCCAGAGACCGCGCTGGGAATGAAGGCGAAGCAGAGAATCGGCAAGACGCAATTTTGGACGGCGATTGGACTGGATCTGGTTCATTCACAAACTGTCAGTGAGAGTTCTCAAACTCACCTTTTGAATGGGACGACTGAGGATGAAGTGGGTCCTTGCGTAGGTCAGTTTCTTTCACCTCAGGCCACGCACCAGATTTCTCAATGGATTTCTTTTGTCGATTCGGATGCTGCAGAAGAGTCTGAAAATATCGCTCTGACGTTAAAAAAGATGAAACGCCAGATCAAGCGCGCCTATCCAGAAGCTTTGGAAAAGGTTTCTTTTGAACGGATCATGGTCGCTCCCGATGTGGGAGGGCATGGCGAATTGAAGCTGACGGCTCGTCAGACATTACCGAATTTAGACAACTTTTGGGTGGCAAGTTCAGTTTTGCACCAACAGAAAAACCTGCTGGGCTGTGCTCTGCAGGCACAGTTGGTCTGCAGTGCCTTGGCCTGTTTGCCAGAGGCCATCGCGATTTCTTTACCAGAAGTCCAGGTTGCTGAAGCTAATTTCGAGGCGCCTGCCGTCACTCAGTCAGAGGTTTTTGCGCAAGACGCAGAACTCGAGATCGGGTCTTTTCGGTAATCCAAAGCGCGGATCTCCGTAGGGAAATTTTTCAAGCTCGCCGGTTTTTTGAAAGCCTCGGCGTTCGTACCATTGGATCAGCTCGGGTCGCAAAGTGATCACGGTCATTCGCAGACTCTGGGCCTGCCAAGTTTTGCGGACAAAGTTTTCCGCGGCTTCTAGAAGACTGCGTCCCAGCCCTGAATTCTGTTGGCTGGGTCGAATCGTCAACAGACCCAGATAAGCCTCGCGTGAACTCTCTTGCTTCAAATGCACGCAGCCCACGATCTTCTCCTGCGGCTCAACTGCCACCAGCAGAGTCTGCTTGAGCGGTGCTGGGTTTAGAATCTGTGCTAAAGATTCAGCATCAGTCCTCTGTCCGTCCAAAAGATCGGCCTCCGTCGTCCATCCGGCGCGGCTGGAGTCACCTCGATAGGCACTGTTGACCAAAGTGGCGAGAGCTTCCAGGTCAGAAGGAGTGGCCGTGCGAAAGAGCAGTGCAGAATTGGTCATCAGTGGTGGATATCATCAGGCCTGCAGGAAGACACTTTTTTCACGCAATTTTGCGGAATTGCCAAGGCGCGAGGAAGCCTTCACGAGGGCCTGTTTGTGATTTCCGTTAAAATAGGGCAAAATAAGACGTAATTGGTGGACTTTCCGCATTCCGTCTCTTATGAGTAGAGACGTTTCCAAAACGACAGAGGGCGGCCCTATGCAAAAACTCAATCGCAAGCTCGAGTACTCAATGATGGCCTTGAAGCACATGTCGTTGAAACCTCAAGGTGAATTGACGACCGCCAAAGAGGTTTCAGAGCGTTATCATGCTCCATTCGATGCGACCGCTCGAGTGATGCAAAAGATGGCCAACAAGGGTTGGCTGAAATCCGAGCAAGGTGCTTTTGGCGGCTATAAGATGGGCCGTGACTTGGAGTCCATGACTTTATTGGACTTGATACAAGTGGTTGAGGGGCCCACTCGAATTGCGAAATGTCTGCAGAAAAAGCAGGGGTGTGAAATCGAAAGCAGCTGCAATATCGTTTCTCCCATTCGAAATTTGAACAACCGGCTGAATGATTTCTACCGCAGCTGTTCGGTGGCCGAGCTTTTGGTGGACGAAAATTTCTCAGAGCGCGCAGGACCTCTTGAGCGCAGTGTCCGGAGGACCTCATGAGCGAATCCAAGCCGTACGAGAACACAGACTACAAATATGGATTTGTCACCGACATTGAAGTCGATCAAATTCCCAAGGGTTTGAATGAAGAGATCATCAGGCTGATTTCGACCAAGAAAAACGAGCCGCAGTGGATGCTCGACTATCGTTTGAAATCCTTCCGCCACTGGCTGACTCTCACGCCTCCCACATGGGCTCACGTCAAACATGAGGCCATTGATTTTCAAGATCTGCGGTACTACTCCGCACCCAAGCCCGCGCAGTCAGGACAGCAGAAGACCTTGGAAGAGATGGATCCTGAGCTGCTGAAAACTTTCGAGCGCCTGGGAATCCCGCTCACCGAGCAGAAGCGCATTTCGGGCGTTGCTGTCGACGTCGTCTTCGATTCGGTTTCGATCGGACAGACGCACACTGAAGTTCTGCAAAAAGCGGGTGTGATTTTTTGCTCCATTTCGGAGGCTGTGCAAAAATACCCCGAACTGGTGCGAAAATATTTGGGCACAGTTGTACCAATCACAGACAATTTCTATTCGGCTCTCAACGGAGCAGTGTTCACGGACGGAAGCTTTTGCTACATCCCCAAAGGGGTTCGTTGCCCCATGGACTTGTCGACGTATTTTCGCATCAATGCTTCAGAAACCGGTCAGTTTGAACGCACCCTTCTGATTGCCGACGAGGGCAGTTATGTGAACTACCTCGAGGGTTGCACGGCGCCTCAGCGGGATGAAAACCAATTGCATGCTGCCGTTGTCGAACTTGTCGCTTTGCAAGATGCTGAGATCAAATATTCCACTGTGCAAAACTGGTACACGGGCGACAAAAATGGTCGCGGCGGGATTTTCAATTTTGTGACCAAAAGAGGCAAATGCGCTGGCGCAAGGAGCAAAATTTCCTGGACGCAGGTTGAGGCCGGCTCGGCCATCACCTGGAAGTACCCTTCCGTCATTTTGCAGGGTGATGGCTCCGAGGGAATGTTTTATTCTGTGGCGTTGACTCACGATCACATGCAAGCCGACACCGGCACCAAGATGATCCACATTGGCAAAAATACCAAGAGCACAATCGTGGCCAAGGGGATCTCCACAGGCAACTCGGTGAGCTCCTACCGAGGGTTGGTGAAAATCATGCCTTCCGCGACAAATGCGCGAAACTACTCCCAATGCGATTCCATGCTCGTGGGTCCCAATTGCGCCGCGAACACCTTTCCGGCGATTGAAATCAAAAATCAAACAGCGACCTTGGAGCACGAGGCCACCACTTCCCGGATCAGCGAAGACCAGCTTTTCTACCTGCAATCCCGAGGGATGGATCTGGAGCAGTCGATTTCGCTTTTGGTGAATGGATTTTGCAAGGACGTTTTCAAAGAGCTTCCCCTGGAGTTCTCTGTGGAAGCTGTGAAATTAATTGAAATGAAACTTGAAAACTCGGTCGGATAAGGAAGATGCAAATGTTGGAAGTTCAGAATCTGTTTGCCAAAGTTGAAGAGAAAGAAGTCCTCAAAGGACTGAATCTGAAGGTCCAGGCTGGCCAGGTTCACGCCATCATGGGACCCAATGGTTCGGGCAAGAGCTCGCTGTCCAAGGTTTTGGCGGGTCATCCCAGTTATCATGTGACCGGTGGCGATGCGCTTTTTGAAATCAATTTGAAAATGCAAAGTCTCTGGGGGATGTCTCCGGATTTGCGGGCCAAAGAGGGAATCTTTTTGGCGATGCAATATCCTGTTGAGGTCCCTGGCGTGAGCAACATTCGGTTTTTGCAAACAGCCTTGAATTCAGTTTTGAAGCATCAAGGTGCAGAAGAAATGAGCGAGTCTGATTTCCGGGAGTTCGTGCATCAGAAAATGAAAATTGTGCAGATGCGCGAAGACTTTCTTGAGCGTGCGGTGAATGTTGGATTTTCCGGCGGTGAGAAAAAACGCAATGAAATTTTGCAAATGGCAGTGTTGTCGCCCCGTCTGGCCCTGCTCGATGAAACTGATTCGGGTCTGGACATCGACTCTTTACGCATCGTAGCCGAAGGCGTGAACAAACTGCGTTCCAAGAACAACGCCATTGTTCTGATCACGCATTACCAGCGACTTTTGGACTATATCAAACCAGACTTTGTGCATGTTTTGGCGCACGGAAAAATTGTTGAAACCGGTGGGCCCGAGCTGGCGTTGAAATTGGAAAAACAAGGCTATGATTGGTTGGTTTAAATGAGCACCGAGCTGAATAAAAAATCTGTCTTTGCGGATCTGCTTGGCAATCGCCGGTCCGAATTTTGGCGCTACTCCCCAGTGCAAAGTTGGACAACCGAGGCGTGGCCCCAAGCCGTGTCTGGAGCCCCATCGAAAACAGATGTGCAAGTGGCGGTCTCGATGCAAAAAGAGGCCTCACATGCTTTGCATCTTTTTCTTTACAATGGAATTTTGCAAAAGGATCTTTCCAATCCGTTCCCTGCAAACTGGATCGTACAGACCTTGGGGCGGAAGAGCGTCACCACTGAAGCCAGTCGGTGGCACAAGCTTCAAGCGCAGCTTGCGGGCGGGTATTCGATTGCAGATTTGCAATTGACTGATCTGAATGTCAGCGATTTTCAAGAAGTCCTCCAAATTGAAATTCCAGCCGAAACCGCTGCGGGGTCCTTATTCGTTCACTATCAAGGGAGCGAAAGCGCACTTTCGCAACCCCGGTTGCGATTGAAATTGGGGGCCCGAGCAAAGTTGGATCTGGTACAAGTTTTTGTGGGTCAGCAGTCACAGTGGATCAATTCGGCGCTGGAAGTGGAAGTCGGCGATTCCGCCAATCTCAGTTGGCTGCGCTGGACAAGCCTGGGATCAAAAGGAAATCTTTACGCCCAATCCTCTGTCACGTTGCACGACAACAGTGAGCTTCATTCCCTGAGTGTGCAGTCATCAGCAGCATGGGCACGAGATTTTCACTCCATTTTTCATCTTGGCAGGGGCAGTGCCTCAACGGTGCATGGCACGTACTGGGCGCGGCGGCAGCAGGGCGCTGAGGGTCAAATGGAAAACTACACCAACATTGACCATGTGGTTGGCGGTTGCCGAACAGAGCAAGTTTATCGAGGCCTTGTCGCGGATCAGTCCAAGGCCGTTTTCAATGGACGGATTCACATTCGCAAGGGCGCCTTGTTGGCCGACACCTCACAGTTGACACAAACTTTACTGCTCAGTCCGCAAGCCGAAATCAATGCCAAGCCTCAGCTTGAAATTGAGGCTGATGACGTGAAAGCGAAGCACGGGGCGACGATCGGACAGCTGAGTGACGACGAGCTCTTTTATCTCACCAGTCGGGGTATCGGACCGACCGAGGCGAAGCGCTTGATTGCTGAAGGTTTTTTGATTGGCGCCGTGGAGCAGTATCCGCAGGAGGACACACGTCGCTGGACTCTGCGCCGCCTGCGCCAGGACATCGGCGAAGGTGACTGGACATGACAGAAGTCGATTTCCAAAAAGTCCGCTCCGATTTCCCTCTTTTGAGTAAAAAAGTTCGCGGGCGAAATTTGGTTTACCTCGACAGCGCAGCGACGGCCTTGAAACCCTGGCCCGTGATCGAACGCATTTCGCTTTTCAACACCTACGAGACGGCCAATGTGCATCGGGGTGCCCATTACTTGGCGGACCAGGCGACGGTGGCCTTTGAAGACACTCGCGAAGCTGTACGGGATTTCATCCAAGCAGAGTCTAAACAAGAAATAGTTTTTACAAAAGGCGCAACGGATTCCCTCAATTTAATTGCTTACTCTTGGGGCCTGACGAATCTGAGAAGTGGAGACGAAATTCTTCTCACCCAAATGGAACATCATGCCAACATTGTTCCGTGGCAACTGATAGCGCAAAAAACAGGTGCAGTGATTCAAGTTGTGCAGCTGACCGAACGGGGTGAACTGGACCATCAAGATCTGGAAAAAAAGCTGACTCCCCGGACGAAACTTTTCTCGTTTACGGCCTGTTCGAATACTTTGGGCACAATCAATCCCGTGAAGGAGCTGACACGTCGTGCTCACGCTGTTGGTGCCATTGTCGTTGTCGATGCGGCCCAGTATGTTGCGAATCAGCCACTATCAGTTGTGGATTGGAATGTGGATTTCCTTGTTTTCTCGGGACACAAACTCTTCGGTCCTTATGGCGTCGGCATTCTTTATGGACGTCTTTCGGAGCTTGAGAAAATGCCACCCTTTGAGGGCGGTGGAAGCATGATCAGTGAAGTCAGTTTCACCGGCACCACCTTTTTGGCGCCGCCTTTTCGATTCGAAGCAGGCACTCCCAATATTGAAGCGGTGATCGCATTGAAGCCGGCTCTTGAGTACGTCAAAAAGCTGGGCTGGGTCGGAATTGCCAAACATGAGCACGCACTGGTGCAGGCGGCTCGCGAAGGGCTGGAAAAAATTCCCGGTTTGCGCATTGTGGGCTCGCCATCATCTTTTGCGCCACTTTTGTCGTTTGCGATCGAAGGAACTCACCACGCCGATGTCGGTCAGATTTTGGATCAGGAAAATGTAGCTGTGCGAGTGGGTCACCATTGCACACAGCCACTTTTGAAGAGTCTGGGATTGACGGGTACTGTGCGGGCCTCGTTTTCCATTTACAACAACGCCAGCGATGTCGAACAGCTTTTGAAAGCCGTCGCAAAAGCGAAGGAGATGTTAACATGACCAACACCACAACTTCGACCCCCTTGCAGATCCGTGTCCAGCCAACGCCCAACCCAAATGCTTGGAAGTTTATCCTGGATCGACCGATCCTGAATGAAGGCAAAGCCACGTTCAACACGCCAGCCGAGGCCTTTGGCAATCGGATGGCGATTGACCTGTTGGGCCTGGACGGGGTGAAGCAGATCCATTTTTTTCAAAACGTCGTCACAGTCACAGGTCGCTTGGACTGCGACCCTGAAAGTCTTGAGGCTGCGGTGATCTCAGTTCTGCAAACTCGTATCGCTATTCACGATCCCAATTGGAGTTCGGAAGAATCTAAGAAAGCGAAGCGAGGGGATTTGGCGCCTGAACTGCAAAAGATTGAAGAAATCTTGGATCGCACAATTCGACCAGGTCTGCAGGGTGATGGTGGTGACGTCGAGATTGTCCGTTTGGACAACCAAAAGCTTTACGTGCACTACCAAGGCGCTTGCGGGACTTGCCCCAGCTCGACATCGGGAACTCTGATGGCAATCGAGGGTATTTTACGCGATGAATTGCAGACCGAGATCGAAGTGATTCCGGTTTAATGAGAGGAAGCGTTGAGGCTGTCAAGTATTTTCAATCGCCGTTGGCGAGTTCAGTCTGCAGGTTTTCTTCGCAAGCTTTTTTATTATCCAAAACCATGCGGTTGAACTTTTTGCCCGTGCATTGATAGACCTGGCTGTTCGTTTCGGCATAGCCACCTGACGTGTTTTGCATGCACAGGATTTGTGTTTTTTCGAATTTCTTCAAGAAAAGGGCGTCGATTTCAAGGCATTTGGTTGAGGCCGGTTGCGAGTCATCAAAGGCCCATTTGCCCCTGAGGTCCGTCAAAGTGGAAGCCTGAACCACTTGAGTGCCAAAAATAAAAACTGCGATGGCACAGCTTGATTTGATCATCACAACCTCAAAATCTGCGGAGGCAGTCCGGTTTGCCGCCGGTTTGAAGGACCAAAGTCCTGATTGGAAAAGGGCAAAAAAAAGTCCCAGAAAGGTGTGAAGGATAACCCCTAAGTGCAAAGTGGGTGGCCATGGTAACAACTTTAGGCTTCCCAGTCGAGCTGGGCTTGCACACCATTGTCAGGGACAGCCCCCGTAAGAATGCTTGTAGGGTTATTCTTCTTACGCTTCCTGAGACCCGCTTTTCATCCTACTCCGGTGTTTTGCGATCTGCAATTTGGACTCTGCTTTTTTTTTGTTTTGTCCGACACAAAACGAGATGGCGCTGCAAAAACTCGACTTCATTTTTCCATTTTTTGTTTTTTTCTATGGCGTTTTAATTGTTTTTGTGACCGAATTTTGGCCTCAAAAGCAGCCTGTTCGGGCCCGACATTTGCAGCTTGCGGTGCGCTGCCAAGACCTCCTCAGGGAGCACACTCCTTTGGCTTGGATTTGCTTCTGGGTCGGTGGGTTTTGGTCACTGCAGAATCTTTTGTTCAGTTGACTTCAACCAGGCCCTTCGCTAGCCCTGTCACTCGATGGACAGCTCAATCCCAGCCTCCAATTCAAGCAGCGTATTGGAAGCAGTTTCGGCGGCCAACCTTTCGGCACCAGCAGTTCTGACGGTCGAGGGATTGAACAAAAGGATTCGGCAGCTCATCGAGGGTGAATTGCCTCTTGTGTGGGTTCAAGGTGAAGTTTCCAACTTTAAGGCGCACACCTCAGGACATTACTATTTGAGTCTGAAAGACAGCAAATCTCAGATCCGCGCCGTCATGTTTCGAGGGCACAATGCGCGTTTGAAATTTCGTCCTACGGATGGCATGGAAGTCATTGTTCGTGGGCGAGTGACTGTCTATGAAGTGCGTGGCGAATATCAGATTACCATCGAGATGATGGAGCCAGTCGGGGCTGGAGCTTTGCAAAAAGCCTATGAGCAGCTGAAGACGAAGTTGAAGCAAGAAGGTTTGTTCGAAGCTTCCCGCAAACGACCTTTGCCGCCACATCCTCGTCATGTTGCGATCGTGACCTCGCCGACAGGGGCCGCCATTCGCGACATGGTCAATGTCCTGTCCCGTCGCAACCGTTCAGTTGCAATCACTTTGGTGCCGGCTCTGGTGCAGGGCGAGGCGGCCGCTCCGCATTTGGTACAGGCGCTGAAAACGGCCTGGCGTTTACCCAATTTGGACGTGATTATTATTGGCCGTGGTGGCGGTTCGATCGAAGACCTCTGGGCCTTCAATGATGAGACCTTGGCGCGGACCATTGCCGCCAGTCCCGTGCCAGTGATCTCTGCGGTCGGGCATGAAGTTGATTTCACGATTGCTGATTTTGTCGCGGATTTGCGAGCCCCCACACCTTCGGCCGCAGCCGAGCTGGTTGTCCGCAGCACTGAAGAGGTCGCGCAAAAGTTACGTCTGACCGAGCGTCTTCTGGTGCGTGGTTGGCAGCAGCAGCTGGCCTCGTTTCGCCATCGGTTCAGTGGAGCCTTGAGCAATCTGGTCGATCCAAGGCGGCGGTTGCAGGATTTGATTTTGCGCAATGATGAACTCAGTCTGCGTTTGCAGCAGGCAGCTGAAAGACATTTGCAAAATCGGCGTCTGCAGGTGCAGGGCTTGCGACGAGGGCTGCGTTCACCAAACGAAATTCTTCGCCGGCGCAGGGCTCTGGTCAACGTGGCAATGAGTTCCCTGCACGCACAGGCCCAGCGCCACTTGGACCGACGGCAAGCGCGTTTGCAGCGCGTGCTCGGACTTCTGGATGGCCTTAGCCCTCTGAAGGTGGTCGAGCGAGGCTATGCTCTGACCATGTCCAACGGACAACTGGTCAAAAGTATTCGACAGGTACAACCCAAGCAGCAAATTGAAGTTCATCTTTTGGATGGACGGATTCAGGCCGAAGTGATTTCGGTGAAGGAAGGAAAACTCGATGGACTTTGAAAAGCGCCTCACGCGGTTGGAAGAGATCGTGCAGAAAATGGAAAAGGGTGACTTGGCCCTGGAAGAGTCCTTGAAGCTTTTTGAAGAAGGTGTCCGTCTGTCACGCGAGTGCCATCAGCAGCTGAGCGAGGCTGAAGTGAAAGTTAAAAAACTGGTGGGATTTGATGCGGACGGAAATCCCCAGACGCAAACCTTTGAAGCTGAGGATTGATGTCGCAAACTCAGGCGCGCTTGGATTGGATTGAATCCGCTCTCCATGATTTGGAGTGGCTCAAAGAGGATTCTGATTTAACGAAGGCCGTGCGGTATTCGCTTTGGCAAAAAGGAAAGCGTTTTCGTCCCACTCTGGCCATTCTGCTGGCCGAAGAATTCGGCGTGTCGCCACGGCAGGTGATGCCTGTGGCAATTGCAGTTGAAATGATTCACACGTACTCGCTGATTCATGATGATTTGCCGTGTATGGATGATGATGACATCCGCCGGGGTGAGCCGACCAATCACAAAGTTTACGGCGAGGCCCTTGCCCTTCTGGCCGGAGACGCCCTGCAAGCTGAAGCTTTTCGTGTTGTGGCTCTTGGGTATCAAGATCGTCCTGAGATCGGTCTGAAAGTGATCAGTCTGTTAGGCGAAGCCGCAGGCGCGCTCGGGATGGTGGGGGGTCAAGCTCTTGATATGAGTTTCGAAAGGCATCCCGACTTGGCGCAAAATGTTGACGGTCTTTTGCAAATGCACGCACTCAAAACCGGCGCGTTGATACGGGTGGCCTGTGAGGGTGCCGCTGTCGCGATGGGCTTGCCGGCTCGGACGCAGCAGTTGTGTCGCGAATTGGGAGCTTCGATTGGCTTGGCATTTCAACTGAAAGACGATCTTTTGGATTCCTCCGAAAATCAGCTTGAGCCCGGAAGCTTACCTGCTGCCATCGGTTTGGCGGCGACGGAACAGAGACTCAAGCAAACAACTGAACACGCCAACGAACTTTTGCGCCAATTGGGGCGTCCAGAGGGCCCGTTGCACAACTTGGTAAGGTACAATTATGACCGTCAAATCTAAATTAAATATTGTTTTCTCGACGCTCTTCTCTTTGTTTCTGGTCGGCTGTCAAACTGTCCACACGCTCTCAGTCGTTGAGGATCGTGAGTCCGACTCGGCTGCAAGTGCAGCATCCGACAAAACACCGATGCGCGTGCCGCCGGCTTTGCAAGAGACCAAGGTGGAGTCCCAGGAGCTTCCTGCGCCTTGGACCCCTCCGACCGTCGTCCCGACGGATGCCGTGGCAGCACCTCCTGCTGGCGACAAACCTCAGCCAGGTTCGATCAGCACAGGTTCGGGTCCCAAAAAACTGGGCTTGATCCTTGGGCCGGGGGGCTTGCGCGCCTATGGTGAAATTGGTTTTTTGGAGGAACTCACCAAGGCGAAGATTCCGATTCACGGAGTCGTGGGTCTGGAGATGGGTGCGCTCGTCGGCGCAGCCTATGCTGCCAAAGGACAAACTTTCGATGCTGAGTGGCAGTTGATGAAGATCAAGGAAGACGACTGGTTCAATCGTAATTTTATGGGGACAGCCTCGCCTCAGGACTTTGGCAATCTGCACTCTTTTTGGACTGGAATTTGGGGCGCGCAGCAAATTGAGGCCACGAAAGTTCCCTTTGCATGTCCCACTCTTCCCTTGCAGGAGCGTCGTGGTCGAATCGTCGAGAAGGGCTCCTTGGTCGAGGCCGTGGAAGCCTGCGTGCCGGCCGCACCTTTTTTCAAAGCTTACAAGGATCGCCTGGCCGCCACGAGTTCTCTGGCCTTGGCCGCCCAATATCTCCGCAGCAAAGGTGCCGATTACTTGGTTTATGTGGACGTCCTGTCCGACCGGTCCGGGCCTTTTTTTCCGCAAGCGCAGGGAGATGAAAATGGCATGTGGGCGACCGTGGCAGAGTCTTTGGAGATGCAATCCAAAGAAGTTCAAAAGGTGGTTGTCCTGAATTTGGGAAATTTTACCCTCAATGATTTCGTCCACCGAAGGGATATGATACAAAAGGGTCAAGAGGCTGGCCGGTTGGCTGTGCCTGAACTGCAGCGAGAAATGGGGAATTGAACATGCGCAAGCCACTCGAAAACATGAAAATTTTTGCTGATCGCAGAGATCGTTTGAAGCCACGCCTTAACAATTCTGTTTTGATTTTAGCAGCGCCAGCCGAAACCATCCGCAATGGCAGTGTTCACAATCCGTTTCGCCAAGATTCCAACCTCTACTATCTGACTGGATGGGAAGAGCCCGGCAGTATTTTTGTTTATCGCCCGGGTCAAAGCCCTGAAACGATATTATTTGCTCGCAAAAAAGATCCCGAGCGTGAGACCTGGGATGGGTTTCGCTATGGACCAGAGTCCGCAAAAGAGCTGTTTCGCATGGATCAGACCTTTCCTTTGGAAAAATTCAGTGAGGAGATCGTCAATCTTTTGAAGGGCGCAGAAAAACTTTATTATCGGCAGTTTGCAAATTTGGAAATGGACACGCAAATACAGACCGCTTTAACAGACCTGCGGGCCAACCAAGGTCGGACTGGTTTTGGCCTGCTTCCCATTTTTGACTCCGTTGAACTTCTTGGCGAGCTGCGAGTGATCAAAGACGAGCCTGACTTGGCGAATCTCCGCAAGGCGTGTGAGCTGTCCTCGCAGGCACACATCGAAGTGATGCGCGCAGCAAAACCTGGAGTTTCAGAGCGCGAACTGCACGGACTTTTTCTTTATCAAATCTTAAAACGTGGTGCCGCTCGTGAGGGCTACGGCAGCATTTTTGCTGGCGGTGCCAACGCCTGCACCCTGCACTATGTCTTCAATGATCAGCCCTTAGCCGACAAGCAGCTCCTCCTGGTCGATGCCGCTGGTGAGTACAATTATTTCACCTCCGACATCACCCGCACTTATCCCGTGAACGGCAAATTCACAGCGGCACAGGAGCGCGTGTACAAGGGAGTTTTGGATGTGCAAAAAAGATTGATTGCCCTGGTCAAGCCAGGAGTTCCCTTTCAAGAGCTTCACGATCTTGGTGCCAGCTGGCTCACGGATGTCATGCTCGATTTGGGACTCTTGTCAGGTCGCAAAGACGATCTGATGGCAGCGCAAGAACACAAACACTATTACCCACATGGCATTGGGCACTTTTTAGGTATGGACGTCCACGATTCGGGTCTCTATTTTTCCAAACCAAATCAGAATTTGAAGAAAGAATCTCGCAAAATTGAAGCGGGCATGGTTTTCACGATTGAGCCCGGGCTGTACATCCCTGCGCAGGATCAAAATGCTCCACCAGAATATCGGGGCATTGGTATTCGCATTGAGGACAATATTTTAGTGACCACCAATGGACATGAGGTTTTGACTGCGGCTTGCCCGAAAGAAGTTGCGGATTTGGAAAGACTTCTGAGTCATTGAGATTCAAAAGAAATGACTGAGCCAGCCCCTGACACGGGCCTCTGTGCGCAGATGTTCTTCTGTTGAAAACAGCTCCTGACCCGGCTGGGCCGCTCCAACGGCCAAGCTCACGCGGGCAGCTGAGAGCAAAGCGTGGTCACCCATCGTGTTGCCGGCCGCAAAAAAGGGTTTGCGTCCACCGGTCGCAGCAAGCAAGCCGCGCAATTTTCCCTCGCGATACGTCATCTCGCCTGCTTGATCTTTGGTGACAATGCCGTTTTCAACGCGGGTTTGGACCCCCAGAACACGTTCGGCAGGGATTCCCAAAAGCTTCGCTCCTGGTTCAACGGCCCAGCCAACTGAAGCTGTCACAACGTAGATTTCAACTCCCGCTTGAAGAAACTTCTCGATTAGCTTTTTCTGATCTGAAAAAATCGGCAAGGGCGAGGATGCTTCGACTGCAGCCTCTGCCCAGCCGCGGACAGTTTGCAGATTCTGTCCGGCATTGATTTGGGCCAGCCACAAATAGGCAGGGCGAGGATCACCGCCTTTTTTCCAGTCCCGGTAGTGCTGCCAAGGATCTTTGGGCAAACAAGCTTTGAAGGCTTCCGGCAGAAGATTTTTTTCAATTTGATATTTGAAAAAAGCTTCACCCAAGTCCGTGTCCCACAACGTGCCATCGGCATCAAAAGCAGCAACTGGAGCCTGGCCAGTTTTTTTTGCCTCCAGGACAGCTGTCGCCAGCGCGGCGTCAATTTCATTCCAAATTTCAGCGGAGTAGTTTTTGGACTTCACAAATCAAATTCTACGGACATAATAGGCTCATGTCACTGGATTTACAGGTTCTGCAGGTCTCCGATTTGGAAGAAATTTTAGATTTCGAAAATACCAAATTGGCAAAAGAAATTCCGGACGAAACGGAGCGCCGCTTTCACGGCTGGCAAGCTCGATGGCGTCGAGAGTCTCTTGAACATTACTTGCGCCTGGGTTGGAGCTTCGCAATTCGGGAAGAAGGGGAACTTCTGGGCTATTTTCTGGCTCAGCCCTTGTTGTTCCTGGATGGACAAACTCAGTCCCTTTGGGTTGAGCATCTTCAGTATCTCAATTTACAAGCACGAGACACACTTTGTGATTTGGCAGTTCGGACAAGTCGCGAAAAACATTTGCAAAGAGTTTATTTTCCCACGGTTCATAATTTGGCACCGGCTGTTGCACCATTTCGTCCCGAAAATTGGCAACCACAAACCTCTGTCGTAAAGACCACAAAATGAAAAACTTTTCTTTTCGTGAACGGAACGAAGGTTGGACTCAGCTGAATGAGTTAACTGAATTTGATTTATTAGTAATCGGTGGGGGCATCAACGGTGCGGGGGTCGCTCGTGACGCCGCTCTTCGCGGAATGAAAGTCCTTTTGGTCGAGGCCGATGACTACGCGAGTGGTACCAGCTCGCGATCGAGCAAGCTGGTGCACGGTGGAATTCGTTATCTTGAAAATTTGGAATTCCACTTGGTGTTTGAAGCACTCAGTGAGCGCCAAAAGCTGTTTGCTTTGGCGCCACACCTGGTGCATCCACTTCGCTTCATGTTGCCTCTGTATCAAAATGGTCGTGTCGGCATGTTCAAGATGGGCTTGGGTATGTGGCTTTATGATGCGCTGTCGTTGTTTCAAGCGCCCGAGCTCCATGAGCGACTTTCGGCATTGGAGAGTCGCAAGCGACAACCCGCACTGCAAACCCAAAATCTTTTGGGAAGCTATGTCTATTCAGACGCCTACATGGATGATGATCGACTCGTCCATGAGACTCTGCGTTCGGCTCACCGAGCTGGGGCGATCTGCCTGAATTTTGTGAAAGCAATCAAGCCCAAGCTCGATGAGAGTGGAAAAGTCACCCAAGTTTTGCTGGAAGAAAAAAACTCACGGAAGCAAAAGTGGATCAGGGCTCGCCATGTGGTCAGCACGGTTGGGGCATGGTCAGATGAACTCGGTGAAAGTTTCTATGGCAAATGGCAGAAGCGATTGCGACCGACGAAGGGTGTGCATCTCACTTTTGAAAAATCGCGACTGCCCCTTTCCAGTGCTGTCGTGATGGCGGCGGAATCTCGCATCGTGTTTGGAATTCCCCGTCATGAGATGGTGATCGTCGGTACGACGGACACTGATTATGCAGGCGATCCAGCCAAGGTCGCGACCGAAAGAGCGGACGTTGAATATTTGCTGGGAGTCGTTGCGCGGTATTTTCCTGGAGCAGAATTGAAAGAGTCCGACATCATTGCCAGTTATGCCGGCGTTCGTCCTTTGGTTCATGACGGTGCCGCATCAGAAGGCAAGACTTCGCGCGAGCATACGATCGAGACAGATTCCCATGGGCTGACGTTTGTCATGGGTGGAAAATACACAACTTATCGCCTGATTGCTGAACAGGCTGTTCTTGAGGTTTTGCGTCACTTCCCGATTGCAGATCGCGTTCGTTTTGGCCGCTCACAGTCCACGGCGCCGTTGAACCCTTTGGTGACAGAGGACTCTTTTGCAGAGCTCGAATCCGTCAAAGAACTGCTGCTGACCTCCAAGGCTCTGGATCCAGTCCAAGTTGAGTGGCTGGGAGATCGTCACGGTCACGAGGCTTTGACTCTGCCTTGGCAGGATCTTTCGTATTGGGAACTCGAGGCTCACCATGCCATTGAACAGACGATGTGTCTGAATTTGCTCGATTTTTATTGCCGCCGTGTGCCTTTGATGTTGGCCAAGCCCGATCATGGTCGAGGTGTTCTCGATTCCCTTGCGATCTTTTTTCAGCAAAGACTGGGATGGTCGGACTCTGAGCGGGAGGCACAGAAGGCAACGGTGCTTGATTTTGTCGCTCACGAATTTCAATGGAAAAGTCAAACCAGCACAAACTAAGGGCTCGCAGGACTATAGCAAACTCAATGATTTCGGCCTGTTGACTATCGGTCTGAGCCAAGTCAGACTGATCCAGATTGTCTGCTGACACCCGCAAACCGCCACTTGGGCTGAAAGATTCGCATGGCCGTATTTGACAAGTTTTCAGATTATTTCTCCAACGACATCGCCATAGATTTGGGAACGGCCAACACCCTTGTTTACGTCAAAGGTCAGGGCATTGTTCTCAACGAACCGTCAGTGGTTGCTGTCCAAAAAAATTATCGCGGATCGCAAAATCGTGTGTTGGCAGTCGGCAAAGAGGCCAAGGATATGTTGGGACGAACTCCGGGCAGTATCGTCGCCATTCGCCCCATTAAAGATGGTGTCATCGCTGACTTCGAAGTGACACAGTCAATGCTCAAATATTTTATTACGAAAGCGATGGGATCCAAAAAATCTTTGATTCGGCCGCGAATTATCATCTGTGTGCCATACGGAATTACACAGGTCGAAAAACGTGCGGTGAAGGAATCTGCTCAGTCGGCTGGAGCGCGCGAAGTTTATTTGATCGAAGAACCGATGGCGGCCGCGATTGGTGCGGGCTTGCCAATCACCGAACCATCCGGAAACATGGTCGTCGATATGGGTGGTGGCACCACTGGTGTGGCGGTCATTTCTTTGGGCGGTATCGTCTATTGCAAATCAATTAAAGTGGCTGGAGATAAGTTCGACGAAGCGATCGTCAATTATGTTCGCCGTCAGTTCAATTTGTTGATCGGTGAACGCACAGCTGAAAATATTAAAATTCAGATCGGCAACGCCTATCCTTTTGAAGAAGAGCGCAGCATGGAGATCAAGGGCCGCGATCTCGTTGCGGGAGCTCCGAAAACAATCGAAATCACGAGTTCGCAAGTGAACGATGCTTTGATGGATCCTCTGAATGAAGTTGTTGATGCCGTTCGCACGGCATTGGAAAAAACTCCGCCAGAATTGGCCAGTGATATCGTCGACAATGGCATTGTTCTGACTGGTGGCGGTGCCTTGCTAGCCAATTTGGATGTTCTTTTGCGCGAACGCACGGGCTTGCCAGTTTCAATTGCTGAAGATCCCCTCACCTGTGTCGTTTTGGGTTCCGGTAAGGTTTTGGAAGAATTGGACCTGTTGCGCCAGTTGACTGTCGATTGAGGGCTCCGAACATCAGGTCAGGACCCCGTATTTGCTAAGGAGTACCTTTGTTCGACAACGAAATCAAAGCGATCTCCCTTTTCTTTTTTTTCGCACTTCTCGATGATGAAAAAGCACTTCTGGCCAGTGCCAAGTGTTCGGATCTTTTTTTTCAGACTCTTAAGGTTGCACCGAAATCAATTCCCAATGTCGTTTTAGTGAAATCGACGAATCAGATTTGGCAGAAGCTCAGTCAGCAAAGCCTCCGAGGTCGTCCTCATTTTGCAACGGATGCAGGTTGGACCTTACCAACCGGAGTTGACCTGGCTCCGTGGAAAGAGTTTCAGAAGTCAGCACCTGAAGAGGAGCTCCTTGCAATTTTATGGTCCCAAATTCTTAAAATTTCGGATTCTGATATCGCTGCAGCCCTTTCGATCAATGAGGGAACCGTTCGCTATCGCGTGCGTCGAGGTCTGAAGTTGCTGGGTGGGACAATGATTCTGGAAACGCGACACTTGGAACCAGTGAGGTCCTAATGCAGCCCGGAACTCTTGAGTATTCCAAAAAAAGTGAACGAAAAATCTCTGCATTTGTGGGTCACGAACTGCTGTATGACTATGTCACCGGCCGACTTGATCCTGAACGTCTGCAGGCCGTTGAAGAATTTTTGAAATTGTCGCGTGAGGCGCAGTCCGATGTGCAACGAATCAACAATGGTCTCAATTATGTCATGGCACTTTCGGAGACCCAGCTGACTTCGTCTGTGCTGGCAGAAATCAAAGCGCCGTCCTCCTATTTTCAGGTTTTGTTGCGCAAACTGCGCTTTGAAGAGTGGTCGCCGGGAATCAAAATGGGCTTGGAAGTTCTTGTCGTCGCAGTGGGAGTCATTTCCGCCTGCCTTTTGATTCCTTGGCATCGCATGCTCGAAATCAATTGGATTGGCAATCGTGAAGTCATTTTGGCGGAAGTCGCTTCGGAAGAGCCCGGCAGTCGCATGGAGGATGTTGAAACTCCCAATGCGCAAACTGACGGAACGGAGGTCTTTCCTGATGACGTTGCGGTCCAGAAAGCCCGCCAGCAAAGTCTGGACAAAATTACGACCGCGACTCAGGTCAAGTTGGCGGCACCCGTGGCTGTTGAATCCTCGAAACCAGTCGAGCCCGAATCCGTTCCCGTCAAAAAAACAGAGACCAAGCCTACGGAGGCCAAACCGCCAGAAGCAAAAGTTGCTGACAGCACCAACCGCACCAAGGGCGAGGCCCATGTTGGGATGCTTTATCGCGGGTCCATTCTCGTGACAGGCGCTCCTGTCGTGAGCCAAAAGTTTGCCGATAAGATCCATGAATTGGGAGGTCGGAAGGCGGGCGAAGTGGAGCTGGGTTGGCAAAAAGGAACATCACGATATTTTCACTTTACCATTCCTGAATCCAAACTCGCGACGCTGCAGGAATTTGCTCAAGATTATGGAGCACTCAGCTTGTCAAAAGAGAAGCATGACCGGGTGATGCCAGAGGGAATAGTCCGTATTATTTTTACGGTAGATGAAAAGAAGTAACAAATGGCCTCTTCTTTCCGAAGAAAATCAGAGCGTTCACTTCGAACTGTCTTGGTCGGATGGTTTCTCCTATTTGCGCTTGCGCCGTTGGCATTTTTAACAGGCTATTCCATAGTGCGCTATGGCCAGGCGATTGACCGCGAACTTGGCCATCGACTTGAAGGCAATGCGCGTGAAATTGCGACGATGCTCAATGAGTTTCGACTGACGCTGATCCAGCATCGCGATCGTTACAAATCGGACCCTGCGTTTGTTTACAACCTTGCCACCGCTCAACTGGACCAACTTGCACCCGTTGCCAAGAATTGGATTCGTGGCGATATAGCCGGCGAAGTGACTTTGTTTTCACGCACAGGCCGAATGCTGCTGTCAGAGTCACGCACTGCCAATGGAGATCTTCGCCAGTTCAACCCACCGAGCGGCAGCGGAATTTTCATCTCAGAAGAAAATCTGAATCGACTGAAGGCTCAAAATGAGGCCAATTTCGTCGAGACTTCTGCGTCAGGAAAAATCTCTTTGATTCTTCTTTCGAAAATTCTGACCGCCGCTGGAAAAACGGCCGGCTACACCGAGCAGTTGATCGGCATCGATCAGGACTTTTTAAAAGGGCTTCGCAATCGCATGAAAGTTGAGCTCGTGCTGATTCGCAAAGCGGGCTCAGTTGCGGTCTCAACACAAACCGATTTTTATGACTACCCCAAGGATTTCTTCCACACGTATTTGCAACCCGAGTCTGTCGCAGGGTTTGAACTCAGCTTGAGAGGCAATCCCTTCGAGTTTCTGATGTATCCCTTGCACTGGGGAAAAAGTGACTTTTATATTGCAATTGGAGCCTCCAAAAGTGAAGCCCAAGCCACTTTAAAGGGAGTGAACTACGCATTTTACTCCGTCGTAGGCGCAGTCGTTGTGTTTTTGGTGGCGATCATTCTCATTATTTCAAACAACATCATCCGCCCGTTGGAAGATCTTGTACAAGCCACTCAAGACATTCCATTCGCGGATCAGCTGGTTGAAATTCCGATCAAGAGTGACACTGAAATAGGACTCTTGACGGAGAGCTTCAACGAAATGAGCCGGCAGATTATTCGCATCCGGGCCGAGCTCCGTGCAAAGATTTCTGAACTTGAATTGGCCAATCAAGAAATTCGCGACGCGCAAACACATTTGGTCCACTCTTCGAAAATGTCGAGTTTGGGTCAACTCGTGGCTGGCGTGGCGCACGAACTGAACAATCCGATTAGCTTTATCTACAGCAACATGGCGCATTTGCGGCAGTACGGTGAAAAGCTCATTCTTTTGTCAGAGATCGCAGAAAGTCACCCTGAGGATGTCGCGCAAAAAAAAGCGGAACTTGAAATCGAATATATCAAAACAGATCTCCCGAAGCTGATCACCTCTTGCGAGGATGGCGCGCGCCGAGTGCGGGATATTGTTTTGGGTTTGCGAAACTTTTCGCGGTTGGAAGAGGCCAAGCTGAAGGCGCTGGATATTAACCAAGCGATCGACAATACGCTGAACCTCCTCAGTGGAGAAATTAAGAACCGAATTCATGTCCATAAGGTTTTTGGGGAACTCCCACAAGTGGAGTGCTATGCCTCACAAATGAATCAAGTTTTTATGAATATTTTGTCGAATGCGGTTCAGGCCATTGAAGGACCGGGTACAATTTGGATTCACACCAAAAGATTTGGCAAATTTCGCGGCGAAGATGCCGTCCTGATTTCAATTCAGGATTCAGGAACGGGGATCGAACCCAGCAATTTGGATAAAATTTTTGATCCCTTCTTTTCGACCAAGAAAGTTGGGCAGGGCACAGGTCTAGGTCTGAGCATCTCCTATGGCATCATCCAGAATCACGGTGGTGAAATTCGCGTGAAGTCCGAACAAGGGGCTGGCACCGAGTTTCAAATCATTCTTCCCGAGCGGCCAGACCTGGAAAAACTAGACCAGCCTCTGTCCACGATCGTGAGCATCAACGAATAGAGTTCGCAGACCACACGGAACCTCTCGTCTGGTCGAGCAATCGGATCTCTGCCTTGAGCACAAAGACAGATGCGCCGACAAGGAGTTGATGGCGACGCAACCGTCCTACAATTCTGCGGGCCTCATTTTTGCGCTGATCCTGTTGTTATCAGCCGGGGCCCTGCTGCGCCTTGCGGATTCCAGTGCCTTCAATGGCGCCTCGCCGCCACGGGAAACGGAGTACTCCTCTTTGCGAAGGCACCTGAACCCCTATTCCGCAGAAACCGAGCAGAGCCTGAACGCCCATCTTCGCGAAACGAGCAACCGAATCGAGCAGGAGCGTTTTCATCGCGAGATCGAAAATCAAATTTCGCTTGAGCGAAACCGGCCGCTGCAACCGCAGCCCCGACCCGAGCAGGAGCCTTTGCCATTGGATTCAGCGGAGAGTGTCGGGACAGGGAGCCGTCTGCAAACAAATGATCCCCGATGGGTTTCGCCGGCAGAGATTATTCAAAACGAACTGGCACACAAGCAGGTCGAACAAAAAGTCCTCGACCAGTACCGGCGTGAATACATCCGGCAGTACATTCAAAATGCGAAGGCGCAAGGATATACAGTCGAGGTTGATGCGTCGGGTGCAATTCAGCGCGTCCAGAAAACCCCTCCTCGAAAACCAATGATTCCCCTAGACGATCCGGTGGCTAACACCAGTGAGTGATTTGTTTTCTGTCGTGAACTGTGTTTGAATTCATTGAGCAAAAAGAGACGAATTCAACCTGTGAACGGAGATTGTATGTCATTGTGGATGTTCAAAAAACTACGACCCTTTTTTGTGACCCTGGCGTTTTCGCCTCTTGCCCTTCTGGCAGGCTGCGGTCCCTCTGCTTTTGTCAACGGTCAGTATGACGATGTGAATTCAGCGAATCTGATGGACGACACCTGGTCTGAAACGGACATGCAAGTGGTCGCAAAGTCATTGGTCGACAGTATGATGCAAAGTGGTGCAATCCAGCAAGCCACCAAGCCGCCTTTGGTGATGGTGACAAACTTGCAAAACAAAACGATGGAGCACATCGACACACAAAGTATCATGGATAAAATTCGCGTCGCGGTGATGCGCAGTGGGAAAGTTCAATTTGTTGATAAAGAAGCACGTGAAGATATCAAGAGCGAATACGACTATCAAGGTTCCGGCAACATGAGTGATTTTGATAAAAAGGGTCCAGGCTCGCAAAAGAGTGCGGATTTGATCGTCAATGGCCGCCTTGATTCTGTGACCAAAGAAGTTGGCAAAGCGAAAACTGTTTACTATAAGATCACTTTGAATTTGACCAATCTGAAAACAGCCGTGATTGTCTGGTCAGACGAAAAAGAGATTCGCAAAAAATTTAAAAAACAATCTATTGGTCTTTGATACTCGACTGCAGCGATGACCAAATACGCCGTCCTTCTTTTGCTCCTGCTGTCGGCCTGTGCGACCTACCAGGACAAGGTTTCCGAGTCTCGCAACCTCATGCGCAGTGGCCAGGCGATGGCCGCTGCCGAAAAGCTCAAAATCATGGCGCAAACTGCGGGGCGTGATCAGTTGGTCTATCTGCTCGACTATGCGACGGCTTTGCAGGCGGCGGGTGATTACAAGACCAGCACCGAGGCCTTTCTCAGGGCCGACAAGCTCACGGATTTGAACGACTACCATTCAATTTCGAACATTGGTTTGGCAGCCTTGGGTAGCGAAACGATGCTCCAATACAAGGGTGAAAGTTATGAAAAACTGCTGATCAATGCCTCGCTTGCTTTGAATTACATCATGATGAACAACCTTGAAGATGCCGCGGTCGAGGCGCGCAAAGTGAACGAGAAAATTCAAAAAATCCGGCAAGAAGGGCGCAAGGATTATGAACAAAACCCCTTTGCCAATTATCTGACTGGGATCATTTGGGAAGCCGATCAAAAATGGGACGATGCCTACATCTCTTACAGCGATGCCTACAAAATTGACCCCACAAATCCCGAGCTGCCCGAAGACTTGATTCGGACAGCGCGAATTTCTCATCGCGACGACGATTACAAAGAATGGAAGCGTAAGTTTCCAAATGTCGTGGAATCCCCAGATTGGTACAATGCGGGCAAAGGCCAGCTGATCATTTTGATTGAGCAGGGTTGGGCTCCTGAAAAAAGAGCCGTTGGGAATGGGATTCGCGTTGCTCCTCCCAATTATCCCACACTGTATGGATCCTTTATTGATCGAGGTCGGTATCCTTACTTGATACCCATTCCAAGTGAGACTTGGAGTGTGAAAGCACAGATTAGCGGGGCCGGAGATCATCGGTCGCGGCTTGTCTATGATGTTGAAAAGGTTGCGATCAAAACTTTCGAGGCCGATCTGATGTGGGCGATGGCTCGTAAGGCCGCAGCTGATGTGGCCAAGAAGGTGGCGGCCGATCAGGTTCGCCAGAAAAATGAAATGCTAGGTTTTTTAACTTCAATCGCCCTGCAGGTCTCTGACCAAGCGGATTTGCGCCAATGGTCGACTCTTCCCAAATCCATGCAAGTGATTCGCGCCTGGCTGCCCCCAGGATCCTACAAGGTCAATTTAGAAGGCTTGACGGGTTATGGCGCGCCCACTTCCGATCATATCGAAAATCGGGAAGTGAATATTCGCCCCGGGCATCCCACTTTTTTGGTGTGGCGCACCTTGAGATAAAAAAAGCCCGATTTTTCAATCGGGCTTTGGATTCACTGTTCAATTTCAATTCACGGGCTTCTTAGCTGTTGAAGCCTTGATTGCTCGAACCGGGCAAGATGGGTGTGTTGTCGTCGTTCAAGCCAGGCAAAGTCGTTGCTTTTTCAGCTACCGATTTTGCTGTTTGATCCGCTGTTGCACGAGCCGCGGCATTCGCCACACGCTGCTCAAGATTCTCCTTCAAGCTGTCAGTCGAAGCGCGCTCAGCTGCTGCGGCCTGGGCTTGTGCCTGGCGCTGCATGTAATCCTGAGGGAAAGCCCCGAGCTTCGCCAGATAATTGGAAATGCTGCCATTGCCAGTTTGAATAATTTCACGAAGAGTAAAAAGAGGGGCGTACTGAGAGGCTTTTTTCTCAGCTTCGAAAATGATCTGAGTCAGTGTCGCAGCCGTGATGTCATTTTTTGACTTGTTGTCGATGACCATCACTTCTTCGTTGGTGCGAATCATTTTGGCGATGTCATCCAGGGTGACGTAGCAACTTTGCTGAGTGTCATACAGTTTGCGGTTTTGATAACGCTTAATGATCTTAATTTTCGCATTTGCCGGCTTCACGCTCGGAATAGTGTCCATTGTGTTCATCAAAGTGGCCTCCCCCATGTGTTTTAAATCTCTCAACTTTTGGGCTGTCGAATGGCGGGGAAACTAGCCCCCCCGCCACATGTTGTCAAGTAAGTGATCAGGTAAAAAGTAAAGACCCTCCGGTGGCCAGCCCTGCCTTTCATATGACGTTTTTTATGCGAAATTGGGGTAGTTGCCCCTTTAGGTTTTCTGTGGATTGGCCGAAAGTCTAGAGGCAAGACCAAAGGGCCCGTGACAAGCTGTGGAGAAGGTTTTAACTTTCTATGAATAGCCAGGAAAAACAAATACTTAGGGTCTCAATTTGGCGCACTCTTGGGGCTCTGGCGGGTGCTGGTGTCCTGCTTCTTTATCCTCTTCTGCGCGGAGCGCCAGACCCTGAAGTTCAACGTGCCTTGAATCAGGCTGAAAGCATCGGATTTCAGGCCTGGGAGCTCGAAAACCGCAAGGCTCAGCACCACGGAGTGGGTTCTCGGGGACCCGCATCAGAAGGTCCTGACGCAGTGCTTGGGACCCTGGGTCTAGATCCTTGGGGTCAACCGTTTCACTACCGGATCCGCACCGAACCACAAGGCCATTCTGTTGAAGTTTGGACCGAAGGTCCGCAACAGGTTCGGACTCAGGTCGCGATTCCAAACTCGCCTCACTAAATGGTTCAAGTCTTGAAATGAGAAAGCCGATGAGTCGCTAAAGGGGGCACGATGTCTCTTGCGATTGTGCGTAATTCGGTGGGCGGCGTTCTTTTGGGAGCAGTTCTGGTCAGTTTGGTCGGCTGTTCACACGCGGTCAAAGATTCTGATAAAGCCACCTATTTTGATTCAGCCTATGATGATCACAATCGTGCGCCTGCCAACTTTGCTCCTCTGACCGTTGGCGGCGAGGCTCCCCAGGTCGATGAATTGCACTCACGAACCCAGGCCGATTTCTATTTTTCAATGGGTGAGGCTCAGAGCTTGGCCGGCGATCACCAGAAGGCGATTGAGTCTTTTAAAATGGTTTTGATCTACGACAACACTTCGGGCCAAGTGGCGCTCCGAATCTCAGCGGAATATTTGAAGCTGGGCCTGATTCACAAAGCCGTTGAGCAAGCTGAGTTGGCTTTGCAAAAAAATCCCGGGCTGACAGACGCAAGATTGATGTTGGGCGGCCTTTATTCGGCACTCAAGTCTTACGACAAAGCCATTGCGCAATATCAAGAAGTTTTACACCGCGATCCCAAGAACACCGACGCACCACTTTATTTGGGCGCCGTTTATGCTGAGATGAAGGATTACCCTCAAGCGATTCGTTTTTTCGAATCTTTGGCGCACAACGAGAACAATCCGCATCCGCACTTGGCATACTACTACATTGGCCGAGCTCGCGCAGCACAGCCCCAAGACAAATTCAAGAAAGCCGCCGAGGTTGCTTTTCGCAAGGCGCTGACCTTGAAGCCCGATCATGTTGACTCTGTTCTGGGTCTTGGCCAGCTTTTCACAGATTGGGGCCAGACCGAAAAACTGGTCAAGTTGTATCGCGATTTTCAAAATGAACATGGGCCAAGCCTTCGCATTGCGGAAGCCTTAGGACCTGTCTATTTGGAACAAGAAAAATACGACGAAGCCATGGAGCAATTTCAAATTCTTGAAGCCAATTCCGATGACGTTTTAAATGTCCAAGTGAAGATGGCTTTGATTTTGATCGAACAGAAAAAGTACCAGAAAGCGGCCGACAAATTGCAAGAAGTTCTGGCCCAGGCGCCGGACAGTGACAAGATTCGCTTCTATTTGGCCGCTGTCTACGAAGAGATGAAAGATCCCTCTCACGCTGTTGAGCATTTCACAAAAGTGCCTTCGGAAAGTGAATTTTATGGTGAAGCAATTGTTCACGCGGCTTACCTTTTGAAGCAAATGAAGCATGAAGACGACGCGGAAAAGTTGGCGCAAAAAGCTTTGAAGGCGCGGACTGATTTGCCCCAGCTTTACGCTGTGTACGCCTCAATTCTTGACGAAAAAGGGCAGTTTCAAACCGCCAAAGATATTCTTTCTCAAGGAGTTGAAAAATTTCCTGAGCAGGCACAACTGCGATTTTTTCTGGGCACAATTGCAGAT
>Ga0075019_10000342_pt1 | contig 26912 bp, 24 predicted proteins | sample ColStrG_CSR_2013_FD_71473 | JGI IMG/M metagenome (GOLD analysis project Ga0075019, IMG submission 71473) | Freshwater sediment microbial communities in response to fracking from Pennsylvania, USA - Cold Stream Run_MetaG_CSR_2013 | ecosystem: Environmental > Aquatic > Freshwater > Creek >...
TCTTTTATCCCCGCATCATCGCGCGTGCGGCGGCGATGATCGCATCCGAAAACGCCTCGTCGTTGAAGTGCGCGTCCACCGCCGTCACTGGCACCGTCGTAGGCACCACGCTCTTGAGGTAATCGGCGAAGGGCGCAGGCAGCGTGATGTCCTGAATATGCCCCTGCGCGCTGTCATGGCTCGAAAAGCCGCCGAGCGGGGTGAATATCTGCACCGGCCCCTTGGCATCGCGCACCATGTTCGCCAACTGATCGGCGAGCGCCTTCAGCTCGGGCAGTTCGGTGCGCACGGCGGTGAGCTGCGGGTTATGCTCATGATAACGTTTGCCCGGGAATTGGGCCTTCGCCGCATCAATCGGCCCGGCAATGATGAAATCCGCATTGCCCGGCGCGAGAATCGTCGGCACGCCCTTGGCCATACCGATGGTGCCACGTTCAGCGCCCCCGGCGCACAGCCCGCCATTGAGCCGGTCCACAATCTCGGTCAGCGAGAGATCGAGCACCAGCGCCACATCGCGATCAGCGGCGATGCTGTCGAGCGTCGGCCCGCCCGCGCCTGAGGAGTGGAACACCATCACCTCCGCGCCGTCCGCCTCGAGCGCCTCGAGCGCCTCGCGGATGCGGCGTGTGCCCTTTTCAGTGGTGCCCAAGGTCGTCATCAGCACCAGCGGTTTGTCAGCCCCGCGCTTGGGATCATAGCCTTTCGCCATCCCCGCGACCGCCAAAGCCGCATTGCGAAACACATCGCGGCTGATGCTGTTGATGCCCGCAATATCGGTCACCGCGTTGAGCATCGCGATGTCCTTGACGCCCATATACGGCGCGGTGAAGCCTGAGGCCATGGTCGAAACAATGAGCTTGGGCAACCCGTAGGGCATGCTCTGCATCAATGCGCCCGCCAGCGCCGACCCCATCGACCCACCCACCGCGAGAATGCCCGAGAGCGGGTGCTGCACATGATAAGCATGCGCCGCCTTAATACTGCCTTCGATCATCACGCCCTGACATTTGCCCTCATGGCCGAGCGCGCGCACCGCCTCAATCGTCGTCCCCGCCGCTGCCGCCACATCCTCCGGCGAAATCTCCGCGCCGCCAATGGTGCGCCGCACACTGGGATCAAGATGCACCACCGCAACCCCCGCCTGCTCAAGTATCTGGCGCACGAAGCGTGCTTCCTCTTCCTTGGTGTCTTGGGTAATCACCAGCATCACGCGCGGCAGATCGGTCATATCGCTCTCCAGCTTTGCCCTATTGTATGGGTTACATACAAAGTGCATGTTGTGCGCACGAGTCGCAAGCAAAAACTGAGGAGGCGAACGATGAAGGCGTGGGTGATCAAAGCGGGCGCAACGTCGCTTGAGGATATGGTGCTGGCGGAACGCGACGTGCCCGTCGTCGGGCCGGGGCACGTGCTGATCAAAATGCACGCTTGCTCGCTCAATTATCGCGATCAGCTCATCCCGAAAGGCCAGTATTTTGGCGGCACCGTCGCGCAGGACACCGTGCCATTGTCTGACGGTGTCGGAGAGATTGTTGCCGTGGGGGATGGCGTAACCACATATAAAATTGGCGATAAGGTTGCGGGCACCTTCTTCCAGAACTGGCTTGATGGCCCGCCCAATCCCAATCCCGGTGCCGCGCTCGGCGCGCCACCGGCCGATGGAATGCTTGCGGAATATGTGGCGCTTCCCGTGAGTGGAGTGGTGCCAATGGCCACATCGCTCAGTTTTGAAGAGGCCGCCACCCTCCCCTGCGCGGGGGTAACGGCATGGAACGCGCTGATGGAGGGGCCGCGCCCCACAGTGGCGGGTGAGCATGTGCTCGTCATCGGCACCGGAGGCGTATCGCTGCTGGCGCTGCAAATCGCCAAGGCGGCAGGCGCGCAAGTGATCGCCACCTCCTCCTCGGATGAAAAGCTGAAGCGCGTGGCAGCGTTGGGCGCGGCGGCGACAATCAACTATGTGGCTACGCATGACTGGGGGAAAGCGGCAGCGCAATGCTCGGGAAAACCCGGCGTTGAGCATGTGGTTGAAGTCGGCGGCGCAGGCACCTTGGCGCAATCGTTCCAGGCCGTGGGGTTTAACGGCGAGGTCGCGCTCATCGGTGTCCTCACCCGCTCGGGTGAGACTGGCCCGCATGGGTTGATGCTGAAAGGCGCGAGTTTGCGGGGTATATTTGTCGGCTCGGCCGGCATGGCGCGGCGCTTAAACGCGTTTATCGATAAGCACCAGATCAAGCCGGTGGTTGATCGCGTGTTCGACTTTGAAGATGCTAAGGCTGCCTACGCCTATCAAGCATCATCTGCGCTGTTCGGCAAGGTTGTGATCCGCTTCTGATGGCGACGTTTGTGATGATCCACGGCGCGTGGCACGGCGGCTGGTGCTTTGATGCGTTGCGGCCAACGCTGGAGGCGGCGGGCCACGGCATCATTGCGCCCGACTTGCCCGGCATGGGCGGCAGCGATGCCGAGCTGGCCTCAACCACGCTCGCAGACTGGGCGGACTTTGTTGCGGATATTGTTCGCAGCGCGGCGCAACCGACCATTTTGTGCGGACACAGTCGCGGCGGCATCGTGATTAGCGAGGTCGCCGAGCGGGTTCCCGAGCATATTTCGGCGCTTGTCTATATCTGCGCGATGTTGCTGCCCTCGGGCATGTCGCGCGAGGCGCTCAAGGCGGTCGTCGCCCCCAATCCGCCCTTCAACGCCATCGTCAAACGCCATCCGAGCGGACACGCCACCGTCGTTGATCAAGCGCAGGCACCGTCGATTTTCGCGCAGCTTTCGCCGCCCGCGCTCGCGCAAGCCGCAGCGGCGCGCACCGTTGCCGAACCCAATGCGCCGCGGGCGACACCGCTTGTGCTGACCGACGCTCGCTACGGCTCCGTTCCGCGCCATTATATCGAATGCCTCTGTGATCGCACGATCCCGATTGCCGATCAGCGCCATATGCAAAGCCTTCAACCATGTGCGACGGTCACGACGCTTGAAGCCGACCACAGCCCGTTTCTCTCGACGCCCGCGGCTCTCGCCGCAGCACTGATCACCATCGCCCAAGGAATTGAACAATGAAGACGCTCGGTTTCGGCCAGTCCGTTGGCCAGATTATGCAGATGGCCTATGTCGTAGAAGACCTGCACGCCGCTATTGACTGGTGGGTGCGCGACGCGAAGACCGGGCCTTGGTTCGTGCTGCCACATTTTCTCGGGCCACAGCAGAGCTATCGCGGTGCGCCCTCAACTGCGGACATCACCATCGCGATGGGATTTGCAGGGCACATGTGCATCGAGCTGATCCAGCCGCTCGACAAAAATCCGTCGGTTTATCAGGAAATCATCGCGCGGCGCGGTTATGGCTTTCACCATATCGGCATCGCAGTTGAGGATGTCGACGCTGAAATCGCCGCCTATGAAGCGCGTGGCTACACCTGCGCGTTCCGCGCGGCCGTGCCGACGGGCGGTGATGTCGCTTACCTCGATGATGGTCGCAATATTCCAGGCTATGTCGAACTTATTCCGGCAAACGCGGGCACCGACGAAACATTCACCCGCTTCTGGCGCGCCTCTGTCGATTGGGATGGGCAAGATCCCGTCCGCTCGTTTATTTAAGGGCTTGCGCTTCACGCGCGAATCTGTTTGTCTCACATACAAAGGCGACACAGCCTGTGGAGAGACAAATGACCAAGACCGAGCGATCAAGCGGCTATCAAACACTGTTGGTGGCGCTGCTCAGCCTGAATTTTGGCATCGTCTTTTTTGATCGCAACTCGCTCAACTTTTTAATGACCTTCGTGCAGCCTGATTTGCACCTCTCGAATTCGCAAGTCGGCTGGGTGGCGGGCATCTTCTCCTTCACATGGGCGCTCGCGGCCTTCGGCATCAGCCGCCTGTCGGATATGGTCGGCAATCGTAAGTTGTTGCTGGTGATGGCCACACTGGCCTTTTCGCTCTGTTCCTTCCTGACCGGACTCGCGAGCAGCTTCGCCTTCATGATCGGTGCGCGCATTCTCATGGGCGTTGCAGAAGGCGGGATTATGCCAATCAGCCACGCCATCGTCGCGGCTGAAGTTGCGCCAGAGCGGCGCGGGCTTGCACAGGGCATCGCGCAAAATTTCGGATCGAACTTCCTCGGCTCGTTCATCGCGCCAATCGCACTCGTATGGATTGCGCAACATTATGGCTGGCGCAACGCCTTCTACCTCGCGGGCATCCCTGGCATATTGAGCGCAGGACTCATTTGGGTTTTCATCAAAGAGCCACTCGGTATGCCCGTCGCCACCGCTTCAGAAACACACTCATTCTTGGAGTCGTTCGGTGGTTGGGTGCGGGCGATTGGCGACGCACTTAAAGAACGCAACGTGCTGATCTGTGTGATCATGGGAATCGTGCTGGTGGCTTATTTCGTGATCTGCTTGGCTTTCATGCAGCTCTTCCTCACCAAGGTGCGCGGCTACTCGCAAAGCGAAGCGAGTTGGCTGATGGCGGTGCTCGGCCTCTCCTCGACAATCGGCAGCATTGGAGTTTCAGGATTTTCGGATGTGATCGGTCGCCGCCCCGTGATGATCGCGATGCCGTTGCTGGCGCTGCTCCTGCCTCTCGGGGCGATGTATTTTCAGGGAAGCTACGCGGTTCTCGCCGTGATTTTTTTCATCGGCTGGGGGCTGGTCGGCATCTTCCCCTTGTTCATGGCGACGGTGCCTTCAGAGAGTGTGCCACCCGCGATGGCCGCTACCGTTTTTGGCTTGAGCATGGGCAGTTGCGAAATTTTGGGAGGTGCTGCGGGCCCCGCACTGGCAGGCATGGCGGCAGACCGTTTTGGCCTGACCGCACCGCTCTGGATGATGGTGGGGCTTGCGCTTATCGGCGCCATTGCGGCGCTCGGCCTGCGTGAGACCGCCCCGCGTGTGCTGGCACGACCGGCGCTCGCAGCTTAGATTTTTGACACAATAATGTCGCTTGACATTGTTTGCGTAACATACAAAACTGCCACAAATAAGAATGCCGCCGGAAGGTGCGACTCAAAAATAACCACGGGAGAGTGATGATGAAAGCTACAAAATTTTTGTCGGGCGTAGCGCTGCTGGGACTGATGAGTTCGGCTGCCTATGCGCAAGCCACACCTGCGGCCGAACAGGGCGGCGTGCAAGAAATTGTCGTCACAGCGCAAAAGCGGTCTGAAAATGTCCAGAATGTCCCCATTGCCATTTCGGCTTTCACGGCTGCGGCGCTGAGCGAGCGCGCGGTGGGTGATGTGTCTGCACTCACGGCCATTTCGCCGAACGTCACGCTCGACTCATCGACTCCATTCTCGGGGTCGTCCGCCGTGCTGGGCGCATCTATCCGCGGCATTGGTTCGGCAGATTTCGCGTTTAACATCGATCAGGCGGTCGGCGTCTATCTTGACGGGGTCTATCTTGGTCGCTCAGTCGGTGCCAACCAGGATTTGCTCGACGTTGAGCGGATCGAAGTGCTCAAAGGCCCACAGGGCACGCTGTTTGGGCGCAATACCATCGGTGGCGCGGTCTCCATCATCACGCATGATCCGAGCGACAAATTCAAGTTCACGGGTGATGTGACCACCGGCAGCTACAACCGAATTCAGGTGCGCGGCACGGCGGATATTCCGTTGGCCGATAGCTGGAGCGCTTCGGTTTCATTCAGTACGATCAAGCGCGACGGCTATCAATATCGCATCCCCTATCCTGGCACTTTGAACGGCGACAATTACGCGAATTTTGTCGCAGCCGGCTACAATAACAATGGCAACCGTCAGGGTGGCGATAACAGCTGGAGCGGCCGTGCAAAGTTGAAATACAAGGGCAATGGCTTCCGCGCGACGCTGTCAGTCGATTACACCAATGTCGATCAGGAATCGACCGCAAGCACATTATTGGGCACCACGCAGTTTATTCCGGGACCGTTCGCAGGATTGGCCGCGAACAATATTCCGGGAACCGCCCTAGATGTGGTTACGGGCTCGTCTGGTTTTCTCTTCGCCGGACTGTACAATTTCTGCGTCACCGCTTCACCCGCTCAAATTGCCGCACGGAACGCCGCCAATTTGTGCGGCCCGCGCACCAGCAATGCCGGATTCAACACCCTGCCCGCGTTGGCTGGATCAGGCTATTCGACCTATGGCCCGCAGTTCATCACGGGCAATCCGGACACGACTTATGCCAATGGCAACAACTATTCGAAAGTAAGCCAATACGGTGTATCGTTGACACTCGAAGCGGATATTGCCGCCAACACGCAGATCAAGTCAATTTCGGCCTTCCGTAAAGTCGATTTCAACGCGGGCGTTGATCTTGATGGATCGCCGCTCAGCTTCCTGCAAACCAGTTTCACCGTCAATCAGCACCAATGGAGCCAAGAACTTCAACTCAATGGCTCGTCAGCTGACAAGAAACTGAAATATACATTCGGTGGCTATGTGTTCAACGAGACTGGTGATTTGCACGACTATGTAACCTTCGCCGACGGCCTGTTGCAGGTCGATGGCCCGGGTCGGATCAACACTGTGGCGCTCGCGGGCTATGGTCAGGTTGATTACGCATTCAGCGAGCTGATCAGCGTGACGCTTGGTGGTCGCTACACGCACGAAAACAAGAATTATTATGGCGGTCAGGCTGATGATAACGGCTTCAACTACAAACTGTTCAACTGTTTGCCCGTGGCAACCTGTCTGGCAGGTGGCGGTATCGGTTTCCCGACATCGAACAACAACAGTACAAGTTTTAGCTATGGATCAAATCTCGGTAGTCTCGCCAATGCGTTTGATTATTACCCTGCTCAGCCGAACACGCAGAAATTTAACAACTTCTCGCCCAAGGCTGGCATTCAAATTCACCCGTCAAAGCGGGTGATGATCTATGGATCATGGTCACGCGGTTATCGTTCCGGCGGCTGGACAACTCGTTTGTCGAACCCGCTGCCTGTTGCGCCGGTCTTTGGCCCGGAAAAGGCCGAGTCTTTTGAAATCGGCCTGAAGTCACAATTCCTCGATCGTAAATTGCAGCTCAACGTCGCTGCCTTTGACACAAATTACAATGGCATCCAGCTCAACCAGCAGATTGGTGTTTCACCAACGGTGGCCAATCTCGGAAATGCCAATGTGAAAGGTTTCGAGATCGAGTTAACCGCCGCCCCAACCCGTGAATTCAGCGTGACGGGTTCGATCGGCTATCTTGATGCGCATTACACCTATGTGTGTGGCGAACCGGGCACCGCAGTGCAGGCCTTCTGCGCAGGCAACTCGGCCTATGTTGCGCCAAGTTCGTTGCAAGCAGGCGTGTTCTCAGGAGCTCCCCTGCCCAAGGCACCAAAGTTCAAGTTCAACATTTCGCCGCGATATGAAGCGAGTGTCGGCTCGGGCAAGGTCACCTTCTTGGCGGACTTCACGCATACCTCAGCTCTACGTAACGACACTGAAGGAACCTTCCTGCTGATCCGTCAGGCGACCAACATCGTCAATGGCAGCGTCAGCTTCAAGCCAAACAGCGGGTTCTGGAACTTCACGGTGGGCGGCACCAACCTGACCAACCAGCGCTATATCATCACCGGGCAAGCTCAGATTGCGGGGGGCGAAATCTACGGCACTTACAACCGCCCTGCCGAATGGTACGCCAAGCTCGGGTTCAAATTCTGATCTGACTTTTTGGGGCGGGGCTGAAAGGCTCCGCCCTTTTGCTTTGAGGAGTGAGCAATGCCTGAATCGCCGCATCTGGAATTCTGGAAAGACATTAAGCCGATCGAGAAGGTGTTTAAAGAAGGCGGTCTGCCCGAGGTCTATGCCTCAAAAATCGCCGAGGGCGATCCGCGCTACTGGGTGCCCATCTCAGAAACTGTATCCTCTAAGCCCGTTTGGATTAGCCCCGCCAAGAATATGTGGGCCGATGTGCTGATGTCGAGCGGGCCGGGCTTGGTGAGCCGTCATTATCACCCCCACCCGATTTGGGCTTATACCATCAGCGGCAAATGGGCGTATCTTGAGCATGAGTGGACGGCGACGGCTGGCGACTTTGTTTATGAAACACCCGGCGAGTCGCACACATTGGTGTGCTATGATCACCCCGAGCCGATGAAGGTGTTCTTCGTTGTGTCTGGGCCCTTGATGTGGCTTGACGACAAGGGTGATACCATCGGCCATTATGATGTGTATGATTACATCGCCGCCGCGCGCGCACATTATGCCGGCAACGGCATTGGCGCGGACTATGTCGATACGCTGATCCGCTAGGAGAAACCCATGACCAAAATCACTGCCCCGCCGTCCGACCTTGCCAAGATTGTCAATGTTCCCTTCGCTCACAAGGAACTCGTTGAAAAATACAGCCCGGGTGGGCGGTATATTGATGCGATGAGCGACGACGACAGCCCTTGGGTGCCGTTCGGCGACAATGCCGCGATCAAGCATCTCGCGTTTGATGTCCGCACGGGCATTTTCTCAAACATACTCTGGGTAAAAAGCGCGGGTGCCATCGGCACGCATCTGCATCGCGGCACGATCATGATGGTCTGCCTTGAAGGCAGCGTGCGCTACCTTGAATATGATTGGGTCGCTTCACCCGGTGGTCTGATCCTTGAAGTGCCGGGAGAGAGTCATACGCTCGTCACCGAGCACCCCAATGGCGTGAAGCTGTTCGGCTGGATGCAGGGACCGATTGAGTTTTACGATTCGGATGCCAATTTCGTGTTCACCGCCGATGTCTGGTGGTTCATGGATCATTACGAGACCTACTGCAAAGCGAACAACATCCCCATCAACAAGAAGCTTTATCTCTAGGCAAACGTTGCAATGAACGCGCCGCGTCCGGCCATGCCCGTCGTCCACACCCGCGTGCGCGGAACCTATCTGCGCAATGCGTGGTATGTGGCGGGCTGGGCCGACGCGTTGGGGACGGAGCCGCTGGCCAAGATCTTTCTGGAGGAACCGGTAGCGCTGTTTCGCGATGGAGGCGGTGTGGCGCATGCAATTGGCGGCCGTTGCCCGCATCGCTTCGCACCGCTCGGGCATGGGCAAATTGTCGATGGCGCGCTGCAATGCCCCTATCACGGCCTGCGCTTTGATGGCGACGGCGCGTGCGTGTTCAACCCGCATCCCGGCGGGGAGGTGCCGCAGACTGCGGTGCCCGTTTATCCGCTCGTCGAGCTTCACGCGTTACTGTGGATATGGATGGGCGATCCGGCGCGCGCCGATGTCAAAGCCATCCCCGATTTCGGTTGGCTCGCCGATCCTGCATGGGATGCCGTGCGCGGCGCAACTTTGGCCGAAGGTCATTATGAACTCTACACCGACAATATCCTCGATCTGAGCCACGCCAACTTCGTGCACCCTGCCTTGGCCGCGAGCGCTTTTACCGCAGGCGCGCGACGTTTCTGGCAAGAGGGCGAGACCGTGCATTCGCATTATGCGCAGCCGAATGATTATCTGTCCGAGGGCATTTCGATGATGCTTGGCAAGACCGGCGTGAAGCAGGATTTTGACGGCCATGTGATCTGGCACGCGCCCGCCACGCTGTCGTTCGACTTTCGCACCGGCGCGCCGGGCACACCGTATGACCAACTCAACAATATGCCCTCGCTCCACGCCTTCACGCCCGAAACGGCGGACACCACTCATTATCTATGGGCGACGGGACGCGACTTCATGGTCGGCGACAATGAATTTTCTGCGGTCATGCGAGGCGCACTGGAATATGCGTTCGAGCATGAGGATATGCCGCTGATCCGTGATGCGCACCGGTTGATGGCGGGGCAGGATTTTTGGGATCTGAAGCCGCTCGTTCTCGAAGGTGATGGCGCAGGTGTCCGCGCGCGGCGGCAATTGCGCAAGATGATTGCGGCGGAACAAGGACTTTCGGCATGAAAACACTCGACCAATTCAACATTGCCGGGCGCTCGGCGCTCGTCACGGGCGCGGCCTCAGGCATTGGGCTGGCTTATGCGGAAGCGATGGCTGAAGCGGGAGCTTGCGTTACGCTCACCGATATTGATGGCGCGGGGGCTGAGCGCGAGGCGGCACGGTTGCGCAGCGAGGGTGCCGACGTTCGCGCCGCCACCTGCGATGTGGCCGATCTCGCACAAGTTGCAGCCGCATTCGACGGCCATGTTGCGGCCTATGGCGGGCTTGACATAACGTTCGCGAATGCAGGCTGGGATGCGGGCCACGGCTTTTGGTCGCCCGCTGGCCACCGCGACCCGCAAGGGCAGATCGACCAATATGATCCGGAACGCTGGCAACGCTCGATTGCGATCAACCTCACCGGCGTGTTCCATACGATCCGCGAGGCGGTGCGCTGCATGAAGGCGGGCGGCAAGCGGGGCAGCATCATCGCCACCGCATCCAACGCGGGGATCATCAACGAACCGATTGTCGGTATCCCCTATATGCCCGCCAAGGCAGGGGTGCTGCATATGGTGCGGCACACCGCGCTGGAACTGGCTGAATTTGGTATTCGTGTGAACGCCATCGCGCCGGGCCCGTTCATCACCAATATCGGTGATGGCTGGGTGAAGAAGAACCCCGCCGCCAAGCTGGCATTTGACAAAACCATCCCTTTGGGCGCGATGGCGGAAACGCGCCAGATCAAGCCGCTCGCGCTGCTGCTCGCCTCCGATGCCTCCAGCTTTATGACCGGCGCGCATGTCGTAATCGATGGCGGCGTGCAGCTCGGCAATTTCAAGTGAGCGCGCGCCGATGAAAGCGGCAGTCATGCAAGGGTTGCATAAGCCCTTGGCGGTCGAGACACTCCCCGACCCCTCACCGCAAGCGGGAGAGGTGGTTGTGAAGGTGGGGCGCTGTGGCATTTGCGGCTCAGACCTGCACATGACCGAAGACCCCGCTTACGGAATGAATGCGGGAAGCGTGCTCGGCCATGAGTTTGCGGGCGAAGTCGTGGCGCTGGGCAAGGGTGCCGAAGGGCTGGCACGCGGTGATCTGGTCTCCGTTATCCCGCTGCAAAGCTGCGGGCAGTGCGCGTCGTGCAAGGCTGGTGAGTTAGCGTGGTGCGACCATTTCGGGCTGCAAGGCGGCGGCTATGCTGAATATGCGATCACGCGGCCCAACCAATGCGTGAGGCTCCCCAAGTCCGCCAGCATGGCCGATGGCGCGATTATTGAACCGCTCGCGGTGGCGCTCCATGGCGTGAATATGTCGGGCCTGAAGGCAGGCGACAAAGTGCTCATCCTCGGCGCGGGGCCGATTGGACTGGCGGTCGCCTTTTGGGCGCGGCGCTGGGGGGCGAGTGATGTCGTGGTGCAGGACATCACGCCGCTCCAGCAAGACCGCGCACTGACGATAGGTGCGACTGGCTTTGCGGTTGATCCGGCTGATCCCATCGGCAGTGCCGAGCGCGCGCTTGGTGCCAAGGCCGACATCGTGTTTGAGTGTGTGGGGCTTCCCGGCCTGATCGCACAGGCAGTTGAGCAAGTGCGCAAGCGCGGCACCATCCTGCTGCTTGGGCTTTGCACGAGGCCCGATACGTTCAACAGCTTTGCGATGCTCTCGAAAGAGGTGCGGCTCATCACTTCGGCCTTTTTCACGCGGCAAGAGTATGAGGCGGCGCTCGATGCGCTCAATGCCGGTGCGACCGAGCCGCGCGCACTTGTCACCGACACCATCAGCCTTGCCGATACGCCCGCGCGCTTTGAGGCGTTGCGCCAGCGGTCGCACGACTGCAAGGTGCTGATCGCGCCATGATTATTTGTTTGACAAATAACCCATATGGTTATATGACCTATTTCATTCCCCAGTTTTAGGCCCCATTCACTCAGGAAAAACCCATGCGCGCTATTGATTATTTTGACCGTGGCCATAACCGCAACCCCAGTCGAATCGCACTGGTTGATGCCGAACTTGGCACAGAACAGAGCTTTGCCGAGGTGAAGGCGCTGACCGAACAGATCGCGGCGGCGCTCACCAAGCATGGTTTCAAAAATCAGGATTCGATCGCGCTCTACGCGCCCAATTCCGCTACGCTGATGGTGGTTTTGCTCGCGATGTGGCGCGCGAATGGCAAATGGGTACCGGTGAACATCCGCAACGCCATCGACGCCAACGCCGCTTATCTCAATTATGTGCGTTGTGAGTGGCTGTTCTACCATTCGTCATTGGCGGACGAAGTGGCTGAGTTGCGCGCGCGCTGCCCGCACCTCACCAAGCTGGTGTGCCTTGATCAGACGCATGGTGACGCGCCGTCGCTCGAGGCTTTCATCGGCGATACCGCAGCCGTTGATTTTGTGGAGCCGCCGATTGATGCGTTCGGCAACATGGCGGAACTGGTCGGTATCTTCCCAACTGGCGGCACCACCGGCCCCTCAAAGGGCGCGAATGTCACCAATCTCGGCTGGGGCACGATGATCGAAACCGCGGCAGATGGCATGAGCGGGCGCACCGATGCGCCGGTCGCGCTTGTGTCTGCGCCGATCACGCACGCAGCGGGGCCGATTGCGCTCTCCACGCTCTCGCTCGGCGCGACGCAAATCATCCTCCCCGGCTTCGATGCCGAGCGGGTTTTGCGCACGATCGAAGAACGCAAGGTGACGCACATGTATCTGCCGCCCACGGCGCTGTATCAATTACTCGCCTCGCCTGAAATTGGGCGGCATGACTATTCGAGCTTGAAGATTTTCATCCTCGTCGGCTCGCCCTGTTCGCCCGAGAAATTGCGCGTGGCGGTGGACACATTCGGCCCGTGCATGTGCCAATCTTATGGGCAGGTGGAATGCCCGATGATCGTCACCTGGCTCCCACCCGAAGATGTGGCCGCGGCGGCGCATGGCGATCGGCCTGAGCGGCTGGCAAGCTGCGGCAAGCCCACGCGCTCGGTCAAAGTCGGTATCATGGATGATGACGGCAAGCTGCTGCCTGTGGGCGAATCGGGCGAGATTGTGGTGCGCGGCGTGCTGGTGTCGCACAGCTATTTTGAGATGCCCGAGGCGACCGCCGAAATCCGCACGCATGGCTGGCACCACACCGGCGACGTCGCGAAGTTTGATAGCGACGGTTATCTCTACATCGTTGATCGCAAGAAGGACATGGTGGTCTCGGGCGGCTTCAACGTGTTCACGACTGAAGTGGAAGCGGCGATCACTGAACTGCCCCACGTGCGCGAGTGCGCCGTGATCGGCATTCCGCATGAGAAATGGGGCGAGCAGGTGCATGCGATTGTCGTGGGTGAGAGCATCAGCGAGGGTGAAATCATCGCCCATGCCAAGGCCAAATTGGGTGGCGTCAAGGCGCCCAAATCAGTCGCGTTCGTTGACTCGATCCCGCGCACGGCGGCGGGCAAGATGGACAAAAAGGCGCTACGCATCCCCTATTGGGGCGAAAATGCGCGGATGGTGAATTAGGCGTCCAACCGTTTCAGGTGTTCTGCGCTGAGCTCCAATCGCGATGCCGCAAGCAAGTCTGCCACTTGCGCGGGGCTGCTCGCGCTGGCGAGGGGAGCGGCAATCCCCGGCTGGGCATTGAGCCACGCCAAAGCAATGTGCGCGAGCGGCGCGCCGGTTTCCGCCGAAATGCCATCCATCACCTTGAGCAGGGCTAGACTCTCGTCGGTCATATAATCCTTCACCCGATAGGCGCGGCTGCCGATGAGATCAGCGGGCGAGCGGTATTTGCCAGTTAGGAAACCCGATGCCAGCCCGAAATAAGGCAGCACCGCGATGCCGCTTGCCACGCAGAGTTTCTGTAATCGCGCGTCATAGACCATGAACTCGGTGATCGACCCGCCGCGATTTGTGCGGATTTGTGCCGCCGTCGCGCCGCGCGCCGCGACATTATACTCGGGCTGGAGCACGGTGTAGGGCGTGCCGATGTCGAGCGCCGATTGCAGCCGATCCGCAAAGAAATTGGAGGCGCCGAGCGCGGCAATCTTCCCCGCCGCCATCAACCGATCAAAAGCCTCCGCAACCGCTTCTTGCGGCACATCGGGATCATCGCGGTGCGCATAATACAGATCAATCTGCTCCACCCCGAGCCGCTTGAGCGAGGCGTCGCACGCCGCAGCGATCCGCTCGGGCGCAAGCCCGCCCGGCATCATGCCCACTTTGGTGTGGATTTTAACCTTATCGCGCTTGCCCGACGCCTTCAGCCACGCCCCGATGATGCTTTCGGACTCGCCGCCCTTGTTGCCGGGAATCCACGCCGAATAAACGTCTGCCGTGTCGAGCATCACGCCGCCGCCATCGACATAAGCATCGAGAATGGCGAAACTCATCGGCTCATCGGCTGTCCATCCGAACGGATTACCGCCAAGCACGATGCGCGGCCCGGATATAGCGGGGTGGGTCATGTCAAATCTCCTTACGCGCGATACGCTTTGGGCCAGATACCCTGTTTACCGGGGGAGAGAATGCCATTCGGGTCGAGCGCATCCTTTATCGTTTCATTAAAGCGGCGTTGTGCGTGTTTGTTGAAATCATATTGATCCGCCACCAAATCCATGAAATCGAGGTGCGAGCGATATTCACCATAGCCTTGCTTGGCAGCGGTCGTCACCATCTGGCGGCACGCGCCATACGCCGCTTCGGCCTGTTGCTTGTTCTCGGTATCAAACACCACCAGCCCGACATGGATCATGCTGCGCTTGCTGACGATGAACACAGCGCTGTAATCAAGCCCGCCCGCGTGCAGTTCGTCGCGCACCAGATTGCGGATCGCTGCGCCATCTTTGCCGGTGATCGGCATGGCACACGAAAAGCCAATGTGTCCGCCTTTCTCGCCGCCATACCAGCGCGTCATTTGATCAAGCGCCATGCTCGGGATACCAGCTTGAACGCGCTCATGCGGGTTATCGAGCTCGGGCAGATTGCGACCATCATATTTTGAGAAACTCACTTCCGCGCCAGGAATGGTGCGGAAGGCGGCCTCAACAATCTCGCGCTGACGCTCGACAATCTTCTCATCTCCATAAAGCGCAAAACGCATCACCCACGCCCCGAGCATCGGTTGCGTCGCGATTGTGTCGACAATGTCCTGCGGGATTGGCCCTTCGCCGGTGTACCACGCGTCGCGCTGGGTAAAGGCTGACATGCCGCACACCGCATTGATGATCATCGGCTGGTTCGGAATCGTGCCATCCATCATCAGCGGTCGCAGCCGTTCCAGCAGCAGTTCAAGGTCGCTGTCTTTTCGGATCGTCAGCCAGCCCGGCATATAGCATTCGGGAGGGGGCATCAGCCACAGCCCCATCTTCGTGACGATGCCATAATTCGATTGTGAAAACAGACCATCGGGCGTTGGCCCGCAGCCATGTTTATAGACCTGCCAGCCGTGCGATTCGCCAAGCCCGCCAAGCCCCGTGCGCATCACATCGCCATTCGCCAGCACGACCTCCATTCCGCACTGATTGCCGAAATGATCGCCGTAAGGCGTATAACCAACCCCGTGTTCGAGCGCATTGCCGATGACGCTGCCCCACCCAAGATCGGGCACCGACATCCACAGCTTCGAGCCAGTGGCACGAAGATGATCGTAGAGATCAAAAAAACGCACACCGGGTTCGACCAGCGCGGTGGCGGACTCCTCATCGACCTCCAGCACCTTGTTCATCCGGCGCAGGCTGAGCACCAACCCGCCCGAAGTGCGCGGGGCCGCACCGCCATAGCCGTTGTTGCGCCCCTGCGAACTCGTCCACACCGGCGTTTTATGCTCGTTGGCGATGCGCAATATCGCTTGCACCTCTTCGACGGTCGAAGGGAGCAGCACCGCGCCGGGCTCAAACCACTCCTGCTCAGGTGGGGCGAACGGATCGCGGAATTCGGCGGCCTGCTTAGCCTCGGTGATGATCGCCTCGGCGGGCAGCGCCTTGGCGAGCGCAGTCACCGCTGCATCAATTGCGCTGCGGTCAGTCCGGCCTTTGTCGCGTGTTGGGGTCATGATAGGCTCCTCTCATCGTCTGCACTGTTGAACCAATGTAACGCTAACTCAGCCCTTGGTCGGACGAGCGTGGCACCATGCCAAGCTTCAGCCGACGCGGCACGGGTCAAGTCAAATCTCCTAAGTTGATCATATCGCCGGCCGCCGCGGCCCGGTTTGCGGCACGGCGCAGCGCCTCGATATGCGCTCGGCCCTCGGGGATGGGTTCACGCGGGAGCGCCGCCATCGTGGTATGAAAAATCTCCTCAATATCCTCAGCATGGTCTGGATGCGTCAGAATGAGGCCCGCGTTCGCGGTCATCCCCGCCAGCGTCTTCTCGCCGACCTCAAGCGGATCCATCCCCAAATCAAAGCCGGTACCAAACTGCTCAAGCTCCGCGCGAACCGGCGGCGCAAACCCCGAAGCCGCAAAGGCCTCTGGCCGTTTGAGCGCCGAATCCCAAGCGTTGGTCTTGGTCAGGCCGGGGCACATGAGCGACACGCAGATGCCGTGCGGCGCGAGGTTGTAGCGCAAACACTCGGTCAGCCCGCGCACGGCAAACTTGCTCGCGGTATAAATCCCCGCCTGCGGCCCCGCGCAAAACGCCGCCATCGATGCGACATTGACGATGTGCCCGCGCCGCCCGTCTGCATCAGGCGCAATGGCTTTCATCTGCGGGATGAAACTCACAAGCCCGTTGACGACGCCGCCGTAATTTACCCCCATAATCCAATCATGATCGGCATAGCTCGCCTCGTCAGTTGGCCCGAACACGCTGACGCCTGCATTGTTGACGAGGACATCAACAGCGCGCACTTCCGCCACGACCTCCGCCCAGCGCGCGCGGTCCGTCACGTCAAGCTTTACAAAATGAGGCGCGGCTCTGCCCTGCGCGATGAACCACCGCTCAGCCTCCGCGCGATAGGCTTCGTTGCGGTAGGATAGGATCAGCGACATCCCCGCGTTAGAAAACGCGCGCGCGATGCCGAAGCCGATGCCCGACACGCCACCGGTGATAAAGGCCGTCTTCCCGCTCCAGCGCCCTGCCGACTCCATGTGTTTTATCCTCTCGCCTCTGTGCGCGGTCTGTGCCAAGATTGTGCGTGTTACTCACAATAAATGCAAGCTGCTGGCACAAGGAGAGCGGAATGAAAATTGTCATCACTGGCGCGTCGGGGAATTATGGCCGCGCCGCCACTGACATGTTGATCGCACAAGGGCGCGCTGCTGACCTTATCCTCATCACCCGCTCGCCCGAGAAGCTCGGCAGTCTCGCCGCCCAAGGCTGCACTGTGCGCTACGGCGATTATGATAAGCCCGAAACGCTCCATGCCGCCATGCAGGGTGCGGATAAGATGTTGCTCATATCGGGTACCCGCGTCGGTGCGCGCGTGGTTCAACATCAGGCAGCAGTCGATGCGGCGAAGGCGGCAGGCGTGCGGCACGTCCTTTATACCAGCTTCATCGGCATCGATGACGCCAAAAACCCCGCCGAGGTGCGGCACGATCATATTGAAACCGAGCAGTTGATCAAGGCATCGGGCCTCGCTTGGACGATGCTGCGCGACGCACATTATGCCGATGCGATGATCTTGATGGCGGGGCCGCAAAACATTGCCACGGGCAAATGGTATAGCAATTCAGGCTTTGGCAAAGAGGCAATGGTATGGCGCGATGATTGCGTTGCCAGCGCCGTGGCCGTGCTGTGCAGTGCAGGGCATGAAGGCCAAACGTATAACATCACCGGGCCAGACCGACAGGACTTTGGTGAGGTCGCTGCGCTGATGGCGCAGATCACCGGTCGTCCGCTTGACTATGTCCCCGTGGATGACGCGCAAATGTATGCCATGTTCGACGCGATGGGCATTCCCCGCCGCCCGGTCGACGATCACAGCGTGGCGGGCATCCCGTGGAATAGCGACGACATGGTCACCTTCGGCCAGGCGATCCGCGAGGGTTTTCTCGATGTGTGCACCGACGATGTAGAGAAACTCACCGGTCGCCGCGCGCGCAGCGTCGCTGAGATGATCGAGACGAACGTGGCGCTGCTGCGCGGTGATGGATAGGGTTCTTACCCTATTCTGAGGCGCGCCACCATCAGAGTAGTGCAAAGGCCGCGATGATCGCATCGACGACGGCACGGATGCGCGGCATGTGGCGCATATCGCTATGGACGCCGAGCCAAATGTCGCGGGTCAACGGTGGCGTGTCGGGGAGCACACGGATGAGGTCTGCGTCCGTATCAGCTCGGTAACAGGCGAGGGTCGCGATACCTGCGCCAGATTTTGCGGCCCAAAGCTGCACCTCGCGGCTGTTCGAGCGGAACGCAACGCTGGCCTGCGGGAAGTGCGTGGCGAGCCATTGCGCCTCGGGCAGATGCACTTGATCATCCATCACCGTCACGAGCTTATGATCGGTTTGCGCGAGCGGGTGACGAGCGAGATAGGCCTGGCTCGCATACATCCCCAGCACCATGCTGCCGAGCTTGCGCGAGACCAGTTCATGCCCCTCAAACCGCGTCATCCGCACCGCAATATCGGCCTCGCGCTTCGACAGGCTCAGGCTGCGCTGATCCGAAATCAGTTCCACCACGATGCCGGGATGCGTGCATTGCAGCGCCGCCAGCGCCGGGGTGAGGATCGTCGCGGCGAGCGTATCGACTGTCGTGACTCGCACAAGGCCAGCCAGCGCGACGTCGCGCCCAGTGATGGTGCGTTCGGCACTCATCACCTCAGCCTCAATCCGCTCGGCATTGCCGAGCACGGCCTCGCCCAGCGACGTGAGGGCATAGCCTTGCGGGTGCCGCTGGAGCAGGCGCGCACCGCTCCGCGCTTCGAGCGCCGTTAGCCTGCGCCCCATAGTCGGTTGGGTAACGCCGAGGGCCCGCGCCGCGCCCGACAATGTCCCGTGCCGCGCGATGGTGAGGAAGGTATGAAGATCGTCCCAGTCCATAACCAATCATACGAAAACGCATATTAACTAGTCAATCATGGAGAATGGCATGTGGTGATATGTGGGTCTATCTCGGTGCCATGACCGACGCATCGAAACACTCTCTGGCTCACATCGCCCCGCTATTCGTGTCGCACGGCGCACCAACTTTGCCGTTTGATGACGTGCCCGCGCGCGATTTTCTCCACTCGCTCGGCGCGCAGATGCCGCGCCCGAAAGCTATCCTGATGATCTCTGCACATTGGGAGACACAAGTGCCAACCATCAACGCAGTTGTCACCAACGCCACCATCCATGACTTTTATGGCTTCCCCGCCCCGCTCTATCAACTCGCTTATCCCGCGCCCGGTTCGCCGGATTTGGCGGCACGCGTTGTTGAATTGCTCGGCGCGCAGGGGCTAGCGGCGCGAACCGATCCCGCGCGTGGGCTTGATCATGGTGCCTGGGTGCCCTTGATGCTCGCTTACCCCGATGCTGACATTCCCGTCGTGCAGCTTTCGGTGCAGAGCCAGCTTGGCCCCGGCCACCACCTCGGACTTGGTCGTGCGCTCGCCCCGCTCGCCGATGAGGGTGTGCTCATTATCGCGAGCGGCAGCTTCACGCACAACCTTGGCGCGCTGCGCGACGCTCACCCGAACGGCGAGCCCGATTGGGTGCATGACTTCGCCGTATGGATGAATAACGCACTCGCCGAGGGCCGGACATGTGATCTGCTCGCGTATCGCCGTCTCGCGCCCCATGCCGCCCGCAATCACCCGACCGAGGAGCATATGTTGCCATTGTTTGTGGCGCTCGGGGCGGGTGGAACGGGCGCGGCTGCCCGTCAGATCCACTCCAGCGTGACGTATAACATTTTGCGCATGGACGCTTTCGCCTTTTCCCCCACCAACACAGGAGCCTAAAATGACCAACATTCTCGTTATCCGCAGCAGCGCCATGGGGGCCAACTCGGTCACCAACAAATTGATCGATCAGTATCTGACGGACTATCGCGCCGCGCATCCCGATGCGCGCATTGTCGAGCGTAATCTCGATACCGACCCGGTGGCGCACATCCATGCCAATACGCTCGCGGGCATTGGCCGCCCCGCGCCTGAAACGGAAGCGGCCATTCCCACCCGCGCGCTGTCCGATGCGCTGATCGCGGAACTCGCCGCCGCTGATCTGCTCGTGATCGGTGCGCCAATGTATAATTTCGGGATGCCGACGGTGCTCAAAAGCTGGTTCGACCATGTGCTGCGCGCCGGAGCGACGTTCAACTACACGCCCAACGGCCCCGATGGGCTGATGACCGGCAAGCGCGCGCTCGTCATCACCGCGCGCGGCGGCATCTATTCCGAAGGCCCGAGTGCAGCCAACGACTTTGTCGTGCCCCACCTGCGCACCCTGCTCGGTTTCATTGGCATCAGCGATGTTGATGTGGTGTATGCCGAAGGCTTGGCTTATGGGTCAGAAGCCGCAGATAAAGCGGTTGCCAATGCACAAGAACAAATCAAACACCACGCAAACGCCTGAATTTTTAACTCAAACCAAAGGAGACCCAGATGAAAATGTTGTCCACCCTCGCCGTCCCCGCGCTGCTGATCGCTGCGTTGACCACATCGCCCGCGCTCACCCAAACGGCGGTGCCGGGCAGTCCTAACCCCGCTGCGGTGCAAGCGGGCGAGTACAGCGTTGAACCAAGCCACACACGCGTCAGCTTTGCGGTTCTGCACATGGGCTTCAACGATTGGTTCGGCGATCTGACGGGCGCATCGGGCAGCCTGACGCTTGAGCCGCATCGTGGCACCGCCAGCCGTGTCGATGTGACACTGCCGGTGGCGAGCATCAGCACGACCAACACCAAACTCGACGCCGAATTGAAGAGCGGCGATTGGTTTGATGCCGAGCGCTACCCGACCATCCACTTTGTCTCGACCCAAGTGTTCAAAACGAGTGCGCGCACCGCAAAAATTACCGGCGACCTCACGCTTCATGGTGTGACGCGGCCAGTGGTGCTCGAGGCACAATTTGTTGGCGCAGGGCTCAATCCGTTCAGCAAAGCCTATACCGTGGGCTTCCACGCGACGACGACCATCAAGCGTTCGGACTTTGGCGTAAAAACTTATGTGCCGCTGATCGGCGATAGCGTCGCGATCAAAATTAGCGCCGCATTTGAGCGTAAGGCGAACTAAGGCGCGTCGCTCGTGCCGAGGGGCACCCGCTAACTATCGCGCGGTGGCGGCGGAGATAAAGGCAACAAGCCTTCTCACGTCACCGCGTAATAGCGCACCAGATTGCCATCGGGTTTGCGCTCACCGATGCCGACGAACACATGGCGGGTGAGCCAATCATGCTTGCCTTTTGGTGTCTCGAAGGTCGGTTGCGCGCGGAGGTAATACGCCTCATGCGGCACAGGCGCGCCGCCTTCAAACGCCCAAGCGCGCAGCTTGGCCATCGTGTCGGGGTAGCGTCCCCAGAGAAAGCCTTTGTTCTGCATATAGATGATGGTGCCATCATCGACCTCGAGCAGATAGCGGGCATCGAAGCACGCGGTGTCGTCGTCGCGGAAATGGGCGTAATCGCCTCCGCTGTTGGGCACGGCGCGCCCCTTGAGACGCGGCCCCTCGAAATGCCCCTCATCGACGAGCACAGCCGAGCGGAATCCGCCAGTGTGCACGCCCGGAATCGCGAAGACACGAGTGAACATCAGGCGGCACTCGAAGGCGAATTCGAGTTTCGGCGTGGTGAGCGTGGAGTATGCGGTCATTGGCGAGTCCTGTTGGTTATACCGTTCGTCCTGAGCCTGTCGAAGGACTGCTTTTCACGTCACGGTCATCATTCAAGAAGGGCAGCCCTTCGACAAGCTCAGGGCAAACGGATTTTGGCTAATCCCTGGTGAAATAAGCTACTGCGCGATATTCCATGCTTTTGCGCTCTTTAGCATCTGGGCGCGACGTATCACGGAACGCGGTGTGTGGCGCGCGCCAGGCGCGAGAATGGTCCGAATCATGGAATTTGATCATGATCACCTCATCCGCCGTCATATCAGGGAAATACCACCATTTATGATCAGGCGAGTGGTGGAAGATGGTGGCCGCGACCATATCCTCCTCCCCCGGAATCTCGGCAAACAGAGCGTCGCCGGTGGGGATCACGTCAACATCGACCTTGGTGTTGCGCGTGCCCTCCTCATCGCGCACGCTGCCGCCCTCGCACAAAGCCAGCGGCATATCCTGCGGCGGAGGTGAGAGCGGACGCCAGAGCGAGAAGCAGATGAAGCGGGTGAAACCCGCGCCATCGGGCCTCTTCATACGATACATGCGCTCGGCCACCATCTGCGCGGTTTTGGTCGTGAAATCGACGTGCGCCTCGGCTGCGGGCGGCTGCACGGTGGGGCTGGTGAAGCCCGACGACCGCACCATCCCACCCATCGGCACCACGAGATCGCAGCCCGTCAAACGCTTGGCGACCTCAGCGACTTCGCGCACATAGGCACCGTCCGGCCCATAATTGGCCTCCCAATCGGTGACGGCGGTGGTGTGGCGCGCCAATTCAAATCCGTGTTCGTCCAAAGTGAACGGCCCCGCCAGCCGCGCATTATGGATTGTCACATCATAAGGCGCGTATACCCCCGTGTTATATTCTTCACCCGGCGCCCAGAAGCGTCGGTTGACCCGCGAAGTGGGGAGCAGATAGTCGATTTTTGCACGAACATATGCCGCTGCCTCTGCCATATAACCTCTCTCATCATTCGTCATTATGCTACGAATCAGTCTTGCATTGTCGCCGCATTTCCGCAATCTAAAACTAACAAATGTTATTATGAGAGGGTGATATGGCTGAGTATCCGCGCACGACGCATTTCACGGATTTGAACACGCCGCTCGGCGCTGAATATAGCCTCCGGGGATTGACGGTGGAAGGGACGATCCCGACCGACGTGCGGGGCGCGTTTTTCCGCGCGGTGCCCGATCCGGCGTTTCCTCCCTTTATACCCGACGACAATTTCCTCTCAGGCGATGGCATGATTTCGCGCATCCGCTTCAACGATGATGGCAGCGTTGATTGCGATATGCGCTATGTGCAAACCGCACGCCACCTTGCTGATGTGAAGGCGGGAAAAACAGTGTTCGGCCGTTACCGCAACCCGTTTACCGATCTGCCCGAGGCGGCAGGCGTTGACCGGACGGTGGCCAACACCACGCCTGTTTTCCACGCGGGCAAATTGTTGATGACCAAAGAAGATGGTCACCCATATCGGATCGACCCGCATTCGCTCGACACGCTGGGTTCCTATGATTTTGATGGCGCGCTCAAGTCAGAAACGATGACCGCGCACGTGCGTATTGACCCCGCAACCGGCGAGATGTTTTTCTACGGCTATGAGGCCGATGGGTTGGCCTCAACCAAAGTATCCTATTGCATCGCAGATAAAACCGGCAAGCTGATCTCCGAACAATGGTTCGACGCGCCCTATTGCGCGATGATGCACGACTTCACGATTACGGAGAATTACGCGCTGTTCCCAATCTACCCCACCACGAGCGATCTTGCGCGGCTCAAAGCGGGCGGCGAGCATTGGGTGCACGAAATGGAGCGCGAGAGTTGGCTGGGGATCATGCCGCGCTATGGCAAAATAAGCGAGTTACGCTGGTTCAAAGGCCCAAAGGGCGTGTCCTGTTATCACATGATGAACGCGTTTGAAGCGGGCAGCATGGTGCATTTTGATCAATGCCTGTCGAACGTCAACGCCTTCCCGTTCATTCAAAAGGCTTCTGGCATTAACATCGCGCCGCAAGACATAAAGGGCGGGCTGACGCGTTGGAGTGTCGATATGGCAAGCGACGCCACCGAAGTAGCCGAGACGATCATCGGCCCGCCGGGAGACTTTCCCATCATCCCCGCCGCAGATCAAGGCCGCGCGCACAGCCATGGCTGGATGCTGACGATGAATCCTGAAATGCGCGGGCCACCGCTGTTTGGTGGGCCGGTCGGCGCGATGTTCAACATGCTGCTGCGGCTCGATTTTACCGGCAAGCCGCCGCAAGCCTACGCATTGCCGCCTGCGCACAGCATCAACGAGCCGGTGCACGTGCCGAGCGCGTCGGCCGATCATGGGGGTTGGCTGGTGACAATCGTCGATCAGCAAACCGGCGCGGACGCCTATGCGCACAGCGTTTGGATCTTTGCCGCAGACGCCATTGGGGCGGGGCCGGTGGCGACAGTGGCGATCCCGCAGCGCTTGCGCCCCCAAGTCCATGGCTGGTGGGTGAGCGCAGCACAATTGGCGGCAGCATAATCATCGGAGGAGAGAAAAATGGCTGACACCGAATCGCGGCTCGCGGCACTCGAACATAAAGTCGGTGAGCTGGAGGACATTAACGCCATCCGCCGTCTGCATTGGGCCTATGGCTATTACATCGATTTCAACCGCGCAAAGGACGTGACCGAGCTGTTCGCCAAGGATGGCAGCGTGGTGTTTCTGTCTGGGGAATATGTCAGCCATGCGGGGATCTTTCGGCTCTACGGCACCTGGTTTCAGTCGCTGTTCACTGATGGAAGGGAGGGCCCGATTGACGGCTTCCTGCTTGATCACTTCCAGATGCAGGACATTATCACCGTCGCGCCAGACCGCCAGAGCGCCAAGGGCCGCTTTCGGGGGATGCTCTATGGCGGCTATCATGAAAGCCGCAGCAAACCCGAGGGACTACCGCTGCAATTCATGGAAGCGGGCATTTATGAGAATGACTATGTCCGTGAGGATGGCGTTTGGAAGATCAAGCGGCTCGATTATATGATGCAGTGGCAATCGGACTATGAAACCGGCTGGGCCAAAACCATTGCGCATCTGCAACCGGCCGTCGTGTGTTATCCCGAGAATCCGCACGGGCCGGATTTTCTTTTGCCGCCCGAGCACATCCGCCAAACTTGGCCACACCGTCAAGATGTGCCGATGCACTATGCCCACCCCAAATTCGGAGCGATACTGGCGGGGGCGGTTTAGGGTCAGATTCGATCATATTTGCACAGGTTCGTCATCCCTTCGCAGCCTTTCCAACTGCGCTATGCACCGTTGGAGCCTTCGGCTGCTTCGCCCGCGAAGCAGGAATCCATTTCAATACATTGGTGACCGTGGAAAGATGGGTTCCCGCTTTCGCGGGGATGACGATTCAATGTGGTCGAAAACAGCCCTAGTAGTTCGACAAGATCGCCAAACTCGGCGCATCGAGCGGCAAGCCGCGCTTTCGCTTCTCGCGTTCATCCGCGCGGGTTTTAGCCTGCGCGTCGATCAAATATGCGTGGATGGCGTTGCTGTCCGCCTCGCTCAACAGATCGTCCCAGCGCGGCATGCCGGCGGGCAACAGCAGCCCCTCGCGGACAATTTGATTGAACGCGGCGTGTGTGCCCGCACTCATCCGTCGCAGATCGGGCGTGATCGAGCGGTGCTGGTTGCTGTGGCACAGCGCGCAGCCGGTGGTGAAGAACAGACCCTTGCCGCGCGCGATGGTGTCTGCCGTTACGCCAACGGCTTGCGGCGGCGGGGCTTCGGCGACCTCCAGCGGCGGCAGCTTGGGCGGTATTGGAACCGTTCGACCACCCAATTTGAACACGAGCAAGCGCCCTTGATTGCCGCGCGCATAGGCCGCCGAATAGCGCGGCACATAGGGGTATCCGCCGCCGCCCCATGCCGCCATCACCGCGACATACTGAACGCCCGCCACCCGATACGTCATCGGCGCCGCGAGGATGGACGTGCCCGTGTCGATGGACTTAAGCAACCGCCCCGAAGCCTTGTCATAGATATTGAAATGGCCATCAATACTGCCTTGAAACACCAATCCGCCGGACGTGGTGAGCACCCCGCCCCGGTCTTGCCAGCCCTTCATCGGCACCGCCCATTTGGTCTCACCGGTCAGCGGATCAAGCGCACGCAGTTCTGACGAATAGGGCTTTCGCTTGACCTCGGCAAATGCAGGCAACGCCTTCACCGCGTCAGCGACAGGCGGCGGAAGCGTCGACAGTGCCGCCTCAATATCGGGCGAGAAGATCAGCGCCGCATTGGTGTTCAACCCCTTCGGTTGATATTTGTTCGCCCCCGGCGGCACGAACATCAGGTTCGCCATATCCTGCACCGGCGCGTAGTAAAGCCCCGTTGCAGGATCATAACTCGCCGGGTGCCAGTTGCGCGCGCCCGGCGTGGCGGGGAAGATGATCTTCGGCCCGTGGGCATATTCGGCGGCCTCGCGATCAAGCTCGGGCAGGCCGGTTTTCAGATCAACCCGCTTCGCCCAATTCACCCGCACAATCTTGTTGGCACGCAACAGCGTGCCGTCATGCCGATCCAGAATATACATGAAGCCGTTCTTCGGAGCGTGGAGCACCACCGCACGGTCATGCCCATCAACCTGCATGTGCGTCAGGATCATCGGCGCGGTGGCGTCATAATCCCATTGGTCGCTTGGGCTTTCCTGATAATGCCATTTCAACCGCCCGGTCTTGGCATCAATCGCGATGATTGAGGAGACATAGAGGTTGTTGCCGCCCGCAGGCGAACGAATTTCAAGCGAATAGGGCTCGCCATTGCCGGTGCCCACCAGCACAAGGCCGGTCTCCGCATCATAATTGATCGCATCCCACGGCGAACCGCCCGCGCCCGAATCCCAGCGGCTGTTAGCATCCCAGGTCTTGAGCGCCGCCTCCAGTTCAGGGTTGTCCTGCGGGCCGAGCTTGGGATCACGCGGCACGATATGAAAGCGCCACGCCAGCTTGCCGGTGCTGATCGTGTAAGCCGAGACATAGCCCCGCGCATCATAATCCGATCCCGCATTGCCGACGACGACGACATCACCCGCCACCTCGGGCGCGCCCGTGGAATTGGTGCCGCGCGCGTGATCTTCAATCGCATCGACCTTCCAGAGCACATGCCCGGTGCGGGCATCGAGCGCGTAGAGGACGCCATCCAGCGCGCTGACGAACACCTTGCCGCGCGCCACCGCCACGCCACGATTGACCATATCACAGCACACACCACGGTTGATTTGCATGTCAACGGGCGGATCAAACTCCCAAATTTTTCGCCCCGTGGCGGCGTTGAACGCATAGGCGCGGCCCGCAACAC